>Ga0070684_100000168_pt1 | contig 45138 bp, 38 predicted proteins | sample KBSC723LmetaG_FD_65653 | JGI IMG/M metagenome (GOLD analysis project Ga0070684, IMG submission 65653) | Corn rhizosphere microbial communities from Kellogg Biological Station, Michigan, USA - KBS C7.2-3L metaG | ecosystem: Host-associated > Plants > Roots > Rhizosphere ...
ACGAGAGAAGTTCTCTGACACAGGACTCTCAATGAATCGATTTCGGCGTGCGATTCGGATCGACGTTCGAGTTTGACCCGCGCGAATCGGATTTGTGTCTTGCGTTCGATTCATTGTCCAATAAGGCGGCTTGCAAGATCGCAGGAGAGATTTGCGGTGCTACGACTTCAAGAATGCGTTGGTGCTCGTGAGAAAAGGCTTCGTGAAGTTCTGAATATAGTGACAACACTCCAACGAGCGATTCACTTGTGACTAGAGGTGTGCTCAGACAGCTTCGCAATCGTGGAACGACCGACCGGGCCGAGTCACCGAGATCCAAGACAGCATCAGAGTTCCTAATTGTGTGTTTGTGCGCCCCAACCCAGCCCGTAAGCCTTTGTCCCAGTGGGATTCTCAATCCTGCCACGAGGCTCGCGTGCTCGCCTGCGGCGAAAGCACACACCAGCTCTCCAGAATTCGGATCGTGAAGATAGAACACGAAAAGTGATGAAGGCACAACGCGTCGTAAGTGTTTGACGACGAGATCACATACGTCATGCAATCCGAGGCGATCGCTCATGCTTCTCGCCAAGTCGAACAAGATCACCATCTCTTCGCCGCTCGCGGCGATGTCTTCCAGTGCGCTGGCACCCTGATTGGCAGCGTATGCAGGGGAAGGAGAGTTAGAGAACACGGAGAACGACGCACCTTGCGAAACTTCGGTGGTGCTCAGGTGGCCTTCGGCGTGTAATCGAATGAATGAATCAACCACGAGGGGGTCGTACATCCGTCCGCGTCGTTCACTTAGTATGCGAAGCGCCTCTGCGTCGGAGAGTCGAGGCCGGTACGGGCGGTCTGATGTTAGAGCATCGAAGCAGTCCACCACGGAGAGAATTCGTGCGCCAATAGGTATCGCGGCTCCGAGTAACCTGTCTGGGTACCCCGTCCCGTCCCAACTCTCATGATGATGTCTAACAATCGGAACGACCGGATATGGAAAATCTATTGCTGACAAGATGTCGGCACCTACACTGGCGTGGAGCTTCATTTTTTCGAATTCCGCCGACGTCAGGGGACCAGGCTTGTTCAAGATGTACTCTGGAACGGCTAGCTTACCCATGTCATGTAGGAGCGCCGCCGCTTCAATGGCGCGAATCTGCGCTGAGTCTTTTACGCCCATTGCGGTAGCGAGGGCCACCGCCTGCACCTGAACTCTGCGGATGTGGCCATGGGTGATTTGATCCTTTGCGTCGATCGCCATCGCAAGCGTTTCAATTGTTGACAAATAGAGATCGTTCAGCTCCTTGAGATGGCGGTGCGCATCGTCGACGCGACCCATCGCCGCTTTAAATGTGAGATATGAAATCAACAACAGAGGCAACAAAACGCCGATTACGCTTACGAACTCGTGTTCAGACGGCTGGAGATAGGGTAGGAGAAGTGCTGCAACTGAGGCACCACTGAGGTAATTGAGCGAAAGCCAAAGAAAACTGTCCCGCCAGACTGCAAAGGCTGAAACGTGCTTTTCAAATGAGATCGCTAGCGCAACGAAAACACTGTTCAACAAGAAATACAGGACTGCCAGGACAATGATTGGAATTAGTAATGGCAGGATCGGTCGAGGAACGTCCGCAAGAGGCGTAATTCCTGTAATCCAATAGAAACTGTGTGCTGCTAACCAAATAGCAACTGATGGTGCGGCGACGTTGAACAGAACGCGTGGGGGCCGCCGCACCCGTCGTTTTTGCCACAGCGAGATGACGAGAGCGTCAAGAACAACAATCATCGTTGCTGCAGCGGTACCAAATAGAAGGACGGCAGCAAAGACGAAAGTTTCCGAAACGGACAATCTCGCCGGAATTGTCGGAATCCTGACGGTGAATGAACCCGTCAGTAGCGTCAGTCCGGCCAAAAGGGCCCAGTGGTAACTAACAGGATGAAGATGGAGGAAGTACATGGAGTGCAGGAGGGCAAACACACCGGCACTTATGACGCCTCCGACGTACAGTCGGCCACTCCGGGTTAATTGCTCTTCCTTCATCCTTGATGCCTGCCGAGAGTATCGAATCAATCTCCCCAAACAATTAAACGGCTCATTGCTTTGCTCCTTCTTAATGGCCTTGGCGCCAATGCGGTTTGCTTAGTCTCCTTGAACGGCAGGTTGCCCCTCTCCCCAGACAATCGTTTCACCCCAAACGATGGTTTCCCCCCACACAATGGTTTCTGGTTTGATGGTTTCTCCCCAAACGATGGTTCTGGCAGGGACAATATTGGACGCAACCGTCGCTTCACCCCAGACGATCGTTTCGCCCCAGACGATGGTTTCGCCCCAGACGATCGTGTCACCCCAGACGATGGTTGAGGAGAATACGGTGATCGTGCCGAATCCTGCCGCTGCGATCCAACTTGGGATGTTTGGATTGTGGTCGGTGCTCAGATCTACGAAAGCGACCCGCGAGAGCGCGACTTGAGCTCCGTCCAGCAGAATCGTCGTGTTCGCCCCTGGCTTTGCGGCCAGCACCACCGCGGCCGCGGCGTTGAGGCTCCCCGCCCCTGCTTCAATCAGCCCTGCCCCTGCCACCGGTGAACTCGTCAGCTGCAGCACGAACTTCGCGTCAGCCGGCGTCAGCGCCGGATTCGCCTCGAGCAGCAGCGCCGCCGCGCCCGAGACGACCGCCGCCGCCATGCTGGTGCCGCTCAATTCGATGTAGGCCTGCGACCCCTGACCCGAGACGATCCGTTCCGGATAGGTCTGCGTCAGATACGCGCCAGGCGCGGCGGGAGCCGCAATCTTGTTGCCTGGCGCCGCGATGTCCGGCTTCAGCACGCCGTCGATCATCGTCGGCCCGCGTGAGCTGTAGCTGGCCATCACGTCGTCGGACCGCTGCGCGGTCGCCATCGTGTTCAGCGCGCCGACGGTCAGCGCCGCCGGGCTGTTGCCCGGAGAAATCACCCCGCCGACGATCGGGCGCCCGTCGTCGGTCTTCCCGAGGTTGCCGGCCGCCGCCACCACGATCATCCCCGCATCCACCGCGCGCTGCACCGCCTGGCACAGCGGATCGTCACGGTACGATTCGAACACCGGGTGGCCGAGCGACAGGTTGATGATGCGCAAGGCGAACTGCGTCCGGTGCTCGACCGCCCAGTCGATCGCGTTGATGACGTCGCTCGTGTCCCCCGACCCATCGGGCCCCAGTACTCGAAGGCTGACGATGTGCGCGCCGGGGGCGATGCCGGCGTAGTCGCCCGTGTCGTTGCCGGCGACGATGCCGGCGACGTGCGTGCCGTGCCCGAACTTGTCGACCGCCGATCCCTTTTTCCCCGTGAAGTCGAACTCGGCGACGACCCGGCCGCGGAGCGCCTCGTGCGTGGCGACGCCGGAGTCGATGACTGCGACACCGACGCCCGTGCCGGTGAAACCGCGGAGACCGGCGACGCCGGTCCAGACCTGAGTGGCGCCGGTCGCCTCGTTGGTGACGGACATGCGCTGAACCCGCGCGTCACCGGAGAGATGGTCAACCGACGGATCGGCGCTCAGGGCCTCGAGCTGGCCGGCGGTCATCTCGAGAACTGCGCCGCCGCGCAGGGGTTTTTTCAGCACCACGCCGTAGCGCGCGACGAGCGTGCGCACTTGTTCGTCGGTGCCGGAAAGAATGACGGTTGTGGATTGGCTACTCGCCGCTGCGATTCGCGACTCGAGATCTCTCGAGAGCCGTGCGCGGTGAGAACCGGCTTCGGCCGTCGTCGCAAACAGCGCGGAGATGGCTATCAGCGTTGCAGGACCATAGACGTGCCTTAACGATCGCTGGATGTCGCTCATGGCTGGGTCCCGGAAATCGAAGTGTGAAGGGTTATGCCTGCGCGGGAAGGCACGCAGCGTGCCACGATGTGTCGCGGTGCGTGATGCCGGGCGCGTGTCGAACACGAGCGATCACGGGCTGACTCTATGGTGCATTCAGACGCCTATCAGAGCGCCGTTCGGCGACTATTGAAGACGCCCTCCCAAGCAGCCGAAGATAAGGTCAGCCAATCAGTTGGCTGACCGGTACCTGCGTCCCGTCCGGGTAGCGCTTACCCGCGGTAAACGCCTGTAAAATCGATGTTTTTCTCAACTGGCCAATTCATTGGCCGGTCAGGTCATCCGTGGCCCCGATTTCACGTTCTGCTTCGCGCCGACAGGCTCGCGCTGTCGTAACCGCCCTCGTTGCGACGGTCGCCGCCCTCGTGCTCTCGGCCTCGTGCAGGTCTGAGCCGCGCGCGCCGTCGCGTGACAGCCCGAGCGGGGGCAAAGACGCAGCGCCGACTCGCGGCGGGGAATTGGTCGTCTCGCTGCGCTCGGAGCCCACGACCTACAACCGCCTCGTCGATCAGAGTACGGCCGGCGAAGATCTGGCGCTTCTCACGCAAGCTCCGCTCGTCTACGTCAATCGCGCCACCGACACACTCGAGCCGTGGCTCGCCGAGAGCTGGACCGAGTCGGCGGATCATCTCGACTACACGGTCAAACTGCGTCCCGGGGTGACCTTCTCGGACGGGACGCCGCTCACGTCCGCCGACGTCGTGTTCACATTCAGGGCGCTCTACGATCCGAAAGTCGAATCGCCGCTTGCGGGCGATACGCGCGTCAACGGCAAGCCGGTGCAGGTCACCGCGATCGATCCTTCGACCGTGATCGTTCGATTCCCGTCGCCGTTCGCGCCAGGCCTTCGGCTCATCGATGGCGTCAGGATCCTTCCGCGGCACAAGCTGGAACGGGCGCTCATGGAAGGCAAGTTCCCTGACGCGTGGTCCGCGAAAACGCCACTCACGGAAATCGTAGGTCTGGGTCCGTTCATCCTCACCGAACATGTGCCGGGCCAGCGCCTCGTGCTCACCCGCAACCCGCGTTACTGGCGCAAGGACGCGGCCGGCGTCGCGCTCCCGTACCTCGACAAGCTCACCGTCGTCGTCGCCAGCCAGGCGGCGGAGGCGCTCAAGCTGCAGTCCGGCGAAGTCGATCTGATGACCAACGGCGACATCCGTCCCGAGGATTACGCCGCGTTCAAGCGCTCGGCAGGCGAGGGACGAGTGCGGCTGATTGACAACGGCGTGGGAGTCGACCCGAACCTGCTCTGGTTCAATCTGACGAGCGCGAAGAGCGCGGATCCAAAGAGCCGATGGTTCAGCAACAAGGCGTTCAGGCAGGCGATCTCCTGTGCGGTCGATCGCCAGGCGATCGTCAACACCGTCTATCTGGGCGAGGCCGTTCCGATCTACGGCGCGATGACGCCGGCGACGCGGACCTGGTTTGCGGATGTGCGTCCAGCGTGCGAACACGATCCCGCAAAGTCGCGCGCGCTGCTGGCGTCTGTCGGGCTCACGGATCGGAACGGTGACGGCACGCTCGAAGACGAAGCGGGCATGCCCGTACGGTTCTCAATCCTGACGCAGGCCGATCACATTCGAGCGCGGGTCGTCGCCGTCATTCAGGAGCAACTGCGCCAGGCAGGCATCGGTATCGACGTGGTCCCGCTCGACCAGGGCGCGCTCTTCAAGCGATACAGCGAAGGCAACTACGACACGATCTATTTCGGGATTCAGGCAAGCTCCACCGATCCGGCGTTGAACCCCGGTTTCTGGCTCAGCTCCGGCGACTTCCATTTCTGGAACCCTGGCCAGAAGACGCCCGCAACCGAGTGGGAGCGTCGCGTGGACGATCTGATGGCACGCAATGCGACCTCGCCGGACCCGGGGGAGCGCGTGCGCCTGTTCACCGAGGTGCAGAAGATCCTCGCCGACGAGATGCCGGCCATCTACTTCGTTACCCCGAAGGTGACCCTGGCCGTGAGTTCGCGCGTCAGGAACCCGCAGCCCGCGCCACAGCTGCCACAGCTCCTCTGGAGTGCGGACACCCTGGCGGCAGCCCCACAGACGCGGTAAACCGGCCGGTCATTCGAGCCGAAAACACTAAACGTGATTTCAAGACCGCGCCGGGCAGTGGCGAACGAGCGCGCGAGTGAGCCCACGCGAGCGGAGCGGGGATCGTGGGGCCCCGCGACCCGGCTTCGCACCGAGATCGACCGGTGCTACGGCGAGGCGAGGCTACGCGCGAGACGACGCGAGCGAGCGCAGCGAAGCGAGCCACTTGAACGGAGCGAGCCGGCGAAGCGGCTCGCGAGAGAGCATGTGGGGGAGTCCGAGGGGCGACGCCCCTCGGACTGATTAACGTGCAGACCGGCGTCCGACGCTACCTGCTCCGGCGCGCCGGCTTTGCCGTGCTGCTCGTTTTTGCGGTGTCATCCGCGTCGCTTCTGCTCGCGCACCTCGCGCCGCCGGGAGATGCCTTCGGCACCGATCCAGCCGTCCTCGCGGCGGAACGGCACCGGTTTGGGATCGACCGGCCGATCGGCGAGCAATACCTGGACTGGCTTTCACGCAGCCTTCGATTCGACTTCGGCGAGTCGATGAGATTCCATCGTCCCGTCGCAGCCCTGGTGCGCGAACGCGCCGCCAATACCGCGCTCCTCGGGCTCTCGGCGCTCGGTCTCGCCACCGCCATAGGTCTGCCGCTTGGCGTCTTCACCGGCAGTCGTGCCCGGGATCCGCTGGCGATCGTTGCGCGCGCGGCGTCGATCGTGATCCTCTCGACGCCATCCCTGGTGACCTCTCTCGTATTGCTGCTCGTTGCCTCGCGCACCGGTTGGTTTCCTGCCGGTGGGCTCCCGAGGATTCCACTCGACGCGAGCGTGCTGGACACCGTTGCAATCACAACTCGACATCTTTTCCTGCCGGCCCTGGCGGTCGCGCTTCCAATCGCCGCCGCGATCGAGCGGCTTCAGTCACGAGCCATCCATGAGGCGCTCGAGGAGCCGTGCATCATCGCCGCTCTCGCGCGAGGCGTACCGCGGCATCGGGTGGTGTGGCGTCACGCGCTCCGGCTTTCTCTGAAACCGGTACTCGCGATCTACGGCATCATCATCGGTTCAGCGCTCAGCGGATCATTCGTCGTCGAGATCGTGATGTCGTGGACCGGGCTCGGCGATCTCATGTATCAGGCGCTGCAGTCGAGGGACTTGTACCTGGTCGCCGGCTGCGCGGCGGCAGGATCGTTTGGCCTGGCAGTGGGGATCCTGCTGTCGGATCTCGCCCTCGTCGCCGTCGATCCCCGCGTCGAGGAATCGGCGTGATGACCGCTACGACGCGCGCCGGGCTCCTCGGCCTCGCGTTCATCGGCGCGCTCACCGTTGGCGCCTCGGTCATCGCTCCACACGATCCCGGGCGCCAGTTCGCGGATCTCAGCTATGCGCCGCCGATGCGTCCGCACATTTTCGGCGACGGCGGCCGCGTGCACAGGCCGTTCATTTATCCACTGCGGCTCGTCGATCGCCTCGAACACACGTTCGTCGAGGATCGAACCACCCGCGTGCCGCTCGAATTTCTTTCCCCCGGCACGCTCGTGACGACAGACGAGTCCCGCGGACCTTGGCTGCTCCTCGGCGGCGACGCGCTCGGCCGGGACATCTTCGCGCGCGTGCTTCTCGGTGCGCGGCTCTCACTCGGCGTCTCGGTTGCTGCGGCGGTGGTTGCCATCGTTCTCGGCGCGGTTCTGGGCGCGATCGCCGGATACCGTGGCGGCAGGGTCGACAATCTCTTGATGCGCGCGGCGGATTTCGTCCTCGTGCTGCCGGCCATCTACGTCGTGATCGTGCTCCGCGGGACGATGCCCCTCGTCCTCACCACCGGAACCGTCTTCTGGACGATGACGGCAATCCTGGGCCTGGCGGGATGGCCGTATCCGGCGCGCGGCGTCCGCGCGGTGGTCGCCGCCGAACGGCAGAAAGAGTACGCAGAAGCTGCGCGGGCGGTCGGCGCGGGATCGCTGCGGATCCTGCTGCGCCATCTGCTGCCGGCCGCACGCGGGTTTCTGGCGGTCCAGATCACACTTCTGCTTCCGGCGTTCATCCTGGCCGAAGCCACCCTGTCTTTCGTCGGCTTTGGATTCGCGGAACCTACTCCAAGCTGGGGGGTTATGCTTCACGAAGCGGGGCAGGCGGGCACCCTGTTCGAGGCACCCTGGCTTCTCGCCCCTGCAGCCGCGATGGTGCTGACGATTCTGTCGCTCCACTTGGTGTCAGCCGGGTCCAGCTACAGCTCCTGGGAAGACAGAGCATAAACGCTTAAAATTCAATATGTTACGAGATATCATTTTTGAATTGCAGTGTCTCGATCTAGCACAAGACCAATTGCAGCGTTTCTCACAACGTTTTTTCAAAGCACCGACAGTTACGGCGAATGGCTGTACCACAACGGACCATCTCGCGCGCGAACCGCACACCTGTGCGGCCGTTTCTGTCGTCTGACAAATTCTTTTAAATAGCTATTCTTCAGTAACTTGCGATGGCGGTTCATCCGTTGTGGCTGGGCTGGCCCTCCCCTTGCTCTGCCATAGGCGACTCGACTTGTTGTTTTGTACTTTTTCGAAAGGTATTCCAGTGGTTCGATGGTGTGCGGTTGTGAGGGGTGGGCTGGCGACGGGGCTGGTCTGTTCCCTGGCGGGGGCGACGCCAGCGTTTGCCGACCGTCAAGGAGATAACCCCAAGCTGGACCGATTTCTGAACGAGCGCGCGTCCCACGGCAGTTCGAACGGGAAGACACAGGTCATCGTGATTCTCAAGCCAGGTTGGAGCGCGGACACCGAGACGAAGAGGCTCGGTGGAATACTCGGTCGCAGCTTGGACTCAATCAACGGCAAGGTCGTGGTGCTGCCCAATGGACAGCTCAAGAAGCTTGCTGACTACGCCGGCGTGGAACGCATCGTCTACGACCGTCCGACCGCGGGTGAAATGAACCGCGTGGCGGTCACGGTCGGTGCGCGCGCCGTCCAACAGACGTACGGTTACCGTGGAGCCGGCATCGGCGTCGCGGTCATCGACTCTGGGATCGCGCGACACGACGATCTCACCTATTCGGGTTCGTCGTCGCTCGTCAAGACGAGGAACGGACAGCGGGTCGCCGCGTCCGTCGACTTCGTGAACGGGCGCACGTCGCAGTACGACGACAACGGGCATGGCACGCACGTCGCGGGGATCATTGCCGGCAACGGCTACGACTCCCTTGGCGTCCGCGCGGGGATTGCGCCTGATGCCCACCTTCTCAGCTTGAAGGTCCTCGACCAGAACGCCCGCGGCGTCATCAGCGATGTCATCGCGGCGCTCGACTGGTCGGTAACCAACAAGTCGCTCTACAACATCCGCGTCATCAACCTGTCGGTTGGCGCTGCGGTCACCGAGTCTTACAAGACGGATCCGCTCACGCTCGCCGCGAAGCGCGCCGTCGACGCCGGCATCGTCGTGGTGACGGCGGCCGGTAACCTCGGGAGGAACGCGCAGGGACTGGCGCAGTACGGTGCGATTGGCTCGCCGGGCAATGCGCCCTGGGTCATCACGGTTGGTGCGTCTAACCATGAAGGCACGGTTTATCGCAGCGACGACGAGATGGCGCCGTTCAGTTCGCGTGGTCCGACGGCTTTCGATTTCGAAGCCAAACCGGACATCGTGGCTCCGGGTGTCGGAACCGTCTCGCTCAGCGACCCGGACGGCCTGTTGTATCTGACCAAACCGACGGCTCTTCTCGCCGGGTCGCTCAACGGACTGCTCGGCGGCGCATTCCCCTACCTGAGCCTGAGCGGCACCAGCATGGCGTCTCCGGTCGTTGCCGGCAGCGTTGCGCTGATGCTGCAGGCCAATCCGTCGCTGACGCCCAATCTTGTGAAGGCGATTCTCGAGTACACCGCGCAGGTGTATCCGGGATACGACGCGCTGACGCAGGGTGCCGGCTTCCTGAATACGAAGGGGGCGGTTGACCTCGCGGTGTACTTCAAGACCGCCCAGGTCGGCCAGCCGTATCCCCACCCGTCGGAATGGAGCCAGAAGATCAACTGGGGCAACCATCGCATCACGCACGGCGTCATCAAGCCGAACGCGAACGCGTGGAAGTCCGGGGTGGTCTGGGGCGCCTCGAAGACCGTCACCGGCGCGAATATCGTCTGGGGCACGCTGTGCAAGAACAGCTGCAACAGCCAGGCGTGGTCGGCGATGGACGCGGAAGACAACATCGTCTGGGGCACGATGTCCGCGCTCGACGAAGACAACATTGTCTGGGGCACGATGTCCGCGCTCGACGAAGACAACATCGTCTGGGGCACGATGGCCGACGACGAAGACAACATTGTCTGGGGTACCAACTGCGGCGGCGCGAACTGCGCCAACGTGGTGTGGGGCTCTGCCGCGATGTCCGAAGACAACATCGTCTGGGGGACCAGCGTGGTCACCGGGCTCAACATTGTCTGGGGCACGAGCGGCGACATGGACAGCACGGTATGGAGCACGGCCTCTTCCGAGGACAACGTCACGTGGGGGACCTCGGACAGCGGCGACGACACGCCGTTCGATGACCCGTTGACGCCGCCGGTCAATTACGACTCGTCGGTGTACGACAACCTTTTTGGACCGACAACGGTCGCGACGACCCCGGGGATCGGAGGGGTACTCTAATGGAAAAGATGCCATTCCGAGACGCCGAGGGAGTCATGGACGTGAACGCTGTGATCAACGCAGCTCGCGCGACGACGACTGAAACGAACTGGCGGCAGGCGCTGCCGGTGCTGACTGGCTCGATGGTGACGCTGCGGGAGCTGCGGCTCTCGGACGCGCCGTCGCTGCTGGCGATGCTCGCGACCGAAGAAGTCGCGCGTTTCATCTCGCCGCCGCCGACCACGGTCGAAGGGTTCGAGCGCTTCATTGCGTGGACGCATCGTGAGCGGGCAGCAGGCAATTACGTCTGCTTCGGGATCGTGCCGCACGGCATGGATACCGCCATCGGCATCTTCCAGGTCCGGCAGCTCGAGCCGGGTTTCGGAACCGCCGAGTGGGGCTTCGCGATGGGCTCTGCGTTCTGGGGCACGGGCGCCTTCATCGACGGCGCGAAGATGATTGTCGACTTCGCGTTCGATATCGTCGGAACGCATCGCCTCGAGGCGCGTGCTGCGGTCGCGAACGGTCGCGGCAACGGCGCGCTTCGGAAGGTCGGCGCGATCCAGGAAGGGATCCTGCGGAAGTCGTTCCTGCGAAACGGTGAGTATCTCGACCAGACGCTGTGGACGATTCTCGACGAAGACTGGCGCCGCACGAAGTCAGTCTGGGGTCCTCGGGTTCACTAGGACGCGAGCCCGGCTCCGGCCGGCCGCGTCTCCACCCTGCGAGCGAACCGGAAGCGGGTTACCGCCCGCTTCCGGTTTTTCTTTTTGTGGTACGCTCCGAATCAAATGCGCCTCGCCTCTGTTTTTCCTCCGATGCCCACGCCGTTTCGCGACGGCGAAGTCGATGCGTCAGCCATCCGGTTCAACGTGGAGCGCTGGATGCGTGCCGGGCTCGGGGGGATCGTCGCCCTGGGCACCAATGGCGAGTCCGCCCTTCTCGACGAGGACGAGTCCGATCTGGTCTTGAGCGCGACGCGCGACGTCGTTCCGCGCGATCGCGTCGTCATCGCTGGCACGGGACGCGAATCGACGCGCGCGACGATTGCGGCGACCAAGCGCGCGGCGGCGCTCGGGGCGGATGCGGCCCTCGTGCGGACGCCATCATTCTTCAAGAGCCTGAGTACGCAGGCGCTGCTGATTCGGCATTACACGGCAGTCGCGGACGAGTCGCCAATTCCGGTTCTGCTCTACAACTTTCCAGCCTCGACCGGCGTGGCGTTCTCACCGGATACCGTCGCCACCCTCGCCGAGCATCGGAACATCGCCGGCATGAAGGAATCGGGGACGGACGCAGCCGCTTTTGCCGCGTTCGCGGACGCTGCGCCGGAACATTTCTCCATGCTCGCGGGCACCGGCACCGTGTTCTATTCAGATCTGTGCCTCGGCGCGGTCGGTGGAATCCTGGCCGTCGCGGCAGTTGAGCCGGAGTTGTGCCTCCGGCTGCTCGCCCTGGTGAAGGAAAAGAAACATGACGAAGCGCGCCGGCTGCAGGCGCTGATATCGCCGATCGCGCGAATGGTTACCAGCGGCTTTGGTGTGCCGGGGCTGAAGGCTGCGCTCGAAATCGCTGGTTACAAGGGGGGCGATCCGCGCGCGCCGCTCGCGCCGGCATCACCGGAAGCGAAGGAAACCATTCGCGCCGAACTCGCGCGAGTTGCCCAGGTCGTTTGAGCGTACCGGAGCGATGGGTGCTCCCGCCGCGGTCCACTGTGCTGCGTCGCGTGTGATTGAGGCCATGGTTGCCGCCATCTGATCGCCAATGAAAAAGGTTGGCAGGGTCCTCCTCGCCGTCCTGGCCGCAGGCGTCGGGTACGCAGCGTTTGTCTACCTGACACTGCCCGACGTGCGTCCCCTCCGCACCTCCAATCCGGCGACGACCGCGTTCATGGAGCTTCGCGCACGCGAGGCCCGCGCTCGCGGCGAGCAGCCGAAGCGAGTCCAGCGCTGGATCGACTATGGGCGGATCTCGCCGAATCTGAAGCGCGCCGTGCTGGTCACCGAAGACGCCCGCTTCTGGACGCACGAAGGAATCGACCTCGACGAGCTGAAAGAGTCGATGGAAGCCAACATCGAGCGGATGGAGTTCGCGCGCGGCGGGAGCACGATCACGCAGCAGCTCGCGAAGAACCTTTATCTTTCACCGACGAAGAATCCGATTCGCAAACTCCGAGAACTTCTGATCGCGCGACGTCTCGAAGCGGAGCTGACGAAGCAGCGGATCCTGGAGTTGTATCTCAACGTGATCGAATGGGGTGACGGCATCTGGGGCGCGGACGCGGCCGCGCGCACCTACTTCCACAAATCCGCGAGCGATCTGTCCGCGGCGGAGTCTGCGCTGCTCTCCGCGGCGATCAGCAATCCGCACATTTTCAATCCCGCGCATCCGAGCGCCCGCTTGCACCGCCGTCAACAGATGGTGATGCAGCGGATGGGCGCGGTGACACCCCCTCCGGTCGTCGCGGGCCCCCCGATTCCGCCCACTCCCGATATAGGCGATGTTCAGCCGGTGCCTGAGGTCCCCCCCGAGGACCCTCCCCCGGTGGCCCTCCCGGGCGCGCCCATGGCGATTCCCAAGGGGCCTGGCGGGAAGCCTCCTGGCGGCCTGTGAAAAAGCCTGTAAATACACGCAGCTCGGCCATTAATCGCTTTTTGTTCACCTTGACAGCTGGCCGCTAAAGCCCTATATTCGGCACACGTTTCAGCCTAAATAGCTCCCCCTGAAGCGGCAAGGGCGTCGCCGGGACTCCTGTGTCTCCGGCGGACGTGTGTCGATGATTAATTACACTGAGCGCATCGCCCTGCTGATGCGCGACATTGTCGTGCGTACGCCACGACTCTCGTTCATCGATCTCAGGGAAGTGATCGTGTTCGGGCGCTTCGGCCGATCGGACGCCGAAGGCGCGTTCGCGACCTGTCACTGTCTGACGTTGCCGGAAAGTGAGCCGGGCTATTACTTCTGGCGCGACCGCTCTACCGGTCAGCTGACGCGGCGGTCGGAATGGTTCGTGACGAAGTCACCGCTCGTCCGCGTCGGCGGCACGCGGGTGAAGTACCTGATCTCTTTCGTGCTGCCCCGCTTCTGTGATCAGTCGCTCGAACGATCGCGCAAGTCGGATCTCTATTCCCCCCACGCGCCCGGCTGGCTCGCGAAGCTCGACACGATCATCCATGAGCTGTATCACATTGATCCGGATGAATCAGGCATCCGGCGTGTGTCGCGGTCAGACGGGACCAACTCCCCGCGCTCGCACGGTCCGAACTTTTACGAAGACGTCGCCGAAATGGTCGACGGCTATCTGCGCTCGGGCGCCGATCCGGCGCTCTACGATTTCCTCAAGCACGATTTCGCATCGCTCACGGCGTTTCACGGGGGCGTCGTCGCCACGACGTTCAAGAATTTTCCCTCGTTCCCTCAGCGATACATGGAGGCCGTCGATATCCCTTCGGTCGAACCGCTGGTCAAAGTGGAGCGACTGAAGCGGCTGACGCAGCCGATCCTCTACACCGAGGACGATCTGCACATGCGTCACTTCACCGACAGCGGCGCACGCCGGCTCACACGGAAGGGACAGCATCGGGCAGCATGAACGGATTGATGATTGTCGATTGCTGATTGCTGATTGATCCAATCAACAATCGGCAATCAACAATCAGCAATTGTCAGGGCATTCTGCGCGCGCCGACGAACCTGGGTGCCCAGTAGCTCGATCCAAGTCTCTCAACTCGTACGTCGCCCGTCGTGCTGGGGGCGTGTACGAACTCATCGCCACCAATCGAAATGCCGACGTGCGTCGCGCTCTGACGGAGCGCGCCGTTGATCGTGTCGAAGAAAACGAGGTCGCCGGCGCGCAGGTCGGAAGGGTCGACGTCAGCGCCCGCGCGGAACTGTTCCGAAACGGTTCGAGGCACGTGGACGCCATTCTGATCGAAGACATACCAGACGAAGCCGCTGCAATCGAACCCTGAGGGGTCGCGACCACCATTCCTGTAGGGGGTACCGCGAAGCTGCAAAGCTGACCCGGAAATCGCATAACCGTTCGAGGCGGCGGATCCGGACGGTGGTGCTGGCGCGCCAGGCGCTGGGACCGATTCAGTTGATGGGACCGGCGACGTGGCGGATGGAGAACTGCCGGGGACGGGGAACGGTTGTGGAACCGCCCCGGTACTGGCGCAAGCCATCGTGGCAGACGCCAGGGACGCGAGCAGGAGACGACGCATGGGTTGTCCTACATAACTATCGGCAGGCTCCGTCTCTTACGACGCTGAGGTTCAAGATTAGCGCTGTTTGGACTCGAGCTGGCGGTCAAAAACGTGATCTGTCGCCGGTGAAACCCGCCGCGACCGGTCGCGGGGGCCCGGCTGGCGGAGCTAAAGCATTGCAAACAATCCTGTTACACGCCGAAGCTCCTTGACAGATCGCCGGCCATCGGGCACAATGACCTCAGGTTTATGGAGCAGACGCTCCTCCTCAACGCCACGTACGAGCCGCTGAAGGTCGTCCACTGGCAGAAGGCGATGACGCTCTGGTGCCAGGGGAAGGTCGAGGTCATTTCTGTGTACGACCGCGAAGTGCGGTCGGTTTCCTTCAGTTTCAAGCTCCCGTCGGTCATTCGCCTGCTGCGCTACATCAAGATCAAGCGCAACATCGATTACGTGCCGTTTTCGCGGGCCAATATCTACGCGCGGGACGATCACTCCTGCCAGTACTGCGGTGAGGTGTTCGCCACGTCGGACTTGACCTTCGATCATGTCGTGCCGGTCGCCCAGGGCGGCCGCAAAGACTGGGAGAACATCGTTACCTGCTGTATCAGCTGCAATCGGAAGAAGGGGGGCCGCACGCCGGCCGAAGCCGGTATGCACCTGATACGCGTGCCTAGACGTCCTGAAAGGGCGCCGGCAATCCGGATCACGGTTGGCCTCAAAAACGCCCCGGACAGCTGGCGCGACTATTTCTACTGGAATATGGAGCTCGACGAGAGCTGAGACGGCTCCCGCACGGCGCGTCCCCACGCTCGGATTCTCCGTTGAACGCCACTCGATGACCGCTTCCAGTTCGTCGCGCATCTCTGCGGTCCACCCGCTTTGGGCCGTGGAGGGTGGTTCTGTCACGATCGAGGGCACAGGTCTGCCCGTCGAGCCAACGCTTCCGCGTGTGACGATCGGCGGCGAGACCGCCCGCCTCACGTCAGCCTCGTCAACTGAGCTGACGGCCGTTGTGCCTGCCGGACTCGATGGCGGCCACACCGCCATCCGGATAGACGAGGTAGCAGGGGAGACGGCATACGTCGAAATCGGGGCGCCCCTCGCGACGGGCCTCCATCAGGTGGATAGCCCGGCGATCGATGATGCGGGCAACGTGTATGTGACCTTCAGCGGCTCGCGCGGACAGCAAGGACCGGTCGCCATCTTCATCGTCCGGCCGGACGGTTCTCGGGAGCCGTTCGTGTCCGACCTTGCCAACCCGACGTCGCTCGCCTTCAGCCCGGATGGAATGCTTCATGTCTCGAGCCGCTTCGACGGCAGCGTGCATCGGGTGGACGCAGACGGCAATGTCACCCCGGTCGCGACGGATCTGGGCGTCGCCTGCGGCATCGCTTTCGCAGAGGATGGCACTCTGTTCGTCGGCGATCGATCCGGATCCATTCTTCGCGTCCGTGACGGCCGCGCCACGATGTTCGCGAGCATCCCCCCGAGCGTCGCCGCTTTTCATCTCGCGTTCGGGCCGGACCGGTGGCTGTATGTCACCGCGCCTACGCTCGGCGCTCGAGACTGCGTCTATCGGATTTCACCGGACGGCGTCGTCGAAGTGTTCTACGACGGCTTCGGCAGGCCGCAGGGCCTCGCATTCGACGATCACGGCGATCTATATGTCGTGGACGCGATGGCTGGATTGAGCGGACTCTATCGGCTGTCGATGGATCGGCCTGGAGAGGCGGAGCGGCTGGTATCCGGTGGATCGTTGATCGGACTGGCGTTCGATCCGACCGGCGGATTCGTGCTCGCATCGAGCGATACCGTCTACCGGTTCGGCCGAAGTCCGGCTGCCGTACGCCACGCTTGATTCCACAAGCGCGCGCGGATACGCTTCCGAATCCTTTGCCACCCCATTGCATCATTCGTCTTCGGCACGAGTCCTGTGCCACCGGGGCCTGACCCCGGTATATAGGGTCAGCCCACTTCTGCCTTTGCATGAGTCAACTGTTTCGGCGTAAACCGATCTCTGAGTTGTTGCCCGAGGGGGCCGAGTCGCTGAAGCGGGTCCTTGGTGCCGGCGACTTGATCATGCTCGCCATCGGTGCCGTCATCGGCGCGGGAATTTTCGGCGCCATCGGCACCGCCGCGGCCGGGCAGGTCGGACCGCAGGGCGAAGTCATCCGCTACGGGGCAGGACCGGCGCTCGTGTTTTCCTTCGTGCTGCTCGGTGCGGCTTGCGCGCTCGCGGCGCTGTGTTACGCCGAGCTCGCGTCGATGATTCCTCAGGCGGGGAGCGCCTACGCGTACTCATACGCAACGCTCGGGGAGCTGGTGGCGTGGATCATCGGATGGGACCTGATCCTCGAGTACGCGGTCGGCAACGTCGCGGTCGCGATTTCCTGGGGCGACTATTTCAATACGTTGCTCAAGGGCGTCGGCGTCAGCATGCCAGCATGGCTCGCGACCGGGTACAGGACGGCGTTGTTGAGCGCCGATCCTGCGACGCGCGATTTACTACAGACGGCTCCGCACATCGCCGGCATCCCGATCGTCATCCACGTGCCGGCCTTCTCCATCGTGATGTTGATCACGGTGCTGCTCCTTCAAGGCGCGAAGGAGAGTGTCCGGGCCAACAACATCATGGTCGTGATCAAGCTGCTCGCGCTCGGCCTCTTCATTGCCGTCGGCGCCACGCACCTGCATTCAGCGAATTACCAGCCGTTCGCGCCCAACGGCTTCACCGGCATCCACCAGGGGGCGGCAATCGTCTTCTTCGCGTACATCGGTTTCGACGCCATTTCGACCGCAGCCGAGGAGACGACCAACCCGCAGCGCAATCTTCCAATCGGCATTCTCGGCGGCCTCGCAATCTGCACGCTGATCTACGTGGTCGTGGGTTTCGTGCTGACCGGCATGGTGCCGTACAAGGAGCTCGCCGTCGCCGATCCGCTTGCCCGCGCGCTGCAGCTGGCCGGGTTCACCGCCGTCGGATGGATCGTGGCACTTGGCGCAGCCGTCTCGATGTCGGCCGTGCTGCTGGTTTTTCAGTACGGACAGCCGCGCATCTTTTTCGCGATGGCGCGCGACGGCCTCCTGCCCAAGTGGGCCGCGAAGGTTCATCCCAGGACCAAGATCCCTTTCACGACGACGCTGCTGACGGGAGTCTTCGTGGCGCTGTGGTCGCTCATCGGCGACGCCGGCGAGACATACGATTTGACCAACATCGGCACGCTCTCGGCGTTCATTCTGGTCAGCATCGGAGTGCTCGTGCTTCGGTATACGGATCCTTCACGACCCCGGCCGTTCCGTGTTCCTTTCGTCTGGGCGGTGACGCTGCTTTCGACCGCCGGTTGCCTGTTCATCATGGTCGGGTTGCCTCGCCAGGCGTGGGAACGGTTCGGCTACTGGCTTGTGATCGGGCTCGTCCTCTATTTTGCGTACGGGTACCGGAACAGCGGGCTGAGAAAGACGGGATCTTCCGCCTAAAGGCGAAGCCACGGAGCTTCCAATTGGATCTCGTGCCTTCCGCCTTCAGGCGGAAGGCCTCATCGCCGTCCGCGTGCTAAAATAGCTGTTTGGATTTCGGCAGAAATTCCGGACAGTCTGAATGGCGCATGACTGGATTGCGGTACGCGGCGCCCGCGTACACAACCTCAAGAATATAGACGTCGACCTTCCACGCGACCAGCTGGTCGTGATCACCGGACTCTCAGGCTCGGGTAAGTCGTCGCTTGCCTTCGACACGATTTACGCCGAGGGACAGCGTCGTTACGTGGAGTCGCTGTCCTCGTATGCCCGCCAGTTCCTCGAGCAGATGGAGAAGCCGGACGTCGATTTGATCGACGGCCTGTCGCCGGCTATCGCCATCGAGCAGAAGACCACCGGATCCAATCCGAGATCGACCGTCGGCACGGTCACGGAGATCTACGACTACCTCCGCCTGCTCTTTGCCAACATCGGCGTACCGCACTGTCACCTCTGCGGGCGCGCGATCGCATCGCAGTCGCTCGAGCGGATCATCGACATGGTGATGCTCTCGCCGAACGACGAGCGGGTGAACGTGCTGGCGCCGATCGTGCGGGGCAGGAAAGGGGAGTTCAAGAAAGAGCTCGCTGCGCTCCGCACCCGCGGCTTCACGAAGGTCAGGGTCGACGGGCAGCAGCTTGCGCTGGACGACGACATCAAGCTTGATCGACGGCGGAACCACACCATCGAAGTGGTGGTCGATCGGCTGGTGCTGAAACCGGGAATCGAGCGCCGCCTGACTGAATCGGTCGAGATCGCCCTCAATCTGGCTGAGGACATCGTCGTCATCAACACGCTCGACGGCGGCGATCGACTGTTCTCCCGACGTCTCGCCTGCACCTACTGCGGCGTCAGCATGCCCGAGATGACGCCGCGGGCGTTCTCGTTCAACTCGCCTCACGGCGCCTGTCCGGAATGCCAGGGGCTCGGCGCGGTCTACGACTTCGATCCGGCGCGCCTGGTGCCGGACGAGTCGCTGTCGCTTCAGGACGGCGCCATCGCCGCCTGGGCGAAAGGGGACAAGAAGCTGGTGCGCGAGGCCTTGAACTCGCTCAGCAAGACCTTCGGGATCGACCTCGCGCTTCCGTTCCGCCGGCTGCCCAAGAAGCTGCGCGACATCCTGCTGTTTGGCGCTCCGGGTGCGGGGCGCCGGGCTGAGACGGAGACAAAGAGCAAGAAGAAGGGAGTGCCGAAGGATCCGTTCGGGGCAGGGTTCGAGGGACTTGTCCCCAACCTCCGGAGACGCTACGAAGAGGGCACGTGGGTCGAGCAGGAAAACCTGGAGCCGTATCGGGCCCTTCGTCCCTGCCCAACCTGTGGTGGCGAGCGGTTGAAGGCGCAGAGCCGAGCGGTTCGCGTGAAAGGTCGTACGATCTCGGAGTACGTCAACCTTCCGGTTTCCGAAGCGGTCCGCGTCTTCGACGAACAGGAGTTGAGCGATCGCGAAGCACTGATTGCCAGCCGAATCCTCCGCGAGATTCGCGACCGGCTGCACTTCCTCAACGACGTCGGTGTCGGATATTTGACGCTCGGCCGAAGCGCCGCGACCCTTTCGGGCGGCGAAGGACAACGGATTCGTCTCGCCACTCAGATCGGCTCGAATCTGACTGGCGTGTTGTACGTCCTCGATGAGCCTTCGATCGGTCTTCATCAGCGCGACAACCGCGCGCTGCTGTCGACGCTCGGCCGGCTTCGCGACCTTGGCAACACGGTCGTCGTCGTCGAGCACGACGAGGAAACGATTCGTACGGCCGACTACGTCATCGATCTTGGACTTGGCGCCGGCGAGCACGGCGGCGACGTGATCTTTCAGGGCACACCTGCCGACCTGCTCAGGAACGGCCACGGATCGCTGACGGGGGCGTATCTTCGCGGTGAGCGCAGCATTGAAACGCCTTTGGCACGGCGGCCCGCGACCCGCGGTCAGATCGTGATCAAGGGCGCGCGCGAGAACAATCTGAAGGACATCGATGTCGCGCTGCCGCTCGGGGTGTTGACCACGGTCACTGGCGTCAGCGGGTCCGGCAAGTCCACGCTGATCAACGACATTCTGTACAAGAGCCTCGCGCGGGCGCTGTATCGCGCAGCCGATGAACCAGGCGCCCACACGTCCATCGAAGGCATCGATCAGCTCGACAAGGTCATCCAGATCGACCAGTCGCCGATTGGACGAACGCCGCGCTCGAATCCTTCAACCTATACGGGCCTGTTCACGTTCATCCGCGAATTGTTTGCGATGCTGCCGGACGCGAAGGCGCGCGGGTTCAGGCCGGGACGGTTTTCGTTCAACGTCAAGGGCGGCCGCTGTGAAGCGTGTCAGGGGGATGGCGTCATCGCCATTGAGATGCACTTCCTCCCGAACGTCTACGTGACCTGCGAGCAGTGCAAAGGGCGAAGGTACAACCGAGAGACGCTCGAGATTCGTTATCGAGGCAAGTCGATCGCGGATGTCCTGGATTTGACAGTGGATCAGGCGCTCCCGCTGCTCGAGAACTTTCCGCCGATCGCGAACAAACTCAGGACGCTTCAGGACGTTGGTCTTGGATACATCGAGTTAGGGCAATCGGCCACAACGCTGAGCGGCGGCGAGGCGCAGCGCGTCAAGCTTGCAAAGGAACTCTCCAGGCGGGGCACAGGCCGCACACTCTACATCCTCGATGAGCCCACGACCGGCCTTCATTTTGAAGACACGCACAAACTCCTCGACGTGCTGAACAAGCTTGTCGATCAGGGCAACACCGTTGTAATTATCGAGCACAACCTGGATGTCATCAAATCGGCCGACTACGTCATCGACCTCGGGCCCGAAGGGGGCCAGGGGGGCGGTCGAATTGTGGCCAGGGGGACTCCTGAAGAAGTCTCACGGAGCCGAGAATCCTTTACGGGGCATTTTCTGGCCGATATCTTCCGCGCCCCGCAGGCCAGCGGCAGCGCCTCCCAGGCCGGGGAGAGGTCGCGACGCCGTGCTTAATGGCCTCGAAATAAGGGTTTGACGTGCTTCGTGAGGTCGATATGAAGACGTCCTGCAGCCCGCTTTCCTGTGGTAAATTAGCCACACTTTTCAACGACAGAGTTGTGGCTCGCGGGCCACACGGGGCCGTATCAAACTGGCACCCGATCTCAGCAATAACCTTAAACTGTCAATTAAATCAACGAGTTACGGCTATCAGCGGCTGTGCTTTGTCGGTGGCAGGGGGCTTGCTAAGTTCCGGGCGGCTTCCCCAGCGGCCAGCAGAGAGGTCATGAGCGCCCAGCGTACCCTTCGTCGATCAGTCTCGTGCACCGGAATCGGTCTTCATTCCGGCAACAAGGTAACCCTGTCCTTGAAGCCGGCGCCCGCCGACAGCGGCATCCGCTTTCAGCGCGCCGACCTCGGAGGCCTTGAAATCCCGGCGGTGGTCACCCATCTCGGCGGGATCCAGTATCAGACCGGGTTGACGCGCGAAGCGGTGTCGGTTGAGACGGTCGAGCATCTGCTCGCCGCCCTGACCGCCCTCGGCATCGACAACGTCATCGTGGAATTGAACAGTCCCGAAGTGCCGATCATGGATGGCAGCGCAGCGCCCTTCGTCTATCTGGTCAACGAAGCCGGCGTGAAGCGACTCCCGGCGCCCAGACGGTACTTGAAAGCCCTGCGTCCGATCTCCCTGACGCAGGGGGACAAGCGGATTGCGCTCTATCCGTCGGACCACTTCAAGGTCACCTATAGCATCAGCTTCGATCATCCGCTCCTCCGTCACCAGTCGCGCACGATGAAGATCACCGAGGAGAGCTTCGTCGAAGAGATCGCGCCGGCGAGGACCTTTGGATTCCTCAAGGAAGTCGAGATGCTGCGTCAGCGAGGGCTGGCACTCGGCGGTTCGCTCGACAACGCCATCGTCCTCGGCGAGACGGGCGTGCTCAACAACGCGCTCAGATTCGAAGACGAGTTCGTCCGCCACAAGATCCTCGATGTCATCGGTGATCTCTCGCTCGTCGGATACCCCGTCGTCGGCCATCTCGTTGCACATCGCGGCGGGCACGCCCTGCACACCGCCTTTGCCGCGCGCATTCTGGAAGAACCGGATGCGTGGCGTCTGGTTGACGCGACGACCGAAGGTCACGTCACCGGCGCGTCCGTTCCGGCGGCCAACCGCGCGACAGGTCTCGCGAACTAGGATCGTTCTTCCGCTAAAGGCGGAAGTTACAATTTGTACTTTGTGGCTTCCGGCTTTAGCCGGAAGGCGATGAACTAAATCACGACGAGCGCTTTCATCGTCGTCTCGGAGCCGCAGGCTTCGAACCAGTCGATTCCTTCGCTCACCAGATCGAATTTCAGGTTATAGCGGCCCTTCTCCGACGGCGCGGTCAGCGTCATCGGCACGCTGACGCTGGCGTGGGGTGACAGCGTTTCGGGAAGCCACGCGCGCTCGTAGTCGCGATTGACGACGGAGCCGTCGCGCGCGCAGAGTTGCGCGCCGATTCGCACGAGGCGGCGCCCGTAGCTGGCGGCGGCCGGGAACGGGCGCGTCGACAGGTTTCGGACCGTCGTGCGCACGATCACCTGACGCCCGGCCCTCGCGATGAGGGGCAGCCCGGGAAGCTTTCCGCTGACCTCGATGCGTGCGCGCGGGGTCGCCCCCGGGATCGCATTCCCAAGGTTGTTGTCGTCCCAGACCTCGTGCTTGATTCCCGCGTGCGCCTCGCTGCCGGGGACGAATCGCCGGGAGAAGAGGTCTTCGGGGTGATCGGTGAGTTCCCAGCACAGGCGATCGACGCCAATGTCGGCCGCCATCCGCCGCGCGAGCGCCATCTCCGTGTCGCTGTCGTTGTGAGTGAAGAGGATGTAGCGCCAGTTGATGAACGGGACGTCGCGTCCGGCGACGTGCTTCTCGTTGACCGCGGTCGTGAGGTTCTTGATCGCCTTGTCGAAGTTGCCGCGCTGGCGATACTTCACGTAGCTGTCGGCGGTGGCGCCGTCGATCGAGAACGTCACCTCGTCGATTCCTGAGTGCACGAGCCTGCGCACCTGTTCTTCGCCGAGCGCCAGGCCGTTAGTGCTGGTGTAGAGATAGATATGCGGGAAGTGCGACTTGATGTATTCGCACATCTCGATCGCGCGCTTGTGCAGGAACGCTTCGCCGTAGTTGAAAAAGTCGACCCGCCCCAGCGAGGGGCCGGCTTCGTCGATCACCCGACGAAAGAGGTCGAAGTCGAGCATTCCGGCCTGCCGCGTGCGGGTGATGCCGGTTTCCGGGGCGCAGCAGGCCTGGGCGCACGAGATGTTGCACGCCGCCGTGCACTCGACGTAGAGCCGTGACGGGAGGGGCGGCACGTTGAGATCACGCTGCGGTGGCTGTTCGTCCTTCTTCAGCGGCAGCTTCAGCGGGCAATCGCCGCAGAACTTCGATCCGCCACTGTTCAATTCCCGCCGAAGCGTCGACGCCCGTTCACCGATCCAGATTGCGGACACGCCAGTCGTCCGCGCGTCGCCGAGGACACGCTTGCCGTAGGGGTCGGCGCAGCCGCACACCATCCGGCCGTCGCAGAGCATGATCATCGTGCTCCACGGCCAGCTGCACGTGAAACGCGTGGCGAGGTAGTTCAGGGACACGGGTAGGGCCCGCGGGGCTACTTCTTCTTGCTCAACTTCCGCATGTAGGCGCCGAGCCGCTCGTTTTCGTAGGACACCGCATTGAGGAAGAGGCTCTCGCTGAGGTACTGACGCCGCTCGGCGTCGTTCATCTGCTCGATCAGGTGCTGAATCTCCCGGACCATGTCTTCGAAGGTGCGCTCCAGCTCACGCTTGGCGGTGACTTCGATGTACAGCGACTCGAGTACCGACAGCAGATCGCCGTCGAGCAGGAGCTCGGTGCCGTTGGTCATCTTGATAGTGCGCATTGCTACGCTCCGAAGCTTTTGACGGCGCTCGGTTCGTCGGGGTGCACTTCGATGAAATTCTGCGCGCCCGTCATCGTCAGCATGGTTTCGACGCGCTTCTGCACACCGGCGAGCTTGAGCGTCCCGCCGGCGGCGTTGGCCTGCCGATAGAGATCCATCAGGCAGCCAATCGTCGCACTGTCCACGTATCCGACCGATGACAGATCGACGACGACTTTGCGCTCGCCGGCGGCGATGAGCTGAGTGACCGCTGTCGAGAATTCGGACAGCAGCGGGTACATCAGGCGGGACTCGCCGATCCGGACCACCGCCACGCCGTTTGCGTTTTCGGTTGTGAGATTCATTCGCTACTCCGCTCAGTCATTGCCCGGGTCTCTAGTGCCTTCTCTGACGCGCGGGCGCGCCCCGGCGCCGCCGCAGCACCGGCTGCTTGTCCTGCAGACGTTTCAGCTGGCGCGCCAGCTCGAGCCGGCCGCGATTGATCCGCGACTTCACCGTGCCCTCAGGCAACCCGAGGTGGTCGGCAATTTCCTGGTACGACAACTCCTGAAGGTCGCGCAGCACGACCGCCGTCCGCAACGTGTTCGGGAGCGTTTCCAGCGCCAGCTTCAGCTGCGCGCGCAAATCCTGGTGTTCGGCGAGCGCATATGGCGTGCGCTCGCGCGAGGCCGGCTGCAGGTCGGTCGTGTCCACCTCGCGCGCGATCGTCTGCCGTTCCTTGCGCACGCTGCGGTAGTGATCGATGCACAAGTTGCGGCTGATGCTGATGATCCATGTCTGAAAATTGGCCCGCCTGTCAAACGTGTTCAGCGCCTTGAAAATCTTCAGGAAGATGTCCTGCGTCAGATCTTCCGCCTCATCGTGCTTGCCGACGAACTTGTACGCGACGTTGAAAACCTTCCGCCAGTTCTGGCGAACGATGGTTTCCCAGGCGGCCTGATCGCCGCTGAGGCACTGCTCAATGAGGCTGTCAGGCGTCGCCGGTTGTGCGGCGGGAGAATCAACAGACATGCGACGGCAACTGAATCATATCAAATGCGTGCCGCGAGCGGCTGAGCGCGACGAGCGCGGTGAGTGCGACGTGTGCCATGGGTGCCACGTGTGCCAAAGTGCGATGAGGCACTCCTGGCACTCGAGGCACCCGTACAACTAGAATCAATACCTCGTGAACGGATTTCATCGCCTCGACGACACGCTCATCTGCGAGGGCGTCTCCCTGGTGGAGCTCGCCGCCTCCGAAGGTACTCCTCTGTACGTTTACAGCGCCGGCACCATCACCAGCCGGTATCGCGCGATCGATGACGCGTTCCGAGGATATCCGCATGCGCTGCACTATGCGCTGAAAGCGAACTCGACGCTCGCCATCGCGAGGCTGTTGCGCGGCCTCGGCGCCTGCGCCGACGCCAACTCCGGCAACGAGATCGATGTGGCGCTTCGCGCCGGGTTCATTCCGGAACAAATCGTCTTCACCGGCGTCGGCAAGACGCCTGCCGAGCTGGCGCAGGCCATCGATCTTGGTGTCAAGACCATCAACGCCGAATCGGAAGGCGAACTGGATCGGATCGACCGACTCTCGCGCGAGCGTGGCACGCGAGCCCGCGTCGCGCTGCGCGTGAATCCAGATATCGACGCGCGCAGTCATCCGCACATCTCGACCGGGCTCAAAGCGAACAAGTTCGGCATACCCGTCGATGCGGTCAGAGAGATTGGCCGGCGGTTCGCTCAACGCGAGGGACTGGAGATTGTCGGACTCCATACCCACGTCGGATCGCAAATCGTCGATCTCGATCCGCTCACACGCGCCGCTCAGACCGTCGTCACGCTCGCCCGGGAGCTCCGTGACGATGGGATCGTCATCGATCACCTCGATATCGGTGGCGGCCTTGGCGTCTCATACGACGGTTCGGCGGTGCCGACGGCTGCCGATTACGCGGCGGCGGTCCTCCCGATTCTGCGCGACTCCGGGCTCGCCGTCGTGCTCGAACCCGGTCGCCACATCGTCGCGCCCGCGGGCGCGCTGCTGACGCAGGTCGTTGACGTCAAGGATCGCCCGGACGGGAAGGCGTTCGTGATCGTTGATGCCGGGATGACGGAGTTGATGCGGCCGATGCTCTACGGGGCCTTCCATCGCATCGAGCCGGTCGCGTGCGCGGGCGGATCGGAGATCGTCGCAGACGTTGTCGGCCCGCTGTGCGAGACCAGCGACACACTCGGCAAGGATCGCCGGCTGCGCCGGCCGGAGCCAGGAGACCTCTACGCCGTGCTCGACGCCGGCGCATATGGATCCGTGATGGCGTCCAACTACAACCGCCGCACGATGCCGGCCGAAGTCCTCGTCAACGGGGCGACATGGTCGCTGATTCGACGACGCCAGACGATCGATGATCTGCTCGCGCTGGAGAATTGATGACCGGCCTCCTCATCGCTTTTGAGGGTCTCGACCAGAGCGGCAAGCAGACCCAGGCGGAACTGGTGAGCGCGCATGTGATTGGCAGAGGGCGCGAGTGCCGGATGCTCTCGTTTCCCGACTACGCGACGCCGATCGGTTCCGAGATCTCGAAAGCGCTCCACGGCGAGCGCGACTACGCACCGGACGTCATGCAGTTGTTGTACGTCGCCAACCGGCACGAGAAGCGAATTGAAATGAATCGGGCGCTCGAGGCGGGCGTCATCCTGGTCTGCGATCGTTACCTGGCGTCGAGCATCGCCTACGGTGAGGCACAGGGGCTCGATGCGTCCTGGCTCGGCGACATCCAGCGCCATCTCCCCAGGCCCGCCCTGACAATCCTGCTCGATATTGCGCCGGAGACCGCGGTGCAACGAAAGTCGGCCGGCCGCGATCGGTACGAACGGGATCTGGCGCTTCTCTCCCGGGTTCGTCAAAGCTACCAGCACCAGTCGAACGCCGAGGGCTGGCTGAAACTCAATGGCGAGCGCCCCCGCGAAGCCATCTCGGCCGACGTCGTCAACGCGATCGAGACGCTACTCGCGCGGCCGTAAGCGCGCGGACTTCACGCGCCCCCGCCGCTTTCAGTACGCGTGCGCATGATTCGAGCGTGGCGCCCGTGGTGCTCACATCGTCCACCAGCACGACAACGAGACCGGTCACGTCGCGGCCACGACGAACCGCGAAGGCATGACGGACGTTGGCGTGACGTTTCGCAGCCGGAAGATCTGTCTGGGAAACCGTCGCCCGCACGCGCCTGAGGACGTGTGCGGAGGGAATCGGGAGATAACGGGCAATTTCTGCCGCCTGGTTGAATCCGCGCGCCCTCTTCCGCGATCGATGAAGCGGAACCGGGACGGCGATGTCGGCGCCCGAGAGGATGGCGGCGCCGTCACGCGCGAGCAACGCGGCCAATGGCCGCGCAAGCGATTGCCGTCGATCGTACTTGAGCGCGTGCACGATGTCCCGAAGCGGGCCATCGTAGTCGCCGATCGCCCGGCTCCGAGTCAGGTCATGCGATCGCCGTCTGCATCGCGGACACGTGCCGCAATCGATACTGACGCTGCGCCACGACGGCAGCGGATCGCCGCAGACGTCGCAGAGTGGCGGAGTGAAATGCCGGATGCCCTGCCAGCAGGCTCGGCAGACGGGGCCACGCGTGGGTTCGTCGAGGGATGTTTCGCACGCAGCGCAAACAGGGGCGAGAACGATCGACAGGAGCGCGTCAGCTAGACTGACAACAATCGAGATGTGGGAAGCACGCGCCTTCATTTCTTACCTTGCGCTGGGGCCCCACCCCCAGCGCCTGCCAACGCTCGCTCGTTCGCTCGCGCCGGCTGATCGTCGGACTGTCCGCTTAGTCTTCCGCGACTTCAATCCTCTCGGCATCGCCCCACAGCCGCTCGAGCGAGTAGAACGCGCGCGTTTGCGGGGTGAAGACGTGCACGATGAACGTGAAGTAGTCCATCAGCACCCACTCCGCGCGATCGTATCCTTCGATGTGCGACGGCCGCACCTTCGCGGCGCGGAGCACCTCCTCCACGGCGTCAGCAATGGCCTTCACCTGCCGCGTGTTCTGCCCTGAACACAACAGGAAATAGTCGGTGAACGCTGGTGTGTGGCGAAGGTCGAGCAGCACCACATCCAACGCCTGCTTGTCCAGGGCGGCTCGGACGGCACGTCCGATATCTCCAGTCAGTCGCTTGGGAGCGCGTCGTTTCTCAGTTTTCATCATGCAAGTGATCTGCCGCTAAAGGAACTTGCCGGCGAATACAACCGGTGCTGCGCGATGTGTCGCTCGACGGTGTCGGGAACGAGGCCGTGGACCGATCGGCCCTCGGCCAGTCGCTTTCGGATATCGGTTGACGACACGTCCGGGGTCCGCGCGTCGACCAGAAAGATGCAGACTGCATCGGATCGCGAGTCGCGAGTCGCGATTCGCAACTCGCCCTGCGTGGGTACAGTCACCATTCGGGAAGAAAGGGTCGGCAGAAGTTCGCGAAGACGCTCAACACTCAGCCCCGGCCTCGAGATGACGATGAAGTTTGCGAGGTCGAGGACCTCAGGGTAGCGGTGCCACGTCGCAATTTCTGCAAACGCATCGGCGCCCGTAATGAAAAAGATCTGCGACGCCTCGAGGTCCGCCGACTGGCTGAAGCGCGCCAGCGTGTCCGACGTGAACGATCGGCCCGGTGTCGTCAATTCGAGATCGTTGGCGAGCAGTCCGTCGATGCCGTTGACGGCCAGCGCCGTCATCGCGAAACGATGGCAGGCGGACGCCGTTGGCTGCTCCGAACGGTGCGGCGGTACGTTCGACGGAAGCACATGAACGCTGTCGAGACCGAGCGCGTTCCTCGCGGCCCTGGCGGTCTCAATATGCCCGACGTGGATTGGATCGAGCGTTCCACCGAGCAGGCCGACACGGAGACGCGTCGTCATTCTGTTCGTGAGTCCAGCGGAGCGACGGAGGTCGCGCGCTCGCGTGCTGTCGCGATTCTCTCCCACACCGCTTCGAGCAGCGCATCGATTCCCTCGCCGGTTGCGGCCGACACGGGGAAAAGCTGAATGCTCTTGGTTTGCAGATGCGCCTGGAGGCGCGTCAGCCGGTCCGGATCATCGAGGGCATCGATCTTGTTCGCGGCCGCGACGATCGGTTTCTCGGCGAGGCGCTCGCCAGAGGTGTCCCGGCCGGGAAAGAGCTCGAGCTCGCGCGTGATGATGTCGTAGTCCTCCACGGGATCGCGCCCGCTTGCTGACGAGACGTCGACCAGGTGCACGAGCACTTTGGTGCGTTCCAGGTGACTGAGAAACCGGTGCCCGAGGCCGTGTCCCGCGTGCGCCCCCTCAATCAAACCGGGAACATCCGCGACGACGAACGAACGATCGCCCGACAGCCCGACCACACCAAGGTTTGGAACCAGTGTGGTGAAAGGGTAGTCGGCGATCTTCGGCCGCGCTGCCGAGATGCGCGAGATCATCGTCGACTTGCCCGCGTTCGGAAAGCCCACGAGCCCGACATCGGCGAGCAGCTTCAGGTGAAGACGCAGATCCTTCTCTTCGCCTGGAAGTCCCGGTTGCGTCTTACGCGGGGCGCGATTGGTCGCGGTGGCAAACGACGCGTTGCCGTGTCCGCCGAGACCGCCCTTCGCGATGCGCATCCGCTGGCCGTCTTCAGTCAGATCGGCAACCAGCACGTATTCATCGCCTTCGCCGCGTTCGTACACGGACGTGCCAGCCGGCACGAGGAGCTCGATGTCCTGGCCGTTCTTCCCAGTGCGGTTCGATCCTTCACCGTGGCCGCCGCGGCCGGCGGTGAAAATTTTCTGAAAGCGGTAATTGAGGAGCGTGTTGAGGTTGGCGTTGGCGACCAGAAAGACCGATCCGCCAGGACCGCCATCGCCGCCACTCGGGCCGCCGCGCGGGACGAATTTCTCGCGACGGAATGCCATCGCGCCCCGGCCGCCATGGCCGGCCGCGACGTGGATATCGACTTCGTCTACAAACACGCCAAGGGAGATCTTCCCGTGCTTAGTCGGTTTGGGCCCCTAGCGGGATCACGCTGATGACCCGGCCGCGCGCGCCGTGATCTTCGAATTTGACCGTGCCGTTGACCTTCGCGTAGAGCGTGTCGTCTTTCCCGAGCCCGACGTTCAGTCCCGGCCGGAACCGCCGCCCGCGCTGCCGCACCAGAATCGATCCGCCGCTCACGATGTTGCCATCATGCCGCTTGACGCCGAGTCGTTGTGAATTGCTGTCACGGCCGTTCCGCGAACTGCCCTGACCTTTCTTATGTGCCATGACTTCTTCTCTCGCTTGCCGGGATCCGGAGTGCGGGATCCGGGATCCGAATTCAGATCACAATATCGGTGACGCGAACCCGCGTGTAGGTGCTCCGGTGTCCGCGCGTCTTGCGGAAGCCCTTACGGCGCTTCTTGCGGAACACGCGGATCTTCGGACCGCGCGCCTCGCCGTCGACGATGCCGACGACCTTGGCGTTGGCGACGAACGGCGCTCCGGCGAGCATCTCCCCGCCATCTTTTTCCAGAAACAGAACCTGATCGAAGGTGATTTCCTTGCCGACCTCGGCGTCAACGCGGTCGAGCGTGACAACCGACCCCGGGTTCACCTTGACCTGGCGGCCGCCGGCCTGAATGATTGCGAACACGACCCTACCCTCCGCCAGCCCTGTAGAACGGGCCTTTGTGCTTCAATGCAAAGGAATTAGGGTAACACATCAGAGGCTCAGGGCTCAAGGCTCAGGGCCTAGCGTGGCTGACTTCGGGGCTTAACGAAGCAGGACGCGCGTGCCGCGGATCTTCTGGGTGCTCAGCGTGCCGAGGAACACCGGGATGACCTTGTCCATCAGCTCGAAATATGAGGACAACGCCGGGGTGTTCTGCTGGGAGCTGTACAGAATCTCTTCGCGCAGCGACTCGGTGTGAAGCGTGGCGCCGGTCCGGCCGTCGATGAAGATGAACTTCGGCGAAATCGTGAAGCCTTTGCGCTCCATGTACAGGCGCTGGGGCACGACGGTGCGGCGTCCGAGCTGATCGTACTGCTCGACGTTGCGGGTCACGAAGCCCGCGGTCTGCTGGGGCGTGAACAGTACCGTGCCGGTGACGATGAGCGGGTTCTCGTACTCCTCGCCGATCTTTTTCCAGAACGCGACGTCGGCGAAGATCGACTGATACTTCTCGAGATCCTTCGCGTTGCGGATTTTCGCTGGCGCGGCGTCGGCATTCGACGATGTCGTGGGGGGAGCCGGCGCGGGTGCCTGGGATGGAGGCGCCATCGTCTGAACGTCGGACGCGACCTTCGGCAGGTTGCCGTTGGCGCTCGTCTCACTCGACGCCGAGGGGCCGCTGGTGCCCGGCGTGGCCGCTTTCGCTTTATCCGCGGCCATCTCCGCCAGCGGAAGGACATCCGCTTCGATCACGCGCAGGCTGGACTTCGTACGCAGCTGACTACGAAGGAGTCGCACCGTCTCGAGGTTCGCATCCACGTCGTCGGTGCCGCCGCTGATGAACCCGGCGACGAGAACCCGGCGGAATGGCGAGACGTCCATTTTCGGCGAGAGCGGCGTCTCGATGGGCACCTCGAAGAAATTGGTGCATGCCGTCACCGCCGTGAGCAGGACGAGGCTAGCGATCGTTGCGGCGCTTCGCGCGGTCATTGATTTCTTTGAAGAGATCGTAGTTCTGACGAATCAGAACGTTCTTGGGATCGAGTGCGACGGCCTTCTCGTAGGCCTTGCGCGCGTCCTCGAAGCGGCCTTCGTGCTCGTAGCCGATGCCGAGATTGTTCCAGGCGGCAGCGTAGTTTGGATCGATCTCGACCGCCTTCTCCCAACGGTAGGTGGCCTCTTTCCACAGACCGTTCTGGGCGACCTTGATGCCGAAGTCCACCTGCGCTTTCGCGTTCGTGCGTGCGTCGGCGAAGACAGGCTGCGCCAGCCCGATGAACAGTCCGGCGATTGCCGCGGCTCGAGCAAGAAGAAAAGCTCGGCTTACCATGGGTGTACGGTCCACTATATTCACCCGCCGGAAGCACCGCAAGTTGTTTCCACGGACCCGAAGACCCCGGCGCAACAATTGTTGCGGAGCAATGCACGTACCATGGCGTTCCTTGGAATAATCGTTGCGAATCGTTCGTTTATTGGCCTTTTCCGTAAACGAGCGACGGTCCTCGTAACCGCGACTGCGTTGCGGCGGGAGACACCGTTCACCTATAATGAGGACAAAGGGTCGGGCCGTACGGCTGCAATGCAGCTGAATATGGCGCCGGCCCTTTTGCTTTGAACGAGGGAGCCGCGGCAGGTTCCTGCGGGATCGTCGGGGCGGCGCTGCGAGGAGACAGGATGAACCTTCGCACCGCCGTGGCTGTTTCGATGATCGGCGCGTCCCGGAGCCGGATCTGCAGCGTGTTTCGGGAACTCCGTCAAACGGCGTCCGACATTTCCGTCGATGAAGTGATCGACGCGCTGCAGCTGCCAGCCGCTGAACGGCGCCGCCTGATCGATGAAGCCGGCAGCCGTGCCGATGCCGCGCTCGCGTCAATGGTTCTCGACGGGACGAGCGTCATCTCCTGGTTCGATCCGCGCTATCCGGCGCTGCTCAACTGCGTCTCGGATCCGCCTCCGGTCCTGTGGACCCGAGGGTCCGCCGAGGCGTTGAGCCGTCCTTCCGTCGCGATTGTTGGTTCGCGCGCAGCGACCACATACGCGCTGGATGTAGGTTACAGATTGGGTGGCGAGCTGGCAGAGCGTGGCGTTGTGGTGGTGAGCGGTCTGGCTCGCGGCGTCGACTCAGCCGCACACCGGGGTTGTGTAGACGCCGGCGGCGCCACGGTCGCCGTGTTGGGATCCGGTCTCAGCCGCGTGTATCCATCCGAACACGATGAACTCGCCCAATCTATTGCAAAGACTGGAGTTGTTGTCAGTGAGCTCGTCAGCGATGCACCTCCAGTCCCGGAGAATTTTCCCCTGAGGAACCGGATCATCAGTGGGATCTCATTGGCGGTTGTCGTCGTCGAAGCGTCCGAGAAGAGTGGATCGCTCATCACCGCCAGGTACGCGATGGAGCAGGGGCGGGATGTCATGGCCGTGCCCGGCAGCATACTGACCGGCCGTAACCGTGGGTCCCACAGTCTTTTAAAAGACGGGGCAAAGGTCATCGAGACAGCGGACGATATTCTTGAGGAGCTGGGTTGGCCCGGTGCTCGCGCGGGCATAGAATCCGCTAAACAATTGATTTCAGACCCCTTGCTGTCCAAGATGGAGCCTGGAGAGGTGTACCGCCTGGAAGAGCTGGCCGACGCCGCGGGAATGACGCCGTCCAAGCTGCTTCCCCGGCTCATGGAGCTTGAACTGCAAGGGCATGTCGCCGCGGCGGGGGGCGGGCGGTTTACCCGGCCGGCCTCGACGACGGTGGTAAGGTTTGAACAGGTATGGCAAAGGCACTAGTCGTGGTGGAGTCGCCGGCGAAGGCGAAAACCATCAACAAGTATCTGGGACGCAATTACAAGGTGATCGCGTCGATGGGACACGTCCGGGATCTTCCCAAGAGCAAGCTGGGAGTGGAGATCGGCGAGGACTTCGAACCGTCGTACGAAGTGATTGCGAGCCGCAAGAAGGTTCTGAAGGATCTAAAGGACGCCGCCAAGGAATCCGACGAAATCTTCATCGCGACCGACCCTGATCGCGAAGGCGAAGCCATCGGGTGGCATCTGGCGGAGGAACTCGGCGCCGGCAACCGGAAGAAGATTCGTCGCCTGATGTTCAACGAGATCACCAAGAAGGGAATTCTTGCCGCGCTCGAGAAACCCACCAAGATCAACAAACAGATGGTGGACGCGCAGCAGGCGCGCCGGGTGCTGGATCGACTCGTCGGCTACAAGATCAGTCCGATTCTGTGGGACAAGGTCCGTCGCGGGCTGAGCGCGGGACGCGTGCAGTCGGTCGCGTTGAAGCTCGTCGCCGATCGCGAGCGCGAAATCGACGCGTTCGTGCCGGAAGAGTACTGGAACATCACGGCGCGTCTTGCCGCGTCGGTTCCTCCGGAGTTCGACGCGAAGCTGCAGAAGCGTGACGGCTCGAACATCAAGGTGACGAGCCAGGCGGAAGCCGACGCCGTGCTTGCCGATCTGAAGCAGGCCGATTGGATCGTCGCGTCGGTGACGACCAAGGAACGGAAGAAGAACGCGGTTCCGCCGTTCATCACGAGCAAGCTGCAGCAGGCGGCGCGGTTCCCCGTCAAAAAGACGATGATGATCGCGCAGCAGTTGTACGAGGGGATCGAGCTTCCGGGAGAAGGCGCCGTCGGACTCATCACCTACATGCGTACCGACTCGACGCGCGTCTCGGAGCAGGCGATCACGGAAGTCCGTGAACACATCGCGGTCAAGTACGGTCCCGACTTCGTGCCGGAGAAACCGAATATCTACAAGACCAAATCGGACGCCCAGGACGCACACGAAGCGATTCGTCCAACCTCGATGCAGTACGATCCCGAGTCGGTCCGCGCGCAGCTGACGCCCGATCAGCTCTACCTCTACCGGCTGATTTGGAACCGTTTCGTTGCCTCGCAGATGCCTCCCGCGACGTTCGACGAAACCACCGTCGACATCAACGCGAGCAACTACACCTTCCGCGTCAAGGGCTCTGTCCCGAAGTTCGCCGGCTGGATGGCGGTCTACAACCAGGAGACGATCGAGGCGAAGACGGAGGGTCCAGGCCCGGATGCCGTGAGCGCCGACGATGAGGATGGGAGCGGAATCCTGCCAGCGATGCAGGAAGGCGAGACGCTGCAGCTGCGGGAGCTGAAGCCCGAGCAGAAGTTCACCCAGCCTCCGCCGCGCTACAGCGAAGCGACGCTGGTGAAGGCGCTCGAGGAGAATGGCATTGGCCGGCCGAGCACATATGCCTCGATCATCAGCGTGATCCAGGCGCGCGACTACGTCAACAAGATCGAGGGCCGCTTCAAGCCGACGATGCTCGGGAGAGTGCTGGTTGAGCCGCGCGTGACGCCTAAAGGTCCCGTCGGACTGCTCAGCCCGACCTTCGACGACATCCTTGACGTGAACTACACCCGCGAGCTCGAGGAAGACCTCGACAAGATCGAGGAAGGCACGTCGGATTACAAGAAGACGCTTGGCAGCTTCTACAAGAAGTTCGAAAAGGATCTGAAGAAGGCCTCGAAGGAGATGATCAACCTCAAGGAAGGGGTTGAGCCGGATCCCCCGGTGACGTGCGACAAGTGCGGCAAGCCGATGGTGATCAAGGCCGGAAAGTTCGGCCTGTTCCTGGCGTGCAGCGGCTATCCGGATTGCGAGAACACCCGGGAGCTGGAGACGCCCGAGCCCGGCGCCGACGAAGGTCTCGACGAAAACTGCGAGAACTGCGGCCGGCCGATGGCGATGAAGCGCGGACGGTTCGGTCAATTCCTCGCCTGCACCGGATATCCCGAGTGCAAGACCACGAGGAAGATCATCACCACCAAGCAGGGCATGACCGCCGCGAAGCCCGATCAGATTCTCGACGAGAAGTGCCCGAAGTGCGAGTCGAACCTCGTGCTCAAGCAGGGACGCTTCGGCGAGTTCACGGCGTGCAGCAACTATCCGGCGTGCAAGTACGTCAAGCAGAAGTCAACCGGACTGGTCTGCCCCAAGGACGGTGGCGACGTTGTCGAGCGCAAGTCGAGGCGCGGAAAAGTATTCTACGGGTGCGCGAACTATCCGGACTGCGACTTCGTGCTGTGGAACAAGCCGGTGCTCGAGCCGTGTCCTCAGTGCGGCGAGAAGTTCCTGATCGAGAAGATCACGAAGCGGCACGGACGTCAGCTCCTGTGTCATAAAGAAGACTGCGACTACGTCCGCAGCGAGGAGCTCGCGCCGGCCTAGACGCTCGTAGCGCGCCGCTTGAGCGGCGCGTCAGTGTCGGTCTCACCCAACCGGATGCGGGTTGCCTTTCGGACGCGGGCTGAAGCCCCGCGCTACGGTGTCATGATTCATATCGTTGGAGGCGGCTTAGCCGGCAGCGAGGCCGCATGGCAGGCGGCCGAACGCGGAGTGCCGGTGCGCCTCCACGAAATGCGGCCGGTCCGTCCGACTGCCGTCCACAAGACCGATCAGCTCGCGGAACTCGTCTGCAGCAATTCCTTCCGTGGCGACAAGTTGGACAACGCGGTCGGACTTCTCAAAGAGGAGATGCGACGCCTGGGTTCGATTGTCATGCGCGCTGCGGATGACGCGCGCGTGCCGGCCGGTGCGGCGCTCGCGGTCGATCGCGAGCGATTTTCGCGAACCGTCACCGAGGCGATCGGGACGCATCCACGGATCACGCTGGTGCGCGAAGAAATCGCGCGCGTTCCAGCATCGGTCGATGGTCCGATCATCATCGCGACTGGCCCGCTGACGTCCGAGTCGCTTTCCGCCGATATTGCCGCCATGGTCGGCAGCGATCACCTGTATTTCTACGACGCGATCAGCCCCATCGTCCTCGCCGAAACCATTGACAGGTCGAAGGTGTTCAGGGCCTCCCGATGGGGACGGAGTCTCAGGGGAGTGGGTGCCAGGGGTGCGGGGACGGTCTGCGGAGTCGACGACGGGGAAGGGGACTACCTGAATTGCCCCTTCACCAGGGACGAGTACGTGCGCTTTTACGAGGCGTTGGTGTCGGCGGAACGGGCGCCGCTGCACGAGTTCGATCAGCCGAAGTTTTTCGAGGGGTGCCTGCCGATCGAAGTCATGGCCGCGCGGGGTGTCGATACGCTGCGGTTTGGTCCCATGAAGCCGGTCGGCCTCGTCGATCCGCGGACAGGACGCGAGCCTTACGCCGTGGTGCAGCTGCGGCAGGACAACCTCGCCGGCGATCACTTCAGCCTGGTCGGATTTCAGACACAGATGAAATGGGGGGAGCAGGCGCGTGTCCTGAAACTCATTCCGGGGCTCGAACAGGCGGAGTTCGTCCGCTTCGGCATGATCCATCGGAACACCTATATCAACGGGCCGACGGTGCTTCGCGAGACATGGCAGACGAAGACCCGCGACGATCTGTTCTTCGCCGGACAAATCTCCGGCGTCGAGGGATACGTCGAATCCGCGGCGTCGGGCCTGATCGCTGGCCGCAACGCCGCCGCGCTCGTACGCGGGGAACCGGTCAGCGCGCCTCCGCGAACCACCGCGATTGGCGCGCTGGCGTACTACGTCTCACACGCCGAGCCGCGGAACTATCAGCCGAGCAACATCACGTTTGGCATCATCTCGCCGCTCGCGCCAGCCGCCGGTCGGAGCGTGCCGCGAAAGAAGATCGAGCGCAACGTCGCGCTATCGGAGAGAGCCTTGGTCGATCTGGATGCGTGGATTCGCAGTCAATCAGCGGTTGGGACTTCCGCCTGAAGGCGGAAGCCACGGGAATGGATCCGGCATGAAAAACCAGCTCGCTGATTTCCTCGACCACCTTCGACTCAATGAAAACGCGTCCGCCCACACGGTGCGCGCGTACGAGAGCGACCTGACGCAGTTCATCACGTTCGTCGCCGCAGCATTGAACCGGCGTCGCCCCGATCTTCAGGCGACCGACTTCAATCACCTGCACATTCGCGCGTTCCTCGGGGATCTTCACAAGCGGGGCAACTCGCGCGCATCTGCCGCCCGCAAGCTCGCCGCGATCCGCACCTTCGGACGCTACCTGCGGCGGGAAGGCGCAATCCAGGGGGACCCCGCGGCCCTGGTCGGCACCCCCAAACGCGAGCAGCGTCTGCCCGCACATCTGGCCGAGGCGGAGATGTCACGTCTGCTCGAGATGCCCGACACCTCGTCTCCGCTCGGGCGCAGGGATCGCGCCATCCTCGAGTTGTTCTATGCGTCGGGGCTGCGCCTCAGCGAGCTCGTCGGCGTCGGCCTGGAGGACGTGAACCTGAGCAGCCGCGTCGTGCGCGTCCTCGGAAAAGGGGGCAAGGAACGCATCGTTCCATTCAACCGATCGACGGAGGCGGCGATCCGGGCGTGGCTCAATGACCGGGAGAGTATCGCTGCCGCGGTTCGCCCGCCTTCGCGCACGCGCTTCGGCGTGACAGGGAAGGTCATCAAGTCGCGACGCGGCGTTGATCCGCTGTTTCTCAACTACCAGGGTGGGCGGCTTTCGACCCGCAGTGTCGATCGGCTGGTGCGGAAGTATGTCGCGGCGTGCAGCACACGATTTGGGATCAGCCCACACGCGCTGCGGCACTCGTTCGCGACGCACCTGCTCGAGCGCGGAGCCGACCTTCGTGTGATTCAGGAGCTGTTAGGACATGCGCGCCTGAGCACGACGCAGCGTTACACACACGTGAACGCTGCGCAGCTGCTCGACGCGTATAGAAAAGCTCACCCAAAAGCGTGAGGCCGCCAGCGGCGGCCTCACTCAGCAATCGACAATCGACAATCAACACTCAGCTTGCGACCGCGCTCTCCATCGGCGGCTGCGGCATCGGCCGTCGGCCACCACGTGAGTAATCGATCCCCAGGGTCTTGATCTTGTAGTTCATCACCCGCGGGCTGATCGCCAGCAGCTCCGCGGCGTCCTTCTGCACCCAGTTCGACATCTTGAGCGCTTCGATGATGGCCTGACGTTCGATTTCCTCGAGCGCAATGCCGGTCGGCGGAATCTTCACCACCGGACTCGCATCGCCCGACGGTTGCCCCGTGGTCAGCTCGCCGAGAGACAGATCCGACGCCGAGAGCTGCGGTCCTTCGGTCAGCAGCACCGCACGCTCGATCGCGTTCTCGAGCTCGCGGATGTTGCCCGGCCAGTTGTAGCGCATCAACAGCTTCTGCGCGTCGGTGGCGAGTCCGTCGACCCGCTTCTTCAGCTCTCCGGCAAACCGGCGGAGGAAGAACGTCGCCAGCTGCTGGATGTCTTCCTTGCGTTCGCGCAGCGCCGGCATCTCGATCGAGACGACGTTGAGCCGGTAGTAAAGGTCTTCACGAAAGAGCCCGCTGCTCACCATCTGCGGCAGGTTGCGGTTGGTCGCCGCGATCAGCCGGACGTCGACGCGCAGCGTTCTCGTGCCTCCCAGGCGTTCGAACTCGTGCTCCTGGAGCACGCGCAGGATTTTGGCCTGCGTGTTGGCGCTCATGTCGCCGATTTCGTCGAGGAACAGCGTGCCGCCGTCGGCCTGCTCGAATCGGCCGACGCGCTGCTTGTCGGCGCCGGTGAACGCTCCCTTTTCATGTCCGAACAGTTCGGATTCCAGGAGGTTCTCCTGCAGCGCCGCGCAGTTCACCTTGACGAAGTTCCGCGAGGATCGCAGGGAGTTGTGATGAATCGCGCCCGCGATTAGCTCCTTGCCGGTTCCCGTTTCGCCGCGAATCAGCACGGTCGTATTGCTCTTCGCCACTTTCTTGACGATCGAGAGCACGTTCTGCAGCGCGCCGCTCGCGCCGACGATCCGGTCGAAGTCGTAGATGTCCTGCTGCGTGTGGCGCAGATACTCGATTTCGTGGCGGAGCCGCCGATGTTCGATCGCCTTGGCGATCTTGAGCTCCATCTCCTCGATTTCGAACGGCTTCTGCACGTAGTCGAAGGCGCCAATCTTCATCGCTTCGACGGCCGTGTGGATTGAACCGAACGCGGTCATCAGGATGACGGCGGTGTTCGGCTGGAGCGACTTGGCCGTGCGCAGCACGTCCATGCCGTCGCTGCCGCCCATCTTCAGGTCGCTCAGGACGACGTCGTATTGCCCTTCGTGGAGCTTCTCGATTGCCACGTTCCCGTTCGGCGCTTCATCGACCTCGTGATGCGCGTCCGACAATGCGCGCACGATGCCGCGCCGAAGCGAATCGTGATCGTCTGCTACCAGAATGCGACCCATACAAATGCTCCTGCTCCGTTCGCTCTACGCCCTTCCGCCTGAAGGCGGAAGCCACCCCTCGACTCGCCTGAACGATTTCGCTCGCTCAGGACGGACGAAGTTATCTAAACAACTCATGGCTGCCGCTCACCGGCAGCGTCACCCGGAAGCGCGCGCCGCCCGCGGCGGGCGCGCTGACATCGATCCGTCCGTCATGCGCATCCACGATCTTCCGAACGATTGCCAGACCGAGCCCCGAGCCTTGCGGCTTGGTCGTGAAGAACGGGCTGAAGATGCGATCCATGACGTCAGCTGGCACGCCGGGACCGTTGTCGGCGACCTCCACCTGAATCATTGGCACCGCATGGGTGTCACTCCCGGCCGTCGCCTCTTCCTCCGCCGCCAGGTGCTGGGCAATCAGCCGCACATGCCCGTTCCCGCTCATGGCCTCGAATGCGTTGGTGAACAGATTCGTGAACAGCTGCCGCAGCTGATGCGGATCGCCCTGAATCGGCGCCAGATCTCCGGGCAGCACCACCTCGACGCGCACACCGCCGCGCGGGACGTGGCTTTCGGCCATGGAAACGGCATCCCGGACGACATCGCTCAGTGCTACGCGCTCCACCTGGAGCCGGATGGGTCGCACGAAATCCAGCACCTCCAGGACGATGGCATTCGCCATCTTGGCTTCCTTGATGATGTCGCGGAGGATGGACTGCGCGTCCTCGGACTCGGGGAGCTGCCGCTTCAGGATCCCGGCCATGACCTCGATGCCGGCGAGGGGGTTCTTGACCTCGTGGGCGATCGCGGCCGCCATCTCCCCGAGCGCGGCGAGGCGATCGCGCAGGCGTTCACGTTCCTCGAGCTGCTCGACCCGCGTGAGGTCCTTGAAAAAGAGGGTCGCCCCGGTGATTTCGCCGTGCTGGTCCCGGACCTGGGACAGCGTGTATCCGATGACTTTGCCCGTGCTCTTCAGCCTGAGCTCGGCGCGGTTCGGCAGGTGCGATAAATCGAACGCTCCCGCCACGATCCGCGAGACGTCCGGCCGATCCTTGAGGACCTGGCTGTAGGGAAGCCCGATGTCTGTCGTCCGCGGCGCCAGACCGAGAATCCGGTAGGCGACGTCGTTCATGACGGCGATCCGGCCGTCACGCGTGACCGCGAGTACCCCGTTGCGGAGATTCCAGACCAGGTCGCGGTAGAACCCTTCCGGGACCCCGTCTCCGGTCGCGGCCGCCGTTCGGGACTTCGTCCTCGAGCTTACCGAGGCGCGTGCCGCGCGTCGACCGGCCGCCCGAGGTTTTCGAATCGGCATAGTGGTTGTTGGCGGCGCGCACGGGCCCTGCTCGGTAGCCAATATTGTAATCGCCCGTTCATCGCCCGCAAAGGTCTTTTGCATCTGTAGCTTAGCGGAGCCTTCCCAGGCATCGGCAGGGTTTGGACACAATCCGGCCGATGCCGAGGCACTCCTCGGGTGCCCTCGGGGGGCAAACGGTGTGCCCCGGCCCGATCGACGAAATTGGCTGGAATTATTTGAAAAAAAGAGAGAAAGGCGTACGGTGAGCGGTTGAGGTGATTACAAGTCTAACACTCGATTACAAATCTGTTTGCTGGAGCTCCTCCCACTGGTGCATCAGATCGCCCACTTCCCACATGAGCGCTTGATGCTTGTCGATGATCGGCTTGGCCCCCTCGTGGTTCTCATAAAACCCCGGAGCGGCCATCGTCGCTTCGATATCGCGAATCGCCTGCTCGCGTTCGGCAATGCGGGTTTCGAGATCATCGATCCGCTTCTTCCGGGCGTCCAGCGCCTTCCTGACTTTTCTGGCCTCGGACTCCTGACGCTTGCGCTCCTCGTACGACATCGGCGCCGCAGCCGCGCCCGCAGTCTTCGATTCGGCGGGCTGGCCCGATTCTTCTGCCTGCTTGGAAACGACGGAAACATGCCCCGGAGGGCGGACGAGGCGTGGCCCCGGCGTCGCGGCCGGTTTCGACTCCGTCGCGGTCACGTCGGGAGCGCGCTCCGATGTTGACGCGGTCACCCCTCGGCTCGGCCCCTCCAGGGCCTCGCTCGGGGCAGGCCCCGGTCGGCGAGTGGGGGGCGCTGATCGAGCCTTCGTCTCCCGCGAGTCGAAGGGCCGTCCTCCTTCACCCTTTTCTCGTTGTTTCTGGCTCCAGAGAAACTCCTCGTAGTTCCCCGGATACAGCAGCGCGTCGCCTCCGCCGATGTTGATCACTTTGGTCGCCAGCTTGTCGACGAAATACCGATCGTGCGACACGAAGATCAGCGTGCCGCCAAAGTCCTCGAGCGCTTCCAGGAGGACATCTTTCGAGTCGAGATCGAGATGGTTCGTCGGTTCGTCGAGGAGCAGGGTATTCGACGGGCGCAGCAGCATCCGCGCGACCGCCAACCGCGTGCGCTCGCCCCCCGACAGCACCCGCACCGGCTTGTCGACGTCATCGCCCGAAAACAGGAAGCCCCCCAGGATGTTGCGGATGTGCGGCACCATATGGATCGGGGCATCGCCGGCGAGGGTCTGGTACACGGTCAGCGTGGGGTCGAGCCGTGTGGCTTCGTCCTGGGCGAAGTACTGCGTGATGACCTGATGCCCTTCAGTACGCGTACCGCGGTCCGGGCTTTCGACGCCTGACAGCATCCGCATCAGCGTGGACTTGCCGGCGCCGTTCGGGCCGATCAGCGCGATGCGATCGCCGCGCTCGATGTGCACGTTGGCACGGTCGAATACGACGCGATCGCCGTACGCCTTGTGCACCTCGCGCAGATCGAGCACCGTGCGTCCGCTCTTGGCGCACGGCGGAAAGGTGAAGTGCACCCGCTTCCGCTCGGCCGGAATCTCGATGGGGACGATCTTCTCCATCATCTTGATTCGGCTCTGAACCTGCGCGGCCTTCGTCGCCTGATACCGGAAGCGGTTGATGAAGGCCTGCATCCGCTCGATCTCATCGTCTTGATCGTGCTTCTGCTGTCGCAGCCGTTCCATCCGCGCGTCGCGCTCCTTGAGGTATTCGCTGTAATTGCCCGCGTAGTCGGTGAGCTTGCGAAGACCGATTTCCGTGATTCGCGTGACCACGGCATCGAGAAAGAAGCGATCGTGCGAGACGAGAATCACGGCATGCGGGTAGTCGGCGAGGTACTCCTCCAGCCAGTTGCGCGCTTCGAGGTCGAGGTGATTCGTCGGCTCGTCGAGCAGGAGCAGCCCTGGCCGCGTCAGGAGCAGCTTTGCCAGCGCGATGCGCATTTGCCAGCCGCCCGAAAAGGTTTCGCTGGGCTTGTCGAAATCGTCAGGAGAGAATCCCAGGCCGCGGAGCACGCTCGTGATTTTCAGATCGATGCTGTAGCCCTCGAGCCGCCGGAAATTCTCCTGCAGCTCGCTGTATCGGGTCAGCATCGCGGCGTGCTCGGACTCAGGAGCCGAATCGTCGGCGAGCCGTTCTTCAAGCGACTGGATCTCGTCGCGCATGTCGAGGAGCGGCTTGAATGCGAGGCCGGCTTCTTCGAGGAGCGTGCGGCCGCTGTGGTTGAGCCCGTCCTGTGGGAGATAACCGACCAGGAGTCCTGACGGTTTGACGACGGTGCCGGAATCCGGCTCGTCGAGCCCCGCAAGGATCTTGAGCAGCGTGGTTTTTCCCGCGCCGTTGGGGCCGGCCAAGCCGACCCGCTCGCGGTCGTCGATCTGCCAGCTGACCGCATCCAGCAGCACGCGATCGCCAAAGCTCTTGCTCAGAGACGATAGTTGGATCATTCGGGAGGGAGCACGGTGCCGGTCGGGCACGCGCAGATCTGTAATTTTAGCATACTGCCGACGGCTCAATCACACGAGGCGCGCCACTGACGATCTTGTCGCGACGACACTGCGGCGCTTGCTGCCGCAGAAAAGCGCTATCTGTCCGGAAGAGTCCCAAACACCGCCGTCGCTCGAGACCTAGGAGATGGCGCGTGAGGAACCTAGCATATGAGTCCCCAGCACCATGCGCTTCCTGTCGTGCCTGCTCGTCGCGCCGGCCGTGCTCAGCGTCGCGGCCATCGCGTCTGCCGAGAGCTCCTCGGCGACGATGGTGGTCGCGGCGACGTTCAGCAGTCGCACGTCGTTGAACGTGTCCACCGAGATGTTGGAGTTCACGGTTGGTGCGCCGGGGGAACCGGCGCTCGCGGCGGTTGACTTCTCAGCCCGTGCGCGCACGACGTCCGGGGGACAGGTGGTGCTCTCAGTCGAGCCGCTTCAAGAGGTGCAGCACGGGCCGTCGGCATCCGAATCGGCATTGACGTTTGCCGGTGCAGGCGAAGGCACGCTATCCGGTGCTGTCGCGCCGACTGGTTCGACCGTCGCCGGTCGATGGACCGGCAGCGGTCAACATCAGGGCCGGTTGGTGTTCGCCCTGCGCACGACTGCGACCGGCGAGTACAGCGTGCCGGTTCGGTTCGTGTTGACCGCGCCGTAAATCCGCAATTGCCAATTGCCAATTGCCAATTGCCAATCGCCAATCGCCAATCCCAAAATCCGCAATCGGCAATCGGCAATCAGCAATCGACTTACTTCTCCCTCGTCACCCACACCTTGTCGCCCCTCTGCGCTTCGAGTGTCGCCGCAACGCTTTGTGCTTCCTCGCGTGAGTCATAGAAGCCGACTCGCACCCGATAGGGCGCGTCGGGATCGCTGGCTGGTGGGTTCACAAGGTACGCCGGCATGCCCGTCGCCTTCAATTTCTCGACAGCCTCTTTCGCGCGGATCGGATCGTTGAGCGCAGCAATCTGAATCGTGAACCTGGCGCTGTTCCCCGGTGCGACGGTTGCGCTGGCAACCGTGGCCGGAACGGATGACGCCCCGCTCCGAGCGACGGTCGGCGTCGGGGTCGGGCGATTGCCTCGGCCCACCGGCGGGCTTGTCGTGACGGCGGCTTGACCTGATCCGCCGCGCGGCGGAAACACTCTGCGAATCTCGGGTCGCTTCTCGACGGACACGAGAAACGTCACCTCTGCCGTGAGCGCCTGCCGAGACAGCGTTGCGGGGACTTCCGCATCGCCGGTGATGGCGGCTCCCTCGGGCAGCGATTCGATCAGGAGCTTGACCAGGTGGGCGCCGCTGCGAACGGCGTCAAACCGATAGCGACCCTTTCGGGCTTGCTCGGAGCGAAGCCCGCCGTCGAGCACCAGAATCGCACCGTCGATCGGGGGCTCGTCGGAATCCGCCTTCCCGTTGCCGTTTGCATCGCGAATGACTCTTCCCTGAATCATCCCGAGCGGCACGAGA
>Ga0070684_100000170_pt1 | contig 44531 bp, 55 predicted proteins | sample KBSC723LmetaG_FD_65653 | JGI IMG/M metagenome (GOLD analysis project Ga0070684, IMG submission 65653) | Corn rhizosphere microbial communities from Kellogg Biological Station, Michigan, USA - KBS C7.2-3L metaG | ecosystem: Host-associated > Plants > Roots > Rhizosphere ...
AGCCTCACCAGCACAGACAAGAGTGTCTGTGCCACACGCATCGTGCCGTAATTGGTCAACCGCTCCTACCGCGTGAGCGGTGTGGCACAGACACTCTTGTCTGTGCTTTGGCAAGATGCATGTGCGTTGACGAAAAGGTTGGCATTGCGGGTTTTGGTGGGTAATAGCGGGTCGGATGGGTGGATTATGGCAGGGTTTGGTGGGTCGCGCGGTTGCCGTGCGAGAGCAAGCGAAGTGGCAAGCGAAGTGGCAAGCGAAGCGCGTGTAGAGGGGACCTACGGGGTAGCAAGCGAACTGGAAGCCGGGTGTTCGCGGCGCCAGGCGATGTAGCGTTCGAGTCCGAGAATGACCTTCGTGGCGTCGCCGCGGGTCTGCGGCCAGGACTTCTTGCAGCACTTCTTGTTGAAGGCCATACGCTGCGCGTCGGTGGCCCATCCGAGGTCGTCGTAGAGCTTCGCGATGAGCTCGAGCTGTTCCTCCGTGCGGAGGGCGCCGGCATTCGGCGCGCGGCGGCGCGGGCGGTGCGCGGTGTTCTTGAATCCCAGGCGCTGCAGGCGGTTGATGACACGATTCAGGCCCGCGTTATCGAGGTCGTTCGACGAGGTCACGCCGGCCTCCGCTTTAAGCAGCGCGCGGTAGGTTTCATCGTCGATGCCGAGCACCGAGACGGCGGTGTGGAGCAGCTTCTTCTGGGCGTTTGAGATCACCATGGCGCGTAGTCCGGCGTTGGCTCGTAGTTGAAGAACTTCGTGATGTCGTTTCGGAAGACGAGCTTGAAATCGCCGATCGGGCCGTTGCGCTGCTTCGCGATGATGATCTCGGCGATGCCTTTTTCGTCGGTGTCTTTGTTGTAGACCTCGTCGCGGTAGATGAAGGCGACGACGTCGGCGTCCTGCTCGATCGATCCCGACTCGCGCAAATCCGAAAGCTGCGGGCGGTGATCGCCAGTGCGCTGCTCCGGCCGGCGTGAGAGCTGCGACAGCGCGATGAGAGGGACGTTGAGCTCCTTCGCCACCGCCTTCAAACCACGGGAGATTTGTGAGACCTCCTGATTGCGTGACTCGGCGCGGCCGCGCACCGACATCAGCTGTAGGTAGTCGACCATGATCAGATCGAGGCCAGCTTCATGCTGCAGCCGGCGCGCTTTGGCGCGCATCTCCATCACGTCGATGCCTGGCGTGTCGTCGATGAAGATCTTCGCCTTCGCCAGGCGTGCCGACGCCTCGGCCAGGTCGCGCCAGTTTCGTTCACTGAGCAAGCCGGCGCGGATGAGGTGATTCGAGACGGCCGACTCAGACGAGAGCATGCGCAGGCCGATTTGCTCCTTCGACATCTCCAACGAAAAGACGCCGACAGCGTACAACCGCTGCGACGGCGGCCGCGGCTCGCCGGCGCGGCCAGGGATAGCGATCGACTCGGCGATGTTCATAGCGAACGACGTCTTTCCCATTGCAGGTCTGGCGGCGATGATGACCAGGTCCTGCAGCTGGAATCCCGACGTGAATTCGTTGAAGCGGTCGTAGCCGGTAGGGATGCCTGTGATGAGCCGGCCGGAGCGCTGCAGCTGCTCGATGGCCGTCATGCTCGATCGAGTGAGCCGCTCGAGCGAAACGAAGCCTTTCTCGGTCGATCCCTCTGCGATGGCGTAGAGCGATCTCTCGGCGATGCTGAGGACGTCCGCCGGCTCGGCCGGCGCATCGAGCGCCGCGCGCATGACGGAGTTCCCCATCACGATCAGCCGGCGTAGCGTCGATTTCTCTTTGATGATGTGGGCGTACCGTTCGACGTTGGCGATGTCGGGAATGCCGTCGATGAGCGACGCCACGTAGGCGGTCCCGCCGACCTGCTCCAACTGCCCGTTCTTCGCGAGTTCCTCGCGCAGGGTGAGTAGGTCGATCTGGCGCGACTGTTCCGCAAGGCGGCTCATCGTCGAGAAGATGGTGCGGTGTGCGTCGCGGAAGAAGTCCTCGGTCGTGATCGTGCTGACGACGCGATAGAAGGAGTGGTTGTTGATGAGGATCGAGCCGAGGACGGCGCGCTCCGCGTCCGGAGACTGCGGCAGTGGCCGATCGAGGGCAACGTCGATCTGGGCGACGGACATTAGTTTCTCTCAGGAATCGCCTTCCGTTTAAATCCCTCGTCTTCCTCGATCGGGAAGAAGTCCGTGGCCGGCAGAGAGCCGGTAACCCTCAGAAAATCGACTTCAGCCTTAGCGGAGGCGACGATCACTTTTCCGACATTCGCGATCTCGCGAGCGCGCGCTAGGTCCATCGGGTGAGCTTCGTTTCGCAACGCTTCGAGCGTTTCGAAGAGGTGGTTTCTCAAATCCTCAATTTTGTTTTTCTTCGTCATGGCGAGTCCTCCTGTTGATCTGGCGATTCAGCGCACCGAGGAGCTGGATCGTGTTTCGAAGTTCCGGTGGCAGGTTGTGCACGCTGTTCCGCGCCATCAGCTCGCGGCGCGTAATGCATTCGATGTTTTCGAGACGAACGTCTGTCTTGTCGCCGTTCTTGAAGGCGAGCGCGTGGCCCGGTGGGATGGGACCGTTCGTCGCCTGCCATAGGAGGTAGTGCTCCAAGACCCAGTTCCGCGTCCACGGCACGTAGCGAACGTCGGTGACTTTTCGATAGAGGTACCCGTCGATAAGCCGCGTGCTGCCGATGGGCATGTCGTTCAAAGGAAACTGGCCTTTCTTGAACTGCGTCTGCCGCATGCGTCCGGGAGCGTAGCCAGGACGTCGGAGCCCCTTGTTCGCTGGAACATGTCCTTTCGGAAATCGATACGCAGCGCCTAGGTTGCTGCCGGGGCGCAGGCGACAGTGGGTGGCGAGGTACTCGTCTGTTTTTGCGAGGCCGAGCATGGCGGCGCGCCCGTGGACGGATGAGAGTGATCGACGGAGGGCTACAGCGAGCGCCTGGCTGGATTCGTGCGGGTAGCGTTGGCGCAGCAGCTCGTCGTCTTCCGGATTCCACAAGCGTTTTCCAGCGCGAAACCGGTCTTTCGGCTCCGAGACCGTCGATCGCCGCGGCGCCGGCGCGGATCCAAAAAAAAGGCGTTCGAGTTCAGCGACCTGCCTCTTCAGATCGACGAGCTCCGCGAGAAAACTGATCACGATCGCGAATCTCCGCTGCTATCTCCGTGGAGTCGAGCGAGGACCTCGGCAGCCTCTTCGACGCGTTTGAAGGCTTCGTTACTGCCGCCGGTGTCGGGATGCGCTTTGATCCGTGCTGCGCGCTGTGCCGTTTTGAATGCTTCGCGATCGCCGCGGATCCACTCCGGCGTGACAAAAGGCGCGAACTCATTGAGGATCGCAGCCGCTTCGTCGATTGTTAGCCCTCTCGCCGCGTCGGGGGCCGGCGGCAGTGCGGTCCATCCGCGGTATTGCTCGCCCATGGTGGAGACGCCGTAGCGATCGACGCCGCGCAGGTGCTCCAGTGTGACGCTGATCGCGCGCAGGTTGTCCTTCCACTCCATGAACGCGTCGCACGGCATCTTGACGGGGCCGTACTTGCCCTCGAACGCGACGATGACGCCAGGGTGGGCAGGCTTGGCTGTCGCATACGGCAGCCCGTCGCGTCGAATCTCGGACCCTTTCAGCGCCAGTTGTACGACGACGAGTTTCGCGCCGTGACGCTCTGCCTCGAGGGCGAGATCGCGAACGACGCGCTCGAACGGAAGATCCGCGCGCTGCTTCCAGCTTCCGCCGCTGTCGTTTCTGACAGTCTTGACCGTGTGAAATGGAGCGTGGCGCTTGCGCTCGCGCGTGAATTCGCGCGGCCACTTGTCGATCGGCCGAAAGATGTACTCGATCATGATGCCCTTTCCATCGCGGCCAGCGCCGCAGTCTGCAGGTCGTCTTTGGAGCGGTAGCGAAACTGCTCCGCCAGCGGAAGATCGGTGCAGCGATCACACACGTGGTCGTTGCGAAGGAACGTTTCGAGGTCGACTTCGTCGAGGCATCGGACGCACTTCGACGGTCTCGGCTCGGAGGTTTTGCGGTTGCGTTTCACGGCTTTGTTTCCTCCTCTTTGAGCGCAAGCTCGAGCTGGCCGACGATCGGCGCGACGAGCTGCTCGTTGTCGAATGCGCGGGCGTGCGCGAGCGTCGACGCGCCGCGGCGGATGAATTGATTGCGGACCGCGCGGAGCTCGGCCTCGGTGGCGATCCAGAAGTAGCCGTAGGGCTTTGAAGTCGCCGTGCCGATCGGCAGATGACGCTCTTCGACGAGAGCCTTCACGATTGCCTGGATGTCACGAGGAGCGATCTCGGTCTCCTCGGCGATCGCGTGCATCGACACCGCGGCCGCGCGGCCTTTGCAGCGGCGGATTCGCGTGAGGACGGCGATCGCCTTGCGCCGCGCCTCGCTGTCGCGAATGTCGAGCTGCTCGGCGGTGATCAATGGCCGCCTCCTGGCAGGCGCAGGCCGACGAGCGAGGTCTGGTAGCCAAACACCCAAGTCCGGCCGGTTGCGGTGCAGCGGACAACACGTTCTCCGCGGTGAAAGACGATCAGCCCCTTTTTCGTCAACTCGATCAGGTCCGTGGACGCAGCCAAGTCCTCGGCAAGATCGCCGGTTCTGAGGTGATCGATGGTTACGGCGATGTGAACCGCGATCTTCGAGAGCAGGAGCAGTTGGCGCGGCGTGGGAGCGGAATCAGACATGGCACTCCTCGATGTACTGACGCCCCTCCGGCGTGGCGGTGATGGAGTAAGGCTCCACGAACGTCGCGAAGTTTGCCAGCGAGAGGTTGCGCAGGATCGCGTGCATGGCGTCGTGCGCGGGATCGCCGGCGAGTTGTCGGTCGAGCTCCGGGATGCCGATCTCTCTGACCTCCACAATCTTCGAAAGGATGCGGCGCTCAGAGGTGAAGAGATCGAACCGGGCCGGCTTCATCGCCGAGCAGGGGCAATCCACGCACGAACCCGTGAACGGCTTGAAGGCTCGCGGCCGGTGCCGTTCTCGTAAGCATTTGCATTCGCAATAGGTCTTCATGGGGCTTTCCGTTTTGGCTGCTCATCAGGGTCGGAGCGCCACCTCCGATCGATCCGGGCCGCGACCCGCTTTCTGACTGACTGGTTCGCGAGACTTGAAGCGCCACCAACACTCGACTTCCACATCTAGCGGTGGTGTTCTGTCTGCGGCACGCGGCCGGATTTCGCTTGTCGTTTCGTCGTTAGGCTTCACCTCCGAGATTGGATTTGCTCATCGACGTAGCGGGGGTTAGGTTTGCGGGTCGCCGGCGGGGCCACCGGCGTTCTCGCTCGGAGCGGTCTCGCCGGCCGGCTGGTCAGCCGGTACGGTGGGGTGGAACTGCGACAGACCGGAGGTCACGCCGCGGATCTCGGCGGCGAGGTCCGTCAGTTCCTGGTCCTGATGTGTGTCGCCTTTCTCTTCGAGCTTCTTCGTAAGCTCGTCGAGCCGCGCATCGATGCGCGCATGCTCGTCGGCGACTCCCTGCTTCAGATCGTTGACTGCGTTTCTGACTTCCGTGATTCCGTCCATAATTTTCGTTAGCTCCTTCTGAAGGCGGTTCGTGATGGCGTTTGCGAGTGGTTGGATGACGTGCTCGTCGATGAGCTTTTTGATGCGCGTTTTCATAGGGAGCTACCTCTTCGACCGGCGGGCGGCGCGATCGTCGCGATGGCGTTCGACGTAGAGGCGCACCTGGTCGATCTTCGGCTTGACGCTGAACGTGACCTTGGTCGGTCCGTAGGTGAAGCCGAATTTCTCGTGCAGCTTCGGGGGGATACGCGCGAGATCCCGCTTCGACACAGACTCGGTGGACTTCACGATCGTTTTCCAGACCTCGGAGCGTTTGAGGCGCTTGATCAGCTCCACCTCATCGACGTCGTAGGTGACGGCCATCCCGCCACCGGAGCTCACGATCGCGATGTAGTTGAGGTCTTCGACCGCCCCGTGTTTGGCAGCGAAGGCGTCGAGGGCCGCCTGCAGCTGGTTCTCGGTCGTCGCCAGCTTCTCGAGGCGCTCGGCATACGCCTGATCGATCGCTGTTTTCTGCTGGCTGACTTCGTTCTGCAGTGCCTCTCGCTCGAGGCGCGCCCGGCCGAGATCCAGTCCGAGGCGATCGGCCTCGTCACAATTTGCGATTTCGATTGCCGGTGCGGCCGGCGCCGTCTCGCTTGCTGCCTTCTTCTTCGCGACCATAAGCCCTCCCTTTCACGGCGATCCAGAACCTCTGCGCTTGACTAAAGCGGGTGACTGGATCAGCGTGCGGCGACGGTCGCCGCGGGGGCTTTGTTGGGCTTGTGCGGCATGACCGGGATACCCCCCGGACGCAGACTGAAGCCCATCAGAGTGGCGAACTTGTCTCGGTAGGCGTCGAGCCGATGCTGTGCGGCGACCGCAAACGGTTCATCGCGTATTGCGTAGTCCGTCTCAGCAATGAAGTCATCGAGGGCAGGGCATTCTTTCGCGGTACAAGCGGGGATTACACCGCTCGAGCGAAGAAACGAGTCGATCGCGGCGGATTGCTCCTCGGCCGCGCTTGACGGGCTGTGATAACTCGCGCCCGCGTTCCCTATGCAATTGCCAGACATCACGCAAATCGCCGGCCCGACGCCTCCGGGAGGGTTGTACGCGGTGCAGTTCTGCCAACCGCTGTAGTAACGACCGTATAACGGACCGTCCCAGTCGATCACGGTTGAGGTACAGAGCACGTAATTACTAGCGATCGTCGCGCAGGTTTTGCAGGCAGAGTCGCCACCGCCGCCGCCGATGTCGTAATCTTTGTTGTAGGGACCGTCGTCCATCTGCGCGAATGCGCTAACGCTGAACAGCAGCGCGAGAAGAACTGCTAGGAAAATCGTTGTTTTTTTCATAAAAACTCACTCCCTCCCTTGGTTGAAAAGTTGAAGTTGCTTTAGTCAAGCGCAGAGGTCCTCATTCGCCTCCGCTGTGCTGCGCGGCCGCTCCCGGCCCACGCTCCCCACGCCACCCCTCACACCGCGCAACACAGCGCAGACGAACCACCTCCGCGCTACGCCGCCGGGCAACCTCGCCGGCGGCGCAGCGCGGGCCGCGGGCTTTAGGTGTCCTCCTCGGCCTGGTCGATCACTCCGAGGATTTCCTCGAGAAGAGGCCGACCGCTCCGCAGATAGGTGATGAGCTCTTCGGTGCGCTCCGCGCGAGCGAGGACCTCAACCGCTTCGGCAAACGCCACTTGGGATGCTTCGTCCAGGTTCGCCAGGCGGTCGATCACCGCGAGTGCTTCCTCCCGGAAGTCAGGCGCGATCTTGTCGATCGCCATCATCACAACCGCAAGCGAGCGCAGCTCGTGAATCGAAAAATCACTGGTCGACGTCGTCATGGTCGCCTCCCTGGCGCAGCAGAAGCAGCGCGCGCGTGTTCGGATCGTTGGTGGGCGCGGGGAGAACGCTGAAGAGCGCCATCGATCCGCGTTGATCGAGCGAGAGGTGGTCTGCCTCGACCGCGGCGGTCTCGATCGCCAGGTACGTCCGCAACGTCACGGTCGACTGCGGGCAGATCCCGATGATGGCCGTCGTGTGCGGCACCGTACCCGCCAGGACGCGGTAGGCGACGATGACCCTCTTGCCGAGAGCCGGGAACGAAGTCTGCCGGACCGTCTCCTGCTGGAGCGGCGTGAGCGTGGCGATGAACGCCTGGGCCTCGCCAGGCGAGGAGAACGACTCGATCGAATACGAGCCGATCTCAGGGCAGCCGGTCAGGCACCATTCGAACGGAACGCTGCAGGCCTGCTTCCTTACAGCGGCCGGCGCGATCGCCGCGAAGGCGACGCTGCAGCCGAAACATAGGACGATTGCGAAAACGATGATGCTGAAAGTTTCGAGACGGCGATTCATGAGAAAGCTCCTCCTTCCGGCGCGTTTGCCGCGCCGGCGAACAGCGGTTGAGTGGTTGTGGGGGCCGGCTGAATTACCTCGAGCACGCGCTCGAGGCTTCGCCGGGTGTAGGGCTCGCCGTCGCCGGCGCGCCGGAAAGTGGTCTCCAGAAACTCGGCGCGGATGACCGCACCCTTCGCGAATTTGTTGGACGGATCGTCGAGGAAGGCACGGTCGTGAACGGGCACCTTGAACAGGTGATCGTTAGAGCTGAGCGTCCAGTGCGCCCTGCCCTCGAAGGAGATGACGATCACGCGCGCCGACATCTCGACGGTGTGCTCTTTGACGATGACCTCGTCCTCGGCCGGCGTCGCGCTCTCGGGCTCGTCGCCGGCGACGACCGGCGCCGGTCGCGCCAGGCGCAACTGCGGCCGCTGGCGCTGCATCTCGCGAATGAGCTCATTCGCTGATTCGACCTGCTCATTCAGCGTGTCGATCGACGCCTGCAGCTGCTGGCGCTCGACTTCGAAGCCGCGCCATTTGCGGATGTCGGCCTCGTACTCCTGGAGGATGTTCTGATAGCGAGCGTCGAGGTCGGCGTATTTGACAGCGAGCGCGGCGCCTTCCTCGATCGCGGACGCGTTCCTCCGCGCCATCTCGTCGCGCGCAGCCGTCATCTGCCGCAGATCCTCGGCCAGCGTGTTCCGCTCAGCTTCGACGGTTGCCGGCACATAGCCGACCAGTGCCAGTGCGCGTTTGAACATCACGCGCGTGCCTTTCGCCGGCTGATGCGGTCGAGGACCGCATCAGCAACGTTGATGTCGATGACGAACTCCTCTCCCGGCGATCCGAAACGGCCACGGAACGTGGTCATGTCCGGGTAGAGGCTGTTGGGAAGTTTGGTGATCGCCTCGACGCTAAGCCGCGAGCCGTCGTGGAACTGAAGCTCCATGTCGGCGGGCAGATGCTCGGTGTCGTCGAACGGGATGACGATCGCCACGATCAGCTTGGTGATGGCGGATGTCGCGGCCGCCTTCGGTGCGGCCCTCATGACGCACGCTCCCTCTCGTCACACGCCGAGCAGAGGGTATGCGCCTCATCCACCCAGTGGCACGGCGGATTGCAGGCGCGAGCGTCAGTACATGCGCATTCGCGGCAGATGCCGCTGATGTCGGGAGGAAGCTGGTGCTCCAGCACGCCTACGCGTGCCTCGCATTGGTTCTTGGTTTCGACGAGACCCCGCCCGATGGCGCAGTACGCTTTTATGCTGCAGTCGGCCGTGTGAGTGGTGCAGGTTGCGCATTCGCCGAGGTGCTGCTCTAAGTCAACCGTTGCCGTGTGCAGCGCATCACGATCGAGGGCGAGCAGCTGCTTGACGAGCTCGTGGCGGGGGTTCGGTTTCACTTTGCACCCCCGTTCAGTACCAGCGCGCCGGAATTGATCGCATCGGCCAGGAACTGTGTGCAGATCACGGCGTCGCCTGCGCTCATGACGACGTCGTCAGGCGGCGCGACGCAGATGCCGGCGTGGGTCCGCACGTCGATCCCGTTCACCAGCAGCGACTCGAAGTTGTCGTTAAGCCGTTCGAGCTGTAGCGTGATGAGATCGGACTGCTTCGCGATCTCGACATTGACCTGCTGATTGGTGCCGCTCGCGATCCCCTCGGCGATCGCGCCGGCGAGGTCCTCGACGTTGGCGAAGAGAAGAGAGATGCCAGGGCGGCGGATCACGCTGCACCTCCGCCCTTGACGTAGGTCATCGCTTTGATGACCTGGTCGCGCGTCGGGCAGGCCGTATCAAAGAGGATCTTCGAGACCTCCAGGATGGCCCGCACCGTTCGGAACGTTCCCTCGCGTTTCGCGGCGTTGTGCAGCAGATCGATTGAAGCGTCGACGGCTTCCTTGTCGACGATCTGCGAAGCGATCAGCCGCACGTCGGCCAGCTTCGTTTTCTCGGGGCCCATGTGGACCCTGGCGATGACTCGCGAGGTGTATTGAGCGTGAGCGGCCGAGGCGCTCTCCGCGCGCTCGTAGACCTGCTCGTTGCCACTGAGGATGAGCGCGCACCCCGCCTGGTCCGCAATGCGGCGCAGGTTGTCGATGCGCGGCAGATCGATCGTCTGCGCCTCGTCGAAGAAGATAGTCGGCCGATTGCGGCGGACGAGCATTCGCACGATTTCGCGGACCGGCGGGGCGGTTCGTTTCCCGGGGCCCGATACCGCGCCCAGACGGAACGCCAGCTCCATCATCAGCATGAAGGGCGCGTTGAGCTCCATCGTGCCGGGGACGTAGATGGAGTTCCGATCGCTTCGGAGATGACCGATCGTCGTCGTCTTGCCGAATCCGGCGGCGAGCGAGAGGATCGCGATCATCCCGGTCTTCTCGGCGATCAGCACCGCGCGCTCGACCTCGCGCGCAACCGAGGTCTTGACGAACGGCAGCTGGCCGCCGATGGCCAGGCGCTGCTCTTCGTCGTCGAGGTAGAGCGCGATTTTCCGCGTCAGTTCGCTGTTGTCACCCGCGTACTTGCCGCGTAGGAACAGGCCGACCGTTGATCCGGCCACCGTTTCACCCGTGCGCTTGGAGATGTTGGCGCCGAGCTCGATTTCCGAGTATCCTCGGGCGTCTTTGTGGTCCTGGAGCCGGCGTCTCGTCAGCTCGATGACCGCGGAATCGAGTGAAGGCTCTCCGGTGCGCGCCGGGGAGCTTTTTTTTGGTTCTCGAAACTCTGCGACTGTCATTTTGTGGTTGCTCCTTTCGAGGGCGATGAGCCTCAGCTCCCGCCCGGAAAAACGATTGCGTGGTGGTCGAGGCACATGCCGTCCAGATCGCCCGTGTTCGGGCACTCGACGTCGTAGGCACACATGCCGGCTTCGTCGCGCTGCGCCTTGAGCTTGCGCAGCGCCGCGGCGCTCAGCTCCTCAGCGACGTAGCGCCGGTCCTCTTCGGTCTCTTCGCTGCCGAACCCCGCGTGTAGAAGGTGAGTTGACTCACGCGCGTGGCGTTCTCGGAGGATGTCGGAAGAAATCAGTTCTGATCGGTCCAGTTGTTCGGCAAGCGCGAGGTCGACAGCGGAGAGACCGAAGGGATTGCGGATGCGCGTTTCGGCCTCCATGACCTGACGCGCGAGGGTTGAAAGATGTCGATCGACGACCGTGACGGAGCCGCCCGCGGCGTCGGCGGCAATCGGCGCCGGCGTGGCCAGCTCCTCGCTCTTGGCGATGAGGCGCGCATACTCGTCAGCTTCGACACCCGCAAGGCGTTTCTGCATCCGCGGATGCATCGCCGTCAGCTCGCTCTTGACCGCGTTCCAGAAGCCGTTCCGGTCAGCGATCGCCTCGCCGATCTTCGGCGAGCGGCCTTTCGGCGCCGAGGCCGTGGCGCTCACGTCGCTCGCAACGCCGATGAAGCGGCCCGACCCGTCGCACACGACGACGATCTCCGGCTTTTCCTCGTGCCAGCGGACGACGACCTTCTGCAGCAGATATTGCGCGTGGAGTTTCGGCTCGAGCCGGTAGGTGCGCTTGTGAAAGACGATGCCGTTGCGGCCGACCTGCGCGCCGACCTTCTCGTGCCAGAACGCATAGGCCAGCGCAGCCGGATCCGGATCCTGCCGCGGGTAACGGATCGACTCGTCGGCAAAGACCTCATTCGGCGAGCGGCCGTCCATGCCATCGCCGCGATGGGGACGTGCGTGGTACTTATCGACGGTCTTTTCGAGAGCGTTGCGCAGCTCGCTGAGCGTCGGGCACTCGGCCGGATGCTTGCGCAAGTACTCAGCGCGCTCGCTGCGTTCTCCTAGCTTGCCGCGGTACGCCTCGAACTCCGGATAGAGCTGGATGCCGAGCGTGTTGAACCAGCGCTCGACGATCTTCCCCTGCGGTTCGCCGGGGATCGAGAAGATCGCTTCGACTCCGAACGGGCCGACAACGCGGTTGACCGACTCCGGATCGAAGCCGGCGCACTCCTCGAACTTCGCGCCGCGGCGGCCGACTTCGTAGTGCTTCCATCCCCACTTGCCGAGCCCGCGCACGTAGTCGGCGCCGTTGTCGATGTGGCTCCAGCGATTGAGGCCATAGCGCAGCCAGACCCGGTGCAGCGACTCCATGATGTGCCGGCTGTTCGGCGGATCGACGTACAGCTCGAGGTCGAGGACCTTGCGCGAACGGACGTCGTACCAGACCGTCAGCCAGGGGAAATGCGACACCTCGCACAACGGCGACTCGCAGTTGACCGGGACGTCGACCTGATGGTGATCGCTCTCGATCATCTCCATCACCTGGACCGTGTCGTAGTCGCCGATCACGAACGGCCGGATGTTCTTGTGCCGCGTCTCCGGATAGCGGTAGTACTGGACGATCGCCGGCGCCAGGTCCGTGAGGTGGTTGTAGATGGCGCGGTAATTCGGGAGCGTCCAGCCGTTGCCCGGCGCCTCTTCTTCGAGGATCCGGTAGCACTGCGCGATCGTCCGCCGCGGGTAGCGCAGATAGAGCGCCTCGGCGCGCAGCCGCACGTCCTCAGGGAAGCTGTAGCGGCCCTTGAGGTGCGATCCGTCGCGGCCGTCGACCAGACCGTCGCGGCCGTGCTGTTTGTAGGCGGTTGTCCAGCGCTTGAGCGAGCGCGTGGAGATGCTGAGCGGCTCGTCCCGATCGTCGACGACGACTCGGAACGTCTCGCGGTTCGCGTCGACGAAGCCCTGCTGCTCGGCTTCCGATCGGCGGCCGCCGGCGAGGAACGCACGCCAGGCGATGACCGCTTTCTCGCGCGCGATCGCGCTGGCGCGAACTCTGGCCGTCGCTGCCGTGAACTTCTTCTCGCGGCTGGCTTCCGTGGCGGCCGCGGTGGCCGCCGCCAATAGCTCCGGATGCGTTCCGATGTATGCCGCCTGCTTCGCCGGCGGGAGCGAGTTGAAGTCGATCAGGATCGCGTTGGCTTTGAATCCGCGCGTTTCGGTTCGCGCGATGCGCAGCGTCTTGCCGCGCTTGGCCTGCAGCTGCACCCACCGCGGCGTGATGCCGAGCAGCGAGGCCACCACATCCACCGGCAGCGGGTCGATCGAGATCGGCGGAGGGACGAACTCGCTCACGCTTGCTCGACCTCCGTTTCAGAGATGCGCAGGTGGATGAGCTCATTCGTTGTGGGGCAGAGCGTCCAATCGACGTAGAGGCGCGCGCCCAATTCGATCGGCCTGGTGCGGCGTAGGTAGTGGATCGATTCGTGATCGCCGCCACAGCGCACGCACGCGACGATGTCGACCGTCATCCGATGCACGTCGGTCGTCATGCCTGCCTCAGTTCAACGGCGAAGGAGACGCAGCGCGGGCAGAGGTCGCGATTCGGCCCGACCTTCTTTGCGCACCTTCGGCACATGAATGCGTCGCAGGTTTTCTTGCGCTTCTTCGTTGTGGGGCCGTCGCAAAGCAGGCCGTCGCCGCCCTGCGCCAGACGCGAACAGAATTGGCATCTGCGTGCGCGACCGCGGTTGCAGATGATGGCGACGATCGGCTCGGAGTCGTCCGCGATGCGCGTCCACTGCACTCCGCTTTCGAAGGTCGCCGTCTCGCCGATCGCCAGCTTCAGGACCGCGGCGCCGTTTGCGCGCAACGGAGATTCCGGCGGCAAGGCGTCGATCGAAATCTGGACCTGCTCCTCGGTGACTTGCCGGTAGTCCGAGCCATTGACGTAGCGGAAACTCTTCATGCCTGCCTCCGCGCCGACGATGATTCGAGATCGCACTCGGCGATCGGCTCGACCGCGTAGAACTCACGGTCGATGAAGCGCGCGCAGCGGCCGCAAATGTGCTGATGAGGAAGAACACCCTTGCCGGCGACGGGTATGCAGCAATACCTTGCTGGCGGCGCGCCCAAGAGGTTGCGTGCGTGCGTCGTGTCGTGTTCGCATTTAACGAAGCGGGTTCGAACAACTTGTGGCCCGGCTGCGCGGGGCACGAAGGAAACAATCTCGGCGCCGTCAGCCAGTTTTCGGAGGATCGATAACTGATCGTCGCTCGGCTTTTCCAATCCGGCGCGCCAGCGGACAATGAGATCGTCCGCGAGTTGAAAGCTGACGCAGAGCGCTGTGGCTACGGCGTCGCGCGACAACCCGGTTAGTAGCTGCCGAACCTCGCACGAGCAAATGCGCGGTCGTGCGTTTTCTCCGAAGATGTCGTCATATCCGAAGCGGCGCGGGGACTGCTGCCGGCGCGAATGTTTGTCGGCAGCGGCGTTGAAGATGAGCAGCTTCTGCTCGTCGTTCGGCACGACCACGCCGGCGCGGATGTCGAGCGCCAGGCGGCGAGGTATCCCGTACTCCGCCAGATCATGCGTCGTGATGTGGTAGCGGTTGAGAAATTCGCGAAGCAGGCAAGCACAGGACGGCGGCTTCACTGAAACTTCCACCACCGCGCCGCCGACGCCTCTTGGCCCTTCCTCACGAGTTGTCGGTGAACCGACACTGCCTACAAGGCGCCGGCGGAGCGCGATGGTGAGCTGGTTGAATAGGAGAGCGAGAAGGAAGCGGATCATGCCGCTATCCTCTCGGCTCTTACAACCTTGCCACCTCGATCAATGAAATCAGTTCGGAGGCGCCACGGCTGCGTTTGAAGCCACGTAGCGATCACGCCGAACGCCCGATCGCCGAGACGGATTCGCTCGTACTTTTGCGGATCAAGAAAGGCGTAGACGTAGGTCCGCGAGATCGATGGTGTTGCCTCGCGAAGAAGCGCGGCGAGGTTGCGAGTGCGAAGAAAGCTCCGAAGGCGATCCGGATAACTGATCGTGGACGTCGTTGATTTGGGTGAACTCACGATTGGCGAAGCGTATAACCTGTTTGTCAGGATGTCAAACAGATTTGTTGCTTTCGCCTAAAGAGTTGGATATCGTGCCCGAAGACAAATATGTTAGCTTCGATGACAAGCATAATGGTCAGGTCGCAAAAGGACGGCGAGCGTAGCGCCGCGATCGGTCGAACCGTGAAGATGCTTCGCGAGAGCCGAGGCTGGTCGCAAGATAGGCTGGCTGAGGAAGCTGACGTCACCCGGCAAACGGTGAGTAACGTCGAGCGCGGCGGACGACCTGACGTCGCCACATTGGGAAAGATCGCCGATGCGCTCAACGTCAAAATAGGTGTGCTCCTCGACGCAGATGTCGTGGTCGTAGAGATTCAGCGAGCTGTCGACAAGATGAGGGAGTGGCCTCCGGATCAGAGGGATCGATTCGTTGAGGCTCTGACATCCTATCGAGACCGGTTGGGATCAGATCGACCGAAGGTGACGAGGAGCAAACGGTGACTGACCAGCATCCACTAGACGCAGCGCTACTTCATTACGCCACCGGCGAGATTTCACCAGGCGATCGTCAGGAAATTTTCTTTCACCTTTTTGGGTGTCGCGATTGCCTTGACCGGACCGTCGCTCTGTTGAAAGGGACTCAGAAGATGCTACGCGTAGAGGAGACGTGGGATGCGTCGACGAACGTTGAGCAAGCGGTGACACGGATTCTAAAAGGCCCGCCGGCCACTTGGTGGGAGATGCTCTATTCGAGCGCGTCGTTACGCGTGCCGTCCACTGTCCGTGCGCTTTTAGCGGAGGCTGATCGAATCTTTTCCGATCGTCCGACTCGCAATCTCCAGATCTGCGCCGTTGCTGCCCGCCTGGCTGATCAACTCGTGATCGAAACGCCTGTCTCGGTGACCAGCCTTCGTTTCGATGCGTGGAAGGATCTCAGCACCGCACATCGCGTTCTCGGAGATATAGATGAGGCGATGAGAGCGATCGAGACTGCCGCCAGCCTCGCGCCGGGTTGCGACGAGCCGGAACACTGCCTGGCGCAGTGCGACTTCGCTAGAGCGATCATTTTGACAACGGCCGAGCGTTATTCAGAAGCCAGCATCGCCAACATCAGAGCACGCGCGGTTTTTGAGCAAACCGACTTTCGGCGGTTCGCTCAAACCTTCTGGCAAGAAGCAATCATCCTTGCGAAGTGTGGTCGCTTAGATGATGCAGCCCGCACTTTCGAATCCCTCATCGGCGAAGTCGTCGCGCGCGGAAACAGACGCGATCTTTCGGACCTATATGGCAACATCGCTGGCGTGTTTGCTGAACTCGGAAGGCCATGGATGGCGTGCGATTATTTGGCTCGATCGATCGAGATAGACAGAACGACGGGCAGTCGCGTGTCGGAGCTTCGAAACACATGGACGATGGGTGTCGTACTTCGTTCAACTGGTCGCATCGACGAGTCTATCGAGACATTAGAACGGGCTGTAGCAGGTTACCGCGAGCTGGAGATGGGGATCGAGATCGTTCGCGTTGAACTTGATATAGCCTTGGCCCGAATCGAACGAGGCGATGTCAATTTGAGCGCGCAGATGAACGCTCTCGCGGTGAAGACAGCGGGGCTGCACCTGCCCGTTTCAGCCGCTACCGTTGTACACGAACTTAAGGCGATTGCTGCAAGGAGATCGGTCGCCGCGGATCTCATCGAATATAGCGTCGCGTACCTGAACGACGCGACAAGCGCAGACTTCCAGATGCCGTTTCAGCCCCCACCGACCGCGCTTCCTTCGTAGCCGGGTAGGGAAACAGGCAGCGCGGAACTCTCCTGTGATAGAGGGCGCCCTCCACATCTGAACGAAGTCGTCAGACGACGACTCATGGAGGGTTATATGAAGAAGTTGCTCGTCACTGGTTTGGTCATCTGCTCCTTGCTCTTTCCCACCGTCGCGAGTGCCGCTCCGAAGTCGGGAGACGGTGGACCATCGGTCCTTTCGCAAGTCATTCACAAGATCAGGCACCTCGTCGGGTTGGATGACATCGACTACACGCCGCCAAAACCGTAAACTGCGGCGGATGACGCATAGCAAAACGGCCCGCCGGAAACGGCGGGCCACTCGACCCACAGCCACGACGTAGCGAACGGAGGACATCGCATGAGAAAGACTTCAGCCGCCGGGATGTGTTTGGTTTTGCTCGCCGCTTCGTGTGCCAGCGCGCCAGTACCGGACATCAAGGACGCGGACGCGAAGATGGTTGAGCAATGCACATTTGTCGGGCATGTGAACGGCAGCTCACTGCTCGGCGGCGCGGTTCAGCGGACCGCTCGGCGACACGCGAGAGAAGATGCGACAAGGGAGGCTGCGAAGCTCGGCGCGACGCACATCGTGTGGTCGGTCATTCATTCGAGCTACCGCGAAACCGCATACGCCGAGGGTGACGCCTATCGCTGTCCGCGCTGAAAAAACTCTCTTAACGCCACGGCCGAGCGAGCCACGATTGCAGGAACGTCACGAGCTGCTCGACGTTCTCTCTTGACAGGGTGACGTTACCGTCGCCATCCCACCCAGAGACCGTGATCGACACGCTTCCCTCATGTGTTTGCACTGTCACGTTACCGTCGGCCAAGGCCTCGATTTCAACGCTCGTTTGGTGGGTGGCCATGGAAAGATTCTACTGCACTGAAATAGTTGCACCTGCTTTGACCCGTTTACAATTGAATTGTGGCGGGATCTCCGGGGGGAAGTGGGTCGCCGTGGCTGGCAGCGCCGCTGCGCACGGCCGCTGACGTCGCGAAACGTCTCAACGTTTCCGTCGACATGGTCAATGGCTACTACGAGAGTCAGGAGCTGGTCGGTGTTGACCTGAGCACCGATGGCCCGTCGCGCTCTTCCTTCTGGTGTGCGAAGTGCCGCACACGTCTCAGCGTGCAGCGGAAGTTCGAAGCGCGCAAGCTCAGGTGTCCCATTGATGGCGATCCGATGAAGCCTCCGCGGTGGAAGCGCCGCGAGCTCCGTTTCCGTGACGAGGATGTCGACCGCTTCCTTGAGGAGCGATTCCGGCAGAGCGCGATCTCGTCGGCGAGAGGCGCGTTGCATCACTCGAATTGACCAGCTCGCGAAAAAAGTTTCCGCTAGAGCCGAAATAGTCGCTAGAACTGAAGGCGTCTTTGCCACCCCTCAAGTCAAGCCCTACCGTGTGCCCATGATTGTTTAACCGAGGCAGCAAGGTGGGCGCCGGGCGGCGCCCGCCGAACTCTGGGGCGGGAGGGTGTGATGGGGAACGAGTTCAAGCGAAGCGTGGGCCGAGGCACAGCGTTACTGATGGCGCTGTGCCTCTCTCTTTTTGGAGCCGTGGCGATGGCCGCGGACAGTCCGCCGGCGACGCCGGCGAGCGTGCACGTCGTGTCGATCTCCGGTAATCACTGGGTCGATGACGTGAAGATCGATGCCGGCGCCGGCGACGTCGAGATGCGCAACTCCGACTGCAACGTCGGCCAGTCGATCGAGAAGCTGAGCAAAGACGAGACCGAGCTGCTTCGCGACTTTTCGGTGCGGCTTTGCACGCCCACCGCGGCGATCGCGGGTCTTCATCTTGGCGTCGTTTCGCTGCCGGTGACGAGCGGCAACCCGCACGTCTGGACGATCGCGACCTACGACGACGGCCACGGCAACTTCAACAACGTGCGCATCGACGCGCTGCCGGATGCGCTCGCGGTGGGCGCCGGCAAGTACGTGTTCTACGGCATCGAGAGCGGAAGCGATGCGACGCATCCGCGCACCACGCAGCTGGCGCTCATGGCCGAAAACGGCGGCGACCTGGCCGCGCACATCGAACTGTTCGACGAGCATGGAAAGCCGATCGGCAAACCGATTCCCGGCGTGCCCGTTGGCGGATGGACGCTCTACACGGTCGCGACGGACGTCCGCGTCGGCCGAGCCGAGGTGACGACGCTGCCTCCGACCGCGGGGCCGGCGACGCCGGCGTCGCTGTTCGCGATCGCGCTCACGTTCGACAGCCGCGGCGGAGCTCCTGAAGTGACGCTGCCGAAGTTCGTGGCTGCAGCAGCTGCGCCCTAGGTCGTTGCCTCGCACACATCCGACGAATCGCAGCGGCGTTCGCCGGATGAATGGGAGGCAACACCATGAAACGACTTCTGCTCTTCGCGATGGTCATCGCAATGCTCGCCTTCGTCGCGGGTTGTTCGAATACCACCGGCAAGGCGCCGGCGATCTCGCCCGACGGCCGTGCCGCGATCGAAGCGGGCCGCTCGATCGCGCGCGTGGGAATCACGATCGCGCTGCAGCAGCGCGGCGTTCCGGCCAACGTCACCTCGCTCGCGCTCGCGGAGCTCGACAGCGCGGTCATCACGCCGGCACTCGACGGCGGAACGTTCGGTCTTGCCTCGGATCCGGCGACATGGAAGCCGGTGCGCGACGAGCTGGTCACGCGCGGATCGACAGCTCTGGTGAAGGCTGCAAGCTCGAACGGCGTGCCGCTCCTGGATGACGCAACGGCGAAGGTCCTGGTCGGTGAGTTCGTCGACACGATCGCATCGCAGGTGAAGGCGGCCGCAGCGAAGACGACAGCGGAAAAGCTCTGAAACCCTCGTTTGCGCCGCAGCTGCTGCCGCGCTGCCCGCTCCGCTCGCGTAGCGGCGTCAGGGCCGCGGGGCGGTGGACTGGATGGGATCGCACGGCGGAGCGCTGGACGGACCGGCGCGAGCGGCAGCGCGGCGCGAACGTTTTGAAACGGACCTCGGACCAATGAACCACGATAAGCATTTCCTCGCCAGCAAGATCAACGTCACCGCGATTCTGATCGCGGCCATCGACCTGGCCGCGCTCGGCGACACGTTGCCGCCGCAGCTTTCGCGCCTGGCGCCGTGGTTCACGCTCACGGGAGCGGTGGCCACGGTGATCTTCCGCACCTTCTACACGACGAAGGGCATCCGTGTTCGTCGTTCGCGGGAGCGCCGATGAATTACGACTGGTGGGAGGACCTCGGCCGCGCGCTCGAGGAGAACAACGTCATCAACAAGGAGAACCGTTCATGAAGCAGCCGATCGTCGCAGTCGTCATTCTCATTCTTCTTCTTCTTCCTGTATGCCTCGTCGCCGGCGAGAAGCCGCTCGCGCCGGGCGCTTCGCTTCCAACGTGTCACGGTCAGGATCTCGCTACGGCCGCGCAGCGCGCCAACAACGGCGCGTTTTCGCCGTGCCGGCTCGCCGAGCACCCGACGCTCGCGGACGCGAACCTCGTCTGGAACATGGACTACTACAAAGTGGCCGGCGTCGAGATGTGCTCGGAATGGTTCGGCGCACACAACACCAGCGATCCCGAATGGTCGAAGGCGACCGAACAGATGGCCGTCGTCTCGCGCCTCATCAAGCAATGGGAGACCACCGGCATCGAGCCCGCGACTTGGCGCAAGGAACAGCTCGTTTTCGATGCCATGGCTGAAAAGGCCAACCGAGGACCTGGACGCCTGCTGACGGCGACGAGTCACTGGACGTGCGCCTCGTCGGGTCACGCCTTTCCATATCACGACCAGGCGAGCGCGCTCAGTCGTTGACGCGCGCGCAGCATGAGCGCGGAGCGTGGAGTGGACCAATGACGCAAAAAGTGGAGACGAAAAAGGTGTCGTTCACGTTCATCGGCCGAGCCGTGACCGCCTATCAAAACTCCGACGCTGCCGTCCGCCACCTCACGCGCTGCGCTCTTGCGGCGCTCGCGTTTCCGTTGGGCGTGATCGTGGGACTGATCCGATGAACGCGGTTTTCCAAGAGATCTGGCCGATCGTCTCGACCGTGGTCAACCTTCTCATCGTCGTCCTCGGCTTCTGGCTGCGTTCGACGATCCGGATCGCGATTCTCGAGCTGAAGGAAGAGCTTCGCTCGACCTACGCATCGAAGGATGACCTGCGTCATGTTGAGGAGAAGGTCGACCTGTCGCGGCAGATCCACGCCGGCTTCGCGCACATTGCAAATCTGGTCCGCGACCACGGAACTGTGCCCGACGTGAACATCGCCACACGCAGGAGCGGCGGATGACCGGCAAACGCGGGCCGCGGCCAGGAGTAAAGCAAGAGGGTGCAAAGCGGGTTTCGGCGCGCGTAAAGAAGCCGCGCGGCAATCCGGCTGGCCCGCCCCTGCGCGGCCGTAAAGGTCACAACGCCATTGACGACTCGCCCGATCTTCGAAAAGTCGTGACCGACCTTTTCTTCTCGCACCCGGATTGGACGCTCGCGGAAAAGATCGAGTGGATCCACGAACAGCACCCCGAGTTTCAGCATCTGAGCTGGTCGGCGCTGCAACGCTGGTACGACAAGTTCGAGAAGCACATCGTCGAGCAGGACACGATGCTGAGCCTCGCGCGGGCTCTCAAGGCGAACATCGAAGAGGACGGCTTGATGCTGACGTCCGTCGCCGGCGAGCTCGCTCAGGCGAAGGTTTTCGAGTCTTTCATGAGCGGCGATAAGCTCTCGAAGGACGACCTGCTCAAGATCGACGTGCAGTCGCGTCTTAACTCCTCGGCCGCTTCGCGCGAGCGTGCGCGCCGGTCCGTGGAGAAGGACATCCGCCGCGGCGCGATGCGCGTCAAAGACGATCTTCGCAAGGCGCTCAAGGGTCATCCGGAGCTCGCCGAGAAGCTGGCGAAGATCGTCGACGGCCGCACCGACGAAATCGTTCAGGAGGCGACGCGCCGATGAGCGGAAACCGTCTCCTCGAGGAGATCATCGATCGCCCGAAATCGCGCGGCCGCGCCGCCGCCGCGTCGCGGAAGCCGAGGCGTTCGCTCGAGCGATTCCTCCAGGAAGAGATTCATACCGACTCAGGCATCTTCTCTTTCAAGGGTCACGAGCCGCTGCTCTTCGTCGTCCGCCTCATCGAACACCTCATCCTCAATCAAGTCTGCGATGCGCGTGTGGCGGTCGTGAAGGCCGAGCAGATCGGCTTCTCGACGCTGGCGATCGGCGTTGCGCTGTGGGCGGTCGCGGAGCTCGGCTACAACGTCGGCTACTTCTTTCCGGACGACAAGATGGCCAGCGAGTTCGGCGCTGCACGTTTCAATCCCACCATCGAGCGCTCGCTCTTCCTGGCCGGCCGGATGAAAGACGCCGGCGTCGATCGCGGCGTTCTTAAAGAACTCGGCGACGGAAAGTACCTCTACCTCAAGGGTCTGGCCACGCTCAAAGGCGCGATCGCCAATCCGCAGGACCTGCAGCTGCTCGACGAGTTCGACAAGATCGCGGCGAACGTCGCGCGTTGGACCAAGGGCCGCATGACGCATTCGAAGCTGCGTCTGGCGATCCGGTTCTCGGCTCCCTACGCCGACGGCGCCGGCATTCACAAGAGCTTCGATGACGGCTCGCAGCGGCGATTCCTCGTGAAGTGCGTGTCGTGCGGCCGCGCGGACATCTGCCTCGAGGAGTCGTTTCCGGACTGCATGAAGGTGTTCAACGGCACGTGGGTGCGGGTCTGCCCGGCGTGCCATAAGAAGCTGGACATCGTCGCCAACGGAGAGTGGGTGGCCACGCATCCTCAGCGCGAAAAAGACGGGCAGTACTCCTTCCGCATTTCGGCGCTCTCAATGAGCGCGATCGACGCGAACCTCATCATGAAGGATTACCTCGGCGCGGTCGAAAGCGGGGATCCGGATGAGATGGCGATCTTCGATCGTTCGAAGCGCGCTTTCCCGAATGCCGGCGCGATGCAGCCGATCGGCGATGTGGAGCTGCGCAAGATGGAGCGCGACTACGTGCTCAAGCTCGATCGGACGTCGCATCCGATCTTCTTCGGCGTCGATGCCGGCAATGCGTGCTGGTTCTGGGCCGAGGAGTTCCTGCCGGACGGAACGCGGCGCCTGGTGTGGGCCGAGAAGATGAACTCGGATTCGTGGGTCGAGCGGACGACACAGCTCATCAAGAAATTGCAGCCGCGGTTCGGCGTCATCGACAAGAAGCCGCTCCTCACGGATTCGCGCAAGCTCGCGTATCTATTTCCGAAGAACGTCGCGCTGCTCGACTTCGCGAACGGTCACGAGCTGACGATGATCGAAGAGCAGCTCGTCGAGGAAGACACGATCGGTGGCGCGCAGAATCCGCGCGGCCCGAAATACCTCTGCGTAAAAGTCGACCGCAACGTCGCGCTGGCGAAGTTCTGCGCCGAGTCGACGCATCCGGATCACGGCCTTCTTCTTCCGAATGAGCGCACGCGCACGATGCAGCTCGTCGGCGACCATCTCAAAAATCTGCGCAAGGTGCCAACCAAGAGCGCCGCCGGCAACGAGATCCACAACTTCATCGACGGAGTCGAGAACCACTTCGGAATGGCCGGGATGTCGGCCGTGATGGCGCGCCTGGTCGCGCCGTCGATCCAGCCGTTTGCATTTTTCAGTTGCGACGACGGCGTCGACGATCCGGCTGACTTTGAGGATGAACACCCACTGCGGAGGTTTGCCGTCTGATGCCGCAGAAATCACTCGTTGTCGACGCCTACGGCCGCGCCTTCGATTATGAAGCGACGCCGCAGGCTCCTGTCTCGCCGATCGGCCGCGACTACGATCCGTTTTCCAGCCGCCGGATTTATGACGAGATCAAGCCGGAGTTCATCGCGCGCGCGATCGCCGGCCAGCTGCCGCTCTCGCAGGTGCAGCTTCTCTGCAAGCGCGTGCTCGATAACGACTCGCATTTCGCCGGCGCGTGGCGCGACTACAGCGACGCCATCTCCGGCAACGATTGGGAGGTCGTGCCGCGCGACAAGGTCGGCCGGTCCGCGAAGAGGATGGCCGCGCGGGTCGCAGCGGACCTCCAGGAGCAGCTCAGCAATCTGCCTGTCGAGGAGTTGATCAGCACAATCCTGTGGGGCGACTTCGCACCGTTCGGTTGGGCCGAGAACGTCATCGACCTGGTCACGAAGGATTTCAAAGGATGGGAGTTCCCCGATCCCGTCCGCCAGTACTGGGATCCGAGGGAGTCAACGCTACGCGTACTGACCAAGGCGCAGCCGTCGTTCGGCGAGGAGCTTGCGCCGAACATGTGGGTCATCCATAGCGCGAAGATCCGGCCAGGATCGACGCCGCAGGGCGGAACGTGGAAGTCGGTCCTGTGGGATTACGCGTGGAAGCACATCTCGATCGCCAACTGGCTCGAGCTGTCGGAGATCTGGGGGCTGCCGCAGATCCTTGCCTTCATCGAGGATCCGAAGGACCGTGACGCGGTCGTCGCCGCGCTCAAGAAGTTGGGTCGCAGCGCGAAAGGCGCGTTCCCCGCGGGAACGGAGGTCCGGATCGAGAAGTTCGCCGCAACCGGAACGGTCGACATCTTCGAGAAGCTGGCCGCACGCAGCGACGACAATGTCTCGATCATCTTCACCGGCCACAATCTCATCACGCGAGCGAAAACCGGCACAGGGACGCTTGCCGGCGAGGGTGCTCAGCGCGTCGCCGAGAAGCTTGTCAAGCGTGGCTCGCGCGGCGTGATGGAAACGATCCGCCGCGACGTAGCGATGGTCCGTGCGACGCTGAAGTTCGGCTACGCCAACGCGCTCGAGTACTGCTCCACCTTCAAGCTCAAGTTCGAGCCGCCTGTCGACGTCATTGCGCGCGGCCGCTCGATGGTGATGGTCAACAGCCTTCTCGCCGCTACTGGCGACGCAATCGATCCTCAGCAGATTCAGGAGGAGTTCGGGATCGCGAAGATCGTCAAGCGCGTCGCTGCGCCGGGTGCAGACACTCCGCCGGCGGATAGCAAGAGCGACACGGATGCGCAAAACGCCGAGCAGCTCGACGCCGCGCGGAAGCGCTTCACCCGCGCTCTGTCTGCCGCAACGCCTGAATCACACCCCCTCGAAACGATCGACGACGTCGAGCGTGTTGGTTCGGCGCTCGCGCAGCGTCAGTTCGCGGCGGCCGGCGCAAGCATTCACGAAATCGTAAGCAGCGACATCGGCCTCGAGGAGATGGCCGCCGCGATCTGGGAGTCGTATCCGGACATCGGCCAGCCGCGCAAATTCGCTTCGCTCACACGCGACGCGATGGTCACAGCCGCCGTAATCGGTGCGGCCGACGCTCACCAGGAGGTGGCCGGTGCCTAGCCTCCAGAAGATGGACAGCTTCTTCAAGGAGGCGGTGGCGTATCACCGCTCGCGTGTTCCGATGACGGATGCCGCGGTCGCAAAGCTCTCATCCGACGCGCGGCTGCGCGCGTTCTACGTGAGTGGCCTGGCGCGCCAGGCGGAAGCCGTCGCCACGCACCGTTTGATCGACGAGGCGCTGCGCAACGGGACGACGCCGGCACAGTTTCGCGCCGACTACGCGAAGACCGCGGCCGCGAACGGCGGATCGATCCTGCCGGTCTCGCGGCAGAACCTCGTCATTCGCCAGGCGACGGGCCTCGCTTACTCCGGCGGCCGCATCGAGAAGATGCAGGCGGTTGCCGACATGCGCCCGGTCTGGATGTATCCGCTCGGCCCGCACGATGAAAAGACCACATCCATCTGTCTCAGGCTGGAAGGATTCATGGCCGAGGCGAGCTCGCCGGTGTGGGAGCACATCGCGCCGCCGAATCACTTCCAGGAGCGCCACCTGCAGCTCGTATCGATGACTCGCGAGCAAGCGGCCGCGCGCGCCGAAAAAACAGGTGGCCAGGTGTGGGAGGACGTCGAGGGCGGCGGCGAGTATCCGGTCGTCGATGGCGTACAGATGTTGCCGGATCCCGGCTTCGACATGTCGCCCTCGCTTCTGGCGAGCGATAGCCGGCAGCTCATCGATGAATTCGCGAAGCTCGCCGGCGAGCTGGCCGCGGGCGATGCGGAGAGTTACGGCCTCGCGCCGATCGGCGAGCTCGCCGAGGAAGAGATCATCGACGTGCCGGAGATCGCGGCCGCGGGCGACGCTGAAGAAGGATGGGCGGCGCTGCGCGAGGCAGCCGGAGTTCCGGACGATCTGGAGTCGACGTTCGTACCGGACCTTTTTGGCGACGGCGCGATCGTCAACCGCGGCAGCTATGACGCGATCTTCGGCGACAGCGACCCGGAGCTCGCGCCTTTGCTGCCGGATCTGCTCGCGGATCCGGCCGAGGTGTGGTTCGTCCCGTTCGCGACGGAAGAGGGCGTGACGATCGTCAAGCGCTTTTTCGGTGCGTTCGACGTCGACGGCGAGACGGTCTGGCTCTGGGCCGACCAGGCGCCGAGCGGATGGATCGCGAAGGGCGGGGTGGCCACGGCCGACCAGGTCGAGCGGCAGCGAAAAGGCTACCTGGTCTTCTCCAAAGCGCCGCGAAAAGAGAAAGCGGCAAGAAATGCATCGGAAATGGCGTCTGTCGCGGCCGGATCGCTGGCCGCGCCAGAGCGCGCGGAAGTCGGGATTGTGGCTCCATCGAGCGTTTAGGCGGTTTTTAGGCGGGTTCTAACGATGACGACGGGTGTGGGTGTGGCGGGAGAGCGGAAAACGGTCGTTGCGAGCGTCGGCGGGGGTCTGTCGATCGCAGTCGGGCCATGGCAGCTCATTGCCGCCGATCGGAAGCTCGCGGCTGAGTCGCTTGGAGGCGATCCGCCGACCGAGCTCCTCCTTCTTCCTTCGCCCGTGTGGGTCCTCGAGGACGTCACACTCAACACACCGAAGGCCGCGCTCGAGCTGGTCGTCGCGGAGATCGGTGAGCGCGGCATCGACATTCACTGCGACTATCACCATCAGTCGCTCTGCGCCGCAAAGACCGGCATCCAGGCGCCGGCCGCCGGATGGGCTCCTTACTCAGGGTTCAGGATCGATGCACAGGGCCTTTGGGCGACCGGGATCCGGTGGACTGCCACGGCCGACAAGTACCTTCGCAATGGCGAGTACCGCTACTTCTCGCCAGTTGTCTACTTCGAGGACAAGACGCTCACCGTCACCTCGCTCGACTCCTGGGCGCTCACCAACACACCACGGACTAATGACCAGCCGCCACTGACGGCCGCGCTGGCCGCCGCACGTTTCGAATCACGCCGCATCGCGGCATCAATGGGAAAGACGGGAGGGACGATGGAAAAGTGGGTTTCGATTCTCATCAATTTTCTCGACAGCTTGTGGTGCCACAGCGCCGACGAGCTGCTCGGTCACATCGACAAAGCGCGGGCCAAGTTCGTCGAAGTTATGGCGGAAGGCGCGGATCCGGCAGCAGCATCTTCGGATTTCGCGACGAAGCTGCCAAAGGACGCGACGATCCTGCAGGCGCTCATCGCCGGCGGGCTCAAGATCCCGGACGGCGTCGTGCAGCTCGCGGCCGAAAAGCTCGCCGCTGGATCCGAGGACGTGCCGGCGAACCTGCTGACGATCGTCGGGCTGCCGGCAGAAACCAAGCGCCCGGCATTTGCCGCGCACCTGGTCAGCCTCGTGACCGAGCGCGTTCCGCGCAGCGAGCTCGATGCGACGAAAGCCGATCTGGCGGCGGCGCGTGCCAACGACGAGAAGACGAAGGTCGACGCTGTTCTGCTCAAGTTCGCCGATCGCTACAACGTCAGCGAAGAGCCGGAGCTCCGCCGCATCGCCGCATCGAGCCCGGAGAACCTGGCGGCGATCGAGGCGAACCTCTCCAAGCGCCAGCCGATCGTTCAGAAGCCGGCCAGCCGCGAAACCGCGCCACCGGAGCCGAAGCTCGCAGCCTCGCGTGTTGGAGAAGAAGGCAGCGCGGCGCACGAGGCGACCAATCGCATCCTGGCTGAAAAGGGATGGGGCAACGAAAAGTACGCCGAGGCAAACGAGATTCGCAAGGATCGCGAGCGCGGCGGCGCGACGGTCTAACACGAAACACGTGAACTGAAAAATCCGGCGCGGCCGCGCGAAGCGCCACGCCACAACAGACAACGGAGGAAAGCATCATGCCTAACTTTTCAACGGCACTCGAATTCGATCTGTGGAGCACCACACGTGTTCCGACCGCCGTGGGCGGTGTGCCCCGCGGCGTGTTCGTGGACGAAGACGGCAATCCGCAGATCGTCGCCGGCGGCCGCACGCTCGGGATCTCGCGCTTCGGCGACATGACGGCGGCCGACATCGTTCTCAAGCGCGAAGCGTCGATCGGCGTGGAAGGCGAGTTTGCGCTCGTCATCGGCGCGGCCGTCGCCAAGGGAGCCGAGCTCGCAGCGCAGGTGGCGACGGGACGCGGGATCACCGCGGTCTCGACCAACTTCGTCGGCGCGATCGCGCTCGAAGCCGGGGCCGCAAACGGAGATGTGATCCGGGCGCGCCGCGTCAATTACTACAAACCCTGAACGATGAAAAACGGCTGAACCGACACAACAACTAAAACAACGCTCATCTAGGGGCGGAAGGGGTGGTGGGAGATGGGTAAAGTCATTCTTGCAGCTGACAAGTGGAGCGGGCTTCGTGCGCCGGATCCACATCTGACCGCGCTGGCCAACGGCTACCGCAACAAGACGCTCACGGGCCTCAATCGAATCTGCCCGATCGTCTATTCACCGAAGGAAGCGGGGACCTACACGAACTGGGCGCCCTCGCCGTACATCCCGATCGACCGTCTGCGCGTCGGAATGACGACCAAGCGGCTTCGCATCGACGTCAACAACGCCAAGGGCGGCTTCGCGACCGCGCAGTACGAAGTCGAGACGGCGATCACCGATCGCGAGCTCAAGAACGTTCTCGAGGACGATCGCGAGACTTACGTCGAGATGAAGGCCATGCGCGGCGAGGACGTCGTGCAGCTCGGCATGGAAAAGTTCATCGCCGATCGCTGGCAGGATCCGGCGAGCTTCGACGCCGCGTTCTACGAAATCCTCGCCGGCACGAACCTCTGGAACGACCCGGCCTCAGATCCGGCGGCGAAGCTCCGCGTCGTGATCAAGAAGATGCGCCTGGCGCTTCAGACGTTGCGCGCCGACATCGGCGTCTACATGTCCGATGACGTGTACGACGTGTTCACGGAGCACCCCAAGGTGATCACTCGCGCGGTCGGCACCACGGGTGATGATCCGGATGAGACGCGCATCGCGAAGATGCTGCGTGTCGGCGAAGTCGGCACACTCGCCGGTTCGTATTCGGTGACCGTCGACGAGACGGCGCCCGACAACAGCGTGTCGGCCGACCTCTGGTCGAACATCTGCCTGGTCACGCTTGCGGCGCCGGCGAAACCATCGCCGACGACGCCGATTCCCGGCGCCATCGTTCGCACGGACGGCATGCCGGAGTTCGAGGAGTACGTCGATCACACCGTCGCCGGCGGACCTGCAACGGTGAAGGTCGTCAAGGACAACTGGGGCTACGCGGAGATCTCCAAGAAGCGCGTTTACGCGATCCGCCCGCTCGGCTAGCCCATCGCGTGGTGATTCCGAGAGGACGCGGCGCAAAGTCGCGTCCTCAATCGAGTTACCGACGCGCTGTGCAAACGACAAATCGAGGAGAACGAACCACCATGGCTGACAAGAAAAAGATCTACGAAATCATTCACGGGATGCTCGGCATCGACGCCGGCAAGGCGCCGCGTGGCGTCGGCGAAGAGGTCACCGAAGACGAGCTGCGCAAAGCGAAGGTCGATATCGACCGACTCGTGAAGGACGGCATTCTTCGCGATACCGCGCTTCCGCTCGCGCCGGCCGCGGTCTCCGAGCATGTGACCGATCACTTCCTCGAGCTGGCGCAGACGATCGGTCTCGTCACTAACGATGGTGCGAAGTACTCGTTTTGGGAGCAGACCTTCAACGGCCTCGCTGCCCTTCGTGCTGCGGTGACCACGCCATCGCTCAAGACCGCGATCGCCGAATTCGTGGCGCAGAAGAACGCGGCGATCGCCGAACTCACCAAGCAGTTGCCGAAGGAGTAACGGGGAACGCTCGCCGCCATGCCATCCGCCTACGACATTCTTCCGCAGGACATTCTGCAGAGACTCGACAGCGAACAGCTGACGAGGATCACCGTTCCTGCGCCTCCGTATACGGGCGGTCCTGACTGGGCCGTCGCTGATGCGAAGAGAGCCGAAGCGGAGGCGGACATCCACATGGCGGCGAGCGCCTATTACGTGACGCCGATCGTCGCCCGCGATGGTGCGACTGAGCTCGAAGCGGCGGAGCTCAAGAGCTTCATCGTCGGCAAAGTCCTGGACCTGTGGATGTACAAGCTCCTGCAACTGCGGCCGCAGATCCTCAACGCCGGCGATCGATCGACTTACTACGCGAGCGTGAAAAAGACGCTCGACACGTGGATGACGTTTCTCGCCGGCGATTCCAAAACGCGGCAGACCCTCGGCGTCGCGAAGCCGCGCGAGCTCGCGATCACCTCGGGCGCCGAAGCGTGGGCCGAAAGCGATGATCCGCGCGTCGATCGGGACAGTCTCGGAGCGTTCATCTGATGGCCAGCGGACTTTCAGTCACCGGCATCGATCGTCTCGAAACCGCGATGACGACGGCGATCGCGCGCGGCCAGGACCTCACTCCGGTCTGGCTCGACTTCGGCGAAGAGATGATTCTCCAGACGCAGCTCCGCGCCGCGGCTGGCATTGCTCCGGATGGATCCCCCTGGCCGGTCTCGGCACGCGCCGCCGGCATGAGCAGTGGCCAGACGCTCGAGAAAAGTGGGAAGCTCATTGCGTCGGCATCGTATGAGTACACCGATCGCGACTTCCTCCTCTTCTCGGACAGCATCTATGCGGCCGTGCACCAGGAAGGCAAGACGATCTATCCGAAGCCTGGCCACAAGGCGCTCGCGATTCCGATGAGCCAGGAAGTCGCCGACAGCTACCAGGCCGGCGTCTCGATCCGCGATCAGTATCCGGACGCGTTTCTGCTGCACAGCGAAGCGGGGAATGCCTTCATCGTTCGGCGCCGCGGCCGCCGCATTGCGCACACGAGCTCAATGCTCGGCGAGCTGGAGTTTCTGTTCATGCTCGTCGCGTCGACCACGGAGAAAAAACGCGTGTGGCTCGACTACGCGCGTTCGGACATCGTTTGGTTCGAAGGCCGCGTGGTCAGGCATTACGAGCTGTTCTCTTCCGGAGGGGACGCGTGACGTCATGGCCTTCGCGTTCCTTCACATTTTTCTCGTCGCCGCGGCGACGCTGCCACCGCCTGTCTATGTCGACGAGGCCGCGGTCCGCTGGGAGTGTTGGGAGGATCAGGAAATGCTGCTGAATAAAGATCTGCGCGAGGAGTACAACACGCTCTTCCGTTCGTGCCTCGCCGATGAAAATCGGAAGCGTGAGATCGAGGTGATCATCACGCGGATTATGAAAAACCGCGCGCGCTACGAGAAGGTCGAAGCGCGCACGCGCGTGCCGTGGTTTGTCATCGGCGTGATCCACAACATGGAGGGAGGCGGCGATTTCACCAGGCACCTCCACAATGGAAATCCTCTTACGGCGCGCACGTTCGAAGAGCCGAAGAACCGGCCGGTTGCTGGTCATCCGCCGTTCACCTGGGAAGACAGCGCGGTTGACGCGCTGCTGTTCGAAGCGTTCGACAAATGGCCGGAGTGGAATACCGTCGCCGGCGTTCTCTTCAAGATCGAGCTTTACAACGGTCTCGGATCGCGCAATCACGGCGTGCACACGCCCTACCTGTGGTGCGGATCGTTTTTCGACGCGAACAACGACGGTCAGCGCCAGGCGAGCGAGCTGCCGATCTACCTCGGCGGCAAGTATGTGAAAGATCACGTCTGGGATCCGAAGGCGCGATCGCAGCAGATCGGCGCGGCCGTGCTCCTGCGGCGGATGCTCGATCAGGGTCTCATCGAGCTGCCAAGCAGCAGCCAATTGGCTGCCGATCAGCCGCCGATCGGAGGCTCGAAGTGACGAAGCCGGTTGCTCCTGATCGTGTGCAGAAAGTTCCCGGTTGCAATCGGCGTCGTCGTCACCGTCAGACCTCGCACAATAACGGCACGCATTGCCTGGGAAGCTCTAACAGCAAGCCAATCCAGTTGGCGCGTCGTGAGCGTTTGCTGTTTGCGTCGCAGCTGAGCGGCTTTGATCGCTTTGCGTCGAGGCGAGTTGCTCACGGTGCAATTCCCATCCTGATCAGCGCCTCGGCATCGTCACCATTATCAAGAATCTCGTCGAGATACTCCGCATCGAGTTCGATGTCGCGGAAGACCAGTGTGAGCGCAGCGCTAGCGCCTTCGCAGGCGTTCTTTAAAGCGATCGACTGCACCTGCATGTTCAGCACTAATTCCTCGAAGGCGAGCAATCGCTGCTCATTGAGGAAACGCATGCCGTCCGTGATTTCCATCCGCGGCAATTATACGGAGTCCGCGCGTGCCTGAGCTCAGCCTCTCGCAGTTCTTCCTGGTCGACGCGCCGGCGCGCGTGCGCGCGTTCGTCGACGAAGCGCGGTTGCCGCTCATCACCACGGCCGACTCGCTGCACGACGCGATGAACGCGACGGCGATCACGCTGCCGGGCATGTTCGGGATCCACGCGCGGATGCCGAACATGCCTGTCGAGGGAAGGCGCCGCATCACCGCCGGCAGCCGGAAGAAGGTCTTCAAGTTCCAGCCTGTCTTCGCGATCGTCACCGAAAGCTACGCGTCGACGACCGAGGACGGCCGCGTCGGCGGATGGGACCTCGGCGAGGAGCTCTGCGACATCTTCGACGGATGGCGCGCGCCGGGAATGATCTCGCCCTTCGACGTCATCGATTTCGCTTTCGTGACGCGCAGCTTCGACGTTGTGCGCGTCCAGCATCAGATCGTGCTCGAGGCGCGGACCGAGAAGTTCACAACGCCGCCGCGGTAATACATCAACGACCTTTAACTGGAGGAGCACATGAGCGACAACGAAACGACCAACAACCCCACAGCGAATGCAGGATCGATCGACGTGGGTGCAGCTGCTGGCGCCCCGATCACGATCGGAGCATCCGCGCCGTCATCTGCTGCGCCGGCGGCCGCGGAAGAGGAGAACGTGTTTCTTTTCTATACCGATGAGGAAGGCAATTCCGGTCCGGGGCAGTTCGTCATGCACGGCCCGAATCTTTTCTTCAGCCGCGGAACGCTCACCGGGCCGGTCACGACGACGGTCGCCGGCATCGTCACCGGCCGTAAGAAGCCGCCGGTGATTCGCGTCGCGTCGGCCGACGAGATCAAAGCGCTGCAGCCGAAAGAGGAGAAGGTCGCCGATGCCGCGGCCGCGGAAAAAAGCGGCGGTGATGACGGCGCGAACACGACGTCGACGTCGTCGGATGGAAAGAGCGCAAGCACCGGCAGCGGAACGACGGGACCGGCCGATACCAAACCGGGCGCGTCGCCGGCGACCGAGCGCAAACCCAAATCGGGAACGAAGCTGACGACGGGATAACAAACAGGTTCACAAACAAACAGACCTGGCGGTCGCTACGCGCGGCTGGTGGGAGTGAGGCGAGGGAGGCCAGACATGATTCTTACCGAAGACGTACAAGTGCAGTTCTTCCGGCAGACCGCGGTCGGCGCTGACCCGGCAACCCCGAACGGCATCCTCGTTCCGCGTGGATCCGACTTCGATCTTCCGTACATGCAGAAGCTGATCCCCAATGAGCAGGTTCAGGCGGACGGCATTCAGCGCCAGTCGGGCAAGGGCAACAAGACGGCCGAGGGTGGCGGCGGAAAGCTCGTGCCGAATCTCAACTTCGTGCCGTATCCGATCAAACAGTGGTGTGGCCAGAACGCGATTACGGGCACCGGCCCGTACACCCACATCGCCAGGCCGAACCGGACGACGCTGTACTACCTGTACGAGCTCGGCCTGATCCCGCTCTCGCTCTTCTACAAGCTCTACGATCAGGTCACGAACGAACTGCACTTCCAGCTGCAGACCGAAGGGCTCTTCACGTTGACCCAGAAGCTCGTCGGATCCGGCGCGGCCGTGATGGCTGGCGCGGCGAGCCTCGATGTGACGCCGACCGAGATCGTGGGAGCGGCCGTCGACATGACCGGGCTCACCATCCTCGAAAACGCGGTCGACGGTGGCGACACTGTTTCGCTGTCGATCGACTGCGTGACGAACGCCGTGCAGAAGAGGCCCACGGGTCAGGGTGGCGTCGCAAAGGAGATCAAGCAGGGCGGCAAAAAGGTCAGCGGCAAGGTGAAGTTCTGGTTCGAGAGTGACGCCCGCTGGGCGCGCGTCCGCACCGGCACGCTGACCACGCTCAAGGGTACGGTCATCGACGTCGACGGCAACTCGATGGAAGCGTACATGCCGGAGGTCGAGCTGGAGTCGACCGGGCCGAAGATCACCGACAACGACGGCGTGACGCAGGAGTTCACCTACAACGCCATCCGCAAGACGAACCTGGTCGACACGCCGATCCGGTTCACGACCGTCTGCACGACCGCCACCGTCGACTAATCCAGAAAAGGGAGCATTTCGCACATGAGCAAAGTTCGCACGTTTCGCAAGCCTGGCGTCGCCGTCGCGGATGATCATCCGGACGGCGGCACGATCCACATCTATCCGATGGGCGCGGCCGACGTCGGCGCGTTTCAGGATGCGCTCAACGCGCTCCGTTATGAACATAACGACGACGGATCGCTCAAGCTTGTCGACGGGAAGCCCGTCGAGATCGAGCTTTCGATCGAGCGTTCAACGAAGGAACGTATCGCGATGACACGGAAGCGGTGCGTGGCGAAGATCACGAACGTCGTCGACGCCGATGACATGTTCGACAACGACGGAAACCTCAAGCTCATCGAGCTCACCACGGACGAGGCGATCGATGCGTTCCTCGGCGAGACGTCGATGCACGAGGTGGAGGTCGAGGTCAAGGTCACCAAGTGGGTCGAGCGCGAAGTCAGGACCGAGAACTTCGTGCCTGATCCTGCCGGCGGTGAGCCGACGCGCATCGTTGAGTCGCGTATGACGATGGTGGAGGAACCGGTGATCGACGCCAACGGCAAGCAACTCGTCGAGAAGCGGATGGTGCCTGCGAATCAGCGCATGTTCGAGTACGCATTCGATCGCGCGCGGAAGCTGGTGTCGTCGTCGGAGGCGGAAGTAAAAAACTCCTCGCCCACGCCGGCCGCGTCTTCGGTCTGACGAGCGGATCCGCAAAGTCGCGCGTCGCTGAAAGCAAGCGGCGCGCGGCGGAGTGGAAGCGCACGGGAAAACTGCCGCCGCCGGCGACGTCGGCCGAAGCCGGAGGTCCTGACAGTTTTCTGTGGCCGCAGAACGGGAAGGCGTGGGCCATCTGTCTCGACATGCTCTCCCAGATCGAGGTCGCGGGGATGGGCGGGATCGTCGGCTTCAAGTACGGCCGCGAGCTTGATCGAGTGATGCAAGCGAACGACGTCGACGAGGAGGAAGAGGTCGACGTCTTTCGCAAGCTGCAGGCGTTTGAACGGTGGTGGGTCGGCCACGTCAACGAACGGATGAAAGAGGCAACGAAGAAGAAGTAAGGGGATGGGCGGGCGGGATGAGTGAGCACGTAGTAGTCGCGCGGCTGCAGTACGACGACTCCGGTTTCGTGACCGGAGTGACGCGCGACGTCGAGCTCACGCGGCAGATGAATGCCGCGATGAAGGACGGCGCGCCGTCCATCCAGGAACTTGCAAAATCGATCCAGGCGCTCGCCGACAAAGAGAAATCCCAGGCCGACGCCGCGACAGCGGCCGCAAAAGCGCAGACCGCTCAGATTAACACCACCAAGACGCAGTCGCAGGCTAACGCCGCGGCGTCGAATGCCGCGGCGGCCGCCGCGCGAGCGACGACCGCGCAGGCCACAGCCGCAACTGCCGGCGCGACCGCGCAGGCGCGGCTGGCCACAGCTCAGAACCAGCAGGCCGCCGCGGCCGCGGTCGCAGCGCGCGCCAACGCGCAGCTGCAGGCGACGATGAATCAGATCGCCGCCAATTCCGAGCAGGCAGTCGCCGGCATCAATTCCATCTCCTCGAGTCTCGAATCGGCCACGGGGCTGGTCAAGGCCTTCTTCAGCGCGTGGGTCGTGCGGGAGATTTGGGACGAAACGAAGAAGCTGGTGATGGAGGGAGTGAACTTCAACTCCGAGCTCGATCAGACGCGCATCGGCTCGGCCGCCATCATCACCACGTTCGGCAAGATCTACGACGCGCAGGGACACCTGCTCTCCGGCGTAAACGCCTTCAACGCTGCACAAAAGATTGGCGCCGATCTCACCGATCAAATCAAGGTCAAGACTCTCGAAACGACGCTTCTGTTTTCGCAGATGCAGGATGCCACGCGTCGCTCACTCGCCTACGAGGTGCAATACCTCACGGATGCGAAGGGTGTCGTCGCCAGCAACAAGGACCTGGCTAACTTCACCGCGTCGTTTGCGCAAGGCGCTGTCACGTTCGGGATGGCGCCGGACGAGATTCCAAACAACCTTCGCGCGCTCCTCACTGGCCGCGCAGATCCGAGACACGCGCGGTTTGCCGCCGCATTGCTCTCCGAGTTCGGTACGAACGATCAGGCGCGCGAGCAGATGGAAATCTGGCGTCAGCAGGGAGTCCTGATCCAGGAGTTGCAGAAGAGACTCGAAGCGTTCGCGACCGCCGGCAAGGCGTCGATGAACACCTATACCGGCGCACTGTCCAATCTCCACGACGCCTGGCAGCAGCTCCTGGGCGAGGGTACGACGGGTGCGACGAAAGAGCTGACCACCGACATCCTCACTCTGCGCGACTCCATCGTATCGGTCGACAAGTGGGGAAAGGCAACCTTTAATCCAGAGCTGCTCAAAGCAATCAAAGACACCGCCGATCTGATCGCGAAAGGCGCTACGTTCGTCGTCAAAATCGTAAAAGAAGTAACCGAACCGGGCGGCGTGGTGGACACCGTTCAGGCTTGGCGCGAGCAAAACTCGCGATCCATCGCTGGCCCGGTTGATCAATTGGGTGGGGGGATTCAGAAGGGCCTGGTTGACCAGTTCGGCGCGGATCCGATCCAGACCAAGTTCCTCGACTCCAAAGCGAAGCCTGCCGGCTTCTATATCGGACTGGCGTGGGATCGATTCGTTAAGTGGCGCGAAGATCAAGCCGGCCCGGCACCAAAGGATTACTTCAACGGCATCACGGTCATCGATCCGAGCTCGTTGGCGCGGCAATCGCGCGAGTACAAAGTCCCGATCGGCCCAGGCGTCGATCCGAAAGGCAAGGTGACCTTCGACGCACAGGGGTTCACCCTGATCGGGGGAAAGCCCAAAACCGACGAAGAGGACACTGGCGCCGAGAACAAGCTCGCCGATTTTCAGAAGTTCATGGAGCCGTTTCACGTCGGCGCCGCGGGAGGCACGGATAACGACCCGCTGGCGAAAGCGCTGCAGCAGATCACGGTCGAGCGGCTGCAGGCGATCGACCATTACAAAAAGGCGCACAAGGCGCTGGCTGACGCGAACGAAGATTGGAAGCGCGATCTTCACGACATCAACGCCACCTTCACCAATCGCGAGAACGACGCGGTCTCGAAGTACCTCGCGGACTTCGTGAGTGCTCGCGAGAAACTCAGCGCGAAATACGCGCCGGCCAAGCAGGGCGACTACGAAGCGCAGAACGTCGACGCCAGGCAGAGCGCGCTCGGAGAGATCGACGAGGTCAAACGCAAGTTCCCCGGCATCGCCGCGGAATGGACCTCGCTCGAGAATCAGATCACCGACTTCTATAAGAAGAAGCTCGTCGACGACGCGGATGCCAGCCTGGCGAAGATCAACGACAAGACGCTCTCCGCGGTCAAGCGCACGGTGGAGATCGAAGAGCAGATCCGGATCGACGCGAACACCGAGACGGAGAACCGGCGCATCGAGCAGATCACCAACTCCGTCGATCGCGAGCTCGCCACGCGGATTGCCGCGAATGACCGGTGGGCGGCCGAGGAAGACAAGCGCGCGCAGATCGAGCTTGCCGGCGACGAAATGAAGACGCTTCGCGAGGCGCGCCAGGCGGTGATCGAACAGGCGCGGATTCAGAAGAACCGAGCTGCCGAGGACGCGGCGTTTCACGCGCGCCAGGCGATGATCGCCGGCACCGACGATTGGCTCAACAACCTCGAAAAGCGCCGCGACGAGGTGATTCCGAAGATCGGGGTTACGCTGCAGGACACGGTCATCGGTGCGCTCGAAGCGACGCAGTCGGCCATCGACAAATACTTCGCGAGTATCGCTGACGGCAACGCGGACCTGGGCGCCAGCGCCGACGCCCTGGTGCACGACCTCGGACAGAAGTGGTCCAAGGTCTTTGCTGATGCGCTCAGCGCTCCGCTCCACGGCGGATCGATTCTCGATTCGTTCAAACAGATCGAGCAGACGTTCGAGACCGGCGGGACGATGGACAAGCTGCTCGCCGGCGCCGGCATCGGGTCCTTCATCGGCGGCTTCTTCGGTCCCGGAAATAAGGCGCAAGCCGGCGGCGCGATCGGCGGCCTCGCGGGCACGGCGATCGGCTCGATCTGGGGTCCGATCGGCGCCGAGATTGGCGCAGCGATTGGCGGCGCGATCGGATCGGCAATCGGCGCGACGATGAAGACGTCGGACCACATCTCGATTTCGATGCGTGGTGTGACGCTCGACAATCTCCGCAGCCCGTTCACCTCGACGTACAAAGACAACGAGACGACGCAGAACTTCGGTACCGGATCGCTCGACCTCGAGGAGAAAGGCATCTCCGCCGCGGCGCGTGAGGAGGTCATCGCCCAGGTTCACCGCAAAGCCGAAGAGACGATGAAGAGCTGGCAGCAGATCGTCGACCTTTTCCCGGAAGATGTGAAAGCGAAGCTCGCCAACTTCCACCCGACCCTCGACATCACCGGAGGCACCGGCGAGACCGGCAACATCACCGACGAGGGCGCGCTCGGATCGCTCAACGATTTTCTGTCCAACAAGCTGCCGAAGGCAACGTTCGCCGCCTATGAGCCGGCACTCAGGGCCGGCCTTTCGGCGATGGGTGAAGGCCAGAAACGAGTCGAACAGATCATGGCGTACTGGGGCACGATGCAGGGCACCGAGCTCCACGACGCGGTGCTCAGCTATGTGACCGCGCTGACCTCGTTTGTAAAGATCAAGCAGACGATCGGCGATTTTGGCAACGCCACCGATCTGATCGCCGGATCCGCGCAGCGTCAGGCGGAGGTCGAAGGCAATGCGACAGCGCTCAGCCATGTCCAGGACCTGAAGGCGGAGATCGCCGGCGTCGTCGCCTCGCTTCCGAAGCTGAGTGATATCGCCGATCAGCAGGCGGCGATGGAGAAGCTCAACAGCCTCTCGGGCGACTTCTTCTCCGGCCTGGTCGCCGGCTTCGAGAAGATCAATGAGAAAGAGAAGGCGACGTTTGCCTCCCTCGACTCATTCGACGAGCAGGTCCAACTCGCCGGCATGGGCGACCAGGACAAGCTCAACTACTTCTACAAACGGATGGGCGATCTGGAGAACCAGCTGCAGACGACTAAGGATCCGGAGCGCATCTCGGATCTGGTCTCCCAGATCGAGCAATACGGGCAGCAAGCGCTCGGCCTGGCGCCCAACAGCGCCGCCAACCGCGACGAGCTGGCAAAGATCAGCGCCGAGGTGCGTGCACTGGCCGGCAACGATTACAACAAAGCGCGGGATGAGCTGGTACAAGAGCAGAAGTCGGCGTTTGCGCTACTCGAGAGCGCATCACAGAATCTGCTCAAGGCCTCGAATGACCTCATGGGCCGCGGCGCCGGCAGCGGCCGCGGAACGCCGCCGGGCCCGGATACAGGGGACGTGGACGGCGTCGGCGGAGGCAAGCCCGTCGATCCCAAACCGGTGGATCCCATCGTCGGTCCGCAGTCGATCCACGACGCGTTCCGTCTGGCGCTCGACGACAAGCCGATCGCGATCGCGACGACTTCGGGCGTCGCCATGATCGTCGACTCGATCGACAGCCTGGCCAAAGGCCTCGGCGTCGACGAGATGAACGTACACGCGTTTGGCGTCTCGCCGGCGATCCTCGATCCCACGGCGGACATGGTCAGCATGTATCGCGAGCAGATGGATGCGATCGTCGCGCAGTTGGCCAGCATGCCCGCGGCCGCGAGTTCCTCGAGTACGGCCGATCGCAGCGCCGAGATCGTCGCGGCGATCAAAGATCTGGCCGAGGAGATGCGCCGCACTCGATCGGCAATCGTCAGCCGCGCGCTCACCATCGAGGGCGACGGCGCCGCGTTCCTCCGTTCGGTGGGCTTCACTCTCCAGGAGAGCATCTTCCAGACGCTCAAAGATCACCCGGAAGTGGCGGTGCACCTTTTCGACATCGGCAGGTAAAACGACTATGGATCCGCTCGTCACAGCTCGCTACCTAGACCGCCGCCAGTCGGCGGCGTATCTGATTACGATCAGCGCGACACCCACGCGCCGCTACACGAACTATCCAGGCGGCCTCACCGTGAGCGGTCAGGTGTATCTGTATCGCCCGTTCGCGCTCTCGAACGTGACCGAGACCTCGGACGGGGCGGCCGTTCGCATCACGGTGACGTTCGACAACGTCGACAACCTCTTCAACGACCTGGTCAATGACCCCGCGCAGCGTCGCAAGGACATCGTCGTATCGAAGGTGCACTTCAACGCCGACTTCACGCTCGCCGGCACCGAGCCGTGGCTGGAAGGATTCACGGCCAAGCCGCGCCTTCTCGGCTCGCGCATGGAGATCACCTGCAGGTCCGACGACGGCCGCGAAGGTCCTTCGCCCGACATCACCTACGGTGAGGTGCTCACTGCGCACTCGGCGCCGGCGTCGAACACGCCGTTTCTGTTCGGAGGTGGCGTGTGATTCGCGGCACGGTGTTTCCGGATATCGCGCCCTCCTCGAGGACACCCGGCCAGGCGTACACGCGTCAGCTCGTGGTTGCCCAAGAGCGCATCGATGCCGCATTCGGTGATCCGCAGATCAACGTCCCGCATCCGTACCTCCAGTACAAGATCAGCTACTTTTCGGACTGCCTGAGCGCTGCCGATCTCGATGCGTTGCGGGACCATTTCGCGCTCAATGCCGCGACCTATTTTTCGTTCCCCTGTTTCTGGTCGAACAGGTCGATTCCGAAGATCAAGGCGGCCGACGTCGTCGCCGGGCAGCTCGTCTACACGTTGCCGGCAAGCCTGGTCGTCACGCCGACGCTCTACGACGGCGCCGGCGCAGTGATCGCCGGGTCGCGCTACACGCTCAATCCCGGCGCCGGCTCCGAGGGCCGCGACAACGTGACCTTCGTCAACTCCGGTGCTCAACCTGCCGGACCGACGTTGTCATTCGCGGCCGTCACCGGCCGCCGCTATTTCACCGCGTTCTACGACATCCAACAATTCCCTGAAGCGTGGGAGGAAGGCGACGTGTGGGTCCTCGGCGCGCCGCTGCAGCTGACCACGTCGGTGACGATCATATGAGCGATCCCCGCCGACGGGCTGTCATTACGACGCCAGACCTTTCCCACAAGGCGCCGACGCTCGACCTTCCGAGTCCGTTCGTGCCTGAGCGCGTCGCGTCGCTGACTCTGCCCGGCGGCGCCGATGATGACAACAAGTTTCTCTACTTTCCGTTTGGCCTGTGCGAGACCGAGGGCAGCATTCGGTACGCGGTCCAATACGGCAACTACCTGTGGATCGTGCGGGCGCTCGCGCTTGGTGAACGCGAGGCGACCATCTACGGTGGCGAACAGGCCGGCGAGTGCGATGGCCTGGTGGGCGTCTACAGCGACACCGGACCATTCGCCAGCGCGGACTTCTCCTATACATGGGTGAGCGGATCGCTCTCTCAAACCGTTCACGCGACGCTCGCCGGCGTGATCGCCGCGCTCGGTGGATCGTGGGCCGAGACGCTCGTCATCGTCGACAAGACGGGCAAGCGGCGCGCGATTTGTCACTCGATCGAGTGCTGGTCCAATGTGGCCACGCGTTGGGCTAACGGGATTCCAAAGATCAAGTACCGCTTCCGCGGTAGCCGTGTTCTCAACACGACCACGGGTCTTGTGGAGTACACCGCTAACCCGTGGTGGCAGGCCCGCTTCTGGGCTCTCGATCCATCCGGCGGCCGCATGCGGCCGTCGCGCATCAATGAGGCCTCGTTTCAGTCGGCGGCCGCCGCTTCGCCCTCGACGCAATACGAGTCGCACATGCTGCTCAGTGCGAGCGCGCGTGAGTGCCGGAAGATGTTCGGCCTGCTCGGTGACGGTTGGCTCGTATTCGCCGGTGGCAATCAGCTGACCGCGATCGTCGATCGCAACACGGCACCAGTGGCCAGTTACGACGACTCACACTTCGCAGCGGACCAGGACATCGAAGCCGGTCCGGTTGCCGATCCGGATCAGATGGTCAACAGCGTGACCATCGAATACACCGACACCACCGATCCGTCCGGAGTGTGGAAAACGAAGTCGTTCCCGCCGTTTCGCACCGCGGGTCTGATCGCCGGTACGGAGACCGAGACGCCGGTTACCTACAAGTTCCCGCAGATCCACGATCCGGCGATCGTCAACCTCAAAGGCACGTATCTTCTCTACAGCTACCAGGCGTATCGCATCAAAGGAAAGTGGCTCGCCAACGCCGGCGGTCCTCGCCTCATGGGCGACGTCGTTACGCAGGCGCTTCCTGCGCTCGGGATCTCCGACAACTTCCGCGTGATGTTCCGCGACAAGGCGCCGAACGGCACCTATCCCGTGGAGCTCGAGCTGATCGACGCGCGCAAGTGGGCCGGAGGTGCGTTGACCGCGCCGGCGAAAGTCGGATCAACGCTTTCGGATCCCTACGCAACGCCACCCACGCCGCCGCCGGTGACGCTCGCCCAGGAAGGATTCAACATCCGAGTCACGCTCGGCACACTCGCCCCGCCGTATGACTGGTACGGCGGCCAGATCATCACAGTTCAACAATCGGGCGGCTTCGCTGAGTACGAGCTCGGCCGCCCTGCGTCAGGCGATCTACTAATCAAGGGAGTGACCATGGGAGCTACATACACGGTTCGATCGAAGGTTGTGAGTGTTCTTTTTCCGCTGTTGGTGGGACTGGCTTCGACGGCCACGCTTACGCCGGTGATGGCGCAAATTCCGCCGGACGTGGCGGCCACGCCGTCCGTCTCTTACGTGTCGGCGTCGTTGCCGAATGGGGCGGCGTCGATCGTTTTTTCAAAGCCGTTTCTGCTCTCGTCGACGTTGTACGGATCCGGTTCACTGACGCCGACGAATCTTCATTCCTACGACGGAACGAAGGTCAACGACGGAGGCCTGTCGGGCACCTGCTTCGACTGGAATCTCGCCGGCGCTTCAAGGATCGCCATCAACGTCGGCCCTGGGAAAACGATCAGCTACGTCTGGATTTACACCTCAGCGTTCGCGGCCGACCCGATCATCGAGACCTCAAATGATGGGGTGACGTGGTCAGGCGGGTTCGCGAGCAATCCTGTCGGCTATGTGGCCGACGTCGGCGGTGGCGTTTCGTTGCGCATCTACCAGGCGCCAGGCGGAGCGCATCCGTGGATCGCCGTCACGAAAGCCTCGACGCTCGCCGAGGCGACGACATTCACGGAAGTGTGGCCGCGCGAAACGACGACAACGCAAGCGACCGCCAACGAGATTGCCCGTTACAACGTGTACGGCTTCAGCCCTCCGGGCCCTGGACCTCTGACCGTTTACGATGCGCGTCATTTCTATGGCTCCATCAGCTTCGGCCAGGAGCCAACGGCTGCAGCTCCGTTCGACGTGAACGCGGTAGCATTTCATAACCCCTCCGCGTGGCCGCTGGCGTTTGCTCTCTCCGGACAAAGCAAGTACCTGGCGGTGTACGTCACCGCTGTTTCACCGTCTGGCGTTGAGAGTCCTGGCTTGATCGCGGTGACTGGAGGTTTTTTCGCTTTTGCGAACACCCCGATTCCTATCGATCAGATTACGACGCAGGGCGCTGACATTGCATCGGCCGCAACCACAGACATCGGGGCATCGAGCGGATGGGAAGTGAACGTCACCGGCACCACGACAATCACCAGCCTCGGAACAAAGACGGCGGGCGTTATGCGGCACGTCACGTTTGCCGGCGCATTGACCCTCACCCATAACGCCACTTCACTCATCCTTCCCGGATCCGCAAACATCATCACGGCTGCTGGCGACACAGCTGTCTTCGAGTCGCTCGGATCGGGGAACTGGAAGTGCTTCTCTTACACCCGTGCGGCCACGGCGCCGTGGTCCCTGCCCACGATCGCCCAACCGGTCGGGATCGGCGTCGTTCCGGACTCTGCGTCCGGCATGGTCCTCGACGTTGGGCTGGATTCGAACGGCGTCAAGATCCTACGGATGAAAAATCCCAACGCTGGAAATGCAGCAGCGGCCCAAGTGCGGACCGAGAGCGACACGGTAGTCGTGTCTCAGATCGCGCACAGCTCTACAAGGGCCGTCACGCGGGATGGACAGTCCTTGGCGGGGTGGGCTGAATTATTCGCCTCCGCGGCGAACGGCCTCAAGCTCTCCACAGCTTCCGGCGCTCCGATCGGTCTTAACCGTCTCGTCGGTATGGGCACTGCCCCCACCGCCGCGGTCATCGCCGGCGGCGGTACTGGCGCCACTGCCACCGTGGACACCGGTAGCACTGATCTCGCCGGTACGATCACGATCACGGCCGGCACGACGCCGCCCGCATTCGTCACGATTCGTCTTACGTTTTCGGCGGCGCTGGGCGCGAACCCGGCGACGGTTCTCATCACAGCCAAAGATGGCTCCGGTCAGTGGGATCGAGTCGTAGCCAAGCTCGTCAACTCCACCCCAACAACCTCGAAATTCGAGGTCAACCTCGACAACAACGCCGTGAACCTTCTGGTGTCCGCGACCTACCAGATCCAGTATCTTGTCATCGGGAAATGATCGAGTGTTATTCGCAATGCCAACTTTCGCGTCAATTCCGGCCAACTTTCGCGTCAGCGCACATGCAGTGTCCGAACTTGCTATCGATGGTTCACCTTCACTACACGCTTTCCTACGACTGGGCCGGCATCCTCAACTTCCTCCGTCCGCGCGCGATCGCGGGCGTGGAGACGGTGACCG
>Ga0070684_100000172_pt1 | contig 44308 bp, 30 predicted proteins | sample KBSC723LmetaG_FD_65653 | JGI IMG/M metagenome (GOLD analysis project Ga0070684, IMG submission 65653) | Corn rhizosphere microbial communities from Kellogg Biological Station, Michigan, USA - KBS C7.2-3L metaG | ecosystem: Host-associated > Plants > Roots > Rhizosphere ...
ATATTTAAATGGCTAAATTAATTTTTCTGCTCCCTTTTTAAAATTATTCCTTGCCACTCCACCACAAAAATTCCTTCTTGTTTGATGATGGCAGGTTAAAAACCCCGATGATAATATGATTATTTTCATCCCGATTATCGGGATGTTGTAGTTGTTGTGGAAGTAAAGCTGAACAATCCAGCGCTTGTGAAGGTGATATGTACTAAATGAGACATCATTTATTGACTCCGCATGAAGATAAAACCCAATTATTGAAAAACAAACTATTTCAAAAGAAAATTAAAGTAATTTTCCGCATGTGTTGCTTGCCCAACATAAAACGATTAAACTAACAACTGTATGGATCATCAGTCCTCGGCGGCTTTGCAACAATTTAAAAACCTGGTTGGGCTAAAATTCCAACTATACAATAGTCTTTTTACCTCCCTTCCATTCCATCGCATTGAAAAAACAGGTATTCTTCTTTCTTTGTTATTGACAGTTTGCGAAGACGGCTATAAAAAGAGAAAAAACCCGGTGGAGATCATTGATGAATTTTTTACCAAGCATACATCTTACACTGATGAAAAAGATCAGCTGGACCTGCTTTTCCGCTTTGTTCAATATTCGGAAAGACAGGTGGTGTTGTTTGATGCGCTCGAAGACGCAGCGTTCAGATACGTGAATGATATGAATGGTGCGGGCAGCTTAAAACAACTGGAAACAAATGTTCAACAAACTCAAAAACAACGTGAGCTGGCCCAAAAACTAAAAGATTTTTCCATCAGGCTTGTACTGACAGCGCATCCAACCCAGTTTTATCCCGGCGCGGTACTCGGCATTATTCACGATCTGTCAAAGGCGTTGTTTGAAAACAGTACGGACCAGATAAATATTTATCTGCAGCAACTGGGCAAGACACCTTTTTTCAAAAAACAAAAACCAACTCCTTACGATGAAGCGATAAGCCTGGTATGGTACCTTGAAAATGTTTTTTACGCTGCAGCCGGCCGCATTGTAAACTTTATGAAGAACCAGTTTACGGATGAAATGAATCCCGCCAACCCCGTCATTCACATGGGCTTTTGGCCTGGCGGTGACAAAGACGGAAATCCGTTTGTAACAGCGGAGACTACCTTGCGGGTGGCAGATGCATTACGAAGCAGTATCATTAAATGCTATTACCTTGACGTAAGAAAACTAAAAAGGCGCCTTACGTTTGACGGAGTCGATGTTGCCCTTACAAACCTCGAACAAAAATTGTACGATAATGTTTTTATTCCGGGCAACAGGACGGCACTTACCAGAGATGAAGTTTTAGAAACGTTACATGATATTTCAAATACCCTGATAAGGCAGCACAATGGTTTATTCATTAACCTCGTTAAAAACCTGATCAATAAGGTAGAAATTTTCGGTTTGCACTTTGCTTCGCTGGATGTCAGGCAGGATAGCTCTGTGCATTCGAAAGTTCTGGATTCACTTAGCAGGAATAATTCTTTGTTTCCTGAGGATTATTCTTCGCTTACGGAAGATGAAAAACTCCTGGCGCTGTGTAAACTTCCATCCGGCAAAACCGTTACGGTTTTTGAAGATGACACCGACAGAGATGCAATTGAGACGATGCAGGCCATTCAGTCAATACAAAGTTATAATGGCGAACAAGGGTGTAATCGCTATATCATCAGTCAATGCAATTCAGCGCTGAATGTGATGGAGGTATTTGCACTCTTTAAATTGAGCGGATGGTCAGGCGATGAGATCAATATTGACATTGTTCCTTTATTTGAAACCATTGCCGATCTGAAAAGCGCCAGCAGTATAATGAAACAGCTGTACGAGAACGAAGATTATTCTTCTCATTTAAAAAGAAGAGGAAACAAACAAACTATCATGCTTGGTTTTTCAGATGGGACAAAGGATGGCGGTTACCTGATGGCAAACTGGAGCATCTATAAGGCAAAGGAAGAACTCACAAAAATTTCAAAAGAGTTTGATATTGATGTAATATTTTTTGACGGTCGTGGCGGCCCTCCTGCCCGAGGCGGCGGGAAGACACATAAATTCTATGCCTCATTGGGAAAAAATATTGCCAACAACGAGATTCAATTAACTATCCAGGGGCAAACAGTTAGCTCCAGCTTTGGTACTATTGATGCAGCACAATACAATATGGAGCAACTCATCAATGCCGGTATTACCAATGACCTTTTTATTGACAGGAAGGTAACGCTGCAGGAACATGAGCAGCAATTGATCCAAATGCTGGCTGATGAAAGCTTTAATGCCTACAATGATCTGAAAAATCATCCTTATTTTCTAACATACCTCAGCTATGTAAGCCCTTTGCAATTTTATTCAGATACAAACATCGGCTCACGGCCTACAAAACGCGGAGGCCAATCGAGACTCACGCTAAAAGACCTTCGTGCGATCCCTTTTGTAGGTTCCTGGAGCCAGGTAAAACAAAATGTCACGGGTTATTATGGTGTAGGTACGGCATTAAAGAAAGCGCAGGAGCAAGGTCATCTCAATGAAATAAAAAATCTGTATAGGCAATCACTCTATTTTAAAACGCTTATCGACAATTGTGAAATGGCCATGAAAAAATGCTATTTCCCGTTGACTGCCTATCTCAATTCTCATCCTGACTATAAGGAACTTTGGCAAATGATCTATGAGGAATATGAATTGACATTGCGCTATATCCTGCTTCTTTCGGGCAAAAATGAATTGATGGCCGATTACCCTGTTGAATCGCTTTCCATTCAAATGCGTGAAAGAATCGTATTACCGCTTGCCACTATCCAGCAATATGCCATTATGAAAATGCGTGAAATGGAAAGGGCAAACTATCAATTGCCGACGAAAAATAGTTTTGGTAAACTCGCGATGCGCTGTTCATTTGGCATTATCAACGCCGGGAGAAATTCTGCTTAAACAGTTATATCTGCAGCGAGCATTTAACTTTACGAGGAATAACATCCCTAATGCGATTTCATCTGTTTGAATTTGAAGATCAGTCCTGGTTTCCCAACGTCATCAGGGTTGGAGGAACAGATTATTTGCGATACCTGCTGATCGCGACAGAGGTGTATAAACCCTGTCTTGAAATACTTAATGAAACATTGAGGCAAACAGGCGAAGCCAAAATAGTGGATCTCTGTTCGGGTGGCGGAGGATATGTGGAACAGGTATATAATGAGCTGAAAAAAATTACAACTCGTGACGTTTGCATCACGCTTACAGATAAATTTCCAAACATTGAAGCTTATAAGCATTTACAAAATAAAACGAGTGGTGAAATACGATTTGATACACGTTCGATTGACGCTGCAAATGTTCCTCCTGAGCTAAGAGGTGTGAGAACGATGTTCTCCGCCATTCATCATTTTCAACCAGCACATGTAAGATCTATTTTGCAAAATGCTACCGATAACAACGCCCCCATAGCGATCTTTGATGGCGGTGACAAAAGTATTTTTGGAATACTTGGAGTATTGATCATCCACCCGATCGCACTTTTACTTTTCACGCCTTTCTTTAAGCCATTCAAATTATCAAGATTACTCTTTACCTATATCATACCGCTCATTCCCCTTTACACCGTCTGGGACGGATGTGTGTCTATACTGCGATTGTATACGGCAAAGGAATTATTGAAAATGGCAAATAGCGTTTCACCCGGAAGGTACACGTGGACAGCAGGAAAGACGAAAAGTCGATTTGGATTGCATGCAAGTTACCTCGTCGGGATACCCAGCGCTTAATACTTTATTTTGACGACCTCTTTTAGTTTACTGACCAGGTTGAATTTTATTATTTGATCATTATTTGTATCTGTGATCCACAACTCATGCCCAATGACCAAAACGTCGTTTGGCTCATTAAGATCCATGACCAATGTGGAAACATTATTTCTTTTTGTGTCCAACACTTTTACTTTCCCATTATATGTGTCGGCAATATAGATATTACCATTGTTTGCCGTAAGCCCGACGCAATGCTGTAGTAAAACGTTCTTAGTATCGCCATCTTCATCGCCGAACTTAAACAGTCCTTTTCCGATTATTGTTTTTACTGCTTCCTTCTTTACATCGATCTTACGAATAGCACTTGCTTCCGGATCTGCAATATAAATATCATTAAAGCTTTTAGTTAATCCGCTGGGCTGACTGAAAGTTGACATTCTCAGATCGTCGTCTTTGATCCCTTCGTAACCGCTTCCCGCGAACCTATAAACCTTATTGTCTTTCAAATCCATTCTTAGCACCTGGTGATTTCCTGCATCTGCAATGTACAACTGCGCACTATCGATAAGCAAATCCCAGGGGCTATTTGGCAACACGGGTTCATTCCACTTGTCGTTATTGAAATAATAGCCCATTTTGCCATTGCCGGCCACGGTGATTACTCGCTTTGTTGCGAGATCTGCCAATCGGATCGAATTGTTTTTCGAATCCGCGATCCATAATGAGTCATTTCTTACGGCCAATCCCTGTGGGCCGTTAAATGTGGCAGTCGAAAAATTTCCATCATCAAATCCCTTTTCCCCTTTTCCTATTGTTTCAACAATTTTTCCTGTCTTATTGATCTTTAGGACACGATTATTCCCATAATCTGATATCCAGATGCTCCCGTTGTCACCAGCGATGATCTTAGAAGGGAACTTCAATGTTGCAGATGAACGCTTTGGCATTTGCTGTTTGAAAGCAAACGGCGTTGTGTCAATTGCATTTCCATATTCCTTTAGCAATTTTTCAATTTGCGGGTTGATCACGTTATATACATTTTCACCTTCGGACCTAAAGGCGATTTTCCCGTCAGGAGAAATTAAGACCAATGTTGGCCAGGCTTCAACACCGTAAGCTTTCCACACAGAATAATCAGCATCGTTTACAACGGGATGCTCAATACCAAATTTTGCGATGGCCGACTGAATACGCTGTGTTTCTTTTTCTGATTTAAATTTTGCAGAATGCACTCCTATTACAACCAATTCCTTCGGGAATTTTTGCTGCAGTTTTTCAAGCTCAGGGATAATGTGCTGGCAGTTGATACAACCGAGTGTCCAGAAATCAAGCAGCACGATCTTGCCACGAAAATCTTTTAGCGAATAAGACCTCTCAGTATTTAACCAGCCGAATTGTGAACTCACCTCTGGCGCACTGGGTCCATTTATTGTAAACTGATTTTTTACTCGTGATGTTTGCCCGCAACTCACTATCAAAACCAAAACGACACTGACCGCGAGTCTTTGAAGTCTTTCTGAATGAAAATCTTTTGTTGACATACCACACAACTTACCGATTTCTCATGTCATCAAAATCCTAAAAAAGAAGAGACTGTCTCAAAAGTCGTCGCTCGTCATCACGAAGGAGGAACGACTGAGCAATCTACTTGAAAGTCAACAACGAATTTTTTTAGATTGCCTGCCTGCTGGGGCAGGGTAGACAAGCTTCGCTGTTCCCGATAACTATCGGGACGCAATGACGACTTTTGAGACAGCCTCTTTAAGCAATTGCTTGCTAAATATCAGCTCCGAGACAGCGAGCCTATAATAGTTGCGTAACGCAAACAAAACTCAAACAAATTATATATACACCCTTAACATCATTGTTAATTTATATGACTAAAAAGAAGACCCTCCATTGAAATGAAGGGTCTTACGATTGCTTGCCATGTAAAGTATAAAAAAAAAGCAGTAGGAATCGATCTCCAACAATTTAGAAATGATAAGTAGCCGCCAGGATAAATGTCCCTGTGCTTTTCGCGCTGGGTGCGCCTGTTGCATCCTCAGTTTTATAGAAGAGAGGCTCCTCGCCGGAATCAACCCTGAACTCGGGGATTATTGTAAGATTGCCGAGGTGTACATTTCCTGACAATGTAAAATCAAATATTTTGTTGTAGAAACCCGCTACGCCATCTTCGTCATCAAAATATTCTGCTCTTGCAGTCAATCCGAATACAGAAGTTGGATCAAAATTGAGATAAACCGCAGAGCCCCACCAGGAATCACTGCTGCTTTTTCCATCCGGTTTTGCAAATTTTACAGTTCCATTATATCCAATACTGAATTTAGAAGAGATCGTTCCGGTTACGACGGCATCAACCTGATTGCTCATGGTTTCATACGAATCTTTGCCACCTACATAATTCAAATAGGCATTGACCTTTGCGTTTGTACTTGTAAAATGTACCTGTCCCAGGAAAAATTTCTTTGAAAAGCTTGCGGTTGTCATATCATTTGGGTTCGATACTCCAACCATAAAACCAAAATTTTGGTTTGCCGTCACGTCCATCTTTAATCCCGTGTGAAAAAATGGCCCATAGGAGAACATGTAGTCCATACTATAGTTGCGATTCAAATACGCGTCAAGTAATTCATAGCCGACGTGGGTCGTCCATTTACCCATGGTAAATTTTACTTTATCGGAAGGAGCAAAAGAAACATAAGCCTGCTTTATGGCAGCCGTGGATCCTCCGTCATTATATGAAAATTCCTGGGCGCGGCGGCCAAAACCAAGGTCGATAACTCCGTCAACTTTTCCAATAGCATATTCGGCCTTAATTGATGCCATTCCCAACTCAAAGGAATTTTGCGAGTTGGTAAAACTTGTATAATTATTCGTATGACCCGAGTCCCTCGCATTTTGAAAATTATACCTGTAGTAAGCATCCAAAGAACCGGTAATGGTTAAAGCCCCTTTTGAACTTGAATCCTGGGCGTTTACATAAATAAAGGACACAAAAGCAAGAAAGAAAATAAGAATTTTTCGTAACATCGCAGTTGATTTTAATTGTTAAGGGGTACAGCACCTGGTTGTTGCCGCAACCATATTGATGCTGTACCTTTTTTTAATTGTTTGTCTTCTTTCTCACATGGCGTAAGGGAATCAGTTTACTTTACTTCGTCGGCCATCTTTTCTTCTATTTTGCCGTTGTTGTGGATCAGTAAAGTTCCCTGCATATATTTTTCATTATGCTGAGTTGCATCCAGGCCGATCTCTTCATCTTCCGAACTAACCCGGAGAGGCAAAACGAAATTGATGAATTTGAAAATGAGGAAAGAGACACCAAAGCTATAGCCGACAGCGATCGCCATTGCTTTAGCCTGGATAAGAAAGAAGGTGACATTACCTAAGAATAATCCGTCATTTCCTGCCGGATTAACGGCTTTGGTTGCAAACACTCCCGTCATCAACATACCCACCATACCGCCGATCCCGTGACAGGGAAATACATCCAGAGTATCGTCAAGCTTCGTTGATTTTTGCCTGATATAAACAGCAAGGTTAGAAACGACCGCTGCAAATACGCCGATGAAAATGCTTTGAGGTATGGCTACAAAGCCCGCTGCAGGGGTGATTGCAACAAGACCAACAACCGCTCCAATACAGAAGCCCATCACCGAAGGTTTTTTCCCGCGCAAAACATCAAAAAACATCCAGGATAGACCTGCTGCAGCCGCCGCCGTGTTTGTGGTAGCAAAAGCGGAAACTGACAGAGCGTTTGCGGCGCCTGCTGAACCGGCATTGAAACCAAACCATCCGAACCAAAGTAGGCCGGTCCCGATCAAAACGTACGGAATGTTGGCAGGAGGAATCTCGCGTTGTTCCATATGAACTTTCCTACGTTTGAGCACCAGCACACCTGCAAGAGCAGCACAACCAGCTGAAATGTGTACGACTGTACCTCCGGCAAAATCAAGTGCTCCCATTTTTGCAAGGAAACCTTCCGGATGCCAGCTCCAATGTGCAAGCGGGGCATAAACCAATACGCTGAATAACACTATAAATAATACAAAAGAGGTGAAGCGAATCCTTTCAGCAACGGCACCCACAACAAGGGCGGGGGTGATAATTGCAAACATCAATTGGAAGAGAGAAAATAAAGTTTTTGGAATTGTGGGGGCCAATGACCAGGGTTCGCCCGAATTCACACCTTTATAAAATAAGTGTGTCATCGGGTTACCAATAAAATGACCGATATCATCTCCAAAACAAAGACTATAACCCACTACGATCCAAAGAACACTCACGATCCCGGCGGCGACCATGCTTTTGATCATTGTTGAAAGGACATTCTTTCTGTGCACCATGCCTCCATAGAAAAAAGCCAGGCCAGGGGTCATTAAAAATACAAGCGCAGTTGCTACAATGATCCAGGCAATATCAGCCGCACTGTACTTTCCTGTATCTGCAAAGTCAATCACAGGCTTAATAAAACAAGCGATAGCTGCTACAGCAGCTAAAACTAAAAATGGTAAAACTTGTTTTACAGAAATTCGGTTCATTTGGGGTGAGTTTAAGATTAGAAATTTAAATAATATTAACTTTGATGACTGAAATTACAGTTTTCTAACGTTAACACCTGTTAGTTTTCAATATTATTTATTCAATAGAGAACAAAATGTGGATAACGGGTATATACACATCACATTAAAAATAATTTAATACAATAAATGAGAAGAGTAAAATCTTCGTAAATGACTAGACGTAGTGCGACTATTTGCTCAGGTAAGAACACACTGAGGAAGCACATTCACGACCTTCATTAATGGCCCACACGACGAGGCTTTGCCCGCGGCGCATATCGCCAGCCGTAAATATTTTGGAGATATTTGTTTGATAGGATTTGTCTGTTGCTTTAACGTTTCCTCTTTCGTCCAGTTCAGTGCCCAGTTCATTCAACATGCCGTCATGCTGAGGATGAACAAAACCCATCGCGAGTAAGGCTAATTCGCAGGGGATTTCTTTTTCACTTCCAGGTATCTCAACGAATTGAGCCGGCTTGCCATCTTCGGTGATCTTCCATTCAAGGTTGACTATCTTCAACGATTTTAGATTTCCGTTTTCATCACCAATGAATTCTTTTGTTGCAATGGCCCATTCACGTTCAACACCTTCTTCATGTGAGGAGGAGGTTTTTAAGATCATTGGATATGTTGGCCAGGGCATAAACTGAGTCCTGTCCTTCGGCGGTTTAGGTAGCAATTCAAATTGAGTCACTGATCTTGCTCCCTGCCGGTTTGAAGTCCCTACGCAATCGCTTCCGGTATCCCCGCCTCCAATCACCACCACATTTTTTCCCCTAGCTAAAATATCCTCATGAAAAATATTGCTTTCAATATTTGCATTTGCAAATGGATCCCTGGAAGCAATGCGTTTATTCTGTTGCTTTAAAAATTGCATCGCGAAATAAACACCTTTCAATTCCCGACCAGGAATTTTCAGATCTCTTGGATAAGTTGAGCCGCCTGCCAGCACGATTGCATGATATTCTCTTAGCAGATCATTAATAGAAATGTTGACGCCCACATTTGCATTACATTTGAAAACAATACCTTCCTCCTCCATTAATTTTAATCTTCTGTCAACAACCCATTTTTCCAATTTGAAATCAGGTATCCCATAACGCAATAAGCCACCGGGCGCATCATCTCTTTCAAAGACCGTGACATAATGCCCCGCATGATTCAACTGCGCAGCTGCAGCCAGGCCAGCAGGACCCGAACCAATAACTGCCACCTTCTTTTCAGTGCGTATGTTCGGTCGACGCGATTTCACAAATCCTTTGTCAAATGCGATCTCAATGATATGTTTTTCGATCTCTTCGATAGCAACGGCAGGCTGATTGATCCCAAGCACACAGGCACTCTCGCATGGTGCCGGACAAATTCGGCCCGTGAATTCAGGAAAATTATTTGTTGAATTCAATATCTCATAGGCTTCCTTCCAATCATTTCTATAGACTGCGTCATTGAATTCAGGAATTATATTTCCCAAAGGACATCCATGATGGCAAAAAGGAATACCACAGTTCATGCAACGAGCTGCCTGCTGATTTAGCTTCTCATCGGTATAGCGTTCTTCAAATTCATAGAAGTTCTTAAGTCTTTCCGCCACCGATTTTTTTACAGGTAGTTCTCTTGTAAATTCTAAAAATCCTGTTGTCTTGCCCATTTCAATTATTGCTTTACTGTTGCTTTTACTTTATGAGTTTGTAACGCCTTCTTATAGTCTTTAGGAAATACCTTTATAAAATTCTTCAATTGGTTGTCGAAATCATCAAGAATAAACCTGGCTACCGTGCTTCCTGTGAAATTGAAATGCTTTGAGATCATTTGCTGTAATAGTTGCTGATCTTCTTCGTCAAGCGGGTCAAGATCTACCATTTCCTTATTACAGTTATCAGCAAACTTTCCTTTTACATCATACACATAAGCAATACCACCGCTCATGCCCGCTGCAAAATTGCGTCCTGTATCGCCGAGCACCACTACCCTGCCACCTGTCATATATTCACAACCATGATCACCTACACTTTCCACGACGGCATTCACACCTGAGTTACGAACACAAAAACGCTCGCCTGCTTTACCACGAATAAATGCTTCACCGGAAGTGGCTCCATAAAAAGCAACGTTCCCAATAATGATATTTTCTTCGGGTTTGAATTTTGCCTGTTTTGGTGGATAAATGATCAGCCGCGCTCCGCTTAATCCTTTCCCAAAATAATCGTTCGCATCACCCTCCAGTTCGAGAGTAATTCCTTTTGTATTGAATGCTGCGAAACTTTGTCCTGCGGTTCCAGTGAATTTGAAATGAATTGTGTCAGCGGGTAAACCTTCTCCCCGATATTTTTTTGTGATCTCGTTGGAGAGAATAGTTCCTAATGTTCTATCGGTATTTTTTATCCTGAACTCTTTGTAAACTTTTTCCCTTTTTTCTAACGCAACCTGTGCTGCATCCACCAAGTTCCAATCAAGCACTTCTTCAAGTCCATGATCCTGCGCCTCCGAACAATACATTCGTGAATACAAAGAGCTGGGCTCTTTATAAAGGATCGGTGAAAGATCCAGCCTCCTGTATTTCCAATGCATAACATCCTCTCTTTGCTGAAGGGTTTCCACCTGGCCGATCATTTCATTTACCGTTTTAAATCCGAGCTCCGCCATGATCTCACGTAATTCCTGTACGATGAATTTGAAAAAGTTCACCACATGATCAGCATTGCCTGCAAATCTTTTTCTCAATTCGGGATCTTGTGTCGCTACGCCAACAGGACAAGTATTCAAATGACATTTCCGCATAAGAATACAACCTTCAACAACGAGCGCAGCGGTCGCGATTCCCCATTCCTCAGCACCAAGTAATGCAGCGATCGCGATGTCTCTGCCTGTTTTCATTTGCCCATCGGCCTGCACTACTACCCGGCTGCGCAATTTGTTTTTTACAAGTGTTTGATGAGTTTCAGCCAAACCTAATTCCCATGGCAAACCGGCATGGCGAATCGAGCTCATTGGTGATGCACCCGTGCCACCGTCATGACCAGAGATGAGGATCACATCCGCCTTTGCTTTCGCCACACCTGCAGCAATTGTTCCTACTCCCGCCTTGCTCACCAACTTTACATTTATCCTCGCATTACGATTTGAGTTTTTTAAATCATAGATCAATTGAGCCAGGTCTTCAATAGAATAAATATCATGATGCGGCGGCGGCGAAATTAATCCAACGCCCGGAGTGGAGTGTCTTGTTTTACCGATCCATTCATCTACTTTATGCCCGGGCAACTGTCCACCTTCACCCGGCTTTGCACCCTGTGCCATTTTTATTTGCAATTCATCTGCTTCCGTGAGATATAAACTCGTCACCCCAAATCTTGCGCTGGCGATCTGTTTAATAGCGCTGCGCATGTAATCACCATTTGGCAATCGCTCATATCGTCTTTCGTCTTCACCCCCTTCACCTGTATTACTCTTTCCTCCAAGTCGATTCATTGCAATGGCTAATGTCGTATGCGCTTCCCATGAAATGGATCCAAAGCTCATCGCGCCGGTAGCAAACCGCTTAAATATATTTTCTGCAGGTTCTACTTCATCGATCGAAACAGAAGGGCGATTCTTTTTGAAATCAAGAAGGCTGCGAAGAGTACAGGCTTTCTCACTCTGTTCATTTACCAGCTTTGAATACTTTTTGAAAGTATTGTAATCATTCATTCTTGTTGAGTACTGCAACAAGTGGATCGTTTGTGGATTGAATAAATGGAACTCGCCATTTTTCTTCCATTGGTAAATACCTCCAACAGGCAAACGGTCAACAGGGATTTCTTTTCTTGTGAATGCAATAAAATGTTTCGCTAAAATTTCTCTTGCAATTTCGTCCAGTCCCATTCCCTGGATGCGTGAAGTGGCGCCGGTAAAATATTTGTCAACGACTTCGTTGTTTAAACCAATGATCTCAAATATTTGAGCGCCCTGGTAAGATTGCAAAGTAGAGATTCCCATCTTGGAAAAAACTTTCAGCAATCCTTCATTCACTGCCTTTATATAGTTTTTCTTCAGTTCCTCATCATTTAATTCTGTCTGCAATCTTCCACTTTCTTTCATATCGCGAATAGAAGAAAGCGCCAGGTAAGGATTGATAGCGGTAGCACCGAAACCGATCAGGCAGGCAAAATGATGAACTTCCCAAACATCACCTGCCTCCACGATGATGCCGACCTTACTGCGCATGCCCTTACGAATGAGATGATGATGCACGGCGGACGTGGCCAGCAAAGATGGGATTGCAGCATGCTCAGAATCGATGGCCCGATCCTGCAATATCAACACTTCGAAACCATCATCCACTGCATCAGTTGCATACCGGCACAAACGGTCAAGTCCTGCTTTGAGCGACCCAGGTTTACCATCAGCACGGAAGTAACATTGCAAGGTCTTCGCCTGGAAAATTCCTGTATCAATACTTCTGATCTTTTCCAGTTCGTGATTGTTCAAAACCGGTTGCTTTAGTGCCACTGTGTGACAAGTGAGTTCATTCTCTTCAAGCAGACTTCCCACATTTCCAACAAAAGCGGCGAGACTCATAACAAGCTTTTCACGAATCGGGTCGATCGGTGGATTTGTGACTTGTGCAAATAATTGTTTGAAATACGAACTCAAATGTTGCGGTTGATCGCTCAAGACTGCCAACGGTGTATCACTGCCCATAGAACCAACAGGCTCCTTTCCTTCAAGACACATCGGCGCAATGATCGTCTCCAGGTCTTCTTTTGAATACCCAAATGTCTTCTGATACTTGAACACCTGGTCGTGCTCAAGGTGAGTGAACATGACCCTGGGTTCCGGCAGTTCATCAAGCCGGATCTTGTATTTATTCAACCAGTCGCCGTATGGCTTTTGTGAACAAATTTTTTGTTTCAACTCCTCGTCACTGATGATACGTCCCTGGTCGAGATCCACGACAAACATTTTTCCCGATTGTAATCTTCCTTTTTCTTTTATCATCGATGGATCGACGGGAAGCACACCAGATTCGGATGCCATTATCACGCGATCATCTGTCGTTACACAATAACGGGAAGGACGAAGACCGTTTCGATCTAATGTCGCGCCGATAATTTTCCCATCTGTAAAAGAAATAGATGCAGGGCCGTCCCACGGCTCCATCATGGACGCATGAAATTCATAAAATGCCCTTCGTGCCGGATCCATATTTTCATTACCATCCCATGCCTCAGGTATCAGCATCATCATCACCATCGGTAACGAACGGCCTGTAAGTGTCAACAGCTCGATCACATTATCCAAACAAGCTGAATCGCTCTGCTCGCCACTGACGATCGGCAGCAGCATTTCCATTTCCTGTTTGGTGAAATAGGGAGAAGTAAATCCCTGCTCACTTGTTCTTAACCAGTTTAAGTTTCCCTGTAACGTATTTATCTCTCCATTGTGCGCGATGAAGCGAAATGGTTGTGCCAGTTTCCAGGAGGGAAATGTATTCGTTGCGAATCTTGAATGGATCAGTCCAAATGCACTGACCACTCTTTTATTTGAAAGGTCAGGGAAATAATGACGAAGTTGTAAGCTGGTGAGCTGTCCTTTATAGACGATCGTCTTATAAGACAGCGAGGCCACATAAAAACCTATGGCATCCTGCTTCACTGTGTTGCGAATAGTATGTGCTGCATAATTGCGAAGTACAAACAACTTCCTTTCAAAATCGTCGGGATTTGAGATGTGATCAGGGCAGGCGATGAATACCTGTTCCATTTCAGGTTCTACCGACAGGGCCGTCAATCCAATGCCTTCAGCATTAACAGGCACCTTGCGATACCCAAGGATTTCAAGCCTTAGTTTTTCAGCCGCTCGGTTGAAGATGTCGCGGCATTCTTCACGCAGCCTTATGTCTCTTGGGAAAAAGATCATGCCCACGCCGTAACGACCATACGAAGGCAAATGAAATCCCAGGCGAATGGATTCATCAAAGAAAAATTCATGGGGAATTTGTATAAGTATACCAGCGCCGTCGCCTGTGTTAGCTTCGCAGCCACAGGCACCCCGATGCTCCATGTTTTCGAGAATGGTAAGGGCATCCGCAATATGCTGATGTGATTTGTGCCCTTTGATGTTAGCCACAAAACCGATACCACAGGAATCACGCTCGAACGAAGGATGATATAAACCGCGATTGCTTGCCATGCAAGAGTACTTTTTTTTAATAAATTATATAGTTGACTGTCAGACGCTTTTTGGGACATCAGACACCCATATCGCAAGCAACTTCGGAAAATACGAAACGTTTTTTATAGGATGGCAAAACTTGTCAATTTTTATCCACACCTCAACATTTTTCCTTCTCCTTCGGGATTAAGACGGTGCTTCCGTGCAAATCCAGCCAAATCATCCGTTCACCCATTGCAAACAATTACTTATCATGTAAAGTTCAATAACCCAAAAATGCATGACCTAAGTCCCCTTAAGGGGACGGGGACACCCTACACCAAATAGCCAAACATCTTGTCGTCCTTATTGATCTCGGAAAAATCAATATGATGACTTCTCATTTTCTCCATTAAATGCACATAGTCCTTTTTATACTTTAATTCAATACCGATCAATGCAGGGCCACTTTCTTTATTTGTCTTCTGCATGTATTCAAATCTTGTGATATCGTCATGCGGGCCTAACACATGGTTCACAAATTCCTTCAATGCTCCGGGTCTCTGCGCAAAATTTACAAGGAAATAATGCTTCAGCCCTTCATACTGTAAGCTGCGTTCTTTTATCTCGGGCATGCGATCAATGTCATTGTTGCTGCCACTTAAAACACAGACAACATTCTTTCCTTTTATTTCTTCTGCGTAATCATCGAGAGCAGCAATTGATAAAGCCCCTGCCGGTTCAATCACGATTGCATCCTCATTATATAATTGCAGAATGGTGGAACATGCTTTTCCTTCAGGCACAAGATGCATTTCATCAAGCACGTCCTTACAGATGGAAAAAGTGAGATCCCCCACCCTTTTCACCGCAGCACCGTCTACAAACCGGTCAATATTCTCCAACGTAACCGGGTGACCAGCCTTCATTGCTTCGAACATTGAAGGCGCACCTTCCGGTTCCAAACCAATGACCTTTGTCTTTGGTGAATAAGTTTTAAAATATGTACCTACACCTGCGCTCAATCCACCACCACCAACTGGAACAAACAAATAGTCAATATCCGTTTTATCTTCCAGTATCTCAACCGCAACAGTTCCCTGCCCTTCGATGATCCGCGGATCATCAAACGGTGGAATGAATGTCATTGCATTTTTTTCGGTGAAAATTTTAGCTGCCACCGCGCAATCATCAAATGTATCTCCCACCAATTTTACTTCTACATAGTCCTCTCCAAACATTTTCGTCTGATTCACTTTTTGCTTCGGAGTAATAATAGGCATGAACACTACACCTTTTGCATTCAACTTTTTACAGCTATATGCAAAACCCTGCGCATGATTCCCAGCACTTGCACAAACGACGCCTTTTTGCAACTGTTCTTTCGGCAGGCTGCTCATCATATTATATGCTCCGCGCAGTTTGTATGAACGAACAACCTGGAGATCTTCCCTCTTCAGGAAAATGTTGCACTTGTGCTTGCGCGAAAGATTATGGTTAAACTGCAACGGGGTCCTGTTCACAATATCTTTTAATCGCAAAGCAGCTTGCTGGAAATGAAACTCTGTTTCCTGTTTCTCCTGCACGCTACCTGGAGCGGGCACTTCTGTATTTATTGTGTTTGTTTCCATGAATGTATTATCATATTGATTCGGACTTCAGCGCTTGTTTTCTGAACGAATCTTTTGTTGAAGAATGCGATGCTGCTTGTGTTGGCGCAGGTTGATTTTCCGGTCTCAAACTTCTAACGGTCTTACCTGCCTGCCACAATTCACTTTCACGCAGATCTTTCAATTCTTCTTCCAATTTCTCACGATAGTCAGGCTGAGAATTCGAATCAATCGAACGCTGGGATTCTTTTCCGGCAGCCACGCTTTCATACAATTCGTTAAACACGGGCAATGTAACATCGCGGAATCTCTTCCACCAATCCAATGCGCCTCTTTGTGCAGTTGTAGAACAATTCGCATACATCCAGTCCATTCCATTTTCTGCAACCAGTGGCATTAATGATTGTGTCAACTCCTCAACTGTCTCATTAAATGCTTCTGAAGGCGTATGACCTTTTGAACGCAATACTTCATATTGTGCAGCAAAAATGCCTTGTATTGCTCCCATAAGCGTACCTCTTTCACCGGTCAGATCCGAATAAACTTCTTTCCTAAAATCTGTTTCAAACAAGTAGCCGCTTCCGATCGCAATGCCTAATGCAACCACCCGCTCGAATGCTTTGCCAGTTGCATCCTGGAAAATCGCGTAAGAGCTATTCAATCCGCGTCCCTGTAAAAACATTCTGCGTAATGAAGTACCAGATCCTTTTGGAGCTACCAAAAACACATCTACATCTTTTGGCGGCAGAATACCTGTTTGATGATTGAAGGTGATACCAAAACCATGAGAAAAATACAGAGCCTTGCCCTTCGTCAGGTATTTTTCAACGGTTGGCCAAAGTTTAATTTGCGCGGCATCACTTAACAAATAGCAAATGATCGTTCCTTTTTCGAGAGCTTCTTCAATTTCAAACAAACTTACTCCCGGAACAAAGCCATCACGCACGGCTTTATCCCAGCTCTTCGAATTTTTTCTCTGGCCCACGATCACGCTGATACCATTGTCACGTTGATTCAGCGCCTGGCCAGGCCCTTGCACACCGTAGCCTATCACAGCTACTGTTTCGTTTTTCAAAACTTCTTGTGCTTTTGCGAGCGGGAACTCTTCACGAGTTACTACGTTTTCTTCCACTCCGCCGAAATTTAACTTTGCCATGTTGTATTTGTTTTAGTTTGTTTGGATTTTTATTTTTTTGTTATCGACTTTTTGTAATTCTAACCATTGCCTGTTGTGTCACTCACTTGCCTGCCTGCCCGTAGGCAGGTACGTTCCGTAATTCTGCTCATTTTCTTTCAACGGGCTAAGCCTGTTGCTATTCACATTTTGCCCCTTCGGAACAAATCTCGAGCTACCATTCACGTTTCACGATCGACGACTCACGTCATCAGCTCCATAATCCGGCTATCTGCCTCGCACAATCTTCCAGAAACTTTATGTCTTCATCGCCGAATGCATTTGTCCTCTCTCCTTCCACATCGATTGTTCCGACTATTTGCTTACCAGTTTTGTCAAAAACCGGTACAACTATTTCTGACTTCGTATTCGTGAACGTTAGCAAATAATCTTCATCCTTGTCAATATCATTCACAATAACTGTCTTTCTCTGCATCACTGCTCTTCCATTCAGGCCTTTATCTTTCGGGAATGAAGGAATAAGAGGCTCAGATCTTCCTGCGCACGAAATAAATTTTATTTCCTTTTCACTCACATCATAGATTCCCACCCATGGATAGCCTTTGGTCAGACGGATCTTGTCGGCTACTAATCTTGCTTTTTCACTACGCGAATTATTCGATTTCAATATTTCAGAGAATGAGACTTCCATATTACATGCTGAAAATTTTTTCGTTTTCGTTCAGGTATTCATTTTCTTTTACCTCTTCGCTTGGCTGATGTTCTTCAAATTCCTTCAGCTTCTCATGAAACCCATGACTTGATTTAATGATAGCCACCCTTGCACTTCTTACAAATTCGATCAATCCATAAGGTTCCAACGCTTTTATCAGTCCATCGATCTCCTCGCGATGACCACTTGTTTCAAACACAATATAATCTGTGCGGATCGCAACTGCTCTCGCACCGTATTCACGTAATAATCGCTCGACCTTTACTTTCTCCGCGATCACATCAGTTGGCACTTTATACATCGCCAGTTCCTGCCACACGATCTCTTCATTGGTATTATAATATGCCTTTAGTACCTCAACCTGCTTCTCGATCTGGCGGCAAAGTTTGCGCACAACATCTTCCGTCTCATTAATGACAATCGTAAAGCGGTGAACGCTGTCTATCTCGGAAGGAGAAGTGTTCAAACTTTCAATGTTGATCTTCCTTCTCGAAAAGATAATAGCAATCCGATTCAGCAGCCCGATCTGGTTCTCTGTATAAACTGTTATGGTATATTCCTGTTTATTCATTGTTTCTTCATTTAATCTTAGTTATAATAATGATCCCCGTCGACCAATTCAATTTTGTCATTGTTATATCATCTCTTTCCTCAAGAGCGGCTATAAATCTCTCTACTTTTTCAGCGTGACCTTCCGGCCAGTTAGGTTGAGGCAACATATCATCGATGATATAAAAGCCACCCACTTTAACCAGTTCAATCGTCTCTTCAAACAAATCGTATTTCCCAGGCATCGCATCCGCAAAGATCAAATCGAACTTCTCTTCCGAATAATGTTGGATCCATTCATAGCCATCAGCCAGCACGAACTCCACTCGTGGATCCTGCAAAGCCTTGCGGGGGATCTCCAGAAGTAATGCATTATTCTCTACTGTGATCAGCTTTGTACTATCATCCATCCCATCAATGATCCACGACGTAGCCAAACCCGTTCCCGTTCCCAGTTCCAGTATTCTTCCCCACCGTTTAGAAGCAACTAGCGTTTTCAATAAATTTCCTGTCTGCAAGTCGGAAGCCATATTGAATCGCAGTTCTTCGGTAGCTTCCTTTATTCTTTTATATACCACAGGAATACCACTTATCATATCATCGTTCATTATCTCTTTCATTTAAAGAACTTAAGTTAAAATTCCTCGACTAAATCCCGGTTGGGGGACAGCGGGCCTTTATTTCAATCTTATTTCTGCTACACTACAGCCTTGCGGCACCATTGGGAAAACATTATTTTCTTTACCAACCATCACTTCTAATAAATACGATCCTCTATGACCGAGCATTTCTTTCAATGAGGTATGCAGCTCGTCTCTTTTTGAAACACACCTTCCGTCAATGTGATATCCCTTTGCTACCTGTACAAAATCGGGACTCGTGATATCAACAAAAGAATACCTTTTATCATGAAACAATTGCTGCCATTGACGCACCATTCCAAGAAAATTATTATTCAGGATAATGATTTTAATATCTACCCCGCTTTGCATCACCGTCCCTAATTCCTGGATGGTCATCTGAAAACCACCATCACCGATGATCGCAATAACTGCCCTGTCCGGAGCGCCAAATTTTGCGCCAATCGCCGCCGGCAAAGCAAAGCCCATTGTACCAAGTCCACCTGAAGTAACATTGCTTTTTGTCTCATTGAATTTTGCGTACCTGCAAGCAACCATCTGGTGTTGACCAACATCCGTGACGATCACTGCATTTCCTGCAGTTAATTCATTCAATATTTTGATAACCTCACCCATAGTGAGTGTATCACTTGTGGGATTCAGTTCCGGAATAATACATGCTTCCTGTTCTTCCTTCATAAAGTCGCGAAAGCGTTGTACCCAATCGGAATGAGTCTTCTGTTCCAGCAATTCAGTGAGAACCGGAAGAGTTTCTTTACAATCACCCCAAACAGGCACTGTCGACTTCACGTTCTTATCTATTTCGGCGGGATCAATATCGAGATGAACGACTTTGGCTTGTTTTGCATATTTATCCAGGCGACCGGTAACACGATCGTCGAATCGCATACCGACCGCGATCAGTACGTCGCATTCATTTGTCAAAACGTTTGGGCCATAGTTTCCGTGCATCCCGAGCATACCGACAGCCAGCGGATGATCAGTTGGAATAGCACTCATCCCTAAAATGGTCCACGCCGCAGGCAATCCGCCTTTTTCAATAAACTGTTTAAATTCTTTTTCTGCCTTGCCGAGGATCACGCCCTGTCCGAAGATCACGAACGGTTTTTTTGCTTCATTGATCAATCTGGCAGCTGCTTCAACATATTCTTTTCTTACAATAGGTTTGGGGCGATAACTTCTAATATGGTCAACCTTTTCATATCCGTTGAAATCTATCTTTTGTAATTGCGCATTCTTAGTGATATCGATCACAACAGGACCGGGCCTGCCACTCTTGGCGATATAAAATGCCCTGGCTAACACAGAAGGGATTTCAGTTGCATCGGTTACCTGGTAATTCCATTTTGTAATCGGTGTGGTGATGTTGATGACATCTGTTTCCTGGAAAGCGTCGGTTCCCAAAAGGTGAGCATATACCTGGCCTGTAATACAAACAACAGGTGTGCTGTCGATCATTGCATCCGCCAAACCAGTGACAAGATTAGTTGCGCCGGGACCACTTGTCGCAAATACAACACCCACTTTTCCGGAAGTTCTTGCATAACCCTGTGCTGCATGAATAGCGCCCTGCTCATGACGAACAAGAATGTGTTTCAGCGCATCTGTCCAATCATATAAAGCGTCGTAGATCGGCATGATCGCCCCACCGGGATAACCAAAAACAGTATCCACCTTTTCACTCGCCAACGCTCTCATCACTGCTTCGCTACCTGAAATATTAACCGCTTCCGCGGGGGACTGCGAAACTTTTTCTTGCGTCGATAATGCTTTTGCTTTTTGTAGAGTTTCCATTTGCTTTTTTATTGAATCAACGAATACTATTTGTTTGCTCAACCTAAGTTCCCCTTTAGGGCACAGGGGTATTACTCATCCGTAACACACCCTTCAGCTGCTGTCTTCACTTGCTTCGCGTATTTAAAAAGAATTCCATTTTTTGCTTTTAATGCCGGTTGTGTCCAGTTCTTTTTTCTTGCGGCAATTTCCTGGTCTGGTACTTTTAATGTGATTGTATTCTTTGTCGCGTCGATCTCAATGATATCATCATCTTTCACAAGACCGATCAATCCACCCTCATATGCTTCAGGAGTGATATGACCCACGACAAATCCATGTGTGCCGCCACTGAACCTGGCATCAGTAATAAGAGCAACTGATTTGCCCAAACCAGCGCCAATAATTGCTCCGGTTGGTTTCAACATCTCCGGCATCCCTGGTGCGCCTTTTGGCCCAATGTTTTTTATCACTACCACATCGCCTGCACGCACACGACCTGATTGAAGACCTTTGATAAGATCATGCTCTCCGTCAAATACACGTGCGGTGCCTTCAAACCGCTCACCTTCCTTTCCGCTGATCTTTGCTACACTACCACCCTCTGCAAGATTGCCGTATAGTATTTGTAAATGCCCGGTGGCCTTTATCGGGGTTTCCAAAGGCATGATTATTTTTTGCTTGTTGAAATCAAGATCAGGTGCATCTTTCAAATTCTCTGCAACAGTCTTTCCCGTCACCGTTAAGCAATCCCCATGCAACAGACCTTTGCTTAGTAAATATTTCATCACCGCTGGCACACCGCCATGTTGATGAAGATCTTCCATTAAATATTTACCACTGGGTTTAAAATCCGCAAGCACAGGCACCTTGTCGCTGATCGTTTGAAAGTCGTCCTGGGTCAAAGGCACTCCCACACTCTTTGCCATCGCGATCAAATGCAATACTGCATTCGTACTACCACCCAACACCATGATCACCGTAATTGCATTCTCAAATGCTTTGCGTGTCATGATATCCCTGGGCTTAATATCTTTTTCGAGTAATAATTTTATCGCTGCACCAATAGCCGCACATTCTTTTTGTTTGTCTTTACTCAATGCTGGATTGGACGAAGAGTTTGGCAAACTCATCCCAAGGGCCTCAATCGCAGAAGCCATAGTGTTGGCCGTATACATACCACCGCATGCACCTGCACCGGGACATGCATGTTGAACGATACCCTTAAAATCGGCCTCGCTTAAATTACCCGCTATCTTTTTTCCAAGGGCTTCAAATGCACTTACAATATTTAGATCTTCATCTTTATAGTGCCCGGGAGCAATAGTGCCACCGTACAACATGATCGAAGGACGATTCAATCTTCCCATCGCCATGATAGTACCTGGCATATTTTTATCACACCCTGGGATGCAAACCAGCGCGTCGTAATACTGCGCGCCGGCATTTGTTTCAATACTGTCCGCAATTACATCACGGCTAACTAAACTATACCGCATGCCATCCGTTCCCATACTGATCCCATCGCTTACACCAATGGTATGAAAACGCAAACCGATCAGGTCTTTTGTTGCATTCACGCTTTCTCTGACAGATGTTGCCAGGTCATTCAAATGCATATTGCAGGGATTGCCATCCCAACCCATGCTTGCAATACCTACCTGCGCTTTTGAAAAATCTTCTTCCTTGAATCCGATCGCATAATACATGGCCTGTGCCGCGGGTTGTGTCGGATCCTGCGTTAATGTCTTTGAATATTTGTTTAGTTCGTTCATTGTTGCTGTTGTCTGGTCGAATGAATAATGAGTAATCAGTAATGAGTACTCATTACTCATCATTCATTACTGATTCAAACTTCGAGTTGCTTGTATCTAAAAAAGAAAACCCGCCTTTTTTGGAGGCGGGTCTTATATTTTTTGTCTTTCGTTGAAATCAAACACCACCTCCGTTGATAGAAGATATAATAATGACCACCACAATAATAATTGTGTTTATTATAGAAGTGATGTTATGTGCTCTTCTGTTCATGAAGGATGTATGTTTTGTAAATATACACCCGCAACTTTAAAAAAAGAACTTTTAAGCTAAAAAGGTTTATGGTTTATGCTATAAGTTTCTGGCCTTACACCGTATGCCCTACACCTTATATGATCGTCGACTTTCTCAACTCAATATTTTCCTTCTTAACTAACTCAGGAATTTTACCATTCACGTAGTCAGTGATCAACTCCCCGATCGTTGAAGTGAAGTAAAAATTCACCGGGTCAAGATCTTTTGTCACAAAACTGTTTAATAATGTCCAGCTCACAGCGTCGCGAACCAACGTTGCTTCTTTTGTCATTCCCAGGTATTCGAGCATCATACATGCTGATAAAATAGATCCAACTGGGTTTGCAATATCTTTTCCCGCGGCCTGTGGATATGAACCATGGATCGGTTCAAATAACACAGTGCCGGTTCCAACGGAGGCTGAAGGCAGCAATCCCAGGGAACCACTCAGTACACTTGCCTCATCGCTGATAATGTCACCAAACATGTTTTCAGTAAGAATGATATCAAATTGTTTTGGATTCAAAATGATCTGCATCGCCGCGTTGTCGACAAACATATAATCCACTTTCACACCCGGGTATTGCTTTGCTACTTCCTGCACCGTCTTTCTCCAAAGCCTTGACGTTTCCAGCACATTGGCTTTATCAACCAATGTCAATTTTTTTCTTCGTTCAGGTTTTTGTGCATACTGAAAAGCGAGATGCGCAATCCTTTCGATCTCTGCTTTTGTATAAACACATTCGTCAATAGCATTCGCCCCGTCTTCACTCAATTCTTTTTTGCCAAAATAGATCCCACCTGTCAACTCGCGGAAGATGATGAAATCAACATCTTCAAGATTTTTATTCTTCAGTGGTGATAAATGATGTAAAGAAGCGTACGTGTTCACAGGACGAATGTTGGCAAACAATTGCAGAGACTTCCTCAATTTAAGCAACCCCTGCTCCGGTCTCACTTTCGCAGTCGGATCATTATCATACTTAGGATGACCGATTGCACCGAAGAGGATCGCATCGCTGTTTAAACAGGCTTCAATGGTTTCATCAGGTAAAGGATTGCCGGTTTTATCAATAGCGTCGGCACCCATCAGGCAATATGTGTAATGAAATTGATGGCGAAATTTTTCAGCCACTGCATTCAATATTTTTATGGATTGCCTAGTCACTTCGGGCCCAATGCCGTCGCCTTCTATGATTACTATATTCTTTTTCATTTTATGTTCCAATATTTTGCTTCATGCTGTAAGCTGTAAGCCGCAAGCATTGGCTTGAAGCTTGTAGCTTAAAGCTGTCTCTCAAATTCTTCTATCTCAGGTTTAATACTTAATAAATAATCAATATCATCATACCCGTTCAACAAACAGGTTTTCTTGTACGCATTGATGTCAAAACTTTCCGTCTCTCCCGTCGGAAGGATCTTGATCGTTTGCTTTTCAATGTCTGCTTCTAATTCTGTTTTCGGATCGTTCGCAACAGCGTCAAATATTTTTTTCAAAAACTCTTCACTTACCTGTACCGGCAATAAAAAATTATTCAGCGCATTATTCTTAAATATGTCGGCAAAAAAACTGCTGACCACAACATCAAATCCTGCATCTTTTATTGCCCATGCCGCATGTTCCCTTGATGATCCACATCCAAAGTTTCTTGCAGCCACCAGGATCTTACCCGCATAAATTGGATCATTCAAAACAAAATCCTTTTTTGGCTGGCCTTCATCATCATTATTATATCTCCAATCCCGAAAAAGATTTTTTCCAAACCCTTCCCTGGTTGTCGCTTTCAGGAAACGTGCTGGAATGATCTGGTCCGTATCTACGTTTTCCATATTCAATGGAACCATTGTCGATCTTATTTTGTTTATCTCCTTCCCCATTGCTAATTATTCATTACTTATTATTGATTATTGATTGCTTCTACTTGCCACTCGTCACTTACCACTCTCTATTCCCACTCACCATTCACCATTCACTATTCCTTTATCGCTTTAATTCTTAATCGCACGTAATCTGCATTCCACTGCCCATCTGCGTAATTTGTATTTTTTAATCTCTGAACGGCTTTTGTCGTGATGTTTTCTCTAGATTCATTCGGCAAATCTTTAAAGAAGAATCCGCAAAACTGACCGATCCAAAGTTTCATTCCATCCTCGCCTTCAAGTTTGGTTGGCCTTTTAAAATACATGACGTCCGAAACAGTAAACCCGGCGCTTTCGAGCAACTCGCACTGCTCAGCCACAGACGGAAAATAATTTGATTCATTGGGTATTTTACCTTCCAATCCTTCTTCCATCATTACACTCCTGATAGCACAATGAATATTTTCGATATTGTGCTTGCCACCCATCTCAAAAACAAATCTGCCATGTTCCTTCAATGAATTGCTAATACATTGAAGTGCCTCTTTTTGGTTAGAGATCCAATGAAGTGCGGCATTGGAAAAAGCAGCGTCAAATTTTTCGTCGAAACAAAAATCAGTTGCATCCTTAACAAAGAACTCTATATCGTCATAATTCTCCCTCGCCTTTTTTATCATTTCCGGCGAGGCATCAATTCCTGTCACCACGGCTCCCGAGTGGTGTATTATATCTGCCAGTTGGCCGGTTCCGCACCCAATATCTAATATCTTTTCACCTACCTGCGGATCCAACCACTCAATCACATTTTCACCGAACTTGTAAACAAAGTTGTGTTGCAGGTTATACAGTTCTGTATTCCATTTTAGTTCAGGCATAAGAGTTTAATTTTTCAATAACTCTCTCACGTCGGTCACCTCACCTGTTATCGCAGCAGCAGCTGCGGTGAGTGGGCTAGCTAAAAATGTTCTCGCATTTGGTCCTTGTCTTCCTTCAAAATTTCTATTGCTGGTACTGATACAATATTTACCAGCGGGAATCTTGTCTTCATTCATTCCCAGGCATGCTGAGCATCCCGGCTGACGTAACTGAAACCCCGCTTCTTCAAAAATTTTATCAATGCCTTCTTCTATTGCTTGTTTTTCGACTTGCTTGCTTCCCGGAACGATCCACACCTCTACATCATTGGCTTTCCTTTTTCCTTTGACAAATCCTGCCACCATTCTCAGATCTTCGATCCTCGAATTCGTACAACTGCCAATGAAAACATAGTCCACTTTTTTTCCCTTCATGTCTACACCAGGCTGGAGACCCATGTAACGGATCGATTTTTCAAACGATGCCTTCTCTCTTTCATCAATCTCGCTCAGTTGAGGAACATGGCCGGTAACACCCACTCCCATTCCGGGATTTGTGCCATAAGTGATCATCGGTTCTATATCAGCGGCAGTGACAAAAATTTCCCTGTCAAACCGGGCATCACCGTCAGAATATAATTCCTTCCATTCAGCAAGTTTTCTCTCCCACTCTGTACCCTGTGGCGCAAACTTTCTTCCTTTGATATAATTAAAAGTAGTTTCATCAGGAGCGATCATTCCTCCTCTCGCTCCCATTTCAATGCTCATATTGCAAATGGTCATTCTTGCTTCCATGGAGAGCGATCGAATAGCGGAGCCGGCATATTCAACAAAATAACCGGTGGCACCACTTGCAGAAATTTGTGAAATGATATAAAGAATGATATCCTTACTCACTACTCCCTTCTGCAGTTCACCCTCTACATTGATCCGCATCAGCTTTGGCCTTGTTTGCAATAAACATTGAGTGGCCAATACCATTTCCACTTCACTTGTGCCGATCCCGAATGCGATGGCACCGAAAGCACCATGTGTAGACGTATGACTATCGCCGCAAACGATCGTAATACCTGGTTGAGTGATCCCCAATTCAGGTCCTATCACATGAACGATGCCCTGGAAGGGATGACCGAGCCCATATAATTCAATGCCATGCTCAGCACAATTCTTTTTCAATGCCTCAACCTGTTTGCGACTTAATTCTTCCCTGATCGGTAAATGCTGGTCCAGCGTTGGTACGTTGTGATCAGCTGTTGCAACGGTTTGATGCGGCCGAAAAACTTTGATGCCACGTTTGTTCAATCCGGTAAATGCCTGGGGACTTGTTACTTCATGAATAAAATGTTTGTCGATATATAAAACAGATGGGCCGCCCTCGATTTGCCTGACAACGTGCTTTTCCCAGATCTTATAGAATAACGTTTTACCACCACTCATGCCCCCATCCCCTAAAGGGGGGCTTTGAAGATTTCCTTTTTGACCAGGTGCACTCATTTATTTTCTATCATTTTTATTTTGTTACCAGCTTTTAGTCGTCTATTCATCGTTCCTTCCGCCTAAGGCGGACTTTTCAACCACAACAATTCTGGCGAGCAGAGCCCTGAACGATGCTCCCGATAGCTATCGGGAGAGTGACACAACAGAAGTGAATTAGAATTACTACTGTCGGTTAAAAAACCATCACCTCTATCTTTTTAAAGAATCTAACAACAAAAGTGTATCCGACCTAAGTCTCCCCTTCAGGGGGACAGGGCGCCTTATACCACTTCCACTACGTGTTTCTCTGCCAATTCATGAAGATCCACGTCTTCAACTTCCTTCTTGCTGTCTGCTACTTTCAAAAATTCGATATACAGCACATCGATGTCATTGCGACTATAGTTATAACCTAACTTCAAAAAACGATGGGCCAATGCGCTGCGGCCGCTCCGGGCCGTGAGTACGATCTTCGAACCATCAGCTCCCACTTCTTCCGGATTGATGATCTCATAATTGATCGCATTTTTTAAAAATCCATCCTGGTGTATCCCCGATGAATGTGCAAAGGCATTGCTGCCAACAATCGCTTTGTTCGGTTGCACGGGCATGCGCATGGTTTCAGAAACCAACCTGCTGATTGGGTTCAGCTTTTGCGTTTTGATACCAGTATAGTATCCCAGGTTGTGATGTTGCTTGATCACCATCACTACTTCTTCCAGTGAAGTATTGCCTGCTCTTTCACCAAGACCGTTGATAGTGCATTCGATCTGCCTCGCGCCGCTGATCACTCCCGAAATTGAATTGGCCGTTGCCAGGCCAAGGTCATTGTGGCAATGACAGGAGATGACAGCTTTGTCAATATTCGGAACGTGATTGATCAGCCACGCAATCTTTTCGCCGTATTGATATGGCAGGCAATAGCCCGTTGTATCGGGAATATTAACTGTTGTAGCGCCTGCTGCAATAACCGCTTCGATCACGGTAGCGAGATAATCATTGTCCGTTCGGCCTGCATCCTCAGCATAGAATTCAACATTATCAGTAAAGTTTCTTGCCCACTTCACACATTGGATTGCCCGTTGCAGGATCTCTTCTCTGGTAGAATTGAATTTTGTTTTGATGTGATAATCAGAAGTACCTATGCCTGTGTGTATTCTTGGTCTAACTGCGTATTTAAGAGCTTGTGCCGCCGTTACAATATCTTTTTCCACGGCGCGGCTCAAACCACAAACTGTTGCGTTTTTAATTACCCTTGCAATTTGACTTACGGATTCAAAATCTCCCGGAGAAGAAATGGGGAAACCAGCTTCGATGATGTCAACTCCAAGATCCTCCAAGGCAAGGGCCAGTTCAATTTTTTCAGTTGTATTTAATTTACATCCGGGCACCTGTTCTCCATCTCGAAGAGTGGTATCAAAAATGAACACTTTGTTTGAGGCCATAGTATAGATTTGAATGGATAAGAGACAAAAAAAGCAGGCTGCTTATTTTTGTGTTGCCTGTCCGACTGCGTCATCCAGGCGGGCTTGCTTAACGTCGTAAACAACCTGCTTTTCGAAGTTATTCAAGGCCAACGGGTTGATGAAACCAAAATGCAGTAGTTTTTACGTAACTTACAAGGCTTGTGATGCCCTGAAATCATTGATTCTAAAGGGCTTTAAACAATTTGAATTACGATGCCCAACCGCTCAACTGATGCCTTGTTTCAACTGGTAAAATCACTGGAAAAGTCAGAAAAACGCAATTTTAAACTCTACGTAAAGCGAAATTCATCCAGTGATGACCTCATGATCGTTAAGCTTTTTGATGCGATTGATAAGCTGGATACTTATGATGAAGAGCAGCTCCTGAAGAAAAATAAGTCGATCAAAAAGCGGCAGCTTTCAAATATGAAAGCACACTTGTATAAACAAATACTTTCAAGCCTTCGACTCATTAAAGATGAAAATAATATAGACATCCAATTACACGAGCAGATGGATCATGCCCGGATCCTGTTTAACAAAGGTCTTTATCTGCAAAGCCTGAAGGTGCTTGATAAAATGAAGGAAATGGCACGGACCAATGAGCAGCTTACTTACCTGCAGCAGGCATTATTTTTTGAAAAGAAAATAGAAGGACTTTTCATTACGAGGAGTATGAGAGAAAAAGCTTTTCAACTATCAAAAGAATCTGACGAAACAAATTCTCAGCTGTCACTCGTGAATCGCCTTTCCAATTTATCGTTGCAGCTATACGGTTGGTATATTACCCACGGACATGTGAGGAGCCAAAAAGAAGTTGAAGAACTAAAAAAGTTTTTAGAAGATAACCTGCCTGAAGAAACAAAAAATGCACAAGGATTTTATGAACGGCTTTACTTGTACCAGAGTTACTGCTGGTATGCATTTATTCGCCAGGATTTTTTGCAGTACTATCGCTACACGCAGAAATGGGTCGACCTCTTTGCGGAGTATCCCGGCATGTATGATATCGAAACGGCTCACTATGTAAAAGGAGTGCACAACCTGATGGGTGCACATTTTGACTTGCGCAACACAAAAAAATTGAAAGAAGGGATTGATGAACTTGAGAAGTTTTCTCACCGGAAAGTAGTTAAGCAAAATCATATTAATCACATCCTGGTATTTGTATACCTGGCAACTGCGAGAATTAATATTCACTTTCTTGATGGAACTTTTTCGGAAGGGCTAAAGCTTGTGTCCTACATTGAAGAAAAAATAAAAGAGTATGAGCTTTACATAGACCGTCATCGCGTATTGATCTTCTATTATAAAATTGCTTGTCTTTATTTTGGTGCAGGAAAAAATGAAAAGGCCATACAGTATCTTAACAAGATCATCAACTGGAAGGTCGACTTGCGCACCGACCTGCAGTGTTATGCGAGATTACTTCATCTCATTGCTCATTATGAATTAGGAAATTTCGACTTGCTCGAATATCTCACCAAATCCGTTTATCGTTTCATGGCGAAGATGGAAAGCCTGAGCGCCGTAGAAGAAGAGATGTTTCATTTTCTCCGACGTTCATTCCAGGTCAACGCACATGCATTGAAACCCGAATTTGAGAAGCTGCTTGAGAAACTGAAGCGATTTGAAAATAACCCGCTGGAAACACGAGCTTTCTCTTATCTTGATGTGATCTCCTGGCTCGAAAGCAAGATCAACAATGTACCCGTGCAGGATGTAATAAGAGAAAAATATTTGCAAGGCAGGAAAAAAGTAATTTGATATAGAGTTTAAACTAATGCCAGTGAATCGAAAAGATTGCCTGAATATTTTTGCATTGGTTTTTATTGCCATTGCTATTTTCTACCCTATTTTTTACAGCGAATATGCATACACCGATGATTGGTTTGCACTGTGGCAACATGAAACCCAAAAAGGCATTCACGTTCTTACACCTTATGGCAGGTACCTGACCGATGTATTAACAAACTGGCTATACAATTCTATAAATCCCAGGTCTGTTCATGATCTTATTTACATTCGCCTATTTTCCCTTTTTGGCTGGATCGTTTGTCTGCCCGTTTGGTACTTTATTCTTAAGAAGATGGTATCAAAAGAAAATTTACCCGGCCAACTTACACTCTTCGCCACTCTTTATATTATCTGTACCCTGCCCTTTACAATTTACGTCGGCTGGGCTTCGTGTTTTGAGCAATTCATTGCCAACACTACCGGCCTGATCTCAGGCTTTGTCTTATATTCTTCCATTAAATACCGGGATGATCGGATCGTGGTTCCATTCTTAGCTATTGCGACTTCCGTGTTATTCGGAGTGATCTCCCTGTTCACTTATCAAAATGGCTTTGGTTGTTTTCTCACTCCATTCTTGTTACTCCTTATAACACGGCCAAAAAGTTTTCGGAGGATATTTATCGGAGTTGGCTTCTATCTTTTTATTTATGTCGTTTATTTTTTGCTATTTAAATACAATTTAAAAGCCAATCAACTTGAAGCAAGCGCCAGGACGAATATCGGCGTAGATCTTTTTCCGAAACTAAAATTCTTTTTTGGCAAACCCCTGGCCTCGGCATTTCATTTCACGTACCTCTTTAACGAAAGGAGTAGCATGGGTCTCGTGGTTTATTTTGTCGTTTTCCTTGGATGGTTGATCGCTGATTTATACCACTATCGTTTTCTGCCAGCCACAAAGCATTTAAAAATGGTAGCTTTCATTTTGTTGATGCTTGTCCTGGTCTATCTTCCTTCATTGATCGTTAAAGAAACTTATTCCTCGAACAGAACTTTATTTGCGTTGAATATGGCAGTATTTTTTCTCGTCGCGACCACGTTACTTGCCGCGATCAAAGAATATAGAACAAGGCTAGTCGTAGTAACGATGCTGTCCGTGTTATTTGTGGCGAACGCATATTATAACTTTAATAAACAATTCCTGGACCCTGTTAAAAATGAATATAGCCAGGTGCGGCACTTTATCGAAAAAAACTATGCTGCAAACATCAACAACGTTTACTTTGTCCGCCCCAATGAAGATTTTTTTGTAAATAAATACGGCATTACACGTTCATGGGATGAATTTGGTGTACCCTCAACATTCTTTAATTGGGTACCTGAATTTTTTGTAAAGCAGGTTATCCTTGAAAAAACTGGTAGCTACCGGGCATCAGAAAACATGACGATCAAACAATGGCCGGATAAAAAGCAATTTTCAGACTCTTCTCACAGTTCACAAAACGCATTGATTGTTGATGTCGAGGAAATTCTCAGGTAAGCACACACCTCTCGCTATTCTCATGCTTTTATCTTTTACCTATTATCTTTTATCTTTTATCTGTCTCACTCATCGAGTATATTTGCTCATCAACGAATGATCAATGAATATTGAATTCAACAAGAATGAAGATGCCATGAAAATGTCGCTGAGCACGATAGAAAAGCGATTGGAAAAAATCTATGAAGGAGGCGGCAAAAAAGCGATTCAAAAACAAAAAGAAAAAAATAAACTCACGGCAAGAGAAAGAATTGATTACCTCATTGACAAACACCAACCGTTTATAGAAATTGGTGCCTTTGCGGGATATGAAATGTATGAGGAACAAGGCGGTTGTCCGGCAGGAGGAACTGTTGCAGGCGTTGGTTATGTAAGTGGAAGACAATGTGTGATCGTGGCAAATGACCAGACAGTAAAAGCCGGTGCATGGTTCCCGATCACTGGCAAAAAAAATCTTCGCATGCAGGAGATCGCGATGGAAAATCATTTGCCGATCATTTACCTCGTTGATAGCGCCGGAGTCTTCCTTCCCATGCAGGATGAAATCTTTCCCGATAAAGAACATTTTGGGCGCATCTTCCGCAATAATGCAACAATGAGTGCAATGGGCATTACACAAATTGCCGCTGTGATGGGTGCTTGTGTAGCAGGGGGCGCTTATTTACCAATCATGAGTGATGAGACACTGATGGTTGAAGGTGCTTCTATTTATCTGGCAGGTCCCTATCTCGTAAAGGCAGCTATTGGTGAAGATGTAGATACTGAAACATTAGGCGGTGCAACGACACATACCGAAATTTCCGGTATTGCAGATTATAAATTCAAAACTGAGCAGGAATGCATGGACCATATCAAGAAGACGATGTCCATGCTTGGTGAAAAATCAAGTGCAGGGTTTCATCGCACAGTTTCGAAACCTCCTAAAAAAGATCCTGCAGAGCTAAGTGGCATCTTTCCTTTCGACGGAAAACCTTATGATATCCTCGATATTATCGAAAGAATGGTTGATGATTCTGAATTCGAGCAGTTCAAAGAAGATTATGGCAAAACAATAGTCTGCGGGTATGGGAGAATAGATGGCTGGGCTGCGGGTATTGTTGCCAACCAACGGAAAATTGTGAAGAACAAAAAAGGCGAAATGCAAATGGGTGGTGTGATCTATAACGATAGTGCAGACAAGGCCGCACGTTTTATTCTCAATTGTAACCAGAAAAAGATCCCGCTTATTTTTTTACAGGATGTAACTGGTTTTATGGTAGGAAGTCGCAGCGAACAGTCAGGTATTATAAAGGACGGAGCCAAAATGGTGAATGCTGTCGCTAACTCTATTGTGCCCAAGATCACAATCATCATTGGCAATTCGTACGGGGCAGGAAACTATGCCATGTGCGGCAGGGCTTATGATCCAAGATTTATTTATGCATGGCCCTCTGCAAAAATTGCAGTAATGGGTGGCGACCAGGCGGCAAAGACCTTATTACAGATCCAGGTATCAGCGATGAAATCAAAAGGCAAGGAGATCGCCCCGGAACAGGAACAGAAACTTTTGAATGAGATAAAGAATCGTTATGATGAGCAAACTACACCTTACTATGCCGCTGCAAGATTGTGGGTTGATGCGATCATTAATCCTGCTGAAACCAGGAAAGTTGTTTCAGAAGGAATTGCTGCTGCTAACCAAAATCCTGATATCGGGGAAATGAAGCTGGGTGTTTTCCAGGTATAATTTTCTTTCAATTCGACATCTATAAATTTTTACTACCGGGGACTGTTTGATAAAAACGAAATTTATGGGATCAATTATCTCCAGTTCTGCCAAAATGATTGCTATCAGTTTCTTTTTAGTAAACTCATCTCACGGACAAACATTCTTTGCTTATTCACCAGATAGCATTCGAATCGCATACCAGGTGTATGGAGAAGGAAAGGGGAAACCCGCTCTCGTTTTTGTACATGGCTGGTCGTGTGATAGAAGTTATTGGAAAGAGCAATTGGAATCATTTTCAAAACAGTTTAAAGTGATTGCTATTGATCTCGCTGGTCACGGCGAATCTGGTGTTGGGCGAAAATCATGGACCATGGAGGCGTTTGGCAGTGATGTTGCTGCTGTAGTCAGGCAACTAAAACTTGACCGTGTCATCCTCATTGGGCATTCAATGGGAGGAGATGTAATCGCTGAAGCCGCCCGTCGATTAAGAGGCAAAGTCATAGGTCTGATCATGTTGGACACTTACAAAAAACTTGGATCCGGCCGTAACCCGGAGGAGGTCGAGGCTTTCGTTTCTACACTTCGAAATGACTTTAAAGACTCGACGCGTAATCTCGTTAAAACAATGTTCCGTGCCGATTCTGACAGCACATTGATGAACTGGGTAGCCGATGCTATGTCGTCGGCACCACCTTCGATTGCTCTTGATGCATTGTATCATGCATTTAGTTATAGCCGTCAAATGCCACACACACTTGAAGAGTTAAAGTTGCCGGTAATTGCCATTAATTCAGACAATGCTCCCACCGACATTGCGTCAATGGAACATTACGGTGTTAAGGTAATGATCATGCAACATGTTGGTCATTTTGTGATGATGGAAGATCCTGAACAATTTAATCATTTGCTCAGAGCCGCCTTTGATAAACTCACTCAATGATTCATCCCATTCAAATGTATACTGATGGTGCTGCCGTTTCAGGTGTAGAAAACTACTCTATATTTCGGCAAGTTGATCTAAAATTTGAGATACCATTACCCTATCGGGGTATCCCTTTGGTAACAGCAAATTGCAATTTTAGGATGAACCCCTCCGGGGCGATATTAAGTCAGTTATATCAGGGTATCCGCCGTAAGGTGGACACGAAGAAAAATATCTCTTTGAGTTTTTATGATTAATATGATTGAGTGATTGTCGCCCCTCTGGGTCTTCATTCCATTTGCAACGTTATTTTACTAGACGATCGGCCATACTGGCCTCAAAACTTGAAAAGCAACTGTAAGCATCTACAGATAAAAAATTAATATGGGAAAAGATAAAAACAGATTTTTCGTTGTTTGGAAAGGGATCAAACCAGGTATTTATGAAAGCTGGCAAGAGTGCCAAGAGCATATTCGAGGATATCCCAATGCCAGATATAAAGGATTTAAAACTTACGAAGGAGCAAAAAAGGCATATGAAGAGGGGTACGAAAACTACTGGGGTAATAAGGGTTTTTTTGAGAGCACCCTAACCAAAGAGGAGTTGAAAAAAATCGGGAGTCCAATTGCAAATAGTATTTCGGTCGATGCCGGATTCAGTTCGTCATCAATCGAAATGGAATATAAAGGTGTTAAAACTGATACAAAAGAAGTATTGTTCAAAAAAGGACCGTTCAAGAATGCAACAAATAATATTGGAGAATTTCTTGCGATAGTACATGCTTTAGCTTACTTGAAAGAAAGGAATAGCACAATACCAATTTACTCCGACAGCCTATATGCTATTAAATGGGTCAAAAACAGAAAACATCAAAGCCATCTTGAAAGAACCCCTTCCACGGAGTACATATGGACTCTCCTCCAAAGAGCAGAGCTTTGGTTACGAAGTAATACTTACCCAAACAAAATCCTAAAATGGCAAACGAAAGCCTGGGGTGAAAATCCGGCTGATTTTGGAAGAAAATAGTTCATTTAGGTTTTATCTTGCAGCGTATAAATTCAGATGCAAGAGACAACCAAAACAGATTTAAGTTCACTAAACGAGAAGCAGCGTGAAGCCGTTGTCAGCGAAGAGAAACGACTTCTGGTCTTAGCTGGTGCCGGTTCAGGCAAGACAAAAACGCTTTTACAAAAAATCATTTACCTAATTGAAGAGAAAGACGTCAGCCCATCAAACATTCTTGCAATCACTTTCACAAAGAATGCGGCCACGGAAATGATCGACCGCCTAATAATTTCAGCTGATACCACGAGTCTTTATGAAAAGAAACTGTCTGACAAGCGGCTTAGCAAAACAGACAAAGACAAAATACGATTTGACGAACAGAAAAAATATAAATGGATTGACGGGCTGACCATTAGGACATTTCACAGTTTTTGTTATAGCATTCTTCGCACTCATGGAGTGAATGAGTTTGACAATAAGTTCAGAATTATCGGTGATGAAAAGAAAGTCGAAGAAGATGAGCTTTCGAAGCATGTAGCGCCCGAAACAGTTTTTGAAGTCGTGCACAAACTTTTGATTCACCAATGTGAAGACACTGAATATTTGTTGCAACTCAAACGGTACATTTTGGATTATGTCATTGACAAAATCCATTTAAAGAAAGACGACCCCAAGTTTTTACCAAATGACAGAAAATATTTTACCACCCTCGACGGTACAAAAGTTCGCTCTAAGTCAGAGCAATTTATTGCCGACTGGTTCTATCGCCATAGCATCAAATACCAGTATGAGCCGTTGCTCAATGTGAAAGACTTCCCATTTCACCCCGATTTCTACATTCCCGATGCTAATCTTTACATTGAGCATATTAGTGAAAAAAGTTTTTCAACCAGAGACAAAGAGGAGCAATTCCAGAAGGGCAATTTGCTCTTAGTGAAAACGTTTGAAAGCATGACAAAGGATTCCGCCTTATTCAATCACACGCTTGACAAGATCGTAAAGAATCGTTTGCCCGCAAACTATCACAAAACCGTATCGCTAAACTTCAAAGAAGAATTCAACGGCTACCACGAGGATGTAAAGGATTTTGTTCAGCAAATCATGCGAATTACCGACATGATTAAGGTAGAGAACATCAGCATTGATACGGTTTTGGGAAACGCCAGGAAAGACCAGCATGAACGGGTTCGCTCCTTTTACGAGTTGGCAATTCCAATCGTTACGGAATACATTCATTATTGCATAGACAAATCATATTTAGATTTCGATGACCTTATTTCACGAAGCATTTCACTATTTCAGAACCATACGGACATTGCCAGCAAATACAAAAGCAAATACCGATACATTTTAGTTGACGAGTTCCAGGATGTAAACAATCTCCAGGTTCAATTAATCAAATTATTACTCACCGATAATACCCAACTCTTCTGCGTTGGCGATGATTGGCAAAGTATTTATGGTTTTAGAGGCTCAAATGTTAGCTATATAATTGAATTCGAAAAACACTTTCCCAATTCTAAAATCGTAAAACTCAATTTGAATTATCGCAGTACGCCAAATATTGTTGAGGCAAGTAATGAAGTAATTAAGCATAACAAGTATAAAATTGAAAAAGAGATCCGATCATCAAAAAAATCAGAACATAAGATCGTGGTATACTCGGGTAGCAGCAAGGAAGAAAACATTCAGTTTTGTGTAAACAAAGTAAAGGAACTACTGAGCAGTGGCCTTTTAGGCGAAGATATCTTAGTTCTATATCGGAGGACACACATGTACAATCCCCTCGCTTATTCGAATAGCCCTTCCTATTCAAAAACATTCTATAAAGAAGGGATAAAGGTGCAGGCTAAAACAATCCACGCCGCCAAAGGACTTGAAGCAAAAGTTGTTTTCATCATCGGTCTAACAGAGGGAAATGGCGGTTTTCCCGATATTTGGTTGGAGGATAGAATATTTCAAGTCATCAAAAAAGCAAATTACGATTTGTTGGTGGAGGAGGAAAGACGATTATTCTATGTTGCAATCACCAGAGCCAAAGAAAAGCTGTTTTTAATAACTGAAAGAGGCAACGAATCAAGCTTTTTAAAAGAGATTCCAGCAATATTCACCGTAAAAACAAGCACACCGATCAAATCAGTTGTTGAAAAGGTAATCACTTGTCAAAAGTGTCTCAGCCAGCTTGAAAACCTTTGGATTGTTTGCCCTTACTGCGGAGAAAAAGTAGGCAAGCAGACAAATGGACAAGAATAAATGACGGCAACATTATTGCCATCGTTAACCGATAGGCTTAGAGGCCAGGGCTTTATGCTTCAGACTCCTACGATCTCTCCAACGCCTGCAAAATATCATTCAACACATCATCAGGATGTTCTAATCCAACCGATATCCTGATCAATCCAGGAGTAATATTCACAGCCTGTCTCTCGGCCTCGGTTAATTTAGCATGAGTAGTACTAGCAGGATGAGAAGCAATGCTCCTGGTATCACCCAAATTTGCTGTAAGTGAAAGCATTTTCAGTGCATCTAAAAACTTCCGACCGCTCTCGATTCCACCTTTTAGTTCAAAACAAACTATTGCTCCCCCATCTTTCATTTGCTTTTTTGCAATTTTATATTGAGGATGATTCGATAAAAATGGATACCGAACGCAGGAGATCTTCACATGATCTTTTAATGCCTGCGCAATTTTCAATGCATTTGCAGCATGACGTTCCATTCTCACTTCCAATGTTTCCAGGCTTTTACTTAAGACCCACGCATTGAATGGCGACAGAGCAGGCCCCGTACTTCTGCAAAACAAATAAATGTTATGGATCAATTCTTTCTTTCCAACGATCACACCTCCAAGGACTCTTCCCTGACCATCCATCCATTTTGTTGCTGAATGCAGTGACAAGTCAGCTCCAAAATCAATCGGCCTTTGACTGATTGGTGTTGCAAAACAATTGTCGACATTCAGGATCAGGTTATGCTTCTTTGCCAATGCAGACACAAATTCGAGATCAATGATATCAAGACCTGGGTTAGTTGGTGTTTCCAGATAGATCATTTTTGTATTTGGCTTGATAGCAGCTTCCCATTCTTCCGGTTTACTGGCGGGTACATAGCTGTATTCAATTCCGTATTTAGGCAAAAATTTAGTGATCACCGTATGGGTGCTTCCAAAAATAGAACTGCATGAAAGCAAATGATCACCCTGTTTCATTAAAGCCATGAACGAGGCGAATACTGCACTCATGCCTGAAGCCGTTGCGTACCCGGCCTCTGCTCCTTCCAGTAAACAAACTCTGTCGATTAACTCTTTTACATTGGGGTTACTAAAGCGACTATAAATATTGTCGTCCGTTTCGTCAGCAAAGGCCGCGCGCATCTCTTCTGAATTGTCGAAACAAAAGCTACTCGTTAAAAAAAGCGGGGATGAATGTTCCATTTCATCAGTTCGGTCGGTTCGCGTGCGGATAACTTTTGTGATTGGGTGCTGTTCCATTATTTTTATGAGAAGTTTTTACAAATTTAATTGATGCAAGCCTTTACTTTGCTGCCGGTTTGGAAACTTTAAGGATTTAGTTTTTTGTTTTGAATTGGATCTCACCATGCAATTATTTACGTATAATGAGGCCTTTAGGTTAGAAATTGGAGCTGTTCTCCCGCAGGTTACCGTTGCGTATCACACCTACGGTAAATTGAATAGTGATAAAAGCAATGTCGTATGGATTTGTCATGCCTTGACAGCAAACTCGGATGCTGAGGCGTGGTGGCCGGGCATTATTGGCGAAAACGGGTTCGCTGATCCCTCTGAATATTTTATCGTTTGCGCTAACATAATCGGTAGCTGCTATGGAAGTACAGGTCCGTTAACAATGGACCCACTAACAAACAAACCTTACTTCAGCAGTTTCCCGATGGTTACTATAAGAGATATGGTAAATGCTCACATTCTTTTGAGAAAGCACCTTGGCATCGATAAAATTCATTTGCTAATGGGCGGGAGCATGGGTGGCTACCAGGTATTGGAATGGGCTGCGATGGAGAATGACACCATTCAAAATCTTTTTTTAGTTGGAACATCAGCTACAGAAAGCGCCTGGGGCATTGCGGTACATACATCTCAGCGACTTGCTATTGAAGCTGATTCAACCTGGAACTCTAATACGGCTGGCGGTGGACAAAAAGGTTTGAAGGCTGCACGAGCTATTGGAGTAATCACTTATCGCAATTACGGGATCCTGGTAGATAAACAAACCGACCCTGATCCAGAGAAATTAGACAACTATAAGGCCTCATCATATATAAATTACCAGGGCGATAAGTTAGTAACTCGTTTCAATGCCTATAGCTATTGGCTACTTACCAAATCAATGGACTCACATCACCTTGGCCGTAATCGTGGTGGAAAAGCAGAAACGGTTTTGCAGAAATTCAAACAAAAAACTTTGATCATCGGAATTACGACAGATATTCTTTGCCCGCTTCATGAACAGGAATTTCTTGCCGAGTACATCCCCAACTCGACATTGATAAAGATAGATTCTCCTTATGGACACGATGGCTTTATAACAGAGGCATCAAAAATCTCGAAGGCGTTGAGGGAATGGCTGTGAATGGAGGTGGTGAATGGTGAATGGTGAATGCGAAAACGCTTTTTGCCGAGATCAATTTTCGATTCCCCGATTTTTTAAAAAAATTGCTGGCAAGGATATTGACGTCTCTTCACTTCGACCGAAATAAATCATCTGATGGATATCAAATTCTACTCAGGCAGTCCTTTTCCGTTGGGCGCTAACTGGGATGGGGAGGGAGTGAATTTTGCTTTTTATGCTGAGAATGCAACTGGAGTTGATCTTTGTTTATTCAATTCAAAAGACGAACAAACCGAGTCTTCAAGAATTAAAATTGAAGAAAGAACACATCACGTCTGGCATATTTATATTCCCGGCTTAGGTCCCGGCCAATTATACGGGTACAGAGTGTATGGCGCATACCAACCACAAAACGGGCATCGCTTCAATCCGAATAAATTTCTTCTTGACCCTTATGCCAGGGCCATCTCCGGCACGGTACACTGGCACGATTCATTATTTGGATATGAAGTTGGAGATCCTGATGCAGATGTTAGCTTTAGTAATACTGACAGTGCACCGTTCATGCCGAGGTCTGTCGTTATCGATCCCAATTTTGATTGGGAGGATGACAAATTACCAAGAATACCTTATCATAAGACAATTATTTATGAAACACACGTAAAAGGATTTACAAAACTTCACCCTGGCATTCCCGAAAACCTGAGAGGAACCTATTCAGGTATTGCGCATCCTGTTGTCATCGATTATTTAAAAGAGCTAGGCATTACTGCGGTTGAATTGATGCCCATTCATTTTTTCATTTCAGACCGGCATTTGCAGGAAAATGGAAAAGATAATTACTGGGGATATAACACAGTTGGTTTTTTTGCTCCGGAGGTTCGTTATGCAAGCAATGGCACCAATGGTGAACAAGTCTATGAATTCAAGAATATGGTAAAGGAGCTTCATAGGGCGGGCATTGAAGTGATCCTTGATGTAGTGTATAATCATACCGGCGAAGGAAATCAAATGGGTCCCACTCTTTCATTCCGCGGTATTGACAATGCTTCTTATTACAGGCTTGCTCATGATCGTCGCTTTTATATGGATTACACCGGGACTGGTAACACATTAAATGCGCATTTGCCCAATGTGCTGCAGTTGATCATGGACAGCTTGCGCTATTGGATTCTCGAAATGCATATTGATGGTTTTCGGTTTGATCTTGCTTCTGCATTGGCGAGAGGCCTTCACGAAGTTGGCCGGTTGAGTTCTTTCTTTGCGATCATCCACCAGGATCCTGTTATATCGCAGGCAAAATTAATTGCCGAGCCATGGGATATTGGTGAAGGTGGTTACCTCGTTGGTGGCTTTCCGCCGGGTTGGGCTGAATGGAATGGAAAGTATCGCGATTGCATGCGTGATTATTGGCGCGGTGCGCACAGTGGATTGTCAGAATTTGCACAGCGTCTTACAGGCAGTTCTGATCTGTACATGAACGATTACAGGCATCCGACCGCAAGTGTGAATTTTATTACGGCCCATGATGGGTTTACATTAAATGACCTGGTATCCTACAACCAAAAACACAATGAAGATAATGGGGAGAATAATAATGATGGAGAAAATCATAATCGCTCATGGAATTGTGGTGTTGAAGGTCATACTGATGATCAATCGATCATTGACCTGAGAAATCGCCAGAAGCGAAATTTCCTGACTACCCTCTTTCTTTCACAAGGAGTGCCTATGCTTTTATCAGGTGATGAAGTCGGACGTACGCAAAATGGGAACAATAATGCGTATTGCCAGGATAATGAAATTTCCTGGATCAACTGGGAGAAAGCAGATCATGAACTTCTTGAGTTTACAAGAAAATTGATACGGTTGTATAAGGATCATAATGTTTTTTCAAGAAGGGATTGGTTTAAAGGGCAACCAATTAAGGGGAGAGGTTTGACCGATATCGCGTGGCTCTCTCCTGATGGAAAAAAAATGACGGAAGAAAACTGGCGACAGGATTTTGCAAAATGTCTTGCGATATATCTCGATGGGCACGGCATTCATTCTTTAGATTATGACGGAAGCCGGATTCTTGATGACAGCTTTTATGCAATATTCAACGCACACACTGAACCCGTAGAATACAAATTACCAAACAGGAGACATGGCAGTAGCTGGATCAAAATTCTCGACACGAGTACAAATTTCGTATCAGAGGAAGGGGGTGAAACTTATAAAGCGAGTGCAAAAATTACAGCCGAGAGTTTTTCAGTTTTGTTGTTGAAGCAGCCCCTTCGCGTTTAGCTACACATTCAATGAACACTCATTAACTTATGATTGACTCACTGGCAATAAAAAAGAAAATAAAACGAAAAAGCCGGGAAGACGGACAAACGATAAGAAAGGTTTTGAAACCCAATAATTAATTACTTACCGCCTTACCGGCAATAAAAACGAACTGACGGGGGCTCTGCTAAGCACGCAAATTCTTTCCCCAAATCAGTTCTTTAATATGGCGTTTCCAATAGAGCAATCCAAACATCTCTTCTTATTACAATATTCATTCTTTAACTCGATCAGGGCCTGTGAATCAAAAGCAGTTTTATTTTCAATCGTCAATTGCTGAAAACCCTTTGTAATGGAATTATTTTCAGCAGGTGTTTCCTCCAGCCAACGCAGGGCTTTTTGTTTGTATTTTTCTTCGTGATGGTAAGTGCCATAGGCAAAAAGCATTGGAGCGATTGTATTGATCATGATATTGTGTATCATTGATGCTCCAAGTTTTTTCTTCCTGAATGGAGACGGCTCATCAAAATGATAGTGATAATGCCAGTAATCATTTGCGGTGAGATTGAACCACTTCCTGATCTCGTTAACTGAAGCCGCCTCTTTGATCTTTGAGAACAGGTGAGCTGAATTAAATACAAGCATTGCCAGTTGCGCCAGCCTGATCGTCGGGAAATTTCCAGGTCGCATCCGCAAAAAGAATACGGTACCGGCAACTGGCTTCAGGTCGTATTTCTTTTTATAAAATTCATATTCTTTCTTTAGCATCTTTGGATAGTCTTCCATAAAATTCCTGTTGAGCAAATTCAATTGTCCAAGCAATAGGCTTTCAAGTTGGTGAATTTGGTTCTTGTGCTTAGCAAGAATCGCCAAAGGGATAGAACGGGCCATTTCTTCGAACGCATCAGCATTTACTTTTATCCCGAAGTTGCGCGAAAGTAACCACCAAAACACTTCTTCCCAGTGATAGTTGCATTGCTGCAGATAGTTCTCCGCTACTTTTGATTTTTTTATTAGTCGCTCTGCCAGCAGCCGTTCCTTCCAGCTTTTCCATATGATTTCGCGGGTAAGGGGAATACTCCGTTCGCACGGTATAAAGCTGATCGCTTTCATCAGCTCATCATATTTCTGTAGTAAAATTTTTGAAACTCTGCCTCTTAATTCTAAAACAGGAATAGAATTTTGGGGCGAAACATCGTGCTCCCAAACTACATGGAGAATTACATTATTGTAGTTGTCGTCGCGGTGATGTTTATGCTTTTCCCAATCAGAGGTTTTAAAATGAAGTTCAATATTTCCCGCCCACGTAGTATTAGCTATCCTGACCTTTGCCTCTAAAAAATCAGGTCCCTGGTTTGTATTATGCTGGCCCGGAGAAATGATCTGTAAACTCTCACCTTGCAGAGTGGCAAGTTCGCCTTTATTCAAATATTGAAATTGCCAAATGAACTGTAGCAGTCGTTCGGTCATGGAGGGATAGGTTTAATGGTAAATTATTGTTTCAAATTACAGAATTGGCAAGAACCATCCAACAATACAACTTAAGAGTACATTCCGAATTTTCGTGGAGCGCACAAATAAATACTTTTTGGAATGCCCTCTGGCTGATGCAAATCGTTTCTTATGCTATCGACGGCAATCGGGATTATGCTTACCAGCTATGCTTATTAAGAAACTATGAAATTTAAGTCATGATAGAGAAGAATGCTCGCCCGAATTTTCTCTTTTTTTCCAGTTTTTTTCTCATGGTTTGGTTTCGTTGTTGATGGATATTTGTTGTACTGAAATCCGGATTTTATTTAGCCAACAGCCTGTGAGATATCAGGGAGCAACGAACGAATGCCAGGACAAGCGGGTAGAACGCTTGGAGCAGGCTATTGGGGGATCGACAAAAATGGTAGGCTGGAAGGTGGGGGAGGGAGGGCAATGTCGTTTAGTTAAGGAAAAATAACCATTGAGTTATGAACCTAGATTAGGTTCTTTGTAGTTGAC
>Ga0070684_100000173_pt1 | contig 44303 bp, 44 predicted proteins | sample KBSC723LmetaG_FD_65653 | JGI IMG/M metagenome (GOLD analysis project Ga0070684, IMG submission 65653) | Corn rhizosphere microbial communities from Kellogg Biological Station, Michigan, USA - KBS C7.2-3L metaG | ecosystem: Host-associated > Plants > Roots > Rhizosphere ...
GTCGAGGACGGGCGGCTCTCACTGGACGATCCGGTGGCCCGCCACCTGCCCTGGTTTCCGCTCGCCGATCGCACGGTGCGCCAGCTGTTGACCCACACCGCCGGGATCGTGAACGGGCTCGACGACCTGCCTGCCTCGCCGCACACCGTGGTTCGACTGCGCGACGCACCGGCGGTCGACCCCGGCCGGTTCTGGTACTCGAACGTCGGCTACCAGTCGCTGGGCTACCTGCTCGAGCAGCTGACCGGCGAGCCCTACGCCGAGGCCTACCGGCGCCAGATCCTGGCGCCGCTGGGCATGGACGCCAGCAGCCCCGACATCACGAACGACCTGCGTTCGGCGCTGGCGGTGGGCCACGCCCCGCTGCACGACGACCGCCCGTGGATGCCGGGCGACCCCTGCGCGACCGCTGCCTGGATCGAGTACGGCATGGGCGACGGCAGCGTGTGCGCCACCGCCGGCGACCTCGCCGCCTACCTGCGCATGCTGCTGAACCGGGGCGACGGCCTGCTGTCGAAGCGGTCATTCGACGACCTCGTGCATCCCGCGGTCGACGACGGCGAGGGCGCAGCCTACGGGCTGGGGGTGCAGACCAGGCAGGTCGACGGCCGTACCTGGATCGGCCACACCGGCGCAACGGTCGGCTACCGGGCCGCCATGTGGGGTGCGCCGGACGACGGCGTCGGCGTCGTCTCGCTGGTCAACGGTAGCGCCGGCGCCGGCATGCTGGCGGAGTACGCGCTGCGGCTGGCGCTCGACCCGGGCACCCTGCCGCCGGACACGGGCGATCTCGCCGACCCGGCCGCCGCCAAGCCGTTCGACGCACCGCCTGCCGCGCCCTGGCGCGGGCGGTGCGGCACCTACCGCTCGTTCAGCCCATGGATGCCCTCGCTGGTGGTCGGCACCGTCGAGGGCGAGCCGCACCTGCTGTCCGGCGGCGAGCTGAGCCCGCTGGTCGATCTCGGAGACGGCAGCTTCCGTTCGGGCCGCTCGGAGCACATCCCCGAGCGGGTCGTGTTCGACGAGCCGGTCGGTGACCGCACGTTCCGATGCTGGTACTCGACCGCCCCCTACGTGCGCCCGTTCAACGGGTGACCGGCGCCGGCACCAGGGAGCGGTCACTGTCCGAAGCCGACGGCGCGAGCGTCGACGTGCTCGTCATCGGCTCCGGCGTGATCGGCGCGGGCACCGCATGGCACGCCGCCCGTGCGGGGGCGACGGTGGCGGTGGTCGACCGCGGTGACCTGGCCGGGGCAACCTCCAGCGCATCGTCCAAGCTGCTTCACGGCGGCCTTCGCTACCTGGGGATGGGCGACGTCGGGCTGGTGCGGGAGGCCCATGCCGAGCGGCGGGCCAACGCCCGGGTGATTGCTCCCCACCTGGTTCGGCACCTGCCCTTCGTGGTGCCGGTCAGGGACGGCTCCCCCGTACCGCTCTGGAAGGTGCGCGCCGGCGTGCTGCTCTACGGTGCGCTGTCCCGCTTCGCCGACGGACGCTCGGGCCGGATCCCCGCCCGGCGGGCGGTGCAGCTGGTGCCGGCACTCCGCCGAGCCGGGCTCCACGGGACGGTGCTCTACCACGACCACGAGACTCACGATGGCCGGCTGGCCCTGTCGGCGCTGCGCGCCGCTGCGGACGCCGGCGCCGTCGTCCTGCCCCACGCCGAGGTGGTGCGACTGGTGTCCGAGGGCGGCCAGGTGCGGGGCGCCGAGCTGACAGATCGGCTGGGCGGCCGCCGGCTGCACATCGCGGCCCGGGCCGTCGTCAACGCCACCGGTCCGTGGGTGGACGCCGTTCGCCGGCTGGAGGACCCCGGAGCCGCGCCCAGCGTCCGCCTCTCCAAGGGCGTCCACCTGGTGCTCGAGGGCGGCCGAGACTGGTCGGCGGCCGTGACGACGCCGCTGCCCGGGGGCCGGGTGTCCTTCGCCATCCCCTGGGAGGGCATGCTGCTGCTGGGGACGACCGACGAGCCCTATGACGGCGATCCGGGAGACGTGCGGGCGACCGACGCCGACGAACGCCAGATCCTCGCCGAGGCGGCATTTTCGATCGACAACGCGGTGCTCGACCCCGGCCGCGTCCGTACCCGGCTGGCGGGCCTGCGGGTGCTGCCGCTCGTGCCCGGCGAGACCAGCCGCGCCCGCCGGGAGACGATCGTCACCCGGGGGCCGCAGGGGATGATCTCGGTGGCCGGCGGCAAGCTCACCACCTGGCGAGCGATCGGCCATCGGGCGGCTGGGCTGGCGCTGACCGGCATCGGCGGCTCGCCGCCGGCGGCGGACGCCATGCCGTTGCCGGGCGCGGCGGCTCCGGCGACTGCCGAGCGGCGGATCTCAACGGCCTGGCCCGGTCTGCCGATTGACATAGTCATGCACCTCGCCCGGCATCATGGGCTGCTGGGGCTTGACGTCCTGGCCGCCGGCCACAATCACCCCGTGCTGCTCGACCGCATCCACCCGGATGGACCCGACATCTGGGCGCAGGTCGTGTATGCGCGCGACCGCGAGTGGGCATCCACCGTCACCGACGTGCTGCGGGGCAGGACAACAGTGGCGCTCCGGGGGCTCGACACCGACGACGTCCGTCACGGTGTGGAGCGCATCCTGGGCGGTGGGAGCGGGCCGGCGTGAGCCGCCGGCCCCTGGTCTGCGCCCACCGCGGCGCCAGTGTCGCCCACCAGGAGAACACGATGGCGGCCTTCAGCGCCGCCGTCGAGATGGGGGCCGACATGATCGAGACCGACATCCGGCGAACCCGCGACGGCCGTCTGGTGCTCCATCACGACCCGTTGTCGGACGAGTCGCCGGCCGCCGACCACCTCGAGGATCTGATCGAGTTCGCCGCCGACCGCGTGGCGCTGGACATCGAGCTGAAGGAGTCCGGCTACGAGGAGCAGGTGCTGGAGCTGCTCAACCCGAGGCCCAACGGCCTTTTGGTCAGCTCGTTCCTGCCCGAGGCGGTGTCCGCCGTGCGCTCGCTGGACGCGTCGGTGTGGGCCGGCCTGATCGTCGGCCGCGGGTATCCTGGCGATCCGATCCGCGCGGCGGAGGGATGCGGAGCCGACGTGCTGGTGGTCCACTCGTCGGTGTTCGCGCCCGAGCTGAGCCGGCGCGCCGCCCACGAGGGCATCGGCATCTTCGTGTGGACGGTCAACCACCCGGAGGAGATGCGGCCGCTGATGGCCCATGACACGCTGATGGGCGTGATCACCGACATGCCCGATGTGGCCGTGCGCGTGCGCGCGGCATAAGCAGCCGCGCGCCGGCCGGTTGTACGCTGGTGCCGATGTCGGCAAGCAGCCAGCAGGTCGAGGTCGACGGCCTTTCGATCGCCTACGAGCGCGCGGGCGATGGCCCGCCCCTCGTACTCCTGCACGGATATCTCGGCGACGGTCGGGGAACCTGGCACCGTCAGTTGGACGCTCTCTCGGACGAGTTCACGGTCGTGGCCTGGGACGCGCCAGGTGCCGGCCGGTCGTCGGATCCGCCCCCGTCGTTCAGCCTGGCTGATTACGCAGACTGCCTCTCCGGGTTCGTGGCCGCGCTCGGACTGGGGAGGCCGCACGTCGCCGGAGTGTCCTTCGGCGGCGGGCTCGCTCTCGAGGTGTATCGCCGGCATCCACTGCTCCCCAAGACCCTGATCCTCGCCTCTGCGTACGCCGGGTGGGCCGGGTCGCTCCCTCCTGAGGAGGTTGAGCTCCGGCTGCGACAGGTGATGGAGATGGCCGATCTGCCGCCCGATCACCTCATGGGCGCCGTCACGCGCACGCTGTTCTCGGAGTCCGCTCCGAGCACGATGGTCGACGAGTTCGCCGACAACGCGGCTCAGTTCCACCCGAGTGGGCTCAAGGCGATGGCCCTTTCGTTCGCCAAGGCGGATCTGCGCGACATCCTCCCCCACGTCGACGTGCCCACTCTGCTGCTCTGCGGTGACAGCGACGTCCGAGCACCGTGCTCCGTGGCCGAAAGCATCCACGCCGCCATCCCCGGGTCACGGCTCGTCGTCCTTCCCGGCGCCGGCCATGTGATCCCCGTCGAGGCCGCGGCACGATTCAACGCAGAGGTGCGCGCCTTCGTGCGACTGTCGGAGGGCTGAACGAGCGGCCCCGAGCGGCCGTCCGCTACCCATCGCTCGCCGGCAGGTCACCGCGCGGCCGCAGCCGCCAGGGCCGCTCGTTGGCGGCGGAGTCTCCGCGGACGAACTGCACCGAGGCGTCGGTGAAGGGATGGAAGTCCCAGGGAAAGTGAGCGCCCCGGGCAAGCGCCCGGCCGACCAGACGCCGCCGGCGCTGGCTGTCGAGCACGTCGCGCTCCAGCCGCCCGAAATCCCACAGCGCGTCCGACTCGGCACGCAGCCGCTCCACGACGTCGCCAGAGGCGGCCAGATCGACCAGTTCGTTGGGGTCGGCGTCGAGGTCGAACAGCATGTCGGGGTCGCCCGGGCAGCGGACGTACTTGAGCGGGCCGCGGCGGATCATCACGGCCGGTGCGCGGACACCCTCGGCCAGATACTCGCCGACGGCTCGAGCGGGGCCGGGTTCTTCCCCCCGCAGCACAGCAGCCAGGCTCTCTCCCTCCAGCCGGGAGTCCCCGGTCGGGGCCGACAGCAGCTCCGCGATCGTCGGGGCGACGTCCAGCTGCGACACCGGGCCCGGCACCCGGCCCCGCGCGACGCCGGGGCCGCGAACGATCAGCGGCACGCGGGCCGAGCCGTCGAAGAACGACATCTTGTACCAGAGGCCCCGCTCGCCCAGCATCTCGCCGTGATCCGACGTCAGCAGCACCACGGTGTCGCCGGCCAGGCCGGTGTCATCGAGCGCCTGCAGCACCTCGCCCACGCGCTCGTCGAGGTAGCTGAGCGCGGCGTAGTAGGCCCGGCGGGCGACCTGCGTCTCGTCGGCGGTGAGTGGGTGCTCGTCGCTTCCGTACATGTCGCGCAGCCGCAGGCTGTGGGGGTCGGCCTGCTCCCGCGGGATCACGTCCACCCGGGGCCGCCCGACGTCGACGCCCTCGTACATGTCCCAGTGGCGGCGGCGAACCTCCCAGGGATCGTGCGGGTTCGTGAACGAGACGGTCAGGAAGAACGGCCGCGAATGCCGTCCGCGCAGCCGGTCACGCAGCCACTGCACCGATCGGAAGGCCACCTCGTCGTCGTAGTCGGTCTGCATCGCCGCCTCATGCACGCCCGCCAGTCGGATGCTGGTCATGTTGTGGTACCAGGGCACCGGCTCGGCAGCAGGCAGCCGCCAGTCGGGCGTCCAGTCGAAGCCGGACGGGTACACGTCGGTGGTCAGCCGCTCCTCGTACCCGTGCAGCTGGTCGGGTCCGACGAAGTGCATCTTTCCGGCCAGGCAGGTGGCGCCACCGGCGGCTCGGGCCAGGTGGGCGATGGTGGGGGTCGATGCCGGCAGCTCGGCCGCGTTGTCGTAGACGCCGGTGGCGGAGGGACGTCGACCGGTCAGGAGCGCAGCCCGCGACGGCGCGCACAGCGGCGAGGTGCAGTAGGCATTCTCGAACACCATCCCCTCCCCCGCCAGACGCGCGATGTACGGTGTCCGGGCAACGGGATCGCCGTGCACAGGCAGCGCCGAAGCCGGCAGCTGATCGGCCATCAGAAGAACGACGTTCGTCATGCCGCGACCGCCTCGTGCAACGCGGCCAGGAGCGCCGCCGCCCGGCCGTCCCCCTCCTCCGTCTGCATCTCGGCGGTGAGGAACGAGAAGCCCGTGGCCAGCGCCGGCCACGCGCCATGCGACGAGCCGCCTGCCCCCGTGTGGCCAAACGCATCCGCGGCCGGGCCCAGCTCGCTGGGGGTGCCCGCCAGTTCGAAGCCGGTCGGCCCGAACCGCAGCGGCCGGCCGGTGAGCGGGTCGTCGCCGACGCCCTCCGGCCGGGTCACGCGCTCCAGCGTCCCGGGCGAGATCAGCGGATCGGCACCGACCAGGCCCCCGTAGAGCGCCGCCATTGCCGGAGCGGTGGCGACCCCGCCCGCGCCAGGCAGCTCGGCCACCAGCAGCCGGGGGTCGTTCCAGGGGTCGTCGCCGAGGTCCGCCAGCCGGTAGACGAGGGCCAGCCGTGGGTCGGGGTCCTCGCGGGCGTAGGCCGACAGTCGGTAACCCGCGGCCTGGCGTATGTGAGCCAGCCGCGGTGCCAGCGGATCACCGGGCGCCAGACCGAGCCGGATGTCGAGGCCGCGCGGCCCAGCCAGCTCGTCAGCGATGAACGCGCCCGGCGTGCGGCCGTCGGCGCGTCGCAGCAGCTCGCCGACCAGCCAGCCCCAGGTCAGCGCGTGGTAGCTGGGGAGTCCCGGCTCGACCATGGGCGCCTGTGCGGCCAGCGCCGCCGCCAGCTCCTGCGGCCGGCGCAGGTCGGCAAGCGTGACCGGCCGCTCCAGCCCGGGCAGGCCGGCGCAGTGCGCGGCCAGCCGGGCAACCGTGATCTCGCCCTTACCCGCCGCGGCGAAGTCGGGCCACAGATCGGAGACCGCGGCATCGAGGTCGAGCCTGCCCCGGTCGACCAGCAGCGCCAGTGCGATCGCCATCACGCCCTTCGTGCCCGAGAACAGCACCGCCGGAGTGTCCGCGGCCCACCGTCGGCCGTCCCGCTCGTCGGCCAGCCCGCCCCACAGGTCGACCACCGAGCGGCTTCCGACCACCGCCGCGAAGGCACAGCCGCCGACCCCGTCCAGCGCCCGGCCGAAGGCGTCCCTGACCCCCTCATACCCGGGTGCCACGGTGCCCTGCACGGCGAGCCTCGAGCTCGCGGTCACGCGCCGGCGGTCTCGAACGACGGTGTGTCGCTGAGCAGACGCCTGGTGTAGTCGTCGGAGGGCGATTGCAGCACGCTATCGACCCCGGCCAGCTCGACCACCCGGCCCTCGCTCATCACCGCCACCCGCTGGGCGATCGAGCGCACCAGCGGCAGGTTGTGCGTCACGAACAGCATGCTGAGGCCGAGGTCGCGCTGGAGCTCGGCCAGAAGCTCGACGATTGCCGCCTGGACGCTGACATCGAGCGCCGAGGTGACCTCGTCGCAGACCAGCACGGACGGCTTGCAGACCAGCGCCCGGGCGATCGCCACTCGCTGGCGCTCACCGCCGGACAGCTGGTCGGGGTAGCGATCGGCATACGAGGCGCTCAGGGAGACCCGCTCGAGGGTCTCTTCGATCCGCCGGCGGCCATCGCCGTCGTCACCGAACTGGGCCAGAGGCTGCCACACGATCTGCCCGATGGTGCGCCGCGGGTTAAGCGACCCGTACGGGTTCTGGAACACGTACTGGATCGTCCGGCGTACCTCGGAGGGGCGCGCTCGGGCGACGGTGGCCAGCGGCTCTCCACGCAGCAGGATGTCGCCGGTGCGCTGCCGGTGAAGCCCTGCGATCGACCGGGCAAGCGTGGTCTTGCCGGAGCCCGATTCGCCGACCAGCGCCAGGCACTCGCGGGGCGCCAGGGACAGGTTGATGTCATGCACCACCTGGCGATCGCCGTAGCTGGCGCAGACGTCCTTCAGGACGAGCACGGAGTCGTCGGCGGAGAAGTCGCGAACGGCCTCGGCGGTGCCCTGCGTCAGCGTACGCGGCTGGGCCTGCACCTCCTCTGCGCGGATGCAGCGCACGAGATGACCTTCGGAGACCGGCCCCAGGTCGGGCAGCTTCTGCTCGCACTCGGGCACGGCGTATGTGCAGCGGGGAGTGAAGAAACAGCCCTTCGGGCGATGGCCCGGTGCCGGGGCATGGCCGGGGATGCCGACCAGGTGCCGGCTGCCGGCCAGCCGGGGGATGGCCGCGGTCAGCCGCCGTGTGTAGGGATGAGCGGCCGAGTCGAACAGCTGCTTGGTGGGGCCGGTCTCGACGATCCGGCCGGCATACATCACCGCCACCCTGTCGGCCAGCGAGGCGACGACGGCCAGGTCGTGGGTGACGTAGAGCGCCGCGGCGCCGTGGGATCGGGCCAGGTCGCGTACCGTGTCCAGCACGTGGGCCTGGGTGGTGACGTCGAGGCCGGTGGTCGGCTCGTCGAGCACGATCACCCGCGGCCGGCACGAGAAGGCCATGGCCAGCCCGATTCGCTGCTGCTGGCCGCCCGACAGCTCGTGCGGGTAGCGGCGCAGATAGGCCGGGTCGTCGGGCAGCGCCACCTCGCGCATCATCTCGGCCACCCGCTCCCGGCGCTCGCCGTCGTCGGCGCCATAGGCGTGCACCTCGAGTGCCTCCCGCAGTTGGGTGCCCACCCTCAGCGCCGGGTTGAGCGACGCCGCGGGATCCTGCGGCACGTAGGAGACGACGCGGCCGCGGATCCGCCGGCGTGCACCTGCGCCCAGCTTGAGGATGTCGACGTCACCAACCGTCACCGAGCCGCCGGCGATCTGGGCACCGCGGCGGGTGTGCCCGAGCAGCGCCAGGGCGGCCGTCGTCTTGCCCGACCCCGACTCGCCGACCAGCCCCAGCACCTCGCCGGGCCCGATGGCGAAGCTGATCTCGTCGACGATATCGTCACCCGTTCCGGCGATGTCGATCCGCAGGTCGGTGACGACGACTGCCGGTTCCTGGGCGCTCATTCGCTGCCTCGCGGCCGGTCGATACCGATCGCGGCGCGGGCGATGCCGTCACCGATCAGGCCGGTGCCGACGGTCAGCAGCGCGAGCGCCACCACGGGCAGGACGACGCCCCAGGGTTGGACGGTCAGCGCGATCTGGTTCTCCTGGATCATCACGCCCCAGTTGGCGCCGGCGGGGTCGGTGGCGAAGCCGAGGAAGGCCAGGGCTGAGATCAGGGCGATCGAGTAGGTCAGCCGCAGGCTGGCCTCAACCATCAGCGGGCTGAGGACGTTGGGCAGCACCTCCACGAACAGGATCCGCACGCGGGAGACGCCCAGTGCCTCGGCGGCGGCCACGAAGTCGCGCTCGACGATCGGTTGCGCGGCGCCACGGGTGACGCGGGCCACGCGGGGCATCGTGGTCAGACCGACGGTGAGCACGATCAGCCATGCCTTGGGACCGACCGTGGCGATGGCGACCAGCGCCAGCATGATCTGCGGGAATGCCAGGATCACGTCCATCCCGCGCATCAGCACATCGTCGAGCTTCCCCCGTGAGTAGGCGGCAATCAGGCCGACGCCGGCACCCAGCACCAGCCCGAGAGTCGTTGCCAGCACGGACAGGATCAGGATCTCCCGCCCGCCCCAGAGGAACCGGCTCCAGACGTCCTGGCCCAGGTGATCGGTTCCGAACAGCGCCTCGCCGCCGCGCGGCGCGTTCGGCGCGCCCACGAACTCCGTTGGGCTGTGGGGGGCGAAGAACGGCCCGAACATGGCCACTGCCACCAGGATCCCGACGATGATCAGGCCGATCCGCGTCCGCCACAGGCGTAGGGCGTTCCGGAGCAAGGAGCCCGCCGGCTTGCGGGCCTTGATGACCTCGGGCTCGGGGGTGACTCCCGCTGCATCGGCGATGACAGACATCGCTAGATACGGGTCCTCAGGCGCGGGGTGACGAGGATGGTGGCGATGTCCGCCAGCAGGTTCAGGATCACGTAGAGCGTGGCGATCAGCATCGCCAGGGTCTGCACGACCGGCAGGTCGCGTTGGAACACGGCGTCGCGCAATGCACCGCCGATGCCGGCGTAGTTGAACACAAACTCGACGACGATCACGCCGCCCGCCAGGTAGGCCAGGTTGAGGGCGATCACCTGGAAGGTGGGGCCGAGCGCGTTGGGCAGCGCGTGGCGGCGGATCACCAGCCGCTCGGGCACGCCCTTCAGCCGCGCCATCTCGACGTACTCGCTCTCGAGCACCTCGATCATCGAGGCGCGCATGATCCTGGCGACGTACGGCGTGACCGCGATCACCAGCGTCAGCGTGGGCAGGATCAGCTCCTTGGGGTGCTGCCACGGCCTGTCCTGCGGCGGAATCAGCGACACGGCCGGCAGCCACTCGAACACCGTGGTGGCAAACAGCACCACCAGCGCCACCCCGACCACGAACTCGGGCAGGGCGGCGAACAGGAGGGTGATGATCGAGCTGGCGACGTCGAACGTGCCGTCGCGCCGGAGAGCGGCGTAGGCGCCGATCGCGACCGACAGCGGGATCGAGATGAGGCCGGCGGTAAAGACCAGGAAGGCGGAGTTGACGAGCCGCTCGCCGAGCAGGTCGGACACCGGGATCTGAGCCGCCAGCGATGTTCCGAAGTCACCGTGAACCAGTCCGGTCACCCAGTCCCAGTACTGGCTGAGGACGGGCTGATCGAGGCCGAGCTGATCACGCAGCGCCTTCAGGCTGGTCGGCGTTGCGCTGCGACCCAGGATCGCCCGGGCGGGATCGCCCGGCAGCGCCTGGGTCGCAGCGAAGACGACCACCGAGACGAGGGCGAGCACCAGCAGGCCGAGCAGTATCCGGCGAACGATGAAGGGCCAGATACCCCTCATCTCACCGCCGCCTCTGCCTTTGCGGCACTCATTGCCCTACGACTCGAACCAGATCGTCCGGAAGCCGTGGCCGAAGGCGTCGAGATTGAGCGTCCCCCGGCCCGCCTCGAAGCCCTTCACCTTGGAGTTGAACGAATCGACCAGGTTGTTGAAGAACGGGATGATGTAGCCGCCCTGGTCGTACTCGAGCTTCTGCATCTCGTGGACGATGTCGCACCGCTTGGTGGGGTCGGTCTCGGCCAGCGCCTGCTGGTAGAGGGCCAGGTAGTTGGAGTCCTTCGGCGGCCAGTGGCACTCGTTGTAGGGGGCGGTGGGGATGCTGCCGTTGGCGACCTGCGGCAGGTAGTTGCGGGTGCCCCAGAAGTCGACCGAGAACGGCAGCTTCAGGTACTTGTCGCCGTAGTAGTTGGGATCGACCTTGAGGTTGATCGTGACGCCGGCGCCCTTCGCCTGCTCCACGAACACTCTGGCGGAGTCGACCATGCCGGCGGCGCCGTCCGTGGTGTGGAGATCCACGGTGAGGCCTTCCTTCCCGGCTTGCTTGAGCAGCGACTTGGCCTGCTCGAGGTCCTGCTGGCGCTGCGGCAGGGACGTGTCGAAGCAGGCGTCGAACGGCGAGTAGAGGTCGTTCGCAACCCGCCCATGACCCGACAGCACCTGCTGCAGAAGCTGCTCACGGTCGGCCATCAGCCGGAACGCCTGACGCACCAGCGGATCGTCGAACGGCGCCAGGTCGATCGCCATGCACAGGGGCAGCCAGCCGCCGCCCTGCGACTCGAGCACGGTCAGCCCCGCCTGCTTGGCCACCTCGATCTGGCCGAACGGGATGTCGGTCATGGCGTCGATCTGGCCGGAGCGAAGCGCGTTCACCTGCGCGTTCGGGTCGGGGAAGTCGATGACGGTCACCGAGTCGAAGTACGGGCCCTCGCGCCAGTAGTTCGGGTTGCGCTCGTGGACGCTCTGCTGGCCCGGAGTGAAGCTCTTCAGGGTGTAGGGGCCGGTGCCGATCTGCTTGCCCTTGCGGCTGTACCCCTGCGGGACGATGCCGTTGTAGTACTGGCCCAGCTGGTCGCCGATCGTCGAGTCCGCCTGCTTCAGCTTCAGCCGCACCGTCAGGTTGTCCATCTTCTTCATCAGCTTGGGGTCGATCGATGCCAGGCCGGCGTTCCCGAACAGGCCCTCCTCGGGGTTCAGGATGCGGTTGATCGAGTAGACGACGTCGTCGGCCGTCAGTGGCTTGCCGTCGTGGAACTCGATGCCGTCGCGAAGCCGGACCGTCCACACGTCGGGCGCGTCCTGGCTGACCTCCTCGGCCAGCCCCGTCTGCTGAAGCTTGTAGTCCTTGTCGTACTCGAGCAATGTTTCCCAGCCGGCGACCAGGCGAGCCTGATCGGGCTTTGTGACGATGCTCTGGCCGTCGATGATGTCGCCGGAGCCGCCGCCGGTGACGCCGAGCCGGAAGTTGCCGCCCTTCTTGGGGGTGCCTGCAGCGGCACTGCCGCCGCTGGAGCTACTCGACGAGGAGGAGCTGCTCCCGCAGGCCGCGAGCGTGCCCGCAAGCACGACTCCGCCCGCGGCCGTCAGCAGCTGACGCCGTGAGAGTGAGAGCGCGTTGAACCCCTCCGGCAGGTCCCTGGGATTGTCCGCCATCTAGTCCGCTCCCTTCCTGGGAGGCCGCTCCTGAAGCGCCCTCGACGGCGAGCATGATCCAGAACCCGGCGGACGATGTCAAGTGGGCCGCCCCACCCTGATCACCATGCGAACAGTGAGTGCGGATCGTGCGACAACGGAGCTCCGCCGGCTCAACGCCTCAATACCGCTCTGGTGCGGCGATTCTCGGCCGGTGCCGGCGGTCTGTATAGTGGCGTGCGCTGAACTCGAACGCGGTGGGTGTTCACGATGCAGACAGCCGGTTCAGATAGCGCACAGGGCACGCCGGGTCGGCGGCGGTCGAACACGGTGCAGGCGGTCGATCGGGCCGCGCTGCTGCTGAAGGCCGTGGCCACCGCTGCCGAGCCATCCACCGCCTGGGAGCTGGCCGGCCGCTGCGGTCTCAACCGCAGCACGGCATGGCGCCTGCTGTCGACGCTTGAGGCCCACGGGCTGGTCGAGCGCGACCCGGCCACGCAACGATACCGGCCGGGCTATGCGGCGATCCAACTGGCCTCGGCAACCGATATCGACGCGCTCGCCCGACGGGTGCGCCCGATCCTCGAGCGCGTGGCCACCGCAACCGGCGAGATCGCCACCCTCGCCGCGGTGCAGCGGTTCAGCCTCGTCTACGTCGACCAGGCCGATCCGCCAGGCCCGCCCAGCCCCAACTGGTTGGGCCGTCCTATCCCGCTGCACGCCACCTCCTCTGGCAAGGTGTTCCTGGCCTGGCTGCCGGACGAGGAGCGACGGTCGGTACTGCCCCGCCAGCTCGAGCGCTTCACGCCGGAGACAATCACCGATCCGGCCGAGCTCGAGCAGGTGCTGTCGCAGATCCGTCGCGACGGGTACGGCAGCTGCGTCGGGGAGTACGAGGAGTTCTCGAACGGCGTGTCCGCGGCGTTGCTCGACTCGCACGGCCGGCCGGTGGTCATCCTGAACGTGTGGGGCCCCAGCCAGCGGGTCACCCGCCAGCGGCTGCCCACCCTGGGCCGCGAGGCGCTGCGGGCGGTGCACGAGATGTCGGCGATGCTCGAGTGACCACCGAGTGAGGGGGAGCGAGTGAACTGGGAAGCGTTCATCACCTGTGCCGTCACCGGCGCCGGCGACACCGCGGGCCGCAGCGACCGGGTGCCGGTGACGGCGGAGCAGATCGCCGACTCGGCGATCGAGGCGGCCAGGGCGGGCGCGGCGATCGCCCACATCCACGTTCGCGACCCGGAGACCGGCAGAGGCTCCCGCAGGCCCGAGCTCTACCGCGAGGTGGTCGAGCGGATCCGGAGCGTGGAAGTCGACGTCGTGCTCAACCTGACCGCGGGCATGGGCGGCGACCTGGTGCTGGGCGGCACCGACCGGCCGCTGCCGCTCGACGAGTCGGGCACCGACATGGCCGGCGCAGCCGAGCGGCTGGCGCACGTGGAGGAGCTTCGGCCGGAGATCTGCACGCTCGACTGCGGCAGCATGAACTTTGCCGCCGGCGGCGACTACGTGATGGTCAACACGCCGGCGATGCTGCGGGCGATGGCCGCCCGCATCCAGGCCGCCGGCGTGCGCCCCGAGCTGGAGGTGTTCGACACCGGCCACCTGCGGATCGTCAAGGAGCTGATCGCCGAGGGGCTGATCGACGACCCGGTGATGATCCAGCTGTGCATGGGGATCCCCTACGGCGCCCCAGACGATCCATCCACCCTGCTGGCGATGGTCAGCCAGCTTCCGCCCGGTGCGGCGTTCTCGGCCTTTTCGATCAGCCGGATGGAGCTGCCATACGTCGCGATGGCGGTGCTGGCGGGCGGCAACGTCCGTGTCGGGCTCGAGGACAACCTGTACCTGTCGCGCGGCGTGGCGGCGGCCAACGGCGACCTGGTCGAGCGGGCCGTGACCATCCTCGAGGCGATGAACGTGCGCGTCCTGGGCCCCGACGAGGTGCGCGAGAGGCTCAGGCTGACCCGCGATGGCTGAGCCGGCGCGGCCGCCACACACGGTCGGGCTGCTCGGCGGCGGCGTGATCGGCGGCGGCTGGGCGGCCCGGTTCCTGCTCCACGGCACGGACGTCAAGCTCTACGACCCCCAGCCCGGCGCAGAACGGCGGGTGATCGAGCTGGTCGCAAACGCGCGGCGGGCCTATGCCGCCCTGACGCTGGCGCCTCGCCCGGCTGAGGGCCGGCTGTCGATGGTGGCGACACCGCAGGAGGCGGTGACCGGCGTCGAGCTGGTACAGGAGAGCACGCCGGAGCGGGTGGAGCTGAAGCGGTCGCTGTTCGCCGAGCTCGACCGGGTCGCCGACCCCACCGTGATCTTCGCCTCGTCGACGTCGGGCCTCCTGCCCAGCCGGCTGGCGGTGGGGATGGAGCGCCCGCAGCGGCTGACGGTGGCCCACCCCTTCAACCCCGTCTACCTGCTGCCCCTGGTCGAGCTGTGCGCCGGCGAGCACACGGAGCCCGACACCACCGCCCGGGCGGCCGCCATCTACCGCTCGGTGGGGATGGCGCCGCTGATCGTGCGCAAGGAGATCGACGGTTTCGTGGCCGACCGGCTGCTGGAGGCGCTGTGGCGCGAGGCGCTGTGGCTGGTCAACGACGACATCGCCACGGTCGAGGAGATCGACGACGCGATCCGCCTCGGCGGCGGGCTCCGCTGGGCGTTCATGGGGTCGTTCCTGACCTACCGGATCGCCGGCGGCGAAGCCGGGATGCGGCACTTCATGGCGCAGTTCGGGCCGGCCCTGAAGTGGCCGTGGACGAAGCTGATGGACGTTCCCGACCTCGACGAGGAGCTGCTTCAGAAGCTGGTCGAGCAATCCGATGCGCAGGCGGACGGGCTGACCGTGCATGAGCTGGAGCGGATCCGGGACGACTGCCTGGTCTCGGTGCTGCAGGCCCTACGCGAGCGCGGTGTGGGCGCCGGCGAGGTGCTCAGGCGCCACGAGCGGGCGCTGTTCGACATGCCGGCGGGACCGGCGAACGACGGCGGGGTGGATATGTCGCGGCCGCTCGAACTGCACCGCGCCCAGGTGCTGCCGGAGTGGATCGACTACAACGGCCACACCCACGAAAGCCGCTACCTGCAGGTGTTCGGCGACGCGTCGGATGCCCTGCTGCGGTTGGCCGGTGTGGATGCGGCGTACCTGGCTGGTCATGGCAGCTACTTCACGGTGGAGTCGCACATCTGCCACCTGAGTGCGGCGTCGGCAGACCAGCGGCTGCTGGTGCAAAGCCAGGTGCTGGCGGCCGACGACAAGCGCCTGCACGTGTTCCACTCGCTCGTCCGCACCGACGACGGCGAGCTGCTGGCCACCGCCGAGCAGATGTTGCTGCACGTCTCGGCCGGCGACGGCCGGGCCGGGCCCGCGGCCGACCCGGTACGGGGAGCGATCCGGGCGATCGCCGACGCGCACGCGTCGCTGCCGGCCCCGGAGCGTGCAGGGCGGCGGGTCGGCATCCCTCGCTAGACGGGCGAGGAGATCAGCCGCCGCACCAGACAGCGATCGATTGAGTGGGCGAGCTCGTCCGCCTCCTCCAGCCGGTGCAGGGGAAGGGTGGATGCCACGGCGACCACCCGCATGCCGGCCGCCTTTGCCGAGCGCACACCGGCCTCGGTGTCCTCCAGCACCGTGACCTCGTGCGGCCGGAGCTGGGGGATGGCCGTCCGCAGCCCGTCGAGCGCCCGCAGGTAGCCTTCCGGATGGGGCTTGCCCTCGGCCACGTCGTCTGCGGTGACGACGACGGCGAAGGCATCGCCCAGGCCCGCCGCCGCGATCACCGGCTCGATCTCGGCCCGTGCCGCGCCGCTGACGATCCCGATCGGCACCTCGGCGGCGGCCTCCCGCACGGCGGCGCGCACCGCCTCGGTCACCGTGGCGCCGTCGCGCACGCGCCTGCGGTATCCCTCGATCCGGCGGCTGACCAGCGCGTCGACGTCCTCGCGGTCGCCCAGCCACATGCGCACCGCCACCTCGTCGGGGATCCCGGCCAGCTGGTCGAGGTACTCGGCGTGCGAGATCGGCCGGCCGGCGCCGGCGTACACCTCGGCGACGACCTCGTACATGATGTGCTCGTCGGCTGACAGCGTGCCGTTGAAGTCGAAGAGGATCGCCCGTGCCATCAACGCTCGCGCTCGACCGCCGTCCGCACCGCGGCGCGCAGCAGGTCGGCCTCGACCCGGTCGTCGAGGCCGGCCAGCGACTGCTCCGCGTCCGCCGCCAGCCGCCGGGCCTCTTCCCGGGCCTGATCCAACGCGCCCGAGGCGGCCACCCGCGCCAGCGTGGGCAACACGTCCTCCGGCCCGGCCCCCCGCAGCAGCACCCGGCGCACCTCGCGATCGTGCCGAGCGGCCAGCAGCAGGGGCAGGCTGACGGTGCCGTCGAGCAGGTCGGTGCCCAGCGGCTTGCCGGTGGTCTCGGGGTCGCCGTCGCAGTCGAGCAGGTCGTCGGCGATCTGGAACGCCACGCCCAGCGACTCGCCGAACCGGCTCAGCGCCGCCAGCCCGCGGTCGTCGAGCCCGCCCAACAGCCCGCCCAGCATCGTGGCGGCGGCGAACAGGCGGCCGGTCTTGAGCCGGCAGCGCTCCAGGTACAGCTCGACGGTGGTGTCGACCTGGCCGGCCTGCGCGCGCTGCAGGATCTCGCCCCGGGCGAGCGCCAGACAGGCGTCGGCGAGCAGGCCGACGGCGCGCATCTCGCCGCTTCGCACCAGCTCGGCGAACGCCCGCGCGAACAGATGGTCGCCGGTTGCCGTGGCGATCACCGGGCCGTGCGTGCTCCAGACGGTGGGCCTGCCCCTGCGCAGCGGCGCGGCGTCCAGCTGGTCGTCGTGGACGAGAGTCGCCATGTGCACGAGCTCGACGGCGCAGCCGGCCGAAACCACGGCGTCGGTGTCGCGGCCTGCGGTGGGAGCGGACAGGTAGACCAAGAGCGGCCGCAGGCGCTTCCCGCCCGACCGCAGGGTCTGGCCGCCGGCCTCGGACACGCGGCCGTCCTCGCCCACGGCGTCGGCCAGCCGCCGCTCGACCCGCTCGACATACGCCAGGTGCGGCTCGGCCAGAACGCTCACGCCGGCACCGTACCCACGTGGACGGCGACCACGCCCAGCATCACGCGCCGGAACCGCACGTCCTCGAGCCCGGCCGCCCGCATCACCGCGGCCAGCCCGGGGGCATCCGGAAACCGACGCACCGACTCGGGCAGGTACGAGTATGCGTCGGCGTCGCGGGCGATGGCGCGGCCCAGCAGGGGCACGGCACGGTCGGTCCAGATGCGGGCGAACGGTGCCGCCCAGGCGGGCGGCGTGCTCATCTCCAGGCACACCACCCGGCCGCCGGCGCGTACGACCCGGGCCATCTCCCGAAAGCTCCGCTCGTGGTCGGCCAGGTTACGCACGCCCCAGGCAACGGTGGCGGCGGCGAACCCGCCGTCGGTGAACGGCAGCTCCAGCGCATCACCCTGCACCCACTCCACCTGATCGCTCTTGCGGCGGGCCACCTCGAGCATCTGCGGCGAGAAGTCGAGTCCGATCACGCGTCCCGACGGGCCGACCGCTCTGCGCAGCGCGATGGCCAGGTCGCCGGTGCCGCAGCAGACGTCGAGCGCGGCGTCGCCCGGCGTCAGCGCCGCCTCGCGTACGGCACGACCCCGCCAGCGGCCGTCCATGCCCAGGCTCATCAGCCGGTTCATGCGGTCGTACGACGGCGAGATGCGGTCGAACATCTCCCGCACCCGATCCGGCTCCACGCTCACCGGTCGCTCCAGCGCTGGGACAGCGTCATGTCGATGCCGACCGAGTCGATCACACGGCCGGCCACAAAGTCGACCAGGTCGTCGATGGTCTGCGGCAGGTGGTAGAAGCCGGGCATCGCAGCCACGATGTCGGCGCCCGCGTTGCGCAGCTTCAGCAGGTTCTCGAGGTGGATCGACGACAGCGGGGTCTCTCGGGGCACCAGCACCAGCTTCCGCCGCTCCTTCAGCTGCACGCCGGCCGCCCGGTGGATCAGGTTCGCCTCGGCGCCGGCCACGATCGTCCCGATCGACGCCATCGAGCAGGGCGAGATGATCACCGCATCCGTGCGCGACGACCCGGAGGCGTAGGGCGCCGTGTAGTCGCGCTCCTCCCAGATCCGCACGTCGTCGCCTGCGTGGTCGGCGACGAACCGCTCCAGGGCATGGCTGCCGTCCATCTCGCGGTCACCGTAGATCTCGAGCGCGATCACCTGGCGGCCGGCCCGCGACGCGCAGACGCCCACCTCCGCACCGGCATCGGTCAGCGCCCGGAGGATGCGGGCAGCGTAGGGCGCCCCGGACGCCCCGGTGATCCCGAGCATGGCTCGCATTCCGCTTGGGAGCCTACTTGGAGGGCGCGTTGCCCGTGGAGAGGCCGGCCAGCCACTCGGCGATCGCGGTGATCTGCGCTTCGGTCAAAACGCCCTTGAACGGAGGCATGCCGCCGCCTCCATTGGTGATCTGCTGCTCGATGGCGTTGACGTCGTCAGCCAGCTTCGGCGGGCCCTGGGCCAGGCTGGGGCCAGGGCCGTTGGCACCCGCAGCGCCGAAGTTGTGACAGCTCGTGCAGCCGGCGGCCTGGATGTCGGCCACCGCGGGCAGGCTGTCGAACTCGGGCTTGCCGGTGAGGTTGCCCCCCAGCGCACCGGGAGCCTTGCCTCCGGCGATGGTCAGCGCGATCAGCACGGCCGGCGTGGCCAGGCCGAGGGCCACGCCGACGGGGCGGCGGGACAGGCGGCGATCGCGGCCGGTGTCGAGGAACGGCCAGGCGATCAGCAGCACCATCAGGATCGTGGGGATGATGATGGTGGCGAAGATCAGCTGCCACGGCTCCTTGAACACGCGGAGCAGCTCGAAAAGGAACAGGAAGTACCACTCCGGCCGCGGCTCCGTCGACTGGACGGCCGGATTCGCCTTGTCCTCGTAGAGCGCGCCGAGGAGGCCGTTCTGCCCGTACGGGTGCTGCTCGGTGATCGGGCCCGCCGTCTGGTGCCAGACCACTGTCATGGCGACGATCAGCAGCACCACGATCAGGTTCACCACAACGTCGTGGAACATCGCGTAGGGGAAGAAGGGGTGGCCCTCCTTCTTGTGCGCTGCGTATTCGGTCTCGTAGCGGACTCGCCGGTTGATCACCTTGCGAGCCACTAACGCTCCTCCTCGACCGACGCCGGGCGGCTCGGCCACGGCGTGACGCCGAGCTTCACCACCAGCCACATGTGGACGAAGATCATCGCCCCGATCAGCCCGGGGATCAGCAGCATGTGCAGGGCGTAGAACCGGGAGATCGTCTGGGCGCCGAAGATCGGGCCGGCGAGCAGGAACTTCGAGATGAACGGCCCCAGCACCGGGGCGGTGCCGTTGATGTTGACGGCCACGACCGACGCCCAGTAGGCGCGCTGGTCCCAGACCAGCAGGTAGCCGGTCAGCCCCATGCCCATCACCGACAGAAAGATGATCGAGCCGGTCAGCCAGGTCATCTCCCGCGGATACTTGTAGGCGCCGTAGAAGAAGGTGCGGCCCATGTGCAGGAAGAGCAGGATCACCATCACGCTGGCACCCCACTTGTGCATTCCGCGAACCAGCCAGCCCAGCGTCTGGTAGTCGGTGATGTAGCGGATCGACTCGTAGGCACCGGTGGGCGATGGGTCGTACGTCATCGCCAGCAACATGCCGGTGGTCGCCTGGAGGATGAACACCGTCAGAAGCGAGCTGCCCAGCGTATGGAACCAGCCGGTGGGCGGCACGTTTCGGAACAGGAAGCGGCGTACCAGGGTCGGGAATCCGGTGCGGTACTCGACCCAGTCCTCGGCGCCGAGGATCATCTGCTTGGGATCGGGAGGTGCGGGGATCGGCAGCGGCATGGGGCTACTTGGCCTGCGGCACGGTGCCGTGCTCGTAGGTCACGTTGGGATACAGGATGTCGGGCACCGTGTCGTTGACGACGCTCGGCCCCGGCAGCTGCACGGGCTGGCCGGGCATCTTCACCGGGTAGTACTTGACCTTGCCGTCCACGAAGTCGACGCTCCAGCGGTTGACGACCATCAGCTGGTCGTCCTTGACCTGCCACTCGTAGCGGTCGAGCGGGCGAATCGGCGGCCCGGCGATGCGCTGGCCCTCCTGGTTGTACTGACCGCCGTGGCAGGGGCACGCGAAGCCCGACAGCGCCGCGGCCACCGGGCAGCCCAGGTGCATGCAGCGATTGGAGAAGACGATGAACATGGCGTCGGCGGCCAGCCAGTCGGTGCTCGGCTTGCCGGTGTTGTAGACCCAGGCAAGCGCTGCGCTGGTCTCGGGCAGGCTCGGATCCTCGACGAAGGTGGCGGCGATCGGCTTGAACTGCCCGCTGGGGTCGGCGACGAACTTGCTCACAGGGCCGAGGCTGACCGGCTCGAACTTGACCTCATCGAACACCGGCGCCAGCACGTAGGCGGTCGCCGGAACCCCGATCACCGCACCGATCATGGCGCCCAGCCCCACCGTCGTCAGCGTCAGGAACTGGCTGCGCGTGACGGCCGAGTCGATGTCGTTGGGGGCGGTGTGCGCGTGTGCGTGTGAGCTGGCGGGGATCTCCGCCACGTCGTCCTCCTTCAGAACTGCGGCGCCATATTACCGCGCGCCTCGGGCACCTGTATTCGTAACGGGAATCCCATACTCCGGCCACTTTTGTGTGACCAGATCGCGGATCCGATCAGACATCTCGATCGCCTCGGGCCACTCCCTGGCGTACCCCTCGCTCTCCCACTTCGCCGTTGCGTCGAACCCGATCTTGCCGCCGAAGAACTGCCTCGAGGGCGCGTGGTCGAGGTGGTCGAGCGGACCTTCCGACAGCACCACGTCGCGCGCCGGATCGACATTCGCCCCCACCTGCCACATCACCTGCGTGTAATCGTGGACGTCGACGTGCTCGTCCACCACCACGATCCCCTTGGTCAGCGACATCAGCCCGGTGCCCCAGATCGCGTGCATCACCTTGCGGGCGTGCATCGGGAACGCCTTGCGGATCGACACGATGGCCAGGTTGTGAAAGGCGCCCGCCACCGGCAGGTCGTAGTCGACCACCTCCGGCATCGTCATCCGGATTGCGGGCAGGAACAGCCGCTCCGTCGCCTTGCCCAGCCAGACGTCCTCGGAGGGTGGAACGCCGACCACGATCGAGGGGTAGATGGCGTCGCGGCGCATGGTGACGGCGGTCACGTGGAGCACCGGGAACGGCTCCACCGGCGTGTAGTAGCCCGTGTGGTCGCCGAACGGCCCCTCGTCGCGGAGCTCGCCCTTCTCGACGTAGCCCTCGATCACGATCTCGGCCCGGGCCGGCACCTCGAGATCGACGGTGCGCCCCTTGACCAGCTCCACGGGCTCGCCGCGCAGGAAGCCGGCCAGCATGAACTCATCGACGTGCTTGGGCAGCGGCGCCGACGCCGAGTAGGCGGTGACGGGGTCGAGCCCGAGGGCAACCGCCACCTCCATGCGCTCCCCCATCCCCCGCCAGTCGGCGGCCGCGTCCTTGTGGATCTGCCAGTGCAGGGCGGCGGTCTGCGCGTCGAACTTCTGGATCCGGTACATCCCCACGTTTCGCATCCCCGTGCGCGGGTCGCTCGTGATCACCGCCGGCAGCGTGATGAAGGGGCCGCCGTCGTTCGGCCAGCAGGTCATGATCGGCAGCCCGTCGAGGCTGGGAGTCTCCAGCACGATCTCCTGGCAAGGGCCGCTGCGGACGGTCTTCGGCCGCGAGTCGGCCAGCGACTTCAGCTTGCCCAGCGCGCGGATCTTGTCGAGCATGCCCTGCGGGGGCGTCATCTCGAGCACGCTCTGCACGCGGTCGCCGAGATCGTCCAGCCGCTCGACACCGAAGGCCATGCACATTCGCCGCTCGGTGGCGAACTGGTTGATCAGCAGCGGGTGCGATGACCCCTTGACGTTGGTGAACAGGAGCGCAGGACCGCCGCCCGATTTGACGAGGCGGTCGGCGATCTCCGTCACCTCGAGATGCGGGTCGACCTCCGCCGTCACCTCGTGCAGCTCGCCCTCGGCGCGCAGCCGGTCGAGCCAGTCGCGGAGATCTCGGAACGCCATGCAGCGCCGAGTGTACCCGGGGGGTGGGTTTGGCCGGCACATCGCGCTGCCGATAGAACTCGCAATGGGAAGCCCCGCAATCTACGGATACGTGCTGGCCGCCGCAGCAGCCGGCGTCGCTGCGATGCGGATGCACGCCGTGGCGATGGCCCGCGATCAGCAGGCCGACTCGCTCGACGCATGGGCAGCGTTCAACGGCCACGAGCCGACCCCGGCCCAGGTCGTCGGTCGCACGCCGCTGCTGCGCCTGGACGGCGTCCGCGGCCACGTGCATGCCGTTCCCGTCGGCCCGCGGGGCGGGGCGATCTACCGCTACGGCTACACGGCGGCCAGCGGCGGTGACTCGACGCCGGTCGAGCTGACGGTCGTCCAGGCGCTGTTCGCCGCCGGCTTCCCCCGACTTCGGGTCGAGCCTCGTCACGGCGCCCCGGCCGGCATCACCGCCCACGGCCTGCGTGAGGTCGACCTGGAGTCGGCGGAGTTCGCCGCCCGTTTCCGGCTGACCGTGGACGCCGACGCCGATCCCCAGCTGGTGCTGGCACTGTTCGAGCCCGACCTGATCGTGTGGTGGGCCGAGCACGCCGCCGGCATCCTGATCGAGTACGAGCTGGGGACGCTGGTGGTGGCCGGTGCAGACGCCGCCCGGTGGGCCGATTTCGAGGCGCTCGTCGAGGTTGCCGAGCATGTCGGCAACCGGCTGGTCGCTGCCGGCCTGTCGGCTCTCCGCAGATGATCGCCGCGCCGGCCGCGTAGAATCTCCGGCGGAGCCCGGGCAACCCGGGTGTGACGAGGAGGCCCGAGAATGACCGTAGCCCTGATCATCGTCCTGGTCGTCGTCGGCCTGGCGGTCGTGTACGCGATCGTCGCCTACAACGGCATGGTGAGCGGCCGCAACCGGGTGGACGAGGCCTGGAGCGGCATCGACGTGCAGCTGAAGCGCCGGCACGACCTGATCCCCAACCTGGTCGAGACGGTCAAAGGCTATGCCCAGCACGAGCGCGAGACGTTCCAGCAGGTGACGGAGGCCCGGACGCAGGCCATGCAGGCCAGCGGTCCCGCCCAGTCGGGCGTGGCCGAGGGCTTCCTGAGCCAGGCCCTGGGCCGCCTGTTCGCTGTGGCCGAGGCGTACCCGCAGCTGCGTGCCAGCGAGAACTTCCAGCAGCTGCAGGGCGAGCTGACGAACACCGAGGACCAGATCTCCGCAGCGCGGCGGATCTACAACGGCAACGTCCAGTCGTACAACACGCGGATCCAGACCTTCCCCAACTCGATCATCGCCAACACCGGCGGCTTCACGCCCCGCGAGTTCTTCGAGATCGAGGTGGCCGCCGAGCGCGCTCCGGTGCAGGTCGACTTCGGCACGGCCGCGCCGGCGGTGCCGCCCGCCACGGCTCCGGCGCCGGCCGCTCCCTCGGCGCCGTCGGCCCCGGTCGACCCGGTGCCGCCGACCGAGCCGCCCGGTCCCGGCCAGCCTCCGACCGGCACCAGCTAGCAATGCCGCGGCTGCTCGTGCTCGGCGCCCGCAACCTGGGCCGGGTGGTCGCCGAGCATCTGACGGGCCAGGGCTGGGAGGCTGTCGGCGTGGCGCGGTCGCAGGAGACGGCGGCAGCGTTTCCCGGCCACGGGATCGTCGCCGACCTGGCGAAGGCCGACGAGATGCGGCGGGCGATCGCCGAGGCCGGGGAGTTCGACCTGGCCGTCAACGCCGTGTCGCCGAAGGGCCGGTTCGGCGGCGGCGACCTGACCACCACCGACGACGATGCCATGTCGCCCTACCTCGAGCAGCTGCTGCCCGAGGTGTTCGCCTTTTTCCGGGTGTGCGGCGGGGCGCTGGCCGAGCGAGGCGGCGGGACGCTGATTCAGGTCACGGGCGGGTCGGCTCGCCGCGCGCTGCCCCAGCGCGCGCCCTGGGGGGCCGCCGCCGCCGGCGTGCGGGCGCTGTCGCAGGCCGCCGCGAATGAGCTCAAGCCGCGCAACGTCCACGCGGCGCTGCTGGTCTGCGACGGGTCGTTCGGCGAGGACGACGACGATGCCGGCGGCGAGCGAATCCCCCTCCGCGAGCTGGCGAAGACGGTGCAGTTCCTCCACGAGCAGGGCCGCGGCGCCTGGACCCACGAGCTGGTGGTCACGCCCGTCGGCGACCGCTGGACTCCCTAGACCCGTCACGACTCCGCGCCGAAACGCCCAGCGGGGCGCGGGGAGGAACCGGGTTCGGTACCCGGTTCATCCCGGCCGGCAGCGACCGTCGAGCGCCCAACCAGGCGGCGCGGGCGGAGGCGAACCTGGTGCCGAACCCGCTTCGGTACCCGGTTCGGTACCAGGTTCGGGTGGCAGGTGTTACGAGGTGCCGAGGGAGGCCACGGTGCGCTCCCAGAGGTCATCGTCGTCGGCTGGGGCGACATCGCCGCGGCGGGCGGCGCAGCGGGAGATCAGCTCCGCCAGGTCGGCGACCGCCTGCAGGTCGCCGGTGCCGCAGATCTCGACCAGGCCGGCGGCGTAGAGGTAGTCGCCGGTCAGGAGCGCGAGGTCAGCGTCATCCTGCCGGAACAGCCTCGACTGCCCGTAGTGCAGGAGGTAGGCCTCGAGGATCATCTCGACACCCAGCAGATAGCGGTCGGGGCAGCGGCCGGCGAACCGGGGCTGGGGCGCATCGCCCGGCCGCAGCGCTCCGGCCCACAGCGGGCTGTCGGCGGCGGCCCGGCGGGCGATCTCCGCCAGCACCGTCATCCCTCGAACTCGCGCGCGGCGGCGAGGGTCTGCTCGACCTGCTCGTCGGTGTGCGCGAGCGAGGGCATCATCGCCTCGAACTGCGACGGAGCCAGGTAGATGCCGCGGCCGAGCATGTGGGCGTGGAATGCCGCGTACCGGGCGACGTCGCTCTTCGCAGCGTCGGCGAAGCTCCGCACCGGGCCATCGGCAAAGAACGCGGTCAGCATCGCTCCCACCCGGTTGACGGTCACCCCGGGGGCGGCCAGCCCCCGCTCGAGCGCGGCGCCGACCTGCTCGAGCCGCTCGTAGGCGCCGGGCTCCCTGAGCAGCTCCAGAGTCGCCAGCCCCGCGGCCATCGCCAGCGGATTGCCTGACAGCGTGCCCGCCTGGTACACGCTGCCCTGCGGCGCCAGCAGCTCCATCACCTCGGCCCGGCCGCCGAACGCCGCCGCCGGCAGCCCGCCGCCGACGATCTTGCCCAGGCAGGTGAGGTCGGCACGGACGGCCAGGCGCTCCTGCGCCCCGCCATAGGAGACGCGGAACCCGGTGATCACCTCGTCCAGCACGAGCAGCGCGCCGGTGCCGTTGCAGATCGTGCGCAGCCCCTCGAGGAAGCCGGGCTGCGCGGGCACCACGCCCATGTTGCCGGCCACCGGCTCGACGATCACGCAGGCCAGGTCGTCGCCGTGCATCTCTGCCAGCCGGCGCGCGCCGTCCAGGTCGTTGTACTCGCACAGCAAGGTGTCGACCGTGACCGCCGCCGGCACGCCGGGCGAGGCAGGTATCGACAGGGTCGCCAGCCCGGAGCCGGCCTGGGCCAGCAGGGCGTCGACGTGGCCGTGGTATCCGCCGACGAACTTGAGCACCTTCGAGCGCCCGGTGGCCGCCCGGGCCAGCCGCACGGCGCTCATCGTGGCCTCGGTGCCGGATGACACGAATCGGACCATCTCGACCGACGGCACCGCGGAGCAGACCTCGCGGGCCAGTCGCACCTCCAGCTCGGTCGGGGCTCCGAAGGTGGTGCCGTCGCGAGCCGTCCGCTCGACCGCGTCGATCACCGCCGGATGTGCGTGGCCCGCGATCAGCGGCCCCCACGAGAGCACCCAGTCCACATAACGGTTGCCGTCGACGTCCTCCAGCACCCCGCCCTCCCCGCTGGCGACGAACAGCGGATGCTCGCGGCCGACCGAGCGCATCGCCCGCACGGGGCTGGAGACGCCGCCCGGGATCAGCCGCGCGGCCTCCTCTGCCAGCCTGGCGGAGATCGCCTCGCCGTGGCTCAGGAGAGCCACTTGGCGGCCCGTGAGGCGTGGTAGGTGATGATCAGGTCGGCTCCCGCCCGCTTGATCGAGGTCAGCGCTTCCAGTGCTGCCTCGCGGCGTTCGAGCAGGCCGGCGGCCACCGCTGCCTCGAGCATCGCGTATTCGCCGCTCACCTGGTACGCGGCGATCGGCAGGTCGGTGCGGTCGCGCACCCGGCGGATCACGTCCAGATAGGGCATCGCCGGCTTGACCATGACCACGTCGGCGCCCTCGGCGACGTCGAGCTCGACTTCGCGCAGCGCCTCGCGGAGATTGGCCGGGTCCATCTGGTAGCCCCGCCGGTCACCCTCCGACGGCGTCGAGTGGGCAGCATCGCGGAACGGCCCGTAGAAGGCCGATGCGAACTTCGCGCTGTAGGCCATGATCGCGGTGTCGGTCAGCCCCTCGTCGTCGAGCGCCGAGCGGATGGCGGCCACCCGGCCGTCCATCATGTCCGACGGGGCGACCACGTCGGCACCGGCCAGGGCGTGGGAGACCGCAGTCTGGGACAGCAGCTCGAGCGTGATGTCGTTGTCGACGGCGCCGTCGCGGAGCACGCCGCAGTGCCCGTGGGAGGTGTACTGGCAGAGGCAGACGTCGGTGATCAGCGTCAGGCCGGGCAGCTCGGCGCGAAGCGCCCGCAGCGCCCGCTGGACGATGCCGTCCTCGGCATAGGCCTCCAGCGCCGCCTCGTCCTTCTCGTCGGGGAGCCCGAACAGGATCACCGCCGGGACGCCCAGCCCGTGCAGCTCCCGGGCTTCCTCGACCAGCATGTCAACCGAGAGATGGTGCTGACCGGCCAGAGACGGGATCGGCTCGCGGACACCCTCGCCGTGACGCACGAACAGCGGCGCGATGAAATCTGCAGGAGCCAGACGCGTCTCTCGCACCATCGAGCGCAGCGTGCCCGTGCGGCGGAGCCGACGCAGCCGTGTGGCCGGAAAACCCATATGGCGTAGTGTATCTGCCCCCTTTACATGTCAGCACGGCGGGGATAGGCTTGCCATCAGTGGACGACAGGGGGCGGGAGATCATGGGCGCGCACGAACAGGAACTTGACTATTCCAACGAGGCGCTGCGCAAACTCGGCGCCCGGATCCGGCATCTGAGGCGCAAGCGCGCCATGACCCAGCGCGATCTGTCGTTCGACGGCTGCTCGTACAGCTACCTCGCGCGGATCGAGAGCGGCGACCGCCGGCCCAGCCCCCGCGTGCTGCGGGAGATTGCCACCCGGCTCGGCGTCAGCACCGAGGAACTGCTCGGCGAGGCGTCGCCCGAGCAGCGCTCACGTTCGCTCGAGGTGCTCGACGCGATGATGATGATCCGGCTCGAGCAGTACGACGAGGCGGAGGAGCTGCTCCGCGGGGTGCTGCGGGAGGCGCAGGTCGACGCCGACGCCGACCGCACGAGCGAGGCCTACGAGGGTCTCGGCCTGGTGGCCGCCCGCCGCGGCCGCGACCAGGCGGCGCTCGAGCTGCTGCAGCATGCGCTCGACACCGGCGCAGCCCCCCATCCTGCGCAGCGCCCCGATCTCTACATCGAGCTGGCCCGTCTCTACATCACCAACGGCGACACCGCCCAGGCGATCGCGCTGATGAACGACTGCGTCGACCGACTGCGCGACCAGCCCGGCCGCGACCTGGCCAAGCTCGTCCGTTACACCCTGCTGCTCAGCCAGTCGTACGCCGACGCCGGCGATTACGGCAGCGCGGGCAACGTCCTGGCCGACGCCCTCCAGGACGGCGCCGAGGAGATCGACCTCCGCAGCCGGGCCCGAGCGTACTACTCACTGTCACGGCTCTACGCGTCGACCGGCCAGGTCACCCAGGCGATCGCGTACGCCGACCGAGCGCTGGCCATCTACGAGCTGATGGAGGACAACGACGCGCTGTCGAATGCCCACCTGCTGTTCGCGCAGAGCCTGCTGGACGGCGGCGACACCGAGCGCGCCGCCACCCACCTGGCGGCCGCCCGCTCGCTGCTGGGCACCCGGCCCACCCCCGCCGACCTCGGCTTCGTGGTTGTGGAGGAGGCGCGCCTGGCCCTTTCCCAGGGCAACCGCGAGCTCGCGGCGGCGCGCGCCCGCGACGCCGTCGAGCTGCTCGACAGCCAGGGCGCGCCCGGCCAGCTGGGCGACGCCTACCTGGTGCTGGCCCGGGTCTACGACGAGCTGGGCGAGAGCGAGCGCGCCGAATGGGCGTACACGGCGGCGATCAGCGCGATCAGCGGCCAGAGCGGCTGGACGCGGGAGCTGGCCAAGGCCTACCGCTGGTACGGCAAGTTTCTCAAGCGGATGGGCCGCGCCGAGGCCGCCCTGGAGGCATTCGAACTTGCGGCCGACCTGGCGCCGTCCAACCAGGACGCCCTGGCGCCGGCGCCCCAGTCCGGGGTCAGCAGCACGCTCACGACTCAGTAGCGTCCGGCGGCGCGTCCTCCGGCGGCGGTTCGGCGGGTGGCGCCGGCCGGGCGGGCTGCGGGGCCGGCGGCTCCCGAGGCTCGACCTCCACCGGCACCCCGACCGGGATCGGGTGCCCGGCCCAGCTCTCCAGCGTCAACCGCTCGCGCAGGAACAGCGCCACCTCCCGGCCCACGGCGACCAGCGGCAGCGCGACCAGCACGCCGGCCACTCCATACAGCTGCGCCGCGGCCAGCAGCGAGAAGATCACCACCAGCGGATGCACGCCGACCGCGCCGCCCATCAGCTTGGGGATGACGATATGGCCCTCGATCTGGTGGATGATCAGGAAGGCCAGCGCCACCGCGATCGCGGCGCCGGGCGACTGGACGAGCGCGACCAGCAGCGGCGGGATGGCGCCCAGCCAGGGGCCGACGTACGGGATCACCTCGGTCACCGCCGCGAAGGCTCCGAACGCCAGTGCGTAGTCGTCGCCGTTCTCGAAGATCCCCAGCACGCCCAGGATCCACATCAGCAGGCCGGCGGAGGCGCCGATCACGAGGGAGACGGTGGTCTGGCCGCGCACGTAGGAGACCAGCGCCCGCTCGCAGCGCTCGATCAGGTCCTCCTCGCGGGAGCCGCCCGGAAACAGCCGGCGGAGGAACCGCGACAGCCGGTCGGCGTCGAGCAGCATGTAGATCGAGATCACGATCACCAGGACGATGTTGAACAGGCTCTCGAACACCGTCAGCACCAGGCCCTGGGCGATGCCCACCGCCTCGCCGGAATGGCTCTCGAGATCGAAGTCGCGGATCTTGGCGATCGCGTCATCCCCCAGCTTGCGAACATCGACCGAGGCCAGCCCGTGGTCGTCGAGCCAGGACTGGATGCGATCGACCTTCTCGTCAGCGGGGGTGATGTTCGTGCCCGGCCGGGGCTCGAACTCGTCCTGCACCACCGACGCCGAGGCCCGCACCTGATCGGTGAGCACGGTTGCGGCCACAACGGCGATGCCCGACAGGGCCACGGCGAACAGGCCATAGACCAGGAACACGGCGACCGGCCTGGGGATCCGCAGAGCACAGAACGCGCGCACGATCGGGTTCAGCAGGATCGCGATCAGCGCGGCGACGATGAACACGAACACCGCGTGGTCGACCGCGGACACCAGTTGCCACGCGCCCACGATCGCAAGCGGAAGACCGACCAGCTGCACCCAGCGGGGAATCTCCGTCTTCCGCGGAGCATGAACGGCCATCGAGCCATCGTACCGGCGCCCTCAGCTATCACGAGAGTATGCTGGACGATATGCAAACGAACGAGAACTCGCCGGATGCCAGGCGAACACGACCCACGACGGAGCAGTCCGCTAGTCTGAGCGGCGTGATCGCGAGCCGCCAGCGCCGCTACCGCCGCACTGCGCGGCGCCGAACGGACGCCCGCCGGATGCGGCGCACCGCCGGCCTGCTGCTGGCGCTCGTGCTGACGGTTGCGATCGCGGCCGCCGCCATCCGCGACGACCCGTCGGCAGGCCCCGACCCCAGCCTGGCAGCGGTGACCACTCCGATCCTGACGCCCGACGGCCCGCCCACGCTGCAGCCCCTGGCCGAGGCCGGCGCGCTTCAGCTCGACGTGCCGATCCGACAGGAACGGATCACCGCCGTCGTCTACCACGGGATCGGCGACGCCAACACGATCCCCCTACAGCCGATCGGCAGGCAGCTGAACGCCGGATTCTTCTCACGGCTGGGAGAGCGGGTGTTCGGCGGTAGCTCGTCCAGCGGCCCCCGCTACTACGTGGACGACGGCGGTAGCGGTCCCGACACCGGCTCGGTCGACATCGGCGCGCCGGCCGGAACGACGGTGTACGCCCCCGTGTCGGGGGTGGTCGTCAGCGTCCGCCCGTTCCAGCTCGACGGCCGGGCGTGGGGCAACGTCGTCCAGATCCGGCCCGATCTGGCGCCGGCGGTCACCGTCACGCTGACGAACCTCGACGCCAGCGGCAACGGCGTCGCGATCGCGGTCGGCGACCGGGTCAAGAGCGCGCAGACCGCGCTCGGCACCGTGATCGACCTGTCGAAGGTGCTCGAGCAGACGGTCGCCCGCTACACGAGCGACGAGGGCAACCACGTCGCAATGTCGATCGCTCCGGCGGCGGGCGCGAGCCCCATTCTCTAGCCTGGCGGCATGCGGATCCTGTTCATCGGAGACGTGTTCGCCTCCTCGGGAAGGCGGATCGTCGAGTCGCGCCTGCCGGCGCTGCGCGAGCAGCACGGCATCGACTTCGTGATCTGCAACGCCGAGAACGCCGCCGACGGCGTCGGCATCACCACCCGCATCGCCAAGCGGCTGCTGGGCTGCGGAGTGGACGTGATCACGCTGGGCAACCACGCCCACCGCCAACGGGACGTGTACCCGTTCCTGAACTCGGAGCAGCGGATCATCCGCCCGGCGAACATGTCGTCGGAGTCGCCGGGCCGGGGCATGGTCGTGCATCCCGCGGCGGACGGCACGAGAGTCGCCGTGGTCAACCTGATGGGCCGCCTGTATCTGGAGCCGGCGCGCAGCCCGTTCGACATGGCACCCGACCTGGTGGCCAGGGCCCGCGAGCAGGCCGACGCTGTGATCGTCGACTTCCACGCCGAGGCGACCAGCGAGAAGGTGGCCATGGGACGGATGCTGGCCGGCAGCGCGACCGCCGTGATCGGCACCCACACCCACATCCAGACCAACGACCCCACCGTGCTGCCGGGCGGCACCGCCTACCTGACCGACGCCGGCATGACCGGGCCGCACGACTCCGTGATCGGCGTTCGCTCCGACCTGATCCTGCGCCGGTTCGTGACCGGACTGCCGGTGCGCTTCGAGCCGGGAGAGGGCGACGTCAGGCTGGAGGGCGCGCTGATCGAGTGCGACGGCGAGGGCCGGGCGACGGCCATCTCCACCTTCAGGCTGCGGGAGTCGGAGTGAGCGGCGCCGGCCGCTCCGGCTCACGGGGCAGCAGCAGGGCGATCAGCACCGCCGGCAGCCACCAGCAGATGTAGGGGTAGAACCAGTAGCTGGACACCGCCTGGGTGGCGATCAGCGCGACCGCCGCCAGCGCCGCCACCGATACCGCGTCCTTGCGGCCGCGCGGGAACACGGCCAGGGCGATCAGTCCCACGGCCACCGCGACCTGGGCGACCTGCTGGGCCCAGTGCAGGTCGGGCCAGCCCGGATGGTAGCTGCCGATCGTCCAGATCGAGAGCGGCGTCACGCGGTCGAGCTGATAGCCGAGGGTGCGGTCCCAGAACACCCGCAGGCCACCGCCGTCGAGCAGCAGGATCGACATCAGGAGCGCCGAGCCGACGATCAACCCCACCGCCATCCGCAGCCTCCCTCGCAGCGAGAACATCAGGGGCACCAGGCACAGCGGCCCCAGCTTCGAAAGCGCGGTCGCCGCCAGCAGCACGCCGCGCACGACCGGCCGGCCGAGAAACGCGAGCAGCCAGGCCAGCAGCGCCCCCACCAGCGCGTCGTTGGTGTTCAGGTTGAGCGCGTAGAGGGTGAACGGGTTGGCCGCCCAGCCGAACGCCAGCAGCAGCCCGTGGCGGGCCGAGGCCAGCCGGTAGCCGGCCACGAACAGGCCGAGGATGGCCGCCAGGTCGAGCGCTGACGCGGCGACGTGGGCGGCCGGCAGGTCGTCCCACAGCCCGGACCACCCGAACACCGCCACCGCCGGCACGTAGATCAGATAGACGGTCGGTCCGTACGTGTCGCCGGTGGAGACCGGCGACTCGCAGCGACCATTGGTCGGCTGCACGTGGCCCACCGGCTCGCCGCCCGACCGGTAGCCGCCGCAGGGCTCACCGATGTCGCGGGGCATCGTCCCGTACGGCGCCCGGCCGTCCAGGATACGGTCGGCGCCGACCACGCTGGCATAGCCGACGTCGAGGATGTTCGAGTCCTGGTTGTTGAGGCCCAGCCGGAAGCCTGTCAGCGCGAACAGCAGCGCGACCAGCACGAGCACGTGGGTGGAGCCGATGGTCACCCGGCGGGGCCGCGGCCTGGTCGCCAGCCACACCATCCTGACCACCAGGTAGAGCAGCGGCGGATAGACCAGCGGCGTGGCCACGAACAGGTCGCCGTGATCGAACCAGTACAACGAGGCACCGAACGAGACCAGCGCGAGCAGGTCGACGGTGCGGATCGACACCGGCCGCCGCCAGTTCAGCAAGCCGCCGACGAAGATCGCCGAGAGCGGGATGAACACCCACCAGCGGTTGACCAGCCGGCCATACGATTGGGGCAGGCCGCGAGCCTGCATCCAGTCGACCTGCGGCCCCGTCCGCACCTCGTTGACCCGCATCTCGCGGTCGGCGATGTGCACCTCGGCGATCTGGTCTTCACCAGCGTAGAAGCGGACCGTCCACGTGCGGTCGTCGCCCAGGCTGGCGCTGTCGGTGACGTGATCGTACTGACCGGTCCAGTCCCGCACCTTGGGCTCTCGCTTGGCCAGCCGGATCGCATCCTTCGCGGACAGGCGGGGCGGCGACTTGGGCGGGCTGACATCGCGCGACGCGATCGCCCCGGTGTTGTCGCGCACCCGGAAGGTGGCGAGCACAACGTGGGAATCCCGCTTCTCCAGCGCGACCGTCCAGGTGTCGCTCTTCAAGTCGTAGACCCCCTCCCAGGCTGCGCCGCGGTTGGCGGCCAGGAGGGGGCGGACGGCGGGGTCGGACGCCACCAGCGCGATCGCCTGCGGGGCGGTGAGTCGGGCCGATGCGGCCTGTGCGACCGCAGGCCAGACCAGCAGGACCAGAGCCGCCAGCGCCAGCCGGCGGCTCAGGCTACCGAAAGCTCCAGAGCTTGTTGCCAAGGAAGCTCACGGGCGTCGCCACCACGATCGCGATGGCCGCCGCCGTGACCTTGTGCAACCCGACGGTGTCGACGAGAAAGGTGAGCACGGCGAGATCCATGCACAGGGCGACGCCGCTCACGGTGAGGAAGCGAGCGTACTGGTGATGGGGCACGCCGTGTACGACGCGGAACGTCCACACCCGGTTCCATAGGAAGTTGCTGCTGGCCGCGACCACGAAGGCGATGGTGAACGCGATCCGGTACGACAGCTCGGTGTAGAGCAGCGAGTAGACGCCCAGGTTGACGACGTAGCCGGAGGCTCCGACGAGGCAGTAACGAACCAGCTGGAGCCAGTTGTGTGGACGGCGAATCCCGACGTGAAGGCGTCTCGCATGCGCCTTGAAGCCGATCTCGGCCGCCTCGCTGCGGGCGTCCTTCATCGTCCGCGCATCCTAGATGATCGCCTCCGCACCGGCCGGTGCGCCCGTCAGCGGGCGGCCAGCGCGCGGTCGCCGGCCACGATCCGCTGCACCAGCGGGGCGATGTCGGTGATCGACGGCTGGCGGCCCAGCCCCGACGGGGCCTCGAGCCCGACCGTGATCAACGGCACCAGCGAGTCCTCCACACGCAGCGAGCCGTGGCTGCCGCCGCCGGCGTGGTGCCGGCCGCCGGCGTCGGTGAACTCCATCCCCAGCCGGGCCGAGACGATCACGTCGCCGGCGGTCTCGCAGGTGACCGCGCCCTGGACCCGCTCCAGCGCGTTGGGGTACAGCGCCGGGTCGAGCAGGTCGCGGTCGCCGGCCAGCGACCACCGCCCTCCCCGCTCGTCCTCGTGATCCCCACCGGGACGGAACCGCAGCTCGCCGCCCTCCCGGCGCACCGCGCACCACGGCCCCTCGCGCCAGCTGACCACATCGGCCGCGGGGTGACGGGCGAACCGGTGGGCCACCTCGCTGGCCGTCAGACCGCCGCCGGGCAGCAGGTACGCCATCGCCACACGGTTGCTGGCGGCCAGCGCCAGGTCGCACTCGTCCGGATCGGAGTGGCGGCTGGAGCGGAACAGCCGCAGGTCCTCGAACACCTCGGCGGCCGCCACCACCTCCTGCACCCGGCTCTGGGAGTGGTCGGCCACGACGATCAGGGAGTACCGCTCGAGAAACGGCTCGTCGCCTCCGGCCGCGTCGACCAGCATGCCGATGCTGGCATCCGCCTGCTGCACCGCGGCCAGCACGTCGCCGTCGCGATGCTGCACGGCGTCGGTTTCGTACAGGTACAGGAACAGGAAGTCGAACCCGTCACGGGTCACCAGCCACCGGCCGACGTGGCCGCTGTGCCGGTCGACGCCGCCGCCGAAGTTGCGCGGAGCTCCGGTGTGGTCGGACGCGAACAGCTCTCCGAAGAAGTACCGGCTGGGCCCGTAGATCGCGTCCACCACCCCGATCCTGCGGGCCAGCCTGCGGGCCGCTCGAGGGGTGATCGGGTGCCGCACGCGGCCGCGGTAGACGTGGCAGTTGACCGCGGCGGTGAGGTAGCCGGCATCCTCCAGCGACTCGAACAGGGTGGTCGCCCGGGGCGAGAGGTGCAGCAGGTTCAGGTTGACGAGGACGTCGTCCACCATCTGCCGCGTGCCCTCGGCCAGCGTCGCCGAAAACGACGAGCCATACTCGACGAACCGACGCTCCCCTCGGTGGTACCAGGTCATGCTGGGGATCCGCGACCCGGACGGGTGCTGCCCGGTGACCAGCGCCGACAGGCAGACCGGCGTCAGCGACGGATAGGTCGAGACGCAGGCGTCGGTGCGATCGCCCAGCGTCTGCAGCCGCTCCAGGGTGGGCGCCCGGCCGGCGGCGATCGCCCGGTCGAGCAGCGCCGGGCCGAGGCCGTCGATGACGGCGAGGATGACCTTCTTGGACACAGGCCTGATTCTGCCAGAGGAGATCGGCGCGCGGTTGACCGCCCGACCCGGGTGGGACAACGGGGTCGCACCCCCGTTGTCCCGCTCGCTCAGCGCAGCACCCGCAAGCCCTTGTACTTCTCCTGCTCCCGCTGGCGGGCACGGGCGACCAGGGCGCCGGCGGCGGCCAGCATCACGTAGCCGACGAACGGGATCAGCGCGACGACGGCAGCGACGAAGCCGGACACGTCCTCGATCAGTGCGGTGCCCCGCAGGTCGCCGCCGGCCTTGACGGCGCCGGCACGGACGTGCCGCAGGGCGACGGCGACCGCGGCTGCGATCAGCGCGCCCAGCACGAGGCTCACCCACGGCAGCTCGTCCCAGGCGACCAAGCCGAACGCCAGCCCACCGCCGGCGGCCTTACGGGCCAGCCGGACGCCCGCCTGCGCGCCGGGCCAGACCGCGTCGGCAACCAGCTCGCCTGCCGCCGCCACCCAGGCCACGATCAGCAGCCATGAGTCGTCGGCGACGCTCGCGGAGCTGTCCGCCACATCGGCTGACGCCGCCGTGGCGCCGATCGCGACCGGCGGCGCGCCGACGAAGCCCGCGGCCACCGCGAGGCCCAGTCCCTGGCTGAGAGCGATCAGAAGGTCCATGGCGAAACGCGGGCAATGATACTGGCCACAGCCGCGGGAGGCCCCCTGCCCGCTGATAGTGTCACCGCCGTGGACGCCAGCTGGGGCCTTGTGGTGGTGATCGCGATCCTGGGCGTGTTCGGCGTCCTCCCGCTGGTGCGGCAGCGTGCGCTGCTGGCCGCGCGGGAGCGGCGGCTCCGCGCGCTCCAGCGCCGCCGCGGGTCGGTGGTGATCACGCTGATCCACCGCCAGGAGCAGATCGGGCTGCTGGGTGTACCGCTGGTGCGGTTCATCGACATCGACGACTCCGAGGCGGTGCTGCGTGCGATCCGGCAGACCGACGACGGCACTCCGATCGACATCGTGCTGCATACCCCCGGCGGCCTGGTGCTGGCGGCCGAGCAGATCGCCCACGCCATTCGCTCGCACCCGGCCAGAGTGGCGGTGCTCGTCCCCCACTACGCGATGTCGGGGGGCACGCTGCTGGCGCTGGCCGCCGACGAGATCGTGATGGATCCACAGGCGGTGCTGGGCCCCGTCGACCCGCAGCTGGGCGACATGCCGGCCGCGTCGATCCTGCGGGTGGTGGCGGCCAAGGACACCGAGCACATCGACGACAGGTTCCTGGTGCTGGCCGACGTGGCCGAGAAGGCGCAGCGCCAGGTGCGCGGCTTCGTCACCGACCTGCTGGACGATCGGATGTCACCGGAGGAGGCGGGCAAGCTGGCCGACCTGCTGGCCGGCGGCTACTTCACCCACGACTTCCCGATCACCGTCAGCCGGGCACGGGATCTGGGGGTGGCGGTGTCGGACGACCTGCCGCCCGAGGTCCACGAGCTGATGGCGCTGTTCCCCCAGCCCAGCCGTGGCCGGCCGACGGTCACCTATCTGCCGCTGCCGGTGCCCCTGCCCGGCGGGCCGCCCGATCCGACCGGCACGTAGGTCGTGATCGCCGCCGGCTCGTAACGGATCTCGGCCCGCTCCACCCGGCCCAGATACTCGCCGTCCACCTGGACGGCGACCGGCAGGTCGGGCTCGACGACCGCCTCCGGGACATCGTGCAGATAGGCGACCCGCGTGTCACCTCGGGTGGCGTGTCGGGGCCAGACCAGGGCGTACACCGGCAGCCGCCAGAGGTCGCGGCGTCGGAGCTCGTCGGCCACGACCAGATCAAGGGCGGTGCGGAACCCGGCCCGGGGCGCGGCGCGGATGCCGTAGCGGCCGAAGTAGGTGTAGGGATGCCCGTTGGCCACCGCGAGGTACGAGCAGCGGAGGGTGCGGCTGGGTGTGCGGACGGTCATCCGCGCGGGCAGCGTGTAGCGATCGGAGCGAAGCACCCGCAGCGCCGCCATCACCACCTGCATGTCGCCGGGGCGGGTGCGATCGTGGCGCAGCGCCCGGGCCTCGTCCACCAGCCGCATCGCCTCCGCATCGATGCCGAGCCCGGCCGAGAAGGTGAAGCGCCTGGCGTCGAGCCGACCCAGCCCGACCTGACGCGTGCTGCGGGCCGCGATGGCGACGGCCAGCATCCGGGCCGCCCGCAGGGGCCGGTTGGGAAATCCCAGGTGGCGGACAAACACCGACGTTGCGCCGGCGGGCAAGAAGCCGGTGGCCACGCCCTCCGACACGCCGTTCACGATCTCGTTTGCCGTGCCGTCGCCGCCCATCGCCACGACCACGTCGGCTCCCGCGGCGGCCGCCAGCTCCACCCCATGGCCCGGGCGCTCGGTGCGGACGACCTCGACCTCGCCCACCTGCCCCAGCACCGCCGCCACCTGGTCGAGCAGCGGCGCCGTCACGCCGGTCGCGACCGGGTTCACGATCAGGCGCAGCCTCATCGGGCCGGTACCATACCGGGGTGAACGCAGGCACGGTTCGAACCTCCACCGCGGCCGCCGCGGTTCCGGCGGCCCTGGTCGTCCTCCTCCACCTCGCCGTACAGTGGAACGGCGCCGCCGACTTCGAGGCGCGGCGGACGCTGGCCTTCCAGCACGGGATCGCGATGGCGGTGATCCTGGCAGCGGTGCTGGCGGCATCGCGCTATGCCCTGGCGCTCGAACGCGGCGAGGGCTGGCCGATCGCCGACGCGGTCGCCATCGCCGGCACCATCGGGGTGCTCGGCCACCTCGCCGCCGTCTGGCGGGACGGCAGCAACCCGATGCGCCGGCTCGACGTCACGGTCACGCACGCGGTCGCGCTGGTCGTGGTGGCCGGCCTGACCATGCTGATCCGCCACCTCGAGGAGACGCGGCTCACATCCTCTTCCAACGCACCCAACCGACGCTCAATCGGCGGCGAATAGAACACTCGGCATGACCAGCATCCTCAAGTCAGCAGCCCTGATAGCCGCGGCCGTGATCGCAGGCGGCGTGACCGCGGTATGGGTTGACTCGACGCACCCGCAGGGCACGACGATCGTCCGCACCGAGACCATCGCCGCGCCCCAGAACGTCAACTCGACCGCCTCCACCGGGCTCTCGGTGAACCAGATCTACCGGCGCGCCGGCCTCGGCGTCGGCGTCGTCCGCACCGACCAGGGGCTCGGCACCGGCTTCGTGATCGATTCCGCCGGCCACGTGCTGACCAACGCCCACGTGGTGCTCAACGCCAACGACGTCCAGGTCGAGCTGCCCAAGACTCTGGGCAGCGGCGAGGTCAACACCTTCAAGGCACAGGTGCTCGGGCTCGACAAGAGCACCGACGTGGCCGTGCTCAAGATCGATGCCCCGGCCGACCAGCTTCACCCGCTGACGCTCGCACCGAGCGGCGAGCGGCCTCAGGTCGGACAGAGCGTGGTGGCGATCGGTACTCCTCTGGGCGAGGAGGGCACCGTCACCACCGGCATCGTGTCGGCCGTGTCGCGTGAGATCAACTCGCTCGACAGCCGGATCAAGATCTACGGCGCAATCCAGACCGATGCCGCGATCAACCACGGCAACTCGGGCGGCCCGCTGATCGACGGCCAGGGCCAGGTGATCGGCATCAACAGCCAGATCCTGTCCGAGAACAACGGCAACGTCGGTATCGGCTTCGCGATCCCGATCTCGACGGCCCGCGACGTCGCCGACCAGATCATCAGCACCGGCAAGGTCGCGCACACCTGGCTCGGCATCGAGGGCACCGAGCTGACCCCCGATGTGGCCAAGGCGCTCAACCTGAAGGTGCAGAGCGGCGTGATCGTCGGTCAGGTGGTCGACGGCTCCCCGGCCGCCAAGGCCGGTCTCAAGGGCGGCACCACCCCGGTGACGGTCGACGGCCAGAGCCTGATGTCGGGCGGGGACGTGATCGTCAAGATCGACGGCACCGACATCAACACGTTCGCCGACCTGGCCCAGACCATCGCCCAGAAGAAGCCGGGCGAGACGATCCCGATCGAGATCCTCCGCAACGGTCAGACGCAGACCGTGAACGTCACCCTGGGAGAGCGGTAACCGGCATCACCGGCGGCCGGGCGGACGCCCCGTCCGGTCGCCGGTCAAACGATCTCGACGATCACGTCGTTGACGTCGTCGAGCGCCAGGCGGACAGCGTCCTCCACCCGGCTGGCGATCGTGTGGGCCTGCCGCACCGTCATCTCGGGGCTCCCCCGCACCGACGTCACCACCAGCAGCCGGCCCGCCTGGCGGTAGACGACGACCTCCGGCGAGCCACCGGTCACCGAGCGGACTGCGGCCAGGGCCACCTCGATGACGTCGGATTCGGCGGTGCCGACCACCCGCACCGGCTGGGCGTCCGGGGCGAACGGCTCGACGTGCGCATACACCTTCGCGGCACCGAACTCGTGGGCGATCTCGTGCTTCAGGCGGTCGACGATGGCGTCGGCCTCGGCCAGCGTCAGCTGCTCGGCCAGCCGCACGTGGAGTGTGATGGCGCGGCCTTCTGGACTCTCCAGTACGGTGATGTTGTGCGTCTCGACAACACCCGGCACGCGCAGCGCAGCAGCTGCCACCCGCTCGTTGGCCCGTTCCCGGCCGGCGGTCGGCTCCACATGGACGGTGACGGACGCCGGCCCGTCGAGGCTCTCCCTTACGGCCTGCTCCACCCGGTCCATGGTCTCGTGGCTGCGCTCCAGGCCCTCCAGCCTGGAGACGCCGATCACCACGTCCGCGAACGTCTCACCCCCCGCCTCGCGCATCCGCACCGACCGCACCTCTCGCACTCCAGGCACCAGGCCCACCACCTGCTCCATGCGAGTTGCGGCGCCGAGCGGCGCCCGGTCCATCAGCACGTCGATGTTGCCGGCGGCCAGGCGCAGGGCGGCGGCCAGCACGAGCGCGGCCACGAACAGCGCCGCCCAGGCATCGCCACTGTCGACGCCGGCCGCGACGAACGTGAGGCCCGCGAGCACCGCCAGCGTGCCGGCGAAGTCCGACGCGAAGTGGGTGGCGCTGGCGATCAGAGCGGCGTTTCGCCCTCGCCTGCCCTCACGCAGCGAGACCGTCGTCCGCGCGGCATCGACCACCAGCACCGCGCCCAGCAGGGCGAACGCGTACCAGGCCGTGTCCACGTGCCCGCCGCCGCCACGCAGCCGGTCGACGGCCTCCCATGCGATCCAGACCGCCGCGCCGCCCAGCAGCACCGACTCCGACAGCGCCGCCAGATGCTGGGCCTTGCCGTGACCGTATTGATGCCGTGCGTCGGGCGGTCGTTCGGCAACAGCCACGGCATACAGGGTCAGAACGGCGGCAACCGCGTCGAGCCCGGAGTGCACCGCCTCCGCCAGGATACCCAGGCTGCCGGTGGCAAGGCCGACGACCAGCTTCGCCGCCGCCAGCAGGAGCGCGGCGGCGAGCGAGATCGACGCCGTGCGGCGAGCGTTTGACATGCGGTCGATTGTAGGGCAGCCTATTTCCATTCGTTTCCGCGGAATCACGGAGAGCCGCCCATGAGCTCGGCTCAGGAAACCGAGGTACCGGGCGAGCGCGCGAGCGGCCAGGTGCGGTGTCTGGTGGTCGACGACCACGCGGCGATCCGCGAAGGGGTGAAGCTGATCCTCGCCCGCGACCGGGAGATCGCGGTGATCGGCGAGGCCTCGAGCGGCGACGGCGCGGTCGACATGGCGGAGCGGCGGCGGCCGGACGTGATCCTGATGGACGTCCGCATGCGCGGGATGGACGGGTTCGAGGCCACCCGCCGGATCACGGCCGCCCATCCCGCCATCGCCATCATCCTCTACACCGCTCATGGCGAACGCGGCCTGCTGGCCGAGGGGCTGGACTGCGGTGCCCGCGGGTACGTGCTCAAGGATGCTCCGCCGGACGACATCATCCGCGCCGTCAAGCGGGTCGCCGAGGGCGGCGCCTACGTCGACCCGACGCTGGCGTCGGAGCTGGTGTCACCTAAGGCAACGGAGCGGATCCCGGCCCTGTCCACACGCGAGCGGGAGATCCTGGGGCTGCTTGCCAACGGCTTCTCGAACCCGGAGATCGCCGCCCGGCTGTTCATCAGCCCCGAAACCGTGCGCACACACGTCCGCAACGCCATGGCGAAGCTGGAGGCCGACACGCGCACCCAGGCGGTTGCGCTCGCGCTCCGCTATGCACTTATCGACTAGGCAGCTCTCGCCGGCGATCGTACTGGCGCTGGCGGCAATGGCCGCGGCGGTACTGCTGATCGATCAGATCCGCTACGAGGAGTGGGCGGACGCGGCGGGCCTGACGATCAGCCTGGCGGCGCTGCTGATCGGCATCAGGGCGGTGCTGCTGGCCGAGCGGCGGCACGCCAGGGCCGGCGAGGCGGCCGCGTCGCGGGCACGCCGCGACGCCGAGCTGTTCGATCACATGATGAGGATGCTCGACGAGGAACGAGAGGCGATCGCCCACCGGCTCCACGACGGGCCGCTCCAGGTGATGGCGGCCATTCGGCTGATGGCCGACGCCGCTCGGCGGGCGCTGGATGAGGGCGACGAGCGGCTGGCCCACGAGACACTCGAGCGGCTGGAGCAGCACGCTGCCATGGTCTCGAACGACCTGCGCAGGACGACCGGCCGGCTGCACCCCGTGGTGCTGGAGCAGCGCGGGCTGTTGCCGGCGCTGGAGTCGCTCGCCGACAGCGTGCGCGAGGAGTACGCCACGGACGCGGCGCTGGCCGCGCCCGACGGCACCTGGGACGGCGACGCCGAGCGCGACCTGGCGCTCTACCAGCTTGCCCGAGAGGCGGCAGTGGCGGCCGCCCGCGCGGGGGCCAGCGCGGTGCGGATCGTGGTCGCCCGCGACGGTGAGGCGGTGCGGCTGGTGGTGGCCGCCGACGGCGCGGACGACGCCCTCGGGTCGCAGGCCGAGGCCCGCACCCAGCTGATGGCCGCCCGCGCCGCGCGGATCGGTGCCTCGTTCGAGCTTGAGGACGGCTCGACGCGGCTGGTCGTGCGGGCGCCCGCGTGACCAGGATCGGGGTGATCGGCGCCGCCGCCGCCGACACCATCACGCTCGACGACGAGCCGCCGTTCCGGCGGCCGGGTGGCACGCCGGTGTTCGCCGAACGGGCGCTGCGGGCGGTCGGCGCGGAGCCTGTGACCTTCGTCATCGAGCCGCCTGTCGACTCCCGGCTGGTGCACGACGGCACCGGCACCACCCAGGAGATCCGCAGCCTGGCGTCGGCGCTGACGCCGGCCCGGGTGGCGGCCGAGGTGCTGCCCAGGATCAAGGGGTGCAGCTGGGTCGTGCTCGGTGGCCAAACAGGCGGTGAGTTCCCGCCCGCCGTGCTCGACGCGCTGGCCGCCGCTGGCCACCATCTGCTGCTCGACGCCCAGGGCCTGGCCCGCGGCGGGCGGTTGGGGCCGGTGCAGCTGGGCCCGTTCCGCCCCGACTGCTACCGCGGGGTACGGTGTCTCAAGCTGAACCGGGTCGAGGCGCGGGCGGCGTTCGGCGGCGACGGCCCGGCGACGGCGCTATCGGTGGGAGTGCCCGAGGTGCTGCTGACCCTGGGCCCGGCCGGCCTGATGGTGGCCGCCGACGGCAGGGTCGAGAACGTGGCCGGATCGGGGCTCCCGTTCCACGATCCGACCGGTGCCGGCGACAGCCTGTCGGCGCTCTACTGCCTGGCCCGAAGCCGCGGCGCCGAACCGGTGGAGGCGGCCCGTGGCGCCGTCGATACGGTCGAGCGGCTCTACGGCAGCTCGTAGAACCCGCGGCCGACCAGCACCACCGAGCCGGCCACCCGCGGGCCGGGATCCGCCAGCTCGACGCGGATCGTGCTCGGGCGGCCGATCTCGACGCCCTGCAGGATCGTGACCGACCGGCCCAGGTGGACGCCCAGCGGGCCCGCCGCCGCGCCGGTGCCGGGGTCCTCGGCGATCCCCGCCCACGGGCAGAACACCCTCACGCGCACAGGGTCGCCGTCCGCGTAGACCGACAGCACGTCCAGTCCCTCGATCGCGGACAGGGCACTCAGATCCGGTGCCAGCTCCGCCAGCCGCTGTTCGGAGCCGGCATCGACCAGCCCCACCCGCAGGCCGTTGTCACCGATCGCCACCGGCCCCGCGTCGAGGCCCAGTGCGGCCCGGACGGCCAGGCCGGCGGGGTGCTCGGCGAAGCTCGGCGCGGGCTGGTCGAGCACGGCCCCGGTGACGGTCATATCCTCGCGCTCCAGGGCGACGGCGAGGTTGCCGATCTCGGTCTCGAGCATCATCCCCTCCACCGGGACGACCCGGCCGAGCACCGCCGCCGTTCCGATCAGCGGATGCCCGGCGAACGGCAGCTCACGCGACGGCGTGAAGATGCGCACACGGAACGTGCCGCCGTCACGGGGGGGCAGCACGAACGACGTCTCGGACAGGTTGGTCTCCCGCGCCAGCCGCTGCATCCGGTCTTCGTCAAGATTCCGGGCATCGGTGAAGACGCACAGCGCGTTACCTTCCAGGGGCCGCTGCGCGAACACGTCGCAAAGCACGAAACGGTGGGCTGCCATTGGCAGCCGAGCATAGCCACTTGCCCTTCATCCATCGAACCGCATACGCTTTGCACGCGTGCACGAGCCGATCCGGATCCTGATCGCCGAGGACAACGCGCTGCTCCGCGGCGTGTTGCGCGACGCGCTCGCCGAGGCCGGGATGACGGTGGTGGCCGAGGCCAGCGACGGCGCCGAGGCGGTGGAGCTGGCGCAGAGCTCTACGCCGGATGTCGTGGTGATGGACATGCGGATGCCCAACGTCGACGGCATCGAGGCCACCGAGCAGATCGCGAATGCGTCATGGGCGATGCCGGTGGTCGTGCTCTCGGCCTACGACGAGCCGCAGATGATCGAGGCGGCGCTGGCGGCCGGCGCCACCAACTGCCTCAAGAAGGGCGTCGGCCTCGACGAGCTGATCGAGGCCATCCGCGCCGCCGACCGCACCTCGGCCTGACCGGTCCGCTCAGGCGCTGATCCGAAGCCCGCCGCTGCCGGCTTCGCGGGCGCG
>Ga0070684_100000174_pt1 | contig 44220 bp, 56 predicted proteins | sample KBSC723LmetaG_FD_65653 | JGI IMG/M metagenome (GOLD analysis project Ga0070684, IMG submission 65653) | Corn rhizosphere microbial communities from Kellogg Biological Station, Michigan, USA - KBS C7.2-3L metaG | ecosystem: Host-associated > Plants > Roots > Rhizosphere ...
GTCTCGCTTTTTTCTCGTATGTTAGGAAGAACCTAAGAATATTGAAGGGAGCGACGCTCAGCTATCTATTAGAAGTTTGATCATCGCAATAGTAGGATGATCAAAAGAATGATAAAGACTACACCTAATCCACTAAGGGGATATGGACCCCATTCCCGATTATATCTCCACACAGGAGCGGAGAATAACATCATCACAAGAATCACAATGATAAGAAGTTCTAGAATGCCCATTACTTCTTTACCTGATAGCCTGCCTTCATCAAGGCTTTCTTTGCCTTCCGTTTGATCCGATCAAAGTTCCTTCTTTGCTTACAATTGTGCTTCTGGCTCTGATCTTCTCGCAGATTGATCGGTGCTTCCTTTGGGGCGTCCATCTAACTCACGCTCTAAAGAGTAAGTATATCCACACTCTATACATTCAATGATCTTATGTGGAACCGTCCCATCAGCAGTTAACTCACCCGCCTTTTTCTCACTATGAAACCAGATACCAGCTACATTATTTTCATACCTACAATTTGGGCATGGAAAGATCATATAGTCACTATATCAAAGTGGAAGCATATTGTCAATAGTAATTATTATAATAATTTTTAAGTATTACTTTGATCCGATCAAACATTCATCTGCAATGGCCATGACGGTATGCCACCGTCTGACACCTTAAATACATTACCGCCCTCATTATATCGCAGTCCTTGCACCCTCAAAAAGCCTATCTGATAGATAGCCGCTTTCTTCTGATAATCATTCCAAGTATTTGAAATATTCCAATTCAGACCCTTGCCATACATCACATTCCGAGGATCATCAACATGAGCAGATGCATCTTTATAAAAGCCTGCTGAGCATAAGAAATTATGGCCAGTTTCATGAGCACCAGCAACCGCACACCATAACGGTAATTCAGGTATATTATTACCCTTTCGTAATACTCTAACTCTAGAATCATTAAAACAATAAAGTGTAGGATTCCGATCAGCCTTACCTAATGAATCTCCACCTGCTGAAATATCTGTTGAATCGATTGTCTCACTATATGTCAAATGAATAAATTCGCCCGGTCTCAGTCCATTACCACGCGGGCTATATGGCGATGCCCACTCAGGGTTCAGAGTTGTCACTCGAAAATCACCTAACTGTAAAAGTAATTCAGCCAGTCTATTAAAACAAATATTAATCCAAGCATCATCAACAATTAACATATCGTGGATACGATAAAAATCAGCCCAGATGACATAACCAGTATTTGAGCCTGCTGAGATAATGGGTACTGGCATGATTAATCCTGTAAAATACTTAACCAATACTCGCTCGATACATCAATATCGGGAACTTTGCCGAGATCATTCAACCACATTCTAATACCATCGCCAGTCTGAATATCATAATATTCGGAGGCTATAACTAAGCTTGAACAATCACCCTCAAAAGTGGAAGCCTCCCCGTGGACACTTGATCTAAGAAAAGTAGCGATAATAAACGCACAACCTAACGGATCTTCATCTATTCCAACAATGTATTTGAGTACATATCTTAGTGTCATTCTATATTCTCATAAAACTCTCATACTTTTTGATAGATAGTCTACGAAAATATGTAATTATTTTTCCTTGAATTCGATCAATTTCTGTCTCGCTTCCAAATTCTTTTGCAGAATATAAGTGGAAGCATCCTTAATATCTTTTGCGGTTTCTCTAACATACCAGCGTACAACCAATAGCAGAATTAGACCTGCTAGCAGAACCGCAAAAAACGAACTGACGAACATTTTAATGTAACAGAACTCTTGTCGATACCTGTAATAGTCATTTGTCATCTAAGCACCAATTTGTTAAAATTAATCTCGCTCGTCCGCCAGAAAGCATACGGTTTGCCATGTTGCTGAGTATATAGCAATTCGCTTTTTGTGGAATCGCCCATATACCCGCCTACATCCATAAACAGGACCAAATCTGCCAAATCGATCTTACGCTTATGTAGTTCGTCAAGGGCAGGTTTGATCCGATCAAACCTATCAACATTCGGATTATCTTTTGCTTTTTCATGATGACTAAAAAAGCACATAGATAACACAATCCATCCGTGATAAGTGAATACCTGTGCCGCATGTTCAAATTCTTCCTTGAATTTGGAACTACCGCAGAGACAGACTACTTGTGGAAACCTCTGGACAGGAGAGGTAAAGTGGAACTCAAAAGTAGGTAGATTATTAATCATAGTACCAATCATTCTGATTCCCTATATAAGATAAAAACGTCCGATTTCACCTAACTACTTTGAGAAACTAGCTTTTTTCAATGTAACAAAGCAATTTGAGCACTTCTTTCAATGTACCATAGCCAAAATCTTCTAACATAGCGAGCAAAGTGGAAGCATCTACCCCAGTCTCTTTTAGACTCTCCCGAACTTTATTCACTATCTCCGCAGTGAGGCGAGTCTTTCCATTCCGGCGAACACCATAGCCCATTTCGGCACGGACGCTATAAAATACGCTCGGCGGAACAGAAATATTAAACTTCTGTCTAATAATAGCCGCGGTATCTTCGTATGAAAGGCTGATGTTCTCCATCAGCACTTCACGGACAGCATCTCTTTGAGTCATCATAGCTGTTCTTCTTTGATCCGATCAAAGTGTGCAATGTATACTTGAATCTGTTCTTTAACCGTTTTATGTGTATACGACTCTAATATAGCTAAAAGTTCAGGTAACATATCAATACCATACCGGACAGCAAGCTTAGAAATATCCCTGTAACAATCTTCTTTAGTTCGCCGATCAATAATTTGCAAATTACGATCAGAACGGATCTTATAAAATGCTCCACGTTTAAGAATTAAATTATATCTATCTAAAAAATATTCCGCTGCTTGTGTATACGTTGAGTCAGGAAAATTGATTAAATAGGCTTTGATCCGATCAGAAACCGTAAAAAATCTTTCCGGAATTTTTTCTGAATTTGGCATGGCGTTTGCTACGGAAGTATTATTTTCGCTAGGATCGATTCTGAGAGGCTTTCATGTCCTCCAGCCTCCAGCCCCTATGACCCTTTGATCGGCCCTCAGAATCGATCCTAGGAAGAATGGCGGGCCGGCTAGCAATCAGTCACCCCTGTGGTATCCCGTTCGACACCATCGACCAGACTGCTGCCGACCCGCCACTAGCTAGCATATCAAAAGCCCGGTGCAGAGCAAGAATTCTCATAACTTTCTAATAAGATTGTCCCTATCCCCGTAAATTGCTTGCTGCAAACCAGTTACGCCAACCCCGTAGGACAGAGAGGATTGGAGATAGGACACATCTATTTAGGGTTTAAGGACTTACTCTCTATCCTATCACCCTATCCGAATTCTAGTCCAGCCCCAAATATCTAACTGTACTCAAGTCATTGTTTCTCAAATCAAAATTTGAGTACAGTTAGAAGTTTGCTATGGGAGTTCCTACACGGATAGTTTAATAGGATACTCCCTAAGTGCTTACAGAATAAGGACTTGTGTACTACGCTCAAACCTATCTGGACTATCCATCCTATCCCAATTTGATACGATCAAATATTCGCTTCCACGTTTGGGGGTGGGGGCGGGCGGCGAAAATTATCGATTTGATCGGATCAAGGACAAGTATACGATTGAATGATCTTTTGTCAGTCCGATACTTGTTATAGAATTGTATAGATAACTAGGAAATTGTATAGTTAACTATGATAACTTTGTTGAATATTAAGTATTATTTTGAAAATACTTTTAAATTATCTAAAAATATTTTTTGTTTCTCATAAGTTTTTAATAAAATTTCTATTGACTTTGGCACTAACTTATGGTATAATTTAAAGTGGCGGCGAGGACTTGTTTAGCGGGGAAGCCTTGCGAGTGAGCAAGCCAAGTCCTCGCCGCTATTTTGATCGGATCAAACTGGAGAAACTGCAATGAGCACTCATGTATTACGTAGAAGGTTAGCGTTAGAGTTAGAATATTACGATCAGAAAGGCAACTTATTCAATAGAGTTCATTATACGTATACCCATTGCAAGGTTAGTGGGCATACTGGTCGGCCGATTATGAATAATGCATATGCTCATATCAGAGGATTGATTGAGAGTGGTGGCCAGTATGCATTGCCTGGATTAGAGGATGCTGTAGCTGATAAGGTTTGTTATGTTCGTGTTACAGTCCCGTCAATGCGGTTAATTACTCCAAAGTTATTAAAGGTTAAACAATATGATGAGTCTACGCATGATGAAGAAAGCCGGACCGAAGAAACAGGATGAGAACTTTCTTATCGCCCGGCGGATTGAGCGGTTCTTATCGCGGATTGATATGTCTGGTCCTTGCTGGAAGTGGACCGGACCAGTGTCAAAGTCTAGCGGAGCACCTATCGTACTATCTCCGTGGACTAAACAGCCCACGACAGCAGCGAGGGTGATGTATCAGATTAAATGTGGAAGCATCGAACATCTTGATCGGATCAAAGTTCGATGCCTCACTAGCTGGTGTCTGAATCCGGCTCACCTAGAACTTGTAAAACCTGGGCTAGTGAAAGATGAAAAGAAAAATAAAGTTCCCCGAAAGAATCTCTTTTCGTAAATATCAGTTAGATGGTGTTGAGACCGCGAAACGGCTACTAGCCACTGAGCCTGATAAGTGGCATTTATTCTCTGGTCCTACTGGTACAGGAAAGAGTATATTTGAATTACTGTTATTAAATGAAATAGAAGATTCTATCCTCATTACTCCGCGAATTGAGATTATCCGCGATATGCTAGAGAAGTCTGGCATATTCGCGGATACCGTTGATGAGATTGTGACAACTGGACAGCAGTTTGGTATTTATACACCGATACGATTACGTAACATTCTCGCTCGCGGGACGCTTCCACTTCGCCCTAGCGTATTAATCGTAGATGAGGCTCAGCATGATTTAGCTGAGACTTATCAAGACATTATTATGTACTTAAATTATTGTGGAAAGATTGGAGCAACAGCTACACCATATAGAGGGACACCAAAGCAAACTCAAAAGTTCATGAAACAGTGGAACAATAAAGTTCATCCTCTCATTACTTTGCGAGATGCTTCCACTCAAAAGTATATCAGTATCCCTGAGCCTGAGATTTGGCCACTGGTAGATGATGATGAAATTACTGTAGAGAATAATGAGTTCCGTAGTAATTCTGTCACATCTTTTACCTTTGATCGGATCAAAGTAATTGCGGAATGCTCCCGCCGTTTCTGGGATCGGTATATGCAATCATGGGATATTCCTACCATGTTTGCTGTATCGACTAAGGAAATGGTAGGAAGATTAGTACAATGTTTACGCGAACAGGGATTACCTGCATTCGGTGTAACTCAGTCAACTAGTAAGAAAGCCCGTAATGATATCTTCGATGCGACTATCGGTTGTCGCTGTGCTCTTGTACAAATCGATGTAGTCAGCGAGGGTGTTGACTTACCGATCAGACGATTGATTGATGTCAAGCCTACGCTATCTCCTGTTCGCTGGTTACAGCAGATAGGCCGAATCACTCGATACTCGCCGGACATGCTTCCACATTATGTGTGCTGTTGTCGTAACTTGGAACGACATGGCTATCTAATGGAAGGCATGATACCGAATGATAAGATAGTGGAAGCACAGGAGTCATTCAATAAACCTAGTAAGCGTTCTGGCATGAGAGCAATCGGGCTAGAGAACTTAGGTAAATTCAAGCCCGCAAATGTCCATTGTAGTAATGGGATAACCGCATTCTTGTATAATCTTGTTCAAGTACAGGGATACCATAGAACAGAGTATTGTATTCTTGTTCATCCGAATAGCATGGAAACTTTGAAGGCTATGAAGACTGTACCACGTAATGAAGATGGTACGTATGATTGGAAAAAAGCGAGATGGACAGCGATTAACGATATCCCCGATCTGACAGGCTTCGCTAGTGCTCACACGAATCAACTAACAGATAATCAAGCAGCATGGTGGAAGCGAGATTGTGAGACATTTGGATTGAACCCGCACCGCGAAGTAACTAATAAGAACTTCCAAGTGCTTCCACTGCTCGCGGACTTATCACGCCAGTATGGTAAAGTCGTAAGATTGTCATAAGTTTGATCGGATCAAAGTATCCCGCTTCCACTTTAACTGGAGTAACCATGAGAATTGCAATCTTCGGCCAGAAGGAACATGGTAAGACTACTACTGCGAAGTTTATTCAAACCGCGTGGAAGCAAGCGACAGGTAATTATGTTGATATCTGTTCACTAGCGTATCCACTTAAAATGGCAATGAGTTGTCTAACTGGTATGACTATCAATGAGTTAGATGAACTAAAGGATCAGATACCTACAGGGTGGAAGCAATCACCCCGCGACGGATGTAAGAAGATCGGCGATGTTATTAAGGAAGTAGTCCATCCGGATATTCTAACTATCCTAGCACTCTCGCGGAATATGCATTTTATCATTGATGATGGTAGGACAGAAAAAGAAGCAAGAAAATTTCAAAATCAGCAAGTATTCAATGTATTGATCTATCGTCCTGATAAACATAATTATGATAGCCATAATACTGAATCGTGGTTACAGAAAGTGTATGCAGCATTGAATACAGGTTATGACGCAGCGAAGAATCTACCATTATTTGATGTTATCATTTGGAATAATAGCACACTCGATAACCTACGTTCAAAAATTATTGATACAGTAATACCTGAATACCGAATGTGGGTAGGTACTATTACCAATGACTGATAGAGAAGAAGCCGAATATTACATGTATCAGAATTGGAGAAAGTACATGAGAACGCCTACAGATTGGGATACTGTGTTTCTGGACATGGCACACAGTATTGCTCAGCGAAGTAAAGATAAGTCCACGAATGTTGGAGCGGTGCTAGTTAGTAGTCTAAATATTGTACTAGCAACTGGCTTCAATGGCCCGCCTAGACAGCTAGATGATGAGTTAGTTCCTTGGGATAAACGACCAGACAAGTATCATTACATAATCCATGCTGAGGAGAATGCATTATTATTTGCTTTAGGCTCTCACGGTTCTCGTCCTTTGATCGGATCAAAGCTTTACTGTACACATCTACCCTGTCCGGATTGTGTACTGAGGGCAATCCGTTCTGATGTCGCGGAGATTATCTATCCAGTTAATTCGCCAGATTATCAGCTACGTAAGATTGTTGAAACCTGTAATATGAATGAAATATTGACTAAGCAGAAGTATCCCAAAACACTAGTACGGCAGGTTGAATATGCTTCCACTCGGCACTAAAGAACATCCATTACGATGTTCACGATTACATCTCATAGTTAAATGTTCTATGCAAACGTTTCTAGCTGTCGATGAAGAGGATGAGGCTGGCCCATCTGCACATACCGGGAGTGTTGTCCACGCGGGCTGTGCTGAGTTCCATCGAAGCAAAGATGAGAAGTTAGAGATTCGTGAAAAGAAAGGATGGGATGCCATAGCGAAAGCTATGGCACAATTTCCGCGGGCAGAAGAAAGCGAAGTAAAAATATTCTACAGAGAATATATACGCGATCCGCGTAACATTAATATTGATATACCATTGTGGTATGATGGTACATATGCTGTCGAGAAACAGATTGACTTTACTCTGCCTCCCCATGAGTTAGATCCAACAGGCTCAGCTATCCACATTCAAGGGACGTATGATTATTTACGTATGGAGAATGGAGTACCAGTAGTAGATGATATTAAGACAGGTAAAAAAACTCTCTGGGAGATGATACACGATCACGCATTTCAAATATGTGCATATACCTATGGTATCAAACAGATTATTAATAACCTAGACTTTGATAATAAGATAGGTGATAAAGCGTTAATCTTTGATCGGATCAAACCGGGAAAGATTATCCGAGCATATGGCTATCGTGCTAGAGCGAGGAATGCATTTGATCTTTCGCCGGATGGAGTGTTCATTAGCCTTCCCTATCGTACAATGCAACACTGCGAGTGGCTATTAGAAACTGTAAGGCTACACGTTGCATTGTATCGTATGGGCTATGTTAACTTCGGTCCGGGCTACTGGTGTACATTCTGCCCTCAGCAGGGATTGCCCGGCTGTATCGATGCATACGAGCAGTTAACATTACGCGAATCCGCTTCCACTTAAAGAGGTAACAATGAATACGCTAGCAAAGTTACTGGATCGACTATTATTGAATGATGATACATCAGCTATTCCATTAATTATTGACCTATTACAAGAAACAAATGATTATCGGTATAACAAATTTCGTAATACGTATGGTCGTTTTGTCGCATATTGTAATAGTAAATGGAAAGAAATAGAAAAGAATAGAAATTATAAAACTCAAACAACAACAATAAAAAATGAGAATAATAATCCTGAAACAATATCACTATCTGATATAGAAATGCATCAGGAAAATGCTTTCAATCGTTTGGTTAGACGTCATTGGGAAAAGTTCAAATATGATTTAGAAGAAATATTCTGGGAAACGTTAGTACCATCAGCAAATAGTTTAATTAGTGAAATTGTAAATAGAGCATTAGAAGTTAAACCGGATTCATGGGACCATAGTAAAGCACAGAAATCAGGTGGAAGTGGAGCAAGACGAGATGCTAACTATGAACAATTATACGAATAATTGTACAACTATCTTCTCATAAATTTTTAATAAAGATTTCTCTTGACTTTCACAAAGAAGTATGGTATAATGAACATGTCGGCGGAGATAGTCTCTACTGACAAACTTTCTAACCGGAGTTACTGAAATGCCGAAAGCACAGGATCTATCTGGGAAGAGTGGAAGCAAGCCGCAACAGCCTCAGCAGCCCGCGAAAGAGAAACAAGTCATTACAAAGGATGATGTTGCTACAGTCAAAGCTTCTACTCTAGTCCCCACCTCGCAACCGACTTTGATCGGATCAAAGGAAGCGGAGAACATCAGGCAAGTTAACTTGCCTAGCTTTCTCCAGACAACTGAGATGCCGGAGCTAACCACAAGGAAGACAACCGGATACGTTGGATTCGCCCACCCGATGTCAAAGAAGTGGGCTCAGATGGCAGCGGCGGGATGCGAAGAGGGCATGCCGTATCTGTGTTATGAAGGTAGATTCATACCCGCGAAGACATTAGAATTCTTCCTCTGTCATGGGGAATCTTTTAAGACTGTTATGAACGATCGCGGACAGTTCATTTACTGTACCCGCGATTTGGGAGTTACAGTAGTCAACGGGCCGATTAATATTCTTAACCGTGCTACTGGTCAGTTGGTTCCTGCATTGCCAGAGGGAGCGAAGGTAGTTCCTGAACCTCATTATATCGTACTATTGTTAGTTAACCTTAACGGTAATCTCATTCCAATTAAGGGCGATTTCCGCGGGACAAAATCTGGTGGTATCGAGACTTGCATTAGAGCAGTGGAAGCCGCTTCCACTCCTGAATGGGGCAAGCTCAGCGAGCAACATAAAGTCTCACTAGCATTCCCGCAACCGTTCGGACGAGTCTATCACTTTATCCGAACTAAGGGTGAGATTAGTAAGTCTACTGGTCGAGCCTTCCATACCACAAACGCAACATCTGTTCCATCGAATGTTTCTCAAATGCAATTACTCGCCAATGCATTTGAGAATGAAGAGTTTAGTAACACACTGAATGAAGCCTACGAAAACTTTACCAAACGAGTAAAGTTCATGGATGATATCGCCGAAAATGGCCCGAGTATTTGAGTAAGTGAATAGCTTGCTAACACTCATTGAGCCATCGGATGAGTGTTAATGTTCCGCCTGCTATCACTTACTCAAGTGCCCGCTAGAGTTTGATCCGATCAAACTCTAGCGGTGTTTTCAGAAACCCGAATTACATCATAGTCTATTATGATTCTCCAAATGCTCCGGCGGTCTAATGACCGTGTAGCAATTGAGGTGATTGACGATGAAGGACAAACAATTTATCAAAGAATTGTTAATCGTTATACTGAGCGGGATATTCGGTTTCTTTCTCGGATTACTAATTGGTCAGTCACTGAAACAAATAACAATCTTAATGTAACCTGCGAAAATGATGATGATGTCCCAGCATTATTTGAAGATATCACACCTCCACGTTCTTATATAGATCAGTGGACAAATATACCAGCAATAGAGGAACAAAAAGAGACTGATAATACTTTCACATTATATGTTCGTGAGATTAATCAGTTACGTGCTACTGCAAAGGAAATCAAGCATGAGACAGTGGAAGCATGTATCCGCGAAGCCTTTATCTATCATGGCAATGAGCCTATACTTGAATGGACTGATGATAGTTTATTATCATGCCTTGACATTGACTATCATAATCTCACATTGGATGAGCGTCCATCTATTGACGAACTATCATCTATCTTTGATCGGATCAAACCCAAACCTTTTTGCTGGCATCCCTCGCACGGAAGAGGGGCAAAACTCTATTACATTGCTAGCCCCGGTTTTTCAGCCACTGAGCTAGCCTCTGTCGCGGGCTTTAGCTGGCTGTTAACTGATCCGCGAGCAACATTCGAGTTAACTAAATCAGCCCGCCATCCGTGTTACAAACGTTCTTTTGATAACTCGCTTCCACCTTGTAACGCTTCCACTCAAATTCACTACAGTTACGGACAGACTGATCTAGCACCGATTAAACGATTATTATTGAATGAGGTTTCACTAGATGACATTCATGAGTTTCTTAACTCCCGCGGATGGAGCATGGGGCAAACATTGCCCCATACTTGTTGCCCGATACAGGCTGATTCCAATCCCAAAGAATGTGTCTTCGTTGGGGAACGTGGGATCTTTTGTCATCGGTGTTCCGCGAAAGGGTTGGGAACGTCCGGCAACGCGGGATTTGTACCTTATTCAATATTGGTCGGAACGATTGACAATAGACTCAGAAAGATGGTCCGTAGTTTCGTCCACTATGAACATGCAAAGGTTATTCTCTCCAATCTTTACCCGTGTATCGGTGAGAACAATCTACAATCAATCTATCGCATCATGCTAAAGATCTGTCATACTCCAGATGATCCGCGAATTGAAATGGCTATGAGACATGGCAAGGGGTTTGTACGTATTCGCGGGATGTGGGTATCGGCAGATGGAGAAGCACCACTAGTTGACGGAAAGCCTGAGTATGTAAAATCGCTTCCTGTTACAAAGATACCAGTAGACGACGGTTTCACGCTCAGCACCCCGATAGTAACCGCGTTTCAGAATAGCTGTGATCTATCTGAGTATGGATATGAAGATATTACATTCATCCGCGGGTGCAAAGTTTACGGACAGTTCTTACCATATAAGTATGGTGAGAATATCAAGGTAACAGTTCGCCCAGAGTTCCGCAGTTCGGTTCCACAATATATTCCGGCGAATAAACGAATATCAGAAGAGGATTGCTGGAGTTTGATCGAATCAAATTTCCCTGGAATCGACAGGGTATACCTTAAGTTACTCATCGCTGCGAAGGGTGCCGCAGAGGGAAGGCTATGCCAATGCCCTTTCCTGCTCATTACAGGCCCCGCGGGCTCAGGTAAATCTACTACCCCACATATCGCCGCGGGTATCTGTGGAGACAAAGCAGAGGAACCAATCTGGGTACAGGATACTCAAAGATTCAGACAGAACTTAATGGAATCCGCGAGACATTCGTCATTCGTTGTGATTAACGAGCTTTTCAAAGAAGCAAATCGCACTCGTCTCACGCCTACACAAGCATTAGATCCAATGCTATCACTGACAGAAGATTCACGTTCCTGGGAAATGTATGTAGGTCAAGTGGCATTCGGCAGACTCCCAGTGTTCGTGGTCACTGATGTTAACGTCCCACAAGAATTAAAACTCGATATTCAAATTGCCAGACGATTTACATTCTATCAGTTAACACAGCGTAACTATTGGACAGATACGTTTGTATCATCTGGCATCCGCCCTCATGAATTCCGTTTAATGTCTAAGGATCATAACGAAGTTGCTAACTGTTTGCTCTCACATATAATCGATGAGTTCTTCCGCGAACCGCTTCCACTTTCTGAGATATGTAATAGGCTTGAAATCAAGCCATTTGAGGAACAGTCAGAAGAAATCACGCAAGCGAAGAACAGTCTGACAATATTTTACAATGCTGTCGTGGAAGCTCCTCCACTGGAAGGCTCACACGCAGCCAGATATAATCCGAAAAAAGGGTGGAAGCTTATTGACAGGAGCAAAGATTCTGCTATAATGAAAGCTTGGGAAGATATTTGCGATGGGGTAACCGATCCGGAAATGTGGGGCCAGTCGCGGGCTGTCGATGCTGAGGATTGGAAAGCTTTGCTAGGAACTAACTTCCCTGTAGTATGTGAACTGTACAGATACAGACCAACGATACTTTATGTGCGTTTTCGTTCCACTGAGAATGCAAAAAATCCAAAGTGGATTAATGGGAAGATGGTGAAACAATGAAGATCTCTCTTAATGGTGATTATGAACTCTGGGATATTGCATACTCTCACCTATGTCATTTGCTTCCATATAAGAGGAAAAATTATCACAAGACTATTAGACATATGAAATTATATGGTAATTTCAGAAGCCGATATATTCGTAAGCATGTTTATATAACTCAAAAACGATTAAAGTTAGAAATCAAGTTCCTGGAAAGAGAGTTGAAATATCGTAATAATTATCCTGAATATTGTACATTCTGTGAGTTGTTTGTAGTTGGTGTAAATGAAAAGAACCCTGATCGGCCCGGTTCTTATACTGTTCGATGTGTCAGACAGGATGAATCTTTCATCCTTGCTTTCGCCGGATGGTGTGAGGATCATGGCATGATGATACAGAGCCGGAAGCTTATGAGATATCTTGATCGGATCAAACATGGCGGAGTAGTTGTTAAATTTACTAAAGAAGACATACTAAAAGATAAGACGGTGAAACAATAATGTGGGATCACCCATCGCCAGCCTTCATAGATTTTGAGACACAGAGCACAGTGGACATTGGAGAACACGGAGGTAGATTGTATGCCCTTCATCCGTCTACTAGAATATTGCTTCTCTCAGTATGTGTGGAAGAAACGTTTTTTGTATGGCTTCCTACTCATTGTAACTGCATACTCAATCCTAAAAACAATTGCTATTGGCCAAGAAGAATCAAACCGGAATACCCGGTCAAGGTAATTCAGTCTAAGGAATGTCCAAATGAGATACTCGCAGCGGTCAAAAATCGTCCGTTGGTTGCTCACAATGCTTACGGATTTGATCGATACATATGGAATCGTTTCATCGGCAATCATGTCGGCGGATGGCTGGACAGTCTGTATCTGGCCCGCTTATCCGGTCGGCCCGGCCGTCTTGAAACCCTGTCGGAACGCGAACTGGGAGAAGGAAAAGATCACGCTAAAAAGCTTCTACCCATACTTTGCACAGCAACCATCAATCCATTCGGCGGCATTAACTATCCAGTAATCAAACCCGGAGACTTAGAAGCGTTCATTAGATATAACGTCGGCGACGTTGCACTCATGCGGAAGTTATGGCTTACAGCCTTTGATCGGATCAAAGTGGAAGCGGACGTAATTGACGTTCATAACAAGATTAATCAACGCGGGCTAAAACTAGATAAGAATCTATTACGTATCATCGAATCCGCTTCCACTTATAGTCAGCGAGAAGCTTTACAAACAATTAAAGAGCTAACTAAGGGTGCTCTCCACGAAGATAACATTCGTTCAACTAAACAAGTCCATGAATGGCTAGGACGATGGGGTATTACGGTTACAGATGATAACGGGAAACCCTGCCTCAGAAAAGAGATTGTCCAAAAGTTTATTGATAGTGAATACTTGATTGATGCTAATCTCTCCGCGGCTACTGAAATCCCTCCTGTTGTAATCCAAGTGTTAGAATTACGGATGAAAGCACTAAGGATTACTGATGCTAAAATCAAAAAAGCAAAACAAAGAATTGAGTCCGACGGAAGAGTCAGAGATGTTATTAACTATCATATTGCCCATACTGGGCGATTCGGTTCTACAGGTCTCAATCTTCATAATCTTCCTCGCCCTGACAATCGAATTGATATTGAAAGAGTCCTTGCATCAATTGATTATGAATGCTACGATAATAGAGATATCTATAACAATCTTAGAAAGTTCATTCCCGAACGAAAAGAGGGAGAGCGAGCACTGACAGTTGATGATATCTGTAGTGGTCTCATTCGTCCCTCTATCATTGCTAATGGTGTTTTCTGTCTCGCTGATTATGAACAAGTGGAAGCGAGAGGCATAGCCTGGATTGCAGACGAATATAAAAGTTTGCGATCATTCGCCGCTGGGGAAGATCCATACAAGAAATTTGCCGCAACAGTATTTAATATTACCATCGAACAAGTAACAAAAGATCAGAGACAGGTTGCGAAGAATGCCGTACTAGGGTTAGGATATGGCATGGGTCCGGACAAGTTTCGTATCTATGCTGCATTGAACGGAGCCGATCTAGTCAAGGCTGGAGTGACCGCGGAGCAAGTGGTTAATGTTTACCGCGATACCTTTACTAACATTTGTGGATTCAAACCGAAACCTAATAGTAACTTCCGTACCAATGGTATCTGGCATAAACTCGACAAAGCAAGTAAGGGTTGTGTAGAAAATCGAGTGGAAGCATTCGCGGGAAAATGTTCATTCCGTATGCAATATGAGGATATGGTACTAACGTTACCATCAGGCAGAGAAGTTTACTACCCGCGAGCGAGGATAGAGGATGTCATCCCACCCTACTGCTATACCCTCGGATTGCCTCTTGTCCCGAAAGCTACAATCGTGTATGATAGCCCGCGAGGAATGAAGAGCCTGTTCGGCGGGTTGATTGCGGAAAACATTGTCCAGGCCCATTGCCGTGATTTGATGGCTCTGGCGTTAGTTAAGTTTGACAAAGAAGGAATGTTTACCGTCTTTCATGCCCACGATGAAATTGTCAATGAAGAGGAGGAAAGGAAGGCTGATAACACTCTCCGTTCGATGATTCAGATTATGTCTGAAGTCCCGGATTGGTCCGCGGGATTCCCGCTCTCAGTGGAAGGATTCATCACACCGCGGTTTGTAAAGTCGCCGTTTGAGAGTTACAAGCATACTAAGTTCTCGACTAAGATGCTAGCAGTTTGATCCGATCAAAGGTATAATAATGAGGCGAATGAAAGAATGGACCTACAAAGAAATAGAACAACTAAAACAACTAAGACACTCCGGACATACTGTTAAAGACTGTGCGAGGATACTAGACAGACCGCGATTTTCTGTACGGCAACAATTACATAGAAGTAAGATAGTAGTTCAGCCTAAGAAACCGCTTCCACAGCAAATTAAAAAATTAGTATCCAGAGGTAAGACAGATGCATTTATCGCTCTCAAGTTGGGTATAACTGTAGATTCTGTTAGATATCATAGAAAGAAAATGGGATTGCGTGCCAACCAGCAAAGAAATAAAAAGCACCGAGCAAGGTGCTTTGGATGCAATAGAATCGCTCCACTCACTATATCGAAAGGATGGGCAGAACTCGCCGGCTGGACAACTAAATTGATGAGAGATTATGGTAACGAAACAATCGCATTTTGTCCCGAGTGTCCCTCTGAATTTTAGGAGTTAAACATGCGTAAGGCAGTTGGCGGAACGACTCTTATCTATGCTCCCACAATTGAACTTGTGAATGCTTCCACGTATAATAGAACAGCAATCATGAGATTCTTTGATGATATCAAAGTAGATCCAAAAACATATAATTATGAGAGTCAGCCGGAAGTTTCGTTTGAGCAATCGATTACCGAATTTGCTGCGAGGATGTGTTATCAATCGTGGGATAAAGGCAGACCGCACAGGGAGCATATTCATCATCTTACCTCAGTTGGGCACTTATCAGTATTCGAGCATAACGTATTTACATTTGCTCTCGCAGGTATTTCACGTTCTCTAACTCATGAGTTAGTTCGACATCGGCATATGTCATTCTCACAGTTATCACAGCGTTATGTCGATCACACTTACTGGAATCTCGGATTTGTCGTTCCACCAGATTTAATTGAATGGTTTAAAGAAAATCCACTTGCTGAGGAAGAATGGGCAGAAAATAGATTCAAAGAATTACTTGAGTATAAAGCTTCACTTGCTAATACTCGTGGAAGCGAGTTACACATAAAGCGGCGAAGGCAAGCCGCGAGAAACTGTTTGCCTAACTGTATGGAAACCCGTATGGTAGTTAGCGGGAACGCTCGCACTTGGCTAGAGGCTTGTTTGAAGCGTCGGCCTCCTGGAACTACAATGGAGAACTCGCCAGCGGATCTAGAAATTTGGAGGCTGTTTGATCGGATCAAACATATACTCCAATCTTCTTACTTCCCTGATATGTTTAAGCACTTTTATGAAAATTAAATGAGAAAGCTTGACTTGCTCGCCGGTTATGGTATAATGAAAGGGACGGCGGGAAACAACCAACTGGAGGTAACTCGACATGCTGTACTCTCACCTGGACCCGACGAACGGCGAGCATCGCAAGCTGATGGAGGAACGTGCGGAGGAGTTGCGTCAGGAGATTAAAGAGGGCGGTTACACTTCAAAGAAACTGGAGTCCTGGGACAAGAAGACGTTAAAGGAAATTGAGAAGTGGTTGAAGCAAAAATAACTTGACTTCTTACCCCGCTTCCACTATGATCTAGTGGAAGCGGGGATTCCTTGATCCGATCAAACTAGGGACTGACAATGCGAATCGCTCTCAGGGTAACTGAGGAATCAGTCAAGCCGAACAAGTGCGGCGAGTGTCGGGCTTGCTGTACAGTCCTCGCAATCCAGCAACTTGAGCCGCAGAAACCGAACTGGACTCCCTGCCCGCATGAATGTGGGAATGGTTGCTCAATCTATCAGAGCAAGCCTGAAGAATGTAACGAGTACCAGTGTCATTATCTGGAGGGTGTTTTTGGCTCTGATCCCGCTTTCCGGCCGGATAAGCTGGGCTTGCTGGTTGACATGCGAGGTGTAACGGATGATATGGATTATCCGCATGAGGTGTATTTCTTCCAGATTTGGGAAACCCGGCTAAACGCTCGCTTTGAGAAGCGAGCAAGAGCAATGATTCAAAAGCTTGTCGATGAGCGTAAGATAGGTGTTGTCCTCCGAAAGTATGGACAGCCCGCGAGCAAGATGGAAATCCTGGGTAGTAAGAAAATGGTCCGCGAGGTTACAGACTTTCTCATCTGGCAAGTCCAGCGAGCAAAGCAAGAGCAGGGTACAGAATCGCCGATTATTTAGTTGACAAGTTGCCCCGCTTCCACTAGAGTATAAGTGGAAGCGGGGTTTGATCGGATCAAATTAACTGGAGGTAACTGGACATGCCGTTCGTCATCCGCCGAAACTGTAACAGTCAATTCCTTATCTGCGGGGTCGAGATATGGGAATTCTACTGGACTGATGACCCTAAACAAGCTACACAGTTCTCTATTAAAGAAGAAGCGGCAAATTACTGTCAGGATATGGGAATTCTATGGAGAGCTAGAGTGGTCGATATTATTGCTATACCAGAATTGCGAGAACAGAAAAGTTCTCTTTCCGACGCATTTGCTTCCACTCTAACCGTTGAACAGTTGAAAGAGGGTGAGAAGTTTCAGTATGCGACTGGCGGTAATTTGACGTTCATGAAAATCGTTCAGCCTCCCAAGGGCAATGAACTTGAGCATGCTATCGTTGAGACTGACGGCCGTTACTATCTTCATCCTTGCTCGGATGCTTCCTGGGTTGTGATCATTGAGAACTCAGGTAAGCACCATCCGAACTGTGCGATTGGCCGGGTGATTGCTCTGAATAATGGAGTTTTGGTTAAGCGTTTGGCATGACAGTTGCTAATAGAAAAATTTCTAAAAATTAGTTTGACAAGTGGAAGCATCCCGGATATATTACTAGTGTCAGTCAACGTGACTGGCACACACAAAACCGGCAAGCTTGATCCGATCAAACTTGCCACTTCGGAGGGTGATGAGATGGCTCCCAGGAAGAATGCAACGGTTGTGATGGGTCCGGAGTCCGCGAATCTGAAGGTTATCGATACGGTTACCGCCGATCCGAGCAAGCTTCATTTCCGCGATAGTAACCTGTTGGGACGCTCCCGGCCGGTTTCCGATGAGGATGTGATTGCTCTGGCCGACAGCATGAATGTCGCGGTCGGCGGGACGGGCCAGCAGCAGCCTTTGCAAGTTCGCCCGATGCATACTGAGGGCGAGTATGAAATCATCTTTGGCAATACGCGGGCTAGGGCGGGCCAGTTGATCAAGCAGGGTTACAAGGGTAACGATGGAAAGGATCGGCCAGCCCAACCGAACTTTACCCTTCGCTGCGAGGTAGTGGAAGCGGATGACAAGACGGCATTCATGCGGGTGGTGGTCGAGAACGCCCATCGCAATCAGACGAGTCCGATTGACGATGCTTTGAATCAGCAGATTCTCCGCGATACGTACCAGATGACCGACGTGAAGATTGCTCAATTGTACGGGGTTAAGAGTTCTGCGAGCGTCTTCCGCCTTAAGAAGCTTCTGACGCTCCCACAGATTATGCAAGATTACATCCACGATGGGCGGATGACATTCCAAGCGGGATCGGAGATTCAGCAGTTCGGCGAGAAGCACGGGCCGGAAGCCTTGGGTAAGGTGTGGGATAACATTAAGAAGCCTTCCGAGAATGAGACCGACCCCGAGAAGCTAGGGTCAACTCGTATCAGCCTCAGTGATGTCCAGGATGCTGTCAAGGCATGGAAGGAAGAGCAAAAGACGGCAGCGAAGAATGCTCCTCAAGCCACGACGGGAGAACAGGGAAGCCAGCCCGCTCCGGGTGATACTACTAATGTTCCGCCAGCCGGGGAAGGGACCACTACACATTCTGACACTTCGGTGAATGGGACTCCGAAGGAAAAGGATAAGGCTCTGACCGCTCCGAAGATCAAGAAGATTCTGACGGATCTTACAACGGCAACGAAGAACGTCCCTCAGGTTTTCAAGGACTTCGCCGCGGCTTTCCTGATGGTCTGCGAGGGTACTGCTAGTACCCGAGACCTGGCGGATTTCATGCAACACTATGCATCTGCTGCTGAGATTGCTCAGTGGGATATGGTAGCCGAGAAGGAAATCGAAGAGGCTGCTAAGCCAGAAGAGCAGGCTGTAGAAGCCTAAGCAGGAAACAAAGTGGAAGCGGGATAACTCGCTTCCACTTTCCGATTTGATCCGATCAAATTTCACTTAAAGGGAGAACGGTTATGCGAATGTTCTTTGCTCTTGCGGTGAGCCTGTTCCTCGCTTCCACTTTGAATGCCCAGACGACTAGTGGTTATGTTACGGGAGTTACATTTACTGGCACTGACAACAATGCCAATGATCCTTACGTTGTCTATTTCGAGTTTGAACTAGACGACCGGGCTTCTCCGCCCGCATGGGAAGCTTTTCGGGTTGATTTTAAGATCCTATATTTTAGTTTTGGTCTCTCCGATAACCCGGATTGGGATAGTGGTTGGAAGTCAACCGGGGCTTTTTACTATGAGAGTAGCCCGACTTTTGTTTCTGATGAAATTGGTGTCACACTTCCGTTCGACCCCTCGCACAATTTTTATGCTAACGTAACTATTCAGTGGGGTCACTTTAACAATGTCGGCACCTTTATTGTTGACTACTCACAGGTAATCTACTCCGGTAATGATGGTACTACTGCATATGTCTTGAATCTTCCCTAACCGCTGCATCAAGTGGAAGCGAGGTAACTCGCTTCCACGTTTCCATTTGATCTGATCAAAGCTTACCTAGCCCAACTGGTAGAGGCAGAGCACTTAAAATGCTCCTGTTCCGGGTTCAAATCCCGGGGTAAGCAATTTTCCAGAAATCTAGTTGACACATCCGCGAACCATGCTATAGTACAAGTGTGGTGAGGGAAACAAGGACCTGCAAATCGGAGAAGACAAATGTATCGCTTCGCTGAACTGACCCTGGATACCGTGGTTGAGACGACGGCTACCCTGTTTATCGGTGCTAAGAAGCGGAAGCTTCAAAGGCAAACGGTTGTGAAAATCGTTTCGATGAACCGGGATCAGTCTGAGATCGTGATTATGACCCCGGTTGGGACGTTCATGGTGAAGCGGGAATTGATCCGGATCGTTTGCCCGCCGGCTCAGCAGACCCAACCGCTTTTCGCCTAGTAGCAATCAAACCCCGCTTCCACTTTAAGTGGAAGCGGGATTCTTTGATCGGATCAAACCAGAAAAAATAAAAATCTTTCTTGACATCCTCCGACATCGTGCTATGATATAGATGTAGTGAGGATCGGAAACACGAAACGGAGGAACGAAAATGATGACTGCTCTCCTGATTCTGGTCGCGGTTGTGCTGGTTGTCGGGATGATCGGGCTTGCTAGCCTTGCGGTTAAGGGAAGCTTTGTCGAATACTTCCTGTTCTTCGCTCCCGCGATTAACTGTCTGTGGGAGATTCTGATTGCGATCCTGGCCAATCTGGTTAAGCAGCAGGAGTAACGATGAGCGTCTGGTACACTCAATGCCCAAAGTGCAAAGATATCTTCCGCTGGTACAGCAACCCGCGGAAGATCATCCGGCGATGTGTGCGGTGCAGTGTGGCTATGGTTCAGTACAACCGGCCAAAGCCCGCAGAGCCGAAGCAGAAGAAAAACTTGTTTGACTTTTAAACTGGAGTAACTACAATGGCAGACAGAACAAGGGCAGAACTATTGCAAATTGAGGTAGATGCTTTAAAACTTATGAAAGAGTTTGGATTAGAGGGATGGAAATTCGGATATGGTGGATACAAGCGGACGCTAGGTAGATGTCATACTACTAGTAAGATTATCACAATATCCCTCTGGCACGCGGTTCACGATACTGACGAACAGGTATGGGAAACGATCAGACATGAGATTGCCCACGCTATCGTTCCCACTGTTAGCGGACATGGGCCAGAGTGGCAGGAAGCGGCTAGGAAGACAGGATGTAAGGATATCCGCGGGAAGTGTACCGAACGATTAGTCCAGCCTCCCGCAAAGTGGTACGCTGTCTGTAGCTGTCCTAGACGGCATGAGTGGTTGAAACGACCCAAGCGAACAGTCAAGTTCGTCTGTCGATCTTGCCGGACTGAGTTGATAGCTGTCCCTGTTCAGACTGTGAAACCGAAACCCAAGAACATGTTTGACTTTTGATCGGATCAAACCCCTGCCACATTGGCAGGGAAAATCTTTTTAGAAAATCTCCCTTGCTCGCTTGACATCTTTCCGGAGTGGTGTATTATATAGGTGTGGTGAGTGGGAGCGGGGCAAGGATGCCCCTTCCTCTTTGATCCGATCAAACTTCTAAACTGGAGATTCCCATGCAAGCTTGCCTCCTCATCTACGATGTCCCGACCGGTTCTATCCCGATGGCAGAGCATCCCTGTGTTCGGCTCCGGCCTATCGCGGTTCGTCTCCAACTGTCCGGTTGGGTGATCATGGAAGGCAACATTCCGTATACCTATCTTCACTACCTGACTGAGAAGGGGTGTACGTGGGACGTTATTAAGTTCGATCAAGCTGAGAATGAGAAGATCATTCAAAAGGCTATCGCTTCTACGAAGAATGAAATCAAGGCTACCATTCAATCCGCTAGGAAGAGTTACACTGATAGCTGTGCTCGCTTCTCCGACGGTAGCATGGTGCCAGAGGATGCATTGAAGAAGTATGACACGAACACAAAGGCTACCGTCAAGCGACTTAAGCAAACCCTTGCCGATCTTAGGAAAGCCGCTTCCACTTTCGGAATCGGGGATAAGGATTTGAATGTCGTCGATGCCTTTCAGCAGGTTAACGCTCTACAGGCTTCCATCGCGGAGAAGGCTAAAGAGTACAGCCGGGTGGTTAACGAGCTAGCAAAGCAACGTGGCGAGAATGACGGCATGGTACGTATGGCCCGTGCCGATCAAGTTCCCGCCGGTGTCCTCGCGGACTACGCTGAGGAACATGGGGTAAAGGGAACGGCGAAGCTTAGGAATATGTTTGACTTTTGAATGTCAGAATATCAGGGTTCTGGAAAATTTTCCAGAACCCTGTTGACTTCCTCCCGACATCCACTATATTGAAAGTGTAGTCAACAACAAACGGAGAGACGAAATGAACGACCTACCCGAGATTCCTGATGTCCTCCCGCTGACCGCGGAGCAGGATGCAGAGGAAACCCGCCACTACTGTGAGATGATTAACGCGGTCGGAACAGTTCAAGTTGATGGCCCGACGTTTGGTGAACTGCTAGGGAATGTTTGATCCGATCAAACCCCGCTTCCACATAAAGTGGAAGCGGGGTTACATTGTTTACCTTGCTTGCTGTGGCTGGCTGGATTGCTTCCAGCCCGCGACCAGTTGCAACACCAGTTGGATAAGCTGAGCAAGGGTAGCTAGGTCGATGCTAGCGTTTACCCCGCGTTCCTGAGACAGTTCGTGTAACCTCTGCGGATTGTCCTGATGCCGTTCACACCAATCCTGTAGGGAATCACAGCAATCATCAGTAGCTTGCTGATGTTGAGGATTGGTGATACTGGCACTTGCACGGGGCCGCGTGAGATTGATATTCGGGCCAGCCCCACTAGAAGTCACGTCAGGATTGAAGACAGCATTAAGCGTAGCAATGCATTGCTTGAACGCTTGATAGTAGTTCCCATCCCGAAGCGAAGCGTAGATATTCTGCAAATCGTACAAGTCAACCGTTCCACACCCCATAGCATTCGGGATATCAGTTGACCTGCTAGCCGTTACCCGATCGAAACCCGTATTCGTGGTATGTCCTACCCGCGAACCGGGAACAGTGGAAGCGGGTTGCTGAGGAGCAGGTTGCTGCTGATCCCGTTGCTGCTGCCGAGCCTGCTCCAACTGCTGCTTAGCTTGTTCCACTTCCCGTTGCTGCTGAGTGGAAGCGGGTTGCTCTGCCTTATGAGGATTCGTCTGGAATCCCTTCCCCTCCGCTGCCTTCATGGCATCAGACTTTTGCGGTTCAGCCATTACAAGAACTCCTGTTATATTTTGATCGGATCAAACCGGATCGAAGTATCCGGTTTAGGTGTTGTTCGGTGGCGGGTTATTCGGATCAGCCGGAGTGTTCCGAGTAACCGCAGCAGTGATCGAATCCTTATCCGAAATGATGCGGTTACCCATCTCGCGGATAGCCGCAGCATCGTTAGCATGCGTCCGCATAAACTCGCCTAGGTTATCTAGGAGAGCGTTATTCGATGCGGTCACAGTGTCCAGTTCATCCGCCGCAGCCTTCATCTCATTAAGAGCATCAGCAACCGTGTCAGCCATAGTAGCACCTTTGTTAAAGTAACAGATAGGCGAATGTCAATGCTTCCACAAATTACGTTACAGGTTTATTCTTTTCGTCTGCCTGTTTAATCCTTTCTGTTGTAGAAACAATACCTTCCTTTAATTTATTAATTTGTTGTACCGTTTGAGAGTCATTACCCGATGGGAACTCTCCTGTTACTGTTACTTCCTCTGTCACACTCTGCCCATCAGCAGTGATTGTCCGCCTCATTGTTACAGTGATCATAGTTAGATTCTCTGAAGAACATCTTTTACAATCTGTTCCTCCGAAACTCCCTTGATTGCTTCATTATACATAAAGCCGAGTAACGCTGTAGACTTTAACATTGCTTTTAATGAACTGTAATTATATGGTGCTCTCATCAGTTTATTTGTTACATCCATGCAAGCTTTCCAAGTAACATCCCACGGATTAACTGGTTTCGGAGGTGGTGGAGGAACCGGCGGAACAGGTGGAATCACTTGCTGAGGATATAGTTTAGCAATCAAATGTTCATCGTAAGAATCAATCTTCTCAGCAGAGACAATTGATTGTCCGCTCTTTGTAACGTTAACTCCATTCCACGTTCCCGGAAAATCATACTCCATCACAGATTTCACATCCGCAGCAGTCGCGGATAACAGACTTTCATTTAATGGTGTAAGGATTTGTTCATTTACTGTCTGCTTATCCCATCCCTGGGTTTCTTCTGCCCACTTATAAACACCAATGGGATTCAATAACTCAATAATCGCTGGCCGTTCGTGCTCGTGAACAAATCCGAGAGTATGTCCAAACTCATGCTCAACTACACGATAGAATTCAGAGTCATCTGTATACTTGACATTAAACCCCGACAGAGTCATTGTCGGTGAGGATTGATCGACTTCTCTAATATCCTGACCAACGTATGACCAATATCCATCATTAGTCTGTGTGATGATCCTAACGTCTGCTAATTTATCTGATGTTAGAGAGAACTTGACATTCCCTCTGCCGGACAAACCCCAGTGATTTGCAAATTCAACAATCTTTTTCTGTGTCGGAAGATCAGTTGAGTCTAAGAATGATACAGTCAGATTAACGCCGGTTGTTGGCCAGAGACGGCTAGTCAATGCTGCGATACGTTGAGGAGTAAGAAAACTCCTCATCGCATGGTCCTGTCTAGCGATAGCCGGTTTATTCGCCGGATTAGTCCGAATACTCCTCTGAGCAGAGCGAATATCCTTCTCTGCCGGAAGCTTCTTTTCTTTGCAATCAGCAATTGTCAGTAGCTTTGCTGGTATCATTCTGTTTAATCTCCACTTCAACCTTTGGTGGAATCACTGGCATGGACTGGTTTGATTCGATCAAAGGTATAACAGTCTCTTGAATCTTTGCTGCTTTCTCATCCAACTTGTCTGCTTTCTCTGTTACTTTCTGAGATGTCCTATCAACCTTTTCAAGTGTCTCCGCAGTTCTCGTTTCACGTTCTTTAATTATCTGTAACAACGTATAAATCTGCTTTATCCAACTATACTTAATATAATGTACGTATAACTCCATTGCAAATATGCAGGATATCATAGACAGAATAGCAACAAACGACCATACACAGAAGCGAATAACATGAATGTAAGGATCATCGGGTGCAATACCAAAATGCCTTCCTGTCCATCCTTCATAAGCAATCATGATTGCCTACCCTTTAGAATATTAACTTGTTCTTCTAAGTAGGCGACTTTTTGCTCTAAGCGAAAAGTTTTCATTTTCTCATTATTATGTTCTTCTTTACAACAATCTACTGATTGTTCTAACTCCGCTATTCTAAACTCTTTCTGATCACGGTCTCTTTTATATTCTTCGATTAAAATTTTAAACTCGTCTCTTGCTTGAGAGTATTTCTCTCGTCTTATTTTGACTAACGCTGCTGAGGCTCCTCCAAGTGCAGATCCGATTGCAACGCCTAATCCCACATAATAAGCTATATCCATTATTCAGGCTCGAATACTAGGATTGCCTTATGATGGTAGTTGCTATGTAGTTTTAGCGGATACTGATTCAGTGGATACTTTGTAATGTCCAATCCGCGATATCCACCTAGCCAGCAATCCGTCTGCATTTGCACCTTATCTTGACAGAGGACTACAGTTTTCCACTTCTTTGATCGGATCAAACGGTCTAACCAATTGGTAATCATTCTGTTCGGCCAGTGATGGAGGACATCCTTACAGATAAGAACATCCCCATTATCTATTATATCAAGATTTTCATAAAAGTCAAGCTTTTTAAAAGTATTATTTGTATAATTTTTAAATCTTACTTTGAGAATAGAAATGATATCCTCAGCACAATCATATCCTACGTACTTTTGGCATTTAATTCTAGTGCCAATAATACCATTACCACATCCTAGATCTACAACTGTATTATAATTCTTTTGTTTGATTAATTCATTCATTCTATCTATAAATATTTGAGCCTCTTTGAGTGTACTTCCTGCCCCGCTTCCACCATTCCAAAGATTTTTTGAATAAACATTAGTAAAAGTGGAAGCGGGGTCAGTCTGACTTTTGTTAATTACTTTGACCAAATATTCAAAAACTGTCTGTTCTTCCGGTAAATAGTATTGAGGGTTTGAATATCGGTGTCTTCCCCGCGGAATATGGTGAGGGTGGAACAATTTTCCCTGACATCGATGAACGATCATCTGCATATCGTGATCATTACAGATAAATGCAACGTTATTCCACTTCGCATGGTCAATCACTTTATAATCACAGCATCCCATAGCTAGTCCGACTCGCCACGCATCCTGATCACCATACATATAGTTAAAGAAATATCTGCTATTTTCACAGATATAATTGGTTATATGTATAAGCTTCCAAGCTTTGATCCGATCAATAAGTAACTGTCCACCCTGCACCGCGACAACGTTATTGTTTCCCTTCGGATAGACCAATTCCCACTTGATTGACCGCTCCTGATTTGGAAGATCTTTCCAATAACCAAATGAATATTTCTCTAAATACCTAAACATCACACAAGGATCGTTTACAACGTATGCATCAGCATCCAAGTATAATACTTTTGTCAGTCTCGTATGCATCAAAGCAAACAGTTTCGCTTGCCAGCCTCCACCCGGGCCATCCGCCCTCTCTAAAGTGGAAGCATCCCGCATAGAATCAATATTATGATAGGTAACTCCATACACATCCTCTAAGTCACTTTTGTCTATCGCTTCCACATTTCCGCGATACCATATCTCTACAGGAAGCATACAACCCATATGTCGGAGCATTTTCACGCCAACTACTATCCCCGGCCAGTAGACACCTCCGCCAACGTAAATCACGCCTAGCCCACCACTGGCGATATAATCATCGCGGACTTTGATCCGATCAAAATATAACTGTAGTTCAGATATCATAATGGTAGACTACCATTTTAAAATTAACTTCAGGTCGAGCCACTGCAAAACACCTGTCCGCCATATGCTCGTCTGAATATCCCGCGTTGATATACTGGCTGACTGAATGACGGTTGCTGGAATATCTGTTGCTGGTATACTGGATAGTTTATTGGATACTGATATATTGGTTGCCGATATACTGGGTACTGGTAAACTGAAGTAGATATAATTTGATACTCTGGAGTTCTCACTACTCTAGTGGGCGATTGTGCGGGCTCATGACATCTAAACGGGGCTTGTGGTGGTTCTCCACCACAAGCAAATGCCGACATAATTAATAGACTGTTCATGTTATGCTGCTAGCTTATGACCCGGCCAGTGAAGTTTGATTAGCTCAGACGGTTTAGCACTGACCGGAGCAACGCAACCGTCTGCCTCTGCCTTGGAACCAGTAAGAACGCCGGTTCCATTATCCTCCCAACTGTCAGACCATGAATTCCAAATTCTGACACCATAACCAGCAGTAACAGGATTATGCAATCCCATCGTAATTTCAAATAGCCGCAAGTTAGTACGATAAACTAGCTTACCATTCTGGTGTCGAACTTTCTTAATAAGACTCGTCCCATTCACTAAGTCCAGTCCACATACACTATGAGACCACCAGTTATAATCACCAATATCAGGATTAGAACATAAGAATAATGTAGCACGTTGTTTGAAGGCTAGATTACGATCGTATGGTTGTGCTGACTGATCGTAAAAAGCAGTTGTGATTTTATGCTTTGCAGCGTCAGACCATACTTCCGGTTTATCATACTTACGATAATTCCTATCCCCTTGTGGCCATACATCCTGACTCGCTTGTCCCTTATCCATAATAAAATCTAATGCCAATGCACCCCAACCGCCCTCATCTCGACCGTTCTTAATCGTTGCTGCCACACAAAAAGCGGATAGAGGTATATACGGAAGATTCATCTTTGCCCGAAGAACTGTATGGGCATTTGTCGGACTATGAGCCCAACAATACCCTACTCCATCCTGATCTAATGATGGAATAGGTTTACCACCATTCCCACGATTGCGAATGTCTGAGCATCGCATTTTCTTCTTAATCTGATCAGCTAACATCGCTGGCCAATCAGATTCATCAAATACCGGCATGTCAACAGACTTCATCGGTCGTTTATAAGTCTTCCAATCTGCCGGCCGCGGGATCAATCCTTTCGCTCTAACTTTCCCGTCTGGACCCTGATAAGCATGAATAAGGTGTTGAATCTCTGGAAAGTGTGCATTATGATCACCAATAATTAACTCACGATTATCAATAGTCGTAATCATAAGAATATCCTTTACTTATACTTGTTAATTAACATTTGTAATTCTGTCGGATTATCAGATAGCGGACCCTCATATCCACTTTTGCCATTACCAATATATACCCAATTGGGAGACTTTCGCGGACGGCTAAATGCGTCTGCCCATTTCTTAGGAGAGGAAGATACATCCGAATCCGCTGGCCAGATTCTCCAAGTATGCTTTTTACCGTCTGGCCCAACAGGAGTAATACTATCTAAATATTGCCCCATTCCCTCGCTGTTAATAATTTCTCTCTGCCCACCCGTCAAACCAACTTGATTCTTTGGATCATAAGTTATTAGAATATGCAATCCAGTTTCGCCAGCAAACGGGGATTTCGGATCAGGAGTCGGGCCGGGTGGGACTGGCGGATTTGGCCCGGGTGGAACGGGTGGAAGTGGAGCATCACCAATCACTACAGTAAATGAGGCTGTCGCTTGTTCTCCAGTTGGGCTAGCTCCGACAGCTACAAAATCGTATCTTCCAACTGGAATACGAGAAGCATCAATAACAAACATTCTCTTATCAGCAAGAATGGCAGTCGGCATCGGATAGATACCGGCTGTCAATGAAACGTAAGTTACACTCTTAACTGTATCCCCTGATGGGGTATAAATTACATACCCTTGTACTGGCGTTAGTTCTTTCGGAATATCTAATTTTGGAGGTTGGGCAACTCCATAAGTGGAAGCGAGTAACACCGCGAGACATGATATTCTGAACATTGTTTTCCCTTTGATCGGATCAAAATCCACTAAACGATCCTGCCTCAATGCTTCCACCACTTCCGACGCTGCCATCACTTCCTATGCTACCTCCGCTTTCCCCGCTTCCACTTCCGGCGAACTGGCCAATATCACACTTGCCAAATTTTGTAACTTCAAACAAGTCTAAGTATGTTGCCCATCCCTGATAGCCACTCCATCCGCGATCCGCAGCAGCCCAATAGAGGATAGGGTCGGTTCCTGAAGTAGAAGCAATATAACTGCTTTGCGTATATGCGACAGTCGGAAATACGCGGAAACATAGTCGTATTGCTGTACTCTCAACGTTCAGTGAGAGTCTACAGTTTGCCGTTTTAAAGAATGCGTTATACTGATTATTCCAATCCCCGAACATTCGTGTAGTTCCACCACCGTTATATACCTGTCCAGAAAGAACAGGTTGAGGATGGATCAATCCAAGATTATTTCTCTCATCCCCACTAACACTCTGATGGAATTCTATATTTCCTTGCTCATCGTATAAAGTAGTATCGATCATATTACCATCTTCATCGATACTAATAATATCATAATTAAAATCAAAGTATAATCCTGAGAGTGTGGAACCGTAGCTGCTAAATGATCCATCATCAATATATGGAGAGAACGCCATAATACCGATTCGGCCGTCCACAACTACCCGGCCAGTATTCGCTGGAATGTATAGCTGTGGTCCTCTATCACCGATAGCACCAGATATTAATTTACGATCAAATAACTTTCTAACATTATTAATCTGTGCTACTGTCGTTGTCGGATAAGTATTATTATTAATGATTGAGAAATCATCGCCCTCAGTGTCCGGATCGGTTCCATCCCAACCGACACATCCATCTATGTTATTATCTCTCTTATATCTAATTGAAGCTTTGAACTTTGATCCGATCAAATTTACCACGGCTAATACCACTTCAGGAGACAGCCCCGATAGACCGGATTCGTGTAATGTCGATCCGTCTAACGTTTCCCAATATATAATCCGTGCCGTTCCCGCATCAGGACTAGAGTCTAAATAATCAATGTTATCAGGAATGGGATTAGCCCATTCATCTGTTAAATTATTGAGTCTTACAAGTGCTAGAGTATATCCTGCAATTACTGCCGGAACAATCTCTCTAACAACTGGTCCGCTCGGATCGGAAGTAGTAGGAAAGGCTTCACCAATTGGGAGAATTGTAATACAAATATTATCGTTATCTGTCTCAGGCGGAAACGCTGCCATTACCGGACGTTTAGCAAAATGATATGGGTCTGATTGAAAATCTACAGCAACTCCGGATACTCGAAAAATCTTAAAAGCTTCTTTAATCGAATCAAGTTTTGTATGAATGAAAATCGTATTATGAGGCTGAATAGTAGACTTATCCTGACCGCCACGGAGATTAAATTTATCACGTTTGTACGCTCGCAACATATCAATAAGGCTATTGTATGTTGCGGCCGGAATCGCCAGCCTATCGCCCGGTTTGACTTTCTTTTCCTGTTCCATAGCCATAAGTGGAAGCATCCCGCGAAAGTTTGTTATGCTCCAATGCCAATTAAACTAAAATCTGCATAGTCGTAAATCTTCTCAACATAATAGTAGAATGGCTGTTGGGTTAACTGCCCAACGTCATTCACGTTCTTATAACTAACCCATAGATATTGCCAACCTTCTTTTTTCGGTACAACTAATCCAGGTCGAAGATTGATATTGAGTACCGTCGGTTGACATGCAAACTTATATGAGACTGTTGCATTTTCAGTCCCTTTCGCTTGCATGCTCGCTCCCATGAATAATACATCACCCTTCGGATACCCATAGAATGTGTCGTTATTTACCTTACCCGTTAAAGTATATAAGAGGTTTAAATAATCTAAGGTAATATACCCAAACGTTCTTGTTAAACTCCACTCAAAATGTGGAGACATCCTATCTACACCAGTAACCTCACCATCTTGTGTAATCCCAATCGCTTGCTCATTATTCGGAGCGAATCCGAAGTTTGGTCCGGCTCTATCGATAGTCTGCTTACTCTGTGTAATATGCTCTGATACAACCGAAATATCAAACGAATAATCGGCTCCTAACGGTTGAGTTCCCGGCGGGGCTGGAGGTGGTGTAGATTCCGGTGTTGCACCTTGCCCGGGATTGACAGCGGTTACAATACTGTCATACTTCGCATCTGCCTTCCACATCAACCCGCCGAGAGGCTCAATACTAACATTCTGTAATAATAATCCAAAAAAGAGATTTGGAATAACTGCTAAAAATCCTGCTCTCGCTATTGCATCATCGTCTGATCCATAACCAATAAACATCAAATCAGCATCCTGTTTATCCCATGCAATATTAACTTTTCGACTTTGATAAAATTCTATGACATCAAAACTCATATCATACCTTTGATCGGATCAAAGATTACTGGAATGCCGGCTGTCCGACTTTCTTATTTATATCATTCAATACAGCTAACTGCTGCTTTTGAACTTCATACTGTTTCTTTGCATATTCGTTTGCTTTTCCTCTCGCCAATGCCCCAGTAAAATCTGCACTATGGAAAGTTCCTTTAACAGAATCACCTAATGAGATAGCAAGCTTTCGTCTTAACGCTTCCTCTTCCTTTGGATCGACTTTCACTTCTGGTTTTTGGGCTTTACCCTTCTCAGCAAGTTGTCTCAGTCTCTCTCTGGCATCGGCTAGGTTTCCTTTCGCTTCATCAATCTGCTGTTGCCTGAAAGCTTCTCTATCAGCCTTTTCGGCTTCTTTCATTTTTCTTAATTGTTGCCCGACACCCTCAGCAAAATCTTCTGCTGCTTTCCGACCCTCTGTTGCCCATATAAACGTTGTTTGAATACCGGCAACCACTTCCTCAAATAAACTTTGTAAACTCATCCACTGATCAATAATAAACCGCTTGAACGCTACCCATGCCTCTGTTAACTTGGATAGTCCTAATTTCCAAGCGACTTCTAACCCTGCCATCGCAATTTCGCCAGCAAGAGCCAAATCACCCTTCTGAAGAGCACCAACGATACCGTCCCATGCCTCCATAAATCCATCTCGAATTGAACTCCAGTTAGCTGCAAAGGCTACAGCCAATGCAGCTACAGCAGCCCCGAGAGGTGTAAATAGACCCGCAATTAGGGAAGAGCCTATTGCAATCAATCCTCCAATTATCGCAATAACACCTTTAATAGCAAATGCAATAGCAATAAATGCAGTCCCACCAATAGCCAATCCGCCAGCTACTAGAGCAATCGTTGCAATCAATTGACGATTATTTCGGATAAATTCTCTAATCATCGTCAAATAGATCATCGCAAAACTAGTACCATCCTTGATATTTCCACCTAAATTCAGAACTGCTAACCCTAGTTCAAATACCGTATTCTTTGCACTCGCCCAGACTTTATTCAAATCCTTGTTAATATCAATTGCGGCTCTAGCATCATCGGAATTAATTACTGCTCCCACTTGTCCCGCTTCTGCCATCAACGCTTTAATACCGTCTCTGCCCTTAGAGAAAAGTGGAAGCAACTTACCAAATTCATCTCCAAACAAACCCGCGAGTAACATTTGCTTTTCAAGCGGATTCTTAATTCCCTCTACTGCTTTTGCGACTAATAGAAACTTATCCTCAAGTTTCATATTAGCAAAATCTTGTGCGTTCGTTCCGAGTAGTTCCAAAGAAGCGGCTTGATCCGTCCCGCCTTTAGCAGCTTGTAACGCTGCCTGTTGCATCTTCTCCGCGGCTTTCACCCAATCCTCTACCTGAACTCCAGAAGCTTCCGCAGCATAGCCCAGAGAGGATAAAGATTCTGTAGTAGTCCCTAACCTCTCAGCTAATTTTCCAGTATCAGCGGCACGATCAAGAGAGGATCGGAAAACCGCGGCTAATGGTGCAAAGATAGCTGCACCTAGCCCGGCGGAAACTAAACCAATCTTTTGAACTTTAGACGCAAATAACTGAAGCCTTCCAAAATTATCTTTGAGAATTTTCTTAAATTTTTCATCTGAGCCAGTAATTTCAAAAAATGCTTCCCCGGCTTTAATAGCCGCAGCACCTATCGCAGCCCCGCCGATATTACCGCCAAGTGCCATTGTTTGATCCGATCAAAGTTCAAATCTTCTTTTTAGCAAGCTTCTTTAGATAGTTCCCTAGAATATCAAATCCAACCTTACTCTCTAGTTCTCTATCGCGGTCTGTTTTTAATGCTTCCACTTCTATCATACGATACGGATTCGCTGTGGAAGGATTAAATTGTCCTGAGAACGTTGCTCCAATCCAACAAACATGGTCGATGAATAAATCGTATAAAAATTTCTTCTTACCATCTGCCATCAAATCTAGTTTACGAAGCGTAAACGGTCTAGGATCAATTCCTATAATACCTGCTAATTCATAGCAATATTTGAGTATGCTTTTGATACGTGGTCTTTCATCTTTTCCGCTATCTTCTGATCGATTTTTTCGATCAGTCCGGGCATTTCCTCCGCGAGCACTCTCCCGGCCGACGCTCTCGGGTAAAAAGTTATTAACGATTCAATTAGAGCATTAGCCCCTTTGTCTATCGCTCCTCTGTCAAATCTATATCCAAATTCCTTTGGTGTGATATTCAATTCGTGTATTTGATCCGCACAACAGACATACAATACTTCCACTAACTTTTTCGGCTCTGTAAAGAGCATAGTAGCAAGTTTTTCAGAATCATTTAAAAGTAGGTCGAAATCTACTCCTGTTGCTTCTTTGATATCTTCAATCAAACCAACGTTTAAATCAATTGACCATTCATGTCCAGTTTTATCTTTAAATTTGCTCATTATTTACCTAGTATTTGACCTAGTCGCACGGTTCAATGAAAATATTTGTGGAAGCTTATCTAGATTCTCTTTAACAGCCGGAGCAGTATACGGACGAGCAGGGAACCGTTTGACAATTGATTTACCCGTCCGTTTGCTATGGATTGTCCTAACCTCACCCTTTTCTTGAACCCTCGGAACATCAAAGCTAGCTGTCCTGTTGAGTTTTGCAGGACCAACTATCATAGACTTATTCTTACGATCATACACAAAAAAATAATATTTCTTAAGATACTTATTACCATGAGAATGTGGAGGCATTCCCGGTGGGGATGCTCCACTCCGAGTTTTCATTGAAGTTTGTGCAGTCCTCCGAATAAATGCTCCAAGCTTTGACAAACCCTTCTGTAACATCCTATCCGCTTCATCAAGAGCATCTTTACCGAAGAACTGAGTTTTCACTTTGGCAAATGAGCTAGCCATTTAACTACCTGTCAGATTTCCAAAATCAATGAACGTCGGAGTTCCACCCACAACAGCAACAAACTTCGGGAGATTAGTGGAAGCACAAGGCTTGATCGTAAATTCTTTAAATAGAACGTTACCCATTGCCTGATCCTCGGAGAATCCGAAGATCCTTCCATCGAACCTATAACCAGAACTTAAATTCTGGTCACTTGCTCCATTCAATGCCATAAGATCAAGAACAAGCCGATTATGAAAAGCTTGTTCTAATAATAGAAATGCTTCATCAGTTCTATCCACGCGGATCTTTCCAGGCAGTTCTAACGCAAGCGTAGTAGGCTCGAAAGTCTGAACTAATGTGCGGCGAGCAGTAGACTCGCCCTCATTATATGTTGGATTGACCGCTAGGTCAGAAACTAAGTCAATGTCTAACCATGATGGAGAACCATATGTTCCGCTATTCGCATACAAGTGTGAAAGAATACCAATACGGGTTTCTTCGGCAGGCATTTGTTATCCCCTTTGATCCGATCAAACTACTGCCATGAATCCTAATTCGACTTCTGACCAAAACACTTTATCTTCTGTCAGAAGATTATAATCATAAGCTACAGTCACGTCTGCCGTCTCACACCAATACTTACCTAGCCGGAATGGTTCCACATTCCCAAAGACATCAAAGATATTCTGCTCAACCCAAACAATTCTCTCATCTGTCCACGAATCGGGCGGGTATCCATCGCCCACATATCGCTCAGCAATTACAATGATCAAACTTACTAACCATGATACTTCACGTCTTGTAATAACACTCGGAGAAGTATATGATTTTGGAAATACTTTAATCTGTCTTCCAGTAAATTTCCCTAAATTCAGTTCTTGCCTATATGCTCTAGAAACGGTAATATCTTCCCCAGAACCGATCAATCCTTGAATGACGGTAACGAGTTCATCACATAAATCTAATAAATCGCTTCCTGTCACCTAACTATTTCCTTAGTATGAAGTCTAAATATCATCTTTTGTGGATCAGAATATCGCCAAACCTGTTCACCCTGCGGTGCAATGAGTTCAAACTTTCTAATAGTTCCATTGATATTTTCTTCGACCCAATCTCCGGAATCTGGCTCAGTCAGAACGCCATTAATCTTCAAATTCGCTACAGGAATTAAATAATCACGGTCAGACCAAATTACACGGGAATTAGACTGTTCTGATACTCGGAAAGCAGTTACCCCAACCCATCCCGTAACAGATGCAGAATCGTTCCCGCGATGATACGTAAGTTCAACGGGAGCATTCTTCAACATCACATCAATTAAGTGCTGTACTGCTTTCTGAACCCTATTCACAGTCTCTCCCGGTTGCACTCGGAGGAATCGCCCTTGCTCGTCCAATCCTTCCCCAAGCATTAGTGGAAGCATTCCGCCCGCGAAGATATTGATCTAGTTTGATCAATTCATCAACACTTCGCTCAGAAACACTCATCCCATCAACAGTAATCGAACTTGCTGTACCAGAAAGTTCGATCAAAGTATCATCAGAAATTGGCTGATTACCGCCCCCGCCCGGTCCTTCAGGGAAAGAACCAACAGGAATTGCCGGATTGCTCATGTTAAATCTCTTGTAACAGCTATACGATTGTTATTCTTATCGAGTGTAAATTTGATCCGATCAAACATATTATTCAAATCTTTAAACGTCAATTCATCTGTTCCGCCACCATTCGTCAATCCGTTAGAGAATGCTGCGAGCAATTTCATAATATCTTGTAAGCTAAAGCCTGTCTCAATCTCAGCAGCGAGGATAGCCGCAGCGATAGAGTCTGGTGTCGGGAACGATCCACCCGCAAGACTGGCAATCTGTCCTATAGCAATCGACAGAGAGTGACCGATACCATTTCCGCTAGTAAATACAGAATCCCCGCTATCGATAGACCAAATAGAATTAGTCAGGTCATTAACAGTTGTCGTGAGACTACTTAGATTCGTATTAATTGTGCCAACAAGTAGATTCGTCGCAGTAACCTTAGTCAGTACATTAGATACATTTGTATCGATATTACTAACAAGAACGCCAATACTATTAACACTCGAATTGATTGTATTAACAGTCGTATTGATCGCACTAACAGTTGTATTAATCGTATTTACATTTACATTAATACCATTAACAGTTTCCAGCATAGAACTTACATTATCCATCAGAGTAACAGCACTTGCGTTACTCCAGACAGTATTAGCAATGGTTGTCGCACTAGGCGAAGCAGTCTCGAAAGTAAGCTGAACCCCTTGGATAAGGATATTAGCAGTAGAAGATTTTCCCGCAACAATTACTGTATCAGCGTTTGTTTCTACAGTTGTTAATTGAACTTGATACCAGCCCGGCATATGAGTTGCATCAATCTCTGCCGGAGCATTTGACGCTACTGCCGGAGCACTAAAACCTGATCGAACCCAAATTGTATGGTTTGCAACGTCACCAGTCTTGCCGACTTTATTTGTCGTATCAAATGCGAAATAGGCTACATTAACAGTTGATGCTTTGATAGCCATAGTTCACTTTGATCCGATCAAAATGCACTTAGGTAATTCTCTGCATTAATCCGATCAGCATCAGATAATTTGCTATTTGTTATAATAGATCCATAAAACTTTCCATAAAAATACTCCCCTCCACCCGCACCAAACATTATTATTTGGCTAGGATTAGTACCAGCAACATTACTTGCGGTTACATCCACACCATTAACATAAATCTTTCCAGTGGAAGCATCCTTAGTCAAACTCATAGTAAAATCAGCTAATGAATCATTATTAACATTTGACGAATGAAAACTTCCATCAAACATATCTGTTGCTTCAGTTGTCCACGTACCTAATAACCAATTAGTCGAGCTAGAAGAAAAGCAACGTCCACAATCTCCCGGTCTTCCTCTAGCATATCGAATGATAATTGTATACGGAACACCGCCTACAAAAGCCCCATCAAATAACCTATTTAATGCATCACTATCCATCCACCAACGATCAGCCCCGTCTGTCTTTAATGAGGGTGGGCTAGATCCACTATGAACAGAATGTTTGAAGTTACTAAATGTACAACGTAATACACTTATAGGATCGTTATTAGCCGACGCTAATACAGTTTCTCCAGAATCCTGAAATATCTTTCCCGCTACCCGTGCTAATTTTGGTATGCACGTTGAATGAAAACTCGGTAAGGTATCCGGCGAAAACGGCGGACTACCAGTAGAAGCAAACGGAATAATAGATGGACTACTAATCATACAAGTACAGGTATATGAATAACGTCTGCTGTATCACCATCTCCGGTGGAAGCCTCTGCCATAGAACCAAAAACTTTATTGCCTGTTGCTGTAGTAGTTACTTTTTTCGCGGTGTTATCCCAATACACAGTCGTTCCGCGAGAATAAGCACCCGCAGCAGTGGTCGTATAGACCCCTCCGCGGACGTTCAGAGCCCCTAGCTGTCCATCTTTAATCTTGCGGGTAGCAATACCGCACAGTTGCCCCATAACGACAACTTGTCCGGCCGCAACGTCCGCACCAGATGGAGTGTAAGGAATCGTTTCAACATCTTCACCATAGTGGAAAATCGCATCCATTGTCTCACCTATTGAAGTGGAAGCATATACACACGGTTACTTTGATCGGATCAAACGCCAGTCGAACGAACACCGCCGTTAGGATCGACCAATGCAACGCCCCAATCCCAATATCCGCGAGTCTGAATTCCAAGTTGCTCGAAATCCACATCCGCGGTTTCGACGGTAGGCGTCTCTACTCCATCCAAGAATGCTACTTCAATAGTAGGAACGTCATTCGGATCGGCCAGAAGATAATAAGCAGTAGTAGAATTACCAGTAATAGTAGAGTCAGAAAGATAGGGAGAGACAATCGGTTCATACTTGCCCTGATACTGGTTCCCAGAAGGAACCGGAGTAGTGGGGCCACCGATTAGATTCTGGTCTCGATACAGGCTATTAGCCGTCGGTTCAAGTTCCGTTGGAACTAATACATAAACAGGATTATGAAGAATATAATTACCCTGCGGATCTTTCAACTTACGAAAGACTGTAGTAGCCGAAGCAAGTCCGGCAGCAGATAGAGCACCAGTTGAGACGTTATTATTGGCGGACTTGAAAAAGTTACTATTATTCATGAACGTTGCCCAGAACCCCAAATTCAAACCGATAGCTCCGCCTCTACCGATTTGCTTGGGAACATCCGTCAACGCCCCGAGATTATCATTATAGATATCTTGCCGTGTAATGGCAAACATTTTGCCATACGTATCAACCTTATTAGCGTAATTTTGTTCAGCCATCGTACCATGCGGAATCTTTCCGTCTGGTGCGATCTTCTCAAACGTAAATCCGCCAGTAACACGATAAGACGTAAACGTCTTAAAATCGCTCGCGGAAGCAATCCGAGAAATCTGCCTCCATGTATCATCAACAGCGTTATAACCTTCTAACAATTTAACATTAATAACAGCAGAAATGGTTCCACTGATATCAATGGTAGAGAAAGCCGCTTGTAAGATCGGCCGAAGGTTGCCCTTAACAATCGGGCTACCAGTATATCCGCCAGCAAAAGCCGCTTCTAATAAAATCTGCTGTAAGCTAATACGCCCCTTAAAACGCTTATGTGCAGCGTCAAGAATCTGAGGGGTAAATTCCTTCTCTAAGACTGGCCGCGGTGTCTTACTTGCTTGTAAACAGGCAGCCTTTAATAATACTGCTGTATCGTTCACATTATCATTAGGAACGATAAACTTAACATTATTCGGCCGTGCCGCTTGCAACATTGCGAGGTGAGTCTTTTCCTCTGTCCATCCTTCGGCAATCGCAGTATTTGCGATATACTTTTCGCCGTTCTTTGGATTGTTATACTGTGCAGCTAGATTATTGATTGCTTGAATGCGTGTCTGCTCAGTAACTACCTTTTCCCGATAGTCTTTGATCGGATCAAAGTTCGCATCTTTGTTTGTAGGTACTGGTGGAGTAACAATAGGCGGACTGACAGGAACAGGCTTGATCCGTTCCTTTAACTTCGCCATAATCTTAGTAGCTAATGCCTTTGCATTAGCAACCGCTTCCGGTGTGGGTGCAGTAGCCGCTTGCCCATCCGGGGGAGGATTAGTAGTCCCAATGTACTGCTCGTAAACCGCTTGCAAAGCGGCTAACTGCTCTGGCGTCAACGTTGCCGGATCGAAATTAAGACTACTAACCCATTCTTCAAACGACATAGCGGCACCTTTAAAGAAGTTTGCTTTGAGGATAGCAAGAGTGGAAGCGTCAGCACCTAAAGAGAGGAATGAAATTTCACGAAGGATATTTCTGCGAGAAATGTAAAATGGTCCGGTCTGCATCAGACCGTTTATCATTATCTTCTCGCCAGCCTTCACTAGATCTAGCTGAGTGGAGTAAATACCTACACTCAACTGCCACTGATAGCCATTCTTTGCGTTTGCGACAACCTCTTTAGCTGCCTCGCCAGTACCACTAACAATGCCAGAACCCTTAATACAAGTATTAAGGATTTGAATACCTTTTGTATGTCCGACAATCAGAGAAGGATTATGATCTTTGAGAAGTGGGACAGTCGGTGCGGCGGATGTATCTTGTAAGTCAAATATGACAGGATATTGGTATCCTAAATCGACTTTACCGCCGTTATATGCTATAAGATCAAATGAAGGTAAAGTAATACCGCTCTCCTGTGTTTCTCCAAACACAGGAGCAATCATTTCAAGTGTTAAAAACCGCGGCCACATTAGATCATACTCTAGCGTGTCCGTTTAGCCCATTATTTGTTACATTATTCGCCGGTTGGGTAGTGGAAGCGGGATTCGTAGTCCCTGCATTCGATATACCCATTATACCAACGTCAAGTATGTTTGTCAAGCCCAATTCAGATAATCTTAAAGTAATTTTTTTGTAAGTTTCAAGTAATTCTTCCCAGTCATAACCTAGGTTAGCAGCCTCAATCGCTAGATTAGACTGACCACTCTTCATCCGCGAGATAGCTGCATCTGCATCCTTCTGCGGATCGATCGACTGTCGTTTTGTAAACTGCCAAGTATGCCGGGGGATAATAATCTGACCATTTGGAGCAAAGACAGTGTTTGATCGGATCAAAGCTTGAATAGCCTTATCAGGATTATTAGCATGATACATTAAAAATTCAAGGAACCACTCAGCATATAAAGGATCAAGAATAATAATGATTAATTGACCACGATTATAAAGAATTCGATCATCATACCCTTGATAGTCCATCCGGGCAGATGAATAGTTGTAAGCTGAGCTATCTCCTAACATTACTCCGCGAGGAATATCTAATAATCGTCCAATCTCACGTAACTCAGTATTAATATAATCAGTATACTGAGCAATAGGCTGCTTAGGCTCAAATTGAGTAGCTTCCCATCCATCAGGAAGGCTGATGAGCATATTACGGACTAATTCCACTTGCGAATAGTCTTTAACTAATGCAGGTCCATCGGCAGACGGTTGATTTGTCTTCATAACGCCAGCAAGACAAGCCGCAAACTCAGCAGAAGATAAAGTCGCAAGAGAGTATCTACGTAGCTGTCCAAACTTGTTCAAAGCGGCTTGAATCTCACAAACGCCACGGTATTGAGATGGGCGAGTAGGGACAAACCATTGATGCATATAGCGAGATGATACAAAATGCCCACGTTCAAACAGATTTACGCTTCCATAGATTTCAGAAGTAATATCTGTAACTACATATCCTTCCGGCCGACCAGTTTTTACATTAACTAACACACCATCATCATTATAAATGGTTTTACTATCGTCAAATATTGGATGCAAAGCATATGGATCGGCTACTCTGGCCGCAGATAATACTTGAGGATTTATAGAATAGTTTGTTTCTTTCTCTGTTTGTTCGTCCGATTGAAAGATGAAAAATCCTTCCCCTTCTAAGATCTTAGTAGTATCTAATAGTTTAAGTTTGTGTGTAAGGTTTACAGTTTTACTTTCTGACCACTTCCGCCATTCATCTTCTACAAATGAATTAAAATCCCGATTCTCTGTCATTACCTGTAATTTTGGTGCTACTGCTCCGATGGTATCCTTAGATAGAGTGGAAACCATACCACTACAGTAGCAATTGTTATCATGTTCGTATCTAGCCCGAATCCTCATCCTGCGGCGAGTCTCTGGGCTATTTACCGTTACTGGTGTATTCTGTCTAGCTTCTGCCCAATGCTTTCTATTCTCATCAGTAGTTACAGCAGAATCATAATGTGCTTTAAGCTTCTTACGAACAAGTTTACTAACCTGCTTAGATAGCCGCTTCCTCTCATCCTGACGGATAACTTTCTCACCTCCAAATAATACCTTTGCTGCGGCTTTGATCCGATCAAACATCTGACACCTATTTGATTAACTTCTAGGTGGTGGTGCAGCAACCCGCCTCTTTCGGCTAGGTGCTACCTTAGAAACAATATTATTATCTTCGGTAATAGTAATATTATGAGGATTCAATCCGAGATAGCAAGCCGCAACCGCAGACATTACCAAACAGTCGAAATAGTGATTCTCTGAAAGCCCCGGTTTGACTTTCCACTCATCAATCCGTCTGCCTCTACCATAGACTTCAATAGGATGCTCAGCGGATAGATGATCACAAAGCAACTCATGTCGAGTGGAAGCATGTCCGTAAAGTAGCAATGCATTCGGGCTACCTTTAGGTGCAATCAATCTTTCCGCTACAACACTCTTCCACCAGTTTGTATCATAGATAATATGGCGACCGCGATTCTTGACATTTGTAGTCTGTCTCTCGACCCAATTATAGTCAGATTTCTTTTCGCCTAGTTTCTTCGGCCAATCTGACATAGGTAATTGTGCCGCACCGATCCCGCGTCCGTGGCAGGGGTGAAAGAGGAAGGATTTTTCTTCCTGTTTGCAGAAGCCATATACCGCATCCGTTGTAAGTGACCAGTTCGCATCAATAAATACTTTTTGGTTTGATAGAGTGTCATACGTATTATCCACAACATAACGTGGAAGCATATTACGTAGGTTTTCTAACCCAAAAAATACTAACGGACCGATAGATAGATCTTTCTGCAAAGCCTCCATCGGAACAGGAGGATTGACTGTACGGAAATAGTCAATCGGTTGTTTGGGGAATGTACCATAGTCGATGATTGATCCGCCAAAATCCTCAGTCCACGCAACGGTTAGATAGTAAAGTATCCGTTGCTGGATATCAATACCTGTAGTAACGTGGATGGTATGCTGAGGACAGACGAATCTATCAAGTCCGCTATAACGTTGCTGTAATTGTTCAGCCTTTAGTTCGATCCGACCAGCATTCTCTCCTAACGACTCGATAATCGGTTCGTTCTGATATTCACTAAAGAATGTGATCGGATCTTTAAAATACAAGTCCATTGCATGTTGAAGAGCAGATACTTGGATAGGCGGAGTAAATCTTGCCTCCCAAGGAACATCAGCCCCTTGATCCATATCAGACCGATTGTTCTGATAGAATTCGGTAGCCTCCCATCCTTTCCCGCCATTACGGTAAGAATCGCACTTAATCTTCCAGTATTCATGCCATAAATCCATACGAGAAGGGAACGACCGTACTAGTTTACTCTTTTTCCCTCTCCACTCTGGCCGCTTGTTACGATCAATAAACCTATCAGCAAGATCGTTTGATTGAATAACAGTGCAAGGCATGAGAACCGTGAGGGGCTTTCCAGGACCAGCAAGCCCCCGAATAGTTCCGTTAATAATACGTTCACGAGCATTAACTTGCGAGAGCGATTTTGCCACTTTATCCGTCTGAGGATCATCAATCACCACTAGGTCGGGTCTAATTGTTCCGCCATTAGGAATATTATGCTTCAATCCGCGAATCCGACCCATGATACTCGCACAGCGAATGACACTCCCACCGACTTTTGACTCCTCCACAAGTGGAAGCGTCAACATATCAGCCCGAATGGTGATATGGGTAGGCTTGCCATGAACATGCTGATGCTTTGCAATCCACGAATTACCCTCAGTCAGTAGAATCGGGTAGCAAATCTCAGGAAAATCTTCTAATAACAGTTCATTATACCGAACTTCAGACCCAATATTTGCAAATGCCTCAGTGGAAGCTTTTCCCTCAGCAGAAATGAGCACAACGAACCGACGTTTTCCATAGAATAATGCGTGGATGCATAAAATTTCAGCAAGAGTTGTCTTACCTGATCCGCGAGGGAATGCATATGCGAGCAAACCCTCACTATCTAACAAGGATTCGTCCATTGATCGGATCAAATCCAAATGTTCGTCAGAGAATGCTAGGTCAAATTTAGAAGGGAAATAGGTCTCTGCGAACAGTTTCAGGCTATCAGCACAGGAGTTGCGACGTTCAACATTTACAATTTCAGGAATTGGCCAGATATCAGCAGATAATGAACGTCGAACTTTTGTATCAAGAGCGGTATTCTGACTTAGTTCTCTTAACTTCTCTTTCCTATATGTCGTTTTCTCATCAGATTCATTCTCCATACGATCAAACACGGCTTTCATATAGCCTGTTTGAAATTTTGGAGAGTTCTCTAGCGTTTCCTTATCAATGTGAACAGGCATTATGTTTTATTTGGGCGAATAGCAGCGATTTCATCAAACGGCGAAAAGCCACTCGGTAAGATCGGTGGCATGCCGTGTCCCATTAAAGTTACCCAAACTCTTCCAGTTTTTTGAATATTTTCTAATTCTTCTTTTGTAATTTTCCAGCAAGTAATCGTTACAGGAGCTTTCCACTCCATTGATACAGAAAAACATACAGAAAGTGGAATTATTTCGTCAGGATCAACCCCTTCCGGAGTATTCATCACACAATTTGATTCATCAAAACTTGATGCAATCATTTGAATTTGATCCGATCAAAGTTTCCCTGACAGGATTTTCACCTGCGAATCTGTTCCGTAAACCGGGTTCTAGAATCCCCGCCAGAACCTCCCTAACGCTTGGGTACGTCTACCCTACTCCGGGTTCAGGGAAAATCACACGTATGTATAATCCTAAATGCAGAAATTGAGGC
>Ga0070684_100000176_pt1 | contig 44064 bp, 37 predicted proteins | sample KBSC723LmetaG_FD_65653 | JGI IMG/M metagenome (GOLD analysis project Ga0070684, IMG submission 65653) | Corn rhizosphere microbial communities from Kellogg Biological Station, Michigan, USA - KBS C7.2-3L metaG | ecosystem: Host-associated > Plants > Roots > Rhizosphere ...
CGGTGACCGCGGTCACCGCATGCGCCTTGCAGGAGCCTTTCAACCGCTCGCGGCGTCGCGGGCCTCGCGAACCACGACACCGACATCGACCATGCCCCATCCCGATCCGTCCCCGCGCACGCGCGCCGTCGCGCAGATCGTCGTTCGTCGCTCGGAGGTCGAACGCTACGACGAGACGGCGACGCCCGTGCTCGCGGAGATTCACATCGACGAGACGTTCACCGGTGACATCGAAGCCGAGTCGCCGGTCCGCGCGCTCCAGCTGCAACACGCCGACGGCTCCGCGACGCAGGTGAGTCTGCAGCGCGTCCGCGGCACGCTGGACGGACGGCGCGGCACCTTCGTGTTGCAGGGCGTGCAGCGCGTCGAGCACGGGAAGATCGCGGCGACCTGGTTCGTCGTCCCCGGCTCCGGCACGGGCGAGCTGACCGGTCTGCGCGGCGAAGGCGGGTTCGCCGGCGAGTTCGGGAAAGGCTCGGAAGGAACCCTGGACTACTGGTTCGATTCGACGCCGTAGGCGGCGAGGACGTCGCTGCGCTTCGTTCGCAACGCGATCGGATCCGTCTCGTGCAGGACGAGGGACTTCACCATCGCCTGGGTGCCGACCTTGTACTTCCGGAAGTGCGCCGACGCGATGTGCGAGTCGTAAGCGCTCGAGTCGGCGTACATCTCGAACAGTCGTACCTGCGTCGGATCACGCTTCGACTGCACGGCGTACAGCGTCAGCACCCCGGGCTCGACGCGGATCGACGTCTCGACCTCCTCGCGAAGGAAGGCCAGGTACTGCTCCAGCCGCGCGGGGTCGATCTGCAGCTCGGCCAGTCGCACGACCGGCCGCTGCGGCGGCGCGGCGCTCGAGCTCCGGTGCATTGACGTGAAGCATGCCGCCAGCGCCATCACACCGAGGATCAGTAGCCACCGAGCGGACATCCGGACCTCCACACGTGTGAGCGAGTTTGTTCCAGGACGGCGCCGCCGATGCCCGGTCGCCTCGTGTCCCGCCTCATCGTCCCACGATACCATCGGATCCAGCGCGACTGGCTCCGAGCAACTCGAGAATCTCCGCGCGCCGCGGTGCCGCCGGTTGCGCCCCATCGCGCGTCACCGAGAGCGCCGCCGCGGCGTTGGCGAAGCGCACGGCTTCACCGAGGGGCATCTCCTCCGCGAGCGCCACGGCGAGCGCACCGGTGAACACGTCACCCGCCCCCGTCGTATCGCGCGTCTCCACGCGATGCCCCGAGATCAGCTCTCGCCGCCCGGTCGTGGCGACATACACACCATCGGCGCCGAGCGTGATCGCCACGGCGCCGACGCCGCGCTGGAGCAGCGCGGTCGCCGCATCCTCCAGCGCGTGCTCTTTGTCGAGTGACGTCCCCGCGAGTCGCGCCGCCTCGGTCTCGTTCGGGGTGAGCACCGAGACCAGCGGCAGCAGCTCGTCGGGCAGCGTCCGCGCGGGCGCGGGATTCAGGATCACGCGTGCGCCCACCCGGTTCGCCGTCCGCGCCGCCGCCAGCACCGTCTCGAGCGGCGTCTCCAGCTGCGCGACGAGGACGTCCATCGGCGAGAGGCGCTCGACGCTCGGCACCACCTGCGCGGGAGTGAGCAACGCGTTCGCGCCGGGCGCCACGGCGATGCTGTTCTCGCCACGCTCGTCGACGAGGATCAGCGCCACGCCCGACGGCGTGTCCGGCACGCGGTGCACGGCGTGCACCGCGATCCCTTCGGCGGTCAACGCGGCCAATGTCTCGTCACCGAGCGCATCGTCACCGAGACAGGCGATCAGCGCCACCGAGCCACCGGCACGCGCCGCCGCGACCGCCTGGTTCGCGCCCTTGCCGCCCCGCGCGGTGAAGAAGGTGCCGCCGCTCACCGTCTCGCCGGGACGCGGGAGCGTCGGGACCCGGACGAACAGGTCGGTATTCGCGCTGCCCACGACGATGATCTGTGCGGAACGGACGGGGCCGGCCACGAGGCGCTCACTCTCGAGACGAAAAAACGCCAAGACCAGCATGCGCTGAGTCTTGGTGTTTCAAGATACCGGCAGTGGCCAGGGACGGAATCGAACCGCCGCCGATTTTCAGTCCGTGGAGGAGGGTAACGTGAGCAAGTTCCATAGTCCCTTCCAAGAGCGGGAACTGACACGTCATCCGAGCCGAAACGCCACGAGGTGACGGCGAATTCGGGCGTGACTCCCGCACAAACTCCCGCCCACGATCCGCTCTTTACAGGTTCGCAAATGGCTCGCGACAACGCACCGCTGCGGCCTCACCGAGCTGCGGGTCGCGCCGGCTCGTCCAGCTGGCCACCCACCTGTCGGGGAATCCCCGACGAACTGTCGGAGCGAGCGGCCGCTCTTTTCGACGGTACGCCCGACATCCGCGACCCCTAATCGGCACGACCTTCCTGGCACGAGCGCGACGACCGCCTGCTGCTAGAGCGCTGACACTGCCCAACCACCCGCCTCCTACATGAGGATATCCCCATGTTGACCACCAGACTCTTCGCGCTCGCCGCGTTGGCGATCGCCGCTCCAGCCTTCGCGCAGCAGGATGGAACCGTCACCCAGGCTGGTGCCGCCCGTGACAGCAGCGCAGTCGCCGCGGACACCCAGCCCACCAAGGCGAAGGGTCAGAGCCGCGTGCCGCGCTACATCGCCGCGCCGATCGAGATCCAGCACATGCGGGCGCCGGATCAGCGTGGCCTCAACGTCTTCGAGTCCCCGAAGGAAGCGGGGGCCGCCTACACCGGGTTCAAGCTCAACATCGGCGGCGCCTTCGCGCAGCAGTTCCAGAACCTGACGCACCAGAACACGGCCGCCGTCAAGCCGGGGAAGGATGCGAGCGGCAAGGACGTGAACCTCAACGCGCTCATCCCGATCGGCTCCGGCTTCAACAACGCGACCGCCAACATCTACTTCAACGCGCAGCTCGCCCGCGGCATCCGCGTCGCCGTCGAGACCTACGCCTCGGCGCGCCACCACCAGGAGAGCTGGATCAAGGACGGCTACTTCCTGATCGACGGCTCCCCGTTCGAGAACGCGCTGGTCGACAAGCTCATGGAGTACACGACCCTCAAGGTCGGACACTTCGAGATCAACTACGGTGACCAGCACTTCCGCCGCAGTGACAACGGGCAGGCGCTGTACAACCCGTTCGTCGGCAACTTCATCATCGACGACTTCACGACCGAGATCGGCGCCGAGGCGTACCTCCGGCATGGCGGCTACCTGGGGATGCTCGGCGTGACCGGCGGCGAAGTGCATGGGCAGGTCACCGCCCCGGGACAGCGCGGCCCGGCGTACCTCGCCAAGGTCGGCGTCGACAAGCAGCTCGGCAGCGACCTCCGCGTCCGCCTCACCGGCTCCATGTACAAGAAGGACCGCTCGGCCAGCAACACGCTCACCAGTGGCGATCGCGCCGGGTCCCGCTACTACGACGTCCTCGAGAACGTGACCTCGACCGAGACCGCGAACGCCTGGTCGGGCGCCATCCAGTCCGGCATGAAGAACAGGGTCACCGCCTTCGTGGTGAACCCCTTCGTGAAGGTCGGCGGCGCGGAGTTCTTCGGGAACATCGAGACCCAGACGGGGGCCGCCGCGACCGAGAAGCAGCGTCGCACGCTCCGCCAGCTCGTGGGGGAAGGCCTCTACCGCTTCGCCGACAACAAGCTCTACGTCGGTGGCCGCTACAACACGGTCAACGGCGAGCTCGCCGGCATCCCGGGCGACATCACCGTGAAGCGCTCGCAGGTTGGCGGTGGCTGGTTCGTCACCCCGAACGTGCTCTCGAAGATCGAGTTCGTCCGGCAGAACTACGAGAACTTCCCGAGCACCGACATCCGGAACGGGGGCAAGTTCCAGGGCTTCATGGTCGAGGGCGTCGTCGCCTTCTGATCGCCGCGCAAACCTTCCGGGGGACCCTGACCATGATCACCACCACGATGCAAACCGCTCCCCGCCGCTCCTCGGCGGGGACATCCCAAGTCGGGCCGGTGCTCCTGGCCGTGAAGCCGACAGGCACGCTTGGAGCACCGCTCGCCGTCGCGAGCTGGCTCGCAGCGCGAGAGGAGCGTGAGCTACGCATTGTCTCGGTCCTCGAACCGGCGCCTGTTGTCTCGGACATCGCGGGGATCCCTCCACTCTCTCGAGAGTGCCTCGAGGCGGAACGCGCCGCGGTCGCGCACGATCTCACTCACGAGCTGCGGGCCCGTGGGGCAATTCACGATGATGCGCACCTGGAAGTGCTCGATGGCCCCGCTCTCGATCTGATCGTGGAGCGCGCGCGGCAATGCGAGGCGCGTGTCATCGTCGTCGGCTCCGGGCGCCATGAGGCGATGGGTCGGTTCGTCCATGGCGAGCGTGCGCTGCAGATCCTCGGCATTGCCGATCGCCCGGTCCTTGTCGTTCCACCATCCGGCATCGCCATGTCGATCAATGTGGCGATTGTCGCGACCGACTTCACGCTCGCGAGCGTCCGCGCCGCCCGCGCGATTCTGCCGATGCTGTCGCACGGTGGCCGTCTGATCGTCGTGCACGTGAAGACCGGCTTGACCCGCAACGAGGAGACGGCGGCCTGGTGGAACGACGCATACGAGCGGCGCTGCGCCGATCGCCTCGCCCAGTTCGTTCGCCAGCTCCCGACAGCTCCGGGCATCACCGTGGAAACGAAGTTCCTCCGGGGCGGCGACGCGGCACGCACGATCGTCGAATATGCCGCACTGCAGAACGCTAATCTCATCGCCTGTGGACGACTCGATCACCCGTTGCTGCAGCGGGTTTTCGTCGGCAGCGTCTCTTCTGCGATCGTGCGACGCGCCACCTGCCCAGTGCTCGTCGCGCCGGAGCACTCTGGCGACGCGGACGGAGGGTGGGCGGAGCACACGCGCCGCGGATGACTGTTATCTGAATCGCCGGTCACCATCCCCAGCAAGCCAATGTTCGACGTCCACCGATGCGAGAGCGCGACACGGCGACTGTGGAGTGGGACCTGGCGAATCGCGAGATCACATGGTGCGCCGCGCCCGTAAATCATCATCGTGACGAAGCCGAGCAGCATCATGTGCACGTGCGCCAGTCGATAGACCGTCCATGCTGGATGGATCGCCATCGCCACGCCGGCGCAGACGCGAAAAGGCGCGGTCCCTCGCCGGCGACTCCCGCACCTACTCCCGCACGGGTGTCGCGCGGCTGGCCGCGCCCTATCTCGTAAGTCCTTGTGCTACAAAGTGGCCAGGGACGGAATCGAACCGCCGACACGCGGATTTTCAGTCCGCTGCTCTACCAACTGAGCTACCTGGCCGCGTCATCGCTCGGCGAATCCTCCAGCCGGCGCGACTCCTAATCCTAAGGGTGCGGCCTACCCCGTGGAACCCCTGCGCTGAGGCCGACATGTGTCGCCGAACGGCGTTTGGTCCACCCGCGGCGGACCTGGCTCTCTGCCCCCTGGCGGGGGTCGATTTGCCGCGCCGAGAGCTACCCTCGAACGGAGACGGTAAATGCCGCGGCGGGATTTCGCCGCATCAACAGGTCGATCTCGGCATCGTCGAATCCTCTGGCGCGCAGCGCGGGCAGGAAGCTCCTGAAGATGGTCTCGTAGCTCCGAAACGTGCCGCCGCCTGGCGTGCCGACCTGGTACCAGCCGGCATCCTGCGAGACGAGCACGTGGTCGAGCAGTCCGGCGTCGCGCAGGCGCGTGACGCAGTCGACGTGGCGGTCGAGCGATGACGCATCGATGCCGTCGAACTCGACCCATGCGCCGCGCCGTGCCGCGGCGATGTGGCTTGCCGAGCTCGGCTCGTTCTGTGCGTGGATCCAGATCCAGGCAGAGGGATGCACCTGCTCCCGCTCCAGCGCGTCGAGCTGCTCGAACGCCGCCACCGCGGGTCCCGTATGCGCCCCGATCGTCAGGCCAGTGCGCTTGTGCGTGAGGGCCGCCGCGCGAATCATCCTCCGCTCGACGTCGCTGAGCGCGCGGCCGTTGAATCCCAACTTGATGAATCCCGGGCGGACGCCCGTGTGCTCGATGCCCCCGGTCCACTCCTCCACCCATCGATCGGCGAGTGCCTCGACGGTATCGGTGCGCACGTACGGCGGCAGATGGACGAGCTCACGCGCCGCATATGCGCCCGTCGTCGTCAGCACGTGCAGGCCACTCGCCTCGGCCAGGCGCCGGAGCACCACTGGGTCACGCCCCAATCCCACGGCCGTCGCATCCACGAAGGTCCGGCACCCGAGTGCCCGTAACCGTTGCAGGCGCGGAAGCACGACGCGCACGACCTCGTCGGCATCGTAGGGGATCGGCTGTCGAGTCCACTCGGCGTAAGGCTGAAAGCTCGCGAGCATGTGCTCGTGCGGCAGCGTCACGCCCATGTCGCGGGCGTCGATCCAACCTTGCACGGTCATGATCCGCCCCGCGGGAACGGGCCGGCTCGGTGTACCCGCGCCGGCGCGCCGGAGCGAGCACCCGGCCAGCCAGGCGGACGCCGTGCTGGCCACGACACTGGTGACGAACTCACGCCTGCGCACGCGATCTCCTCTGATGATGGTTCATCGACGCCGTCGGCAGTTGGCCCGCTTCACGTCGCGCGGCAGGTCGGCATCGGGGTCGGGCACCAACGTCATTCGGAAGCGGCGCGCGGCCAACGCCGATGTCGCGAGTGGCGCGATCCATGTCGCGAGTGGTCGCGGTCGGGCGCTCCGGCGCCTTGCGGCGCGATGTACGGCCGACGCACGTTGGGCACGTGACGCCTCCTCCGACTCGTGGACGACACGCCGCACCACCCGCACGACGCGCAGCGACACCGAGCAGGAGCGGACTCTCGTTCTGGGTCGCCTGTGCGTTGTGGAGTGTGCCTGTGTTGCTCGCGACACTTCAGATGGCGACGCTCGCACGTGCCGGGGGCACACCGATATCGCTCTGGCGTGCGCTCGTCGTCGAAGTGACCCGTTGGTACGGGTGGGCGCTGCTCATGCGCCCCGTCGCTCGGCTCGGCGAGCACTACCCGGTCGCGTGGCCACCCCGCGTACGCCATCTCGTCACGCACGTCGTCGCGGCGCTCGCCGCCAACTTCGTGATCGCCGCCGCCGGCGCCCTGGTCACCGCGTGGCTCTTCCCGACGTCGCGAAGCCTGCTCGACTCGGTCGGTGTCCAGTTCCTCGTGGGGATCCCCGTGACGGCCATCGCGTACGTCGCGATCGTCGGTGGGAGCGCACTCCTGCGGGCGCGCACGCTGTTACGGGCACGCGAGCTCGAAGCCGCCGAGTTGACCGCGGAGCTCCGGACGTCTCAGCTGGCGGCGCTGCGGATGCAGCTCCAGCCACACTTCCTCTTCAATTGCCTGAATGCGATCACCGCGCTCGTGCGCGATGCCGAGACCACCAGGGCGGTGCGCGCGTTGTCGCTTCTCGGCGGTGTGCTCCGCACGGCGATCACGGTCGCCGACGTGCAGGAGGCCACGCTCGGAGACGAGCTGGAGTTCGTGCAGCGGTACCTGGAGCTCGAGCGCTTGCGCTTCGGTGAGCGCCTGCGCGTGTCGATCGACGTGCCGCAGTCCCTTCGCGCCGCCCGTGTGCCGACCTTTGTGCTTCAGCCGTTCGTCGAGAACGCCATCAAGCACGGCGTGCTGCGGGAGCGGACGGGAAACGAGATCGCGATCGGCGCCCGAGCAACCCACGATACGCTGCAACTCGTCGTGCGAGACGATGGCCGCGGCCTCAGCGTGCGGCCTGACCCGGGCGGCACGGATGCCGGCACGGGCATCGCCAACGTGCGGGCGCGGCTCGAGCGGTTGTTCGGTCCAGCCGCGGCCGTGCGCGTCGCCGACGCCCCCGACGGACGTGGCGTATGCGTGGAGATCACACTGCCGTTGCTGCTCACGGCACGCGCGAGCACGTCGAACGAGACGGCACGCGCGCGCGCCGACCTCTCACCGCACACCGCGGCGAGCCGATGACGATTCACGCGCTCATCGCCGACGATGAGGCCCTCTCTCGGCGAGTGCTTCGGCAACTGCTCGCGCGGCATGCCGATGTCGTCGTCACGGCGGAGTGTTCCAACGGTGCGGAGACGATCGCGGCGATCGCGACGCCGGGGCTCGACGTCGCCTTCCTCGACGTCTGCATGCCCCTCGCGTCGGGGCTCGACGTCGCGTGCGGCGGGGTGCGTCCGCTCGTGGTCTTCGTCACGGCGTTCGACGACTTCGCGGCACGGGCGTTCGACGTGGACGCGGTCGATTACCTGTTGAAGCCGATCGATGATGACCGGTTCGACGCCGCGGTGGATCGCGTGCGCGAGCGTGTCCGTCTCCGGCGGCTCGACGCCGCTCGCGCCGAGGCGGTGACGGGATCGTCGGCGCGCACCACGCCGCCGTACCTGCGGCAGCTCGTCGCCAGAGTGGGTCAGCGAGAGATCATCGTCCCGCTCGACGACGTGGAGCTCCTTCGCGCTGACGACGTCTACGTCGACGTGCACGCCAAGGGCCGTCGGCACGTGGTCCGCACCTCGCTCGACGCGCTCGAGCGGGTGCTGGACCCGGCGCAATTCCTCCGCGTGCACAGGTCGTTCATCGTGCCCATCGCGCGGATGCGCGAGACCCGGCGTCGGAACGGCGTGGAAGTGGTGCTCGACACGGGGATGGTCGTCCCGGTGAGCCGACGGCGTCGCGCTCGGCTCGATGCGTTGTTGGGCCGCCCGTACGCTCGGTGACGGTGTTCGTGGCTATCTGACCCTCAGGGCGGGCGTTGGAGAGGCGCGTCGCCGTTCCATGCGAATCAGTGGTAGTTCACCCGATTGGGTGGCGATGTCGTCCCCCTGGATTCGCCGAGGAACGACTCCAGGAACGGATTCCCCGCCCCCCGCCCGAGCTCCGCCGCCGTCCCGATCTGCGCGATCCTCCCCTCGTGCATCACGGCGACGCGGTCCGCCACCTCGCACGCCTCCTCGCTGTCGTGCGTCACGAGCACCGTGGTCACCTTCACCTCGTCGTGCAGCGTCCGCAGCCACTGGCGCAGCTGCTTCCGCACCCGCGCGTCCAGCGCCCCGAACGGCTCGTCGAGCAGGAGTACGCGCGGCTGCACCGCGAGCGCCCGCGCCAGGGCGACCCGCTGCTGCTGCCCACCGGAAAGCTCCGACGGATACCGCCCTCCCAGCGCGTCGAGCTCCACCAGCTGCAGCAGGTCCTTCACCACCCCGGTGATCTCGGCGCCCGCCGGCCGCTCCCGCCGGGGCCGCACGCGCAGCCCGAACGCGATGTTCTCGAACACGGTCATGTGCCGGAACAGCGCGTAGTGCTGGAACACGAAACCGATCCGCCGGTCCCCCGGGCCCAGCGGCGCCGCATCCTCGCCGTGGATCCGGACGACCCCCGCGTCCTGGCGCTCGAGCCCCGCCACGACGCGCAGCAACGTCGACTTCCCCGAGCCCGATGGCCCCACCAGCGCCACCAGCTCCCCCTCGTCCACGCGGAAGCTCACGTCGTCCAGCGCGGTGAACTCCCCGAATCGCTTCGACACGCGATCGAGTGCGACGCTCATGACCCTTTCTCCTCCTGCTCCTGGATGATCCGCGCCCGCGCCGCGTGGTGACTGCGCTCGAGCAGATGCTTCGCCGCCAGCGTCACCACGGCGAGCAGCGCCAGCAGCGACGACGCGGCGAACGCCGCCGTGAAGTCGTATTCGTTGTAGAGGATCTCGATGTGCAGCGGCAGCGTCGTCGTCTGCCCGCGGATGCGCCCCGACACCACCGACACCGCGCCGAACTCCCCCATCGCGCGCGCGTTGCACAGCACGATCCCGTAGAGCAGCCCCCACCGGATGTTCGGCGCCGTCACGCGCCGGAAGATCTGCCACCCCGACGCCCCCAGCGTCACCGCGGCCTCCTCTTCCGTCACCCCCTGCTCTTCCATCAGCGGGATCAGCTCGCGCGCGACGAATGGCAGCGTCACGAAGATCGTCGCCAGCACGACGGCCGTCACCGTGAACGCGATGCGGATGTCGTGCGCCCGGAGCCACGGCCCGAACCATCCCTGCATCCCGAACAGCAGCATGAACGTCAGCCCCGCGATCACCGGCGAGACCGCCAGTGGCAGGTCGGCCAGCGCGATCAGCAGCGTGCGCCCCCGCACGCGCCCCTTCGTGATCGCCCACGCCGCCGCGATGCCGAACAGCACGTTCAACGGCACGGCGATCGCCGCCACGAGCAGCGTCAATCGCAGCGCGTGCAGCAGCTCCGGCTCGCTGATGGCCGCGGCGTAAGCCGCGAGCCCTCGACGGAACGCTTCCTGGAACACCACGTACAGCGGCAGTCCGAGAAACACGAACAGGTACGCCAGCGCCACGCCGATCAACGCTCGGCGCGCCAGCGCGCTCTCGTTCGTCGCGGCCGCGGTGTGGACCTGCGTGCGCGGCCCGGGGGGCAGCCCGTGCTGTCGTGCGCCTGGTACGATCGTCGTCGCCATGCGTGTGCTCCCTCCCTCAGGCCGCGCGCCGCGCGGCGCGCCGTTGGATCAGTCCCGCGCTCACGAGGATCACCGCCGACGTCAGCAGCATCACCACCGCGATCGCCGTCGCGCCGCCGTAGTCGTACTGCTCCAGCTTGCTCATGATCAGGAGCGGGGCGATCTCGGTGCGTCCCGGCATGTTGCCCGAGATGAACACCACCGAGCCGTACTCGCCGATCGCGCGCGCGAACGAGAGCGACATCCCCGCCACGAGCGCGGGGGTGAGCGCTGGGAGGATCACGCGCCGGAAGGTCTGCCACCGGTCGGCGCCGAGTGTCGCCGCGGCCTCCTCGATCTCCTTCGGCAGCGTCTCGAGCACCGGCTGCACGCTCCGCACGACGAACGGCAGTCCGATGAACGTCAGCGCCACGGCGATGCCGAGCGGCGTGAATGCGATCTTGATCCCATGCGGCGCGAACAGCGCGCCGATCAACCCGTTCTGCGAGTAGAGCGTCGTCAGCGCCACCCCCGCCACCGCCGTCGGCAGCGCGAACGGCAGGTCCACCAGCGCGTCCGCGATCGCGCGCCCGGTGAACCGGTAGCGCGTCAGCACCCACGCGACCAGCAGCCCGAACACGCCGTTCACCACCGCGGCGACGACCGACGTGCCCACGCTCAGCGTATACGCCGCCAACGCGCGCGGCGCCGTCGCGGCGTCCCAGAACCCGCTCCACCCGAGCCGCGCCGTCCGCGCGAACAGCGTCGACAGCGGGACGATGACGAGCACGGTCAGGTACGCGATCGTGAAGCCCAGGGTGAGTCGCACCCCGGGCAGCACCGACCGCCCGGATCCGCCGCGTGAGCGCCCGCGCGTGGATCCCACGCGCGAGTCGCTCGCGATGCTCGGCGCCGTCACTTCTGCGACACCGAGTAGACCTGGTCGAACACGCCGTTGTCGGCGAAGTGCGTCTTCTGCGCCTTCGCCCAGCCGCCGAACAGCTGATCGACCGTGAACTGCGGCACCTTCGCGAAGTTGCCGCCGAACTTCGCCAGCGAGCGCGGGCCGGTCGGCCGGAAGAAGTGCTTTGCGCCGATTGCCTGCGCCGAGTCGGTGTAGAGGTACTCGAGGTAGGCGCGCGCCACCTTCGTCGTCCCGTGCTTCGCCGCCACGGCTTCGTTCACCGCCACCGGCGGCTCGGCCAGGATGCTCACCGACGGGATGATGATGTCGTACCTGTCGGGCCCGAGCTGCTTCGTGGCGAGCAACGCCTCGTTCTCCCACGCGATCAGCACGTCACCGATCCCACGCTCGGTGAACGTCGTCGTCGAGCCGCGCGCGCCCGCGTCCAGCACCGGTACGTTCCTGTAGAGCCGCGACACGAAGTCCCGCGCCGCCGCCTCGCTCCCCTTGTTCCGCTGCAGCGCATAGCCCCACGCCGCCAGGTAGTTCCACCGTGCCCCGCCCGAGGTCTTCGGGTTCGGCGTGATCACCTGCACGTCCTCGCGCACCAGGTCGTTCCAGTCCCGGATGTGCTTCGGGTTCCCCTTCCGGACGACGAACGCGATCGTCGACGCGAATGGCGTGCTGTTGTGCGGCAGCTTCTTCTGCCAGTCCGCCGGCAGCGTCTTCCCCCGCTGCGCGATCTCGTCGATGTCGTACGCGAGTCCGAGCGTCACGACGTCCGCCTCCAGCCCGTCGATCACTGCGCGCGCCTGCGCCCCCGAGCCGCCGTGCGACTGCTTGATCTCGACCTCCTGTCCCGTGCGCCGCTTCCACTCCCGCGCGAATGCCGCGTTGATGTCCTTGTACAGCTCGCGCGTCGGATCGTACGACACGTTGAGCAGCGTCACCCTCTCCTGCGCCGCCGCCTTTTCCGCGGAAGGAACGATGAGCGCAATCCCCAGCGCCAGCTGTGCGATTCTCTTGAGCGTCTTCATGGGTCGAGTCCTGTAGGTGAGTCGCGCAGATGCGCGGCGTTGTCGGTTAGCAGTGATCGGCCAGGTGTCGGCTGTCATTCCGAGCGGGCGCCCGGTCCGGGGTCAGGCCCCGAGGGCGAAGCCCGAGGGCGCTGACCCCTTGGCGTGCACTGAATCGGGTGTCATCTCGAGCGAGCGCAGATCCTGAGACGGCGTCGAGGGATCTGCACCCAGCCATTCAGCAGTTCTTCCCGCCGTTTCCGCGACATCGCCGTTTCAGATCCGCGCTCCGTCGTTGAATCGAGCGCAGCTCGAATGGCCGTTCCGCGTGCCCCCATCCCCGCATCCTCGCATCCCCGCTCAAAATCCCACCTGAATCCGCGTCAGCACCGCGTGCTCCGTCGACTTCACCGTCGCCGCCACTGGCCCGTAGAGCCGCGTGCGCTCGTAGTTCGTCTCGAACACGATCCCTCGCGTCAGCCGCCAGTTGAGCCCCACGCCCGCGGCGCGCGCCTGTCGCGGTTGCGTCGTTGGATCGGCGTAGAGCGGGAACGCGTCCGCATCCGTCGTCAGCACGCCGTAGCGCGCCACGAGCTCCAGCGCGCCGAACCCGCTCGTGCTGCCACCGTCCAGCGGATGATTCGGCGTGATCCCCGTGTACGACTCACGCTCGCCCGTCAGTACCCAGCCGCCCGAGACCTGCCACGCGCTCGTCGTCAACGCGTCCACCGACGTCGCGCGCTTCACGTGCTGCGTCGACTGCACGTACTCGGCGAGCACGCCGAACGGCCCCGCGTACAGGTAGCCCTGCGGTGAGACGCGCGTGCGCCGGCCCTGCGCGATCACCGTGTTCGCCGCCGTGCCGTCCGCGCGGTACTTGAACAGCGAGAGCTGTCCCGTCGTCTTGTAGCTCGGCAGCGAGGTCGCCGTGAGCGTGCCCTGCTCGGTACCGCTGCTCGCCGCCACACCGAGCCCGAGGTCCGGCGCCGACGCCAGCGTCGCGAACGGGCGCAGGAAGACGCGGCCCACCACGTCCTTCCCCGTCGAGACGTCGCCGTCGCTGATCGCCGCGTCCGGCGCGCCGTCGAACGCGCCGATCTGGTACTGCACGCGCGATCCGATCAGGTCGCCGAACAGCTGCACGCCGACGTCACGGTTCGGCACGAGGCTCGTCGGGAGCCCGCGCTCCACGAACCGCACGTCCGTCGCCGACTGCAGCCGCTCCAGCCCGATCGGCGGCTTGAACTTGCCGACGCGCAGGTTGAGCGCGGCGGTCGGCTTCGCCTCGACGTAGGCGTCGTACAGCACCGTCTGCCCATTGCCGAAGTCCGGCATCAGCCGGAGACCGAAGTACTTGTAGGCCGTCGCCTCGAAGATCGGCCGCACGCGCCGCAGCAGGAACGTGCTCGATCCCGGCGGGGCGCCGTTCGCACCGAAGAACCGCGCGTCCGATTGCACGTAGCCGCGCAGTCGGAAGGTGAACGCATTGTCCGCCGAACGGACGTTGAGCCCGTCGCGCGTTGCCGTTACGGTCGGCGCGGCGGCGGCGGTCGCGCGCGCCTTGGCCTCGGCCTTCTCCAGCGTGACGATGCGATCCTCGAGCGCCTGGATGCGCGCCGCGGCCGCCGCGTCGCTCGCCGCGGATTGCTGCGTCACGCCATTCGACGACGGCGCATGCGTCGTCGAGGGCGTCGCTGCGCTCGGCGTGCGCGGCGTCTCGCTCGCCGGCTCCTGAGTCGGAGTCGTCTGCGCGCGTGCGGCGCGACTGGCCCCGACGAGCGCGCCGACGGCGAGGGCGAGGGGGATGAAACGGGATGAAACGGACATTGCGATGATTCCTCGAGGGAATGGCGTCGACGAAGAGCAGAAAAAACAAAGCGGGCCCGCTCTCGTCTCGGAGAGCGGGCCCGCGGTGCACGTGCGATGTGGTCAGTATCCGGTCGTCAACATGGACATGGGATTCCGAGCACAGCGCGGCCACCGTGAGCGCTCTCGACGGAGCGACCACAGCACACGCTGCGACAACACATGACCTGCTGAACCTGGAATGACATCACGTGATCTCTGCTTCGGTCTGACGAAACGTCGAGGACGGTCAGCGGTTCGTTCGCTCGGCCACCAGCGCGGCGACGTCGCGAACCTTCGGGGCAATGACCGGTGCAGCGGGCAGCACGTCACTCACTGCTTCGGTCGTCTTCAAACCGTTACCCGTGATGCACAGTACAATCTCGTCGTCGGAATGGAAGTGCCCCCCCTCGGCGAGCGCGACGGCGCCGGCAACCGTGACACCGCCCGCGGTCTCGGTGAACACGCCCGTCGTCTCGGCGAGCAGACGGATGCCGGCGACGAGCGCTTCGTCGCTCACGTGCTGTCCGCGGCCGCCCGACTCGCGCATCACCTTCGCCGCGAACGGACCATCCGCCGGATTCCCGATCGCGATCGACCGCGCGATCGTGTTCGGGATCTCCGGCACGAGCGTCGAGTCGCCGCGCTCCCACAAGCGCACGATCGGCGCGCAACCGGAGGCTTGCGTCCCGTACACGCGCGGCGAGTTGCCCGTCACGAGCCCGGCGTCGATGAACTCCTTGAATCCCTTGCCGAGCTTCGTCACGAGCGAGCCGCCTGCCATCGGCGCGACGACCGCGCTCGGTGTGCGCCAGCCGAGCTGCTCGAGGATCTCGAACGCCATCGTCTTGGAGCCTTCGCCGTAGTAGCCGCGCAGGTTCACGTTGACGATCCCCCAGCCGAACCGGTCGGCGAGCTGCGCGCACAGCCGGTTCACGTCGTCGTAGTGTCCCTTGATGCGCACCAGGTTCGGCCCGTACACCGCCGTGCCGATGATCTTCCCGATCTCGAGATCTTCCGGGATGAAGATCCACGACGCGAGGCCGGCGCGTGCCGCGTGCGCCGCGACGGCATTGGCGAGGTTGCCCGTCGACGCGCAGCCCACCGTGTCCAGCCCGAACGCGATCGCGGCGTTGATCGCCGTCGACACCACGCGATCCTTGAACGAGAGCGACGGATGCGACACGGCGTCGTTCTTCACCCACACGCGCGCCACGCCGAGCTTGTCGGCGAGCCGCGGCGCGTCGATCAGCGGCGAGAACCCGGTGTCGAGCGACGCGACCGGGTCACCCTCGAACGGGAGCCACTCGCGATAACGCCACATCGACTGCGGCCGCGCCGCGATCGTCGCGCGGTCCGGCAGCCGGCGATTCGCCGGATACAGCGGCTCGAGCGGGCCGAGGCAGTTCTCGCAGATCGCGATCGGCGCCGCGTCGTTCTCGGTGCCGCACAGCTTGCAGCGCTGCGCATACGGCCGCAGCGTCGCCGAATTGGAGGGCGCCGCGACGTGACTCGGACCGGCGTCAGGAAGAATCGAGGTCATTGCGTGGGATGCTACGTCGAGGAAACAGAGAGACTGAGAAACTGGCTACCTAGAACTGCTCGCAGTGAACTGTTCACCATTCACCGTTCACTGTTCACGGTTTGCATCGTTCAATACTTCGGCACCTTCGGATCCACCTCGTCGCTCCACCGGAGGATGCCACCCGCGAGGTTCCACACCTTCTTGAAGCCCGCGGCCTGCAGCTGCCGCACCGCCTTCGCGCTCCGGCCGCCCATCTTGCAGTGCACCACGATGTCGCGCGCGCTGTCGAACTGGTGCAGCGAATCCGTGAATGCGCTCAGCGGCACCAGCCGCGCCCCCGGGATCTTCGCGATCGCCCACTCGTGCGGCTCGCGCACGTCGATGAGATCGAAGTCGTCCTGCCGCTGCTGCTTCGCCGCCAGCTCCGTCGGGGTCAGCTCGGGAATCCCGTTCGGGTCCTGCAGCGGGTCGCCGCCGATCCCGCAGAACTGGTCGTAGTCGATCAGCTCGCGGATCTCGCGCGTGCCGCACGCCGGGCAGTTCGGGTTCTTGCGCAGCCGCATCGCGCGGAACTGCATCGTCAGCGCATCGATCAGCAGCAGGCGCCCGATCAGCGGCTCACCGACGCCGAGCAGCAGCTTGATCCCTTCCGTCGCCTGGATCGTGCCGACGAGCCCCGGCAGCACGCCGAGCACGCCACCCTCCGCGCAGCTCGGCACGAGGCCCGGCGGTGGCGGCTCCGGATAGAGGCAGCGATAGCACGGCCCCTCTTCCGTCGCGAACACCGACGACTGCCCCTCGAACCGGTAGATGCTCCCGTACACGTTCGGCTTGCCGAGGATGACGCACGCGTCGTTCGTGAGATAGCGGGTCGCGAAGTTGTCCGTCCCGTCGATCACGATGTCGAAGTCGCGCACGATCTCGAGCGCGTTCTCGCTCGTCAGCCGCGTCTCGAACCCCTCGACGTGCACGTGCGGATTGAGATCCTTCAACCGGTCGCGCGCCGACTCGAGCTTCGGCCGCCCCACGTCCTTCGAGCCGTGCACGATCTGCCGCTGCAGGTTCGTCACGTCCACGACGTCGAAGTCCACGAGCCCGATCGTCCCGACTCCCGCCGCCGCCAGATAGAGCGCGAGCGGCGACCCGAGCCCGCCGGCGCCGATCAGCAGCACGCGCGACGCCTTGAGACGCTGCTGTCCCTCGAGGGCGACCTCGGGGAGGATGAGATGCCGGCTGTACCGGAGAATCTCGTCCGAGGACAGCTCCTCCAGCTGCGTCGCCAGCGGTGCGGTGGCGGTGGCCATACGCTCAGCCCCCCGCGATCGCCGGCACGACGGTGAGCTCGTCACCGTCGCTCACCTTCGCGTCGAAGCCGCCGTTGAAGCGGATGTCCTCGTCGTTCAGGTAGAACGTCACGAACGGATACGGCTGTCCCGCCTCGTCGCGCAGCCGCGGCGCGAGGTTCGGGTACCGCGTCGCCACGTCGGCCACCACCGCGCCGACCGTGTCGCCGGTCGACTCGATCGCGCGCCCGTCCGCCAGCTTCGCGAGTACGGTGGGAAGAAAGAGTGTCACTGCCATGAGAGGTCTCCGAGCTGCTGAAGTGAAATCGTCCTGTCGTTCCGTGCGTGCATCGGCGTCAGCATGCTGCGCCAGCGGTAGCGGGCGCGTCTTCACAATCGAGGTGCACCGTCAGGCTGCGTCCATCCACCTGCGAGGGGTTCACGAATGAATCCGCCTGCACCCCATGATGCTCCCAGGCGCTGCGCATCGCCTCGGCGACGGCCGGCGCCTGACGCTCCGGCGCCACCGCGACGAGCGTCGAGCCCGAGCCGCTGAGCGTCGCGCCGAATGCACCTGCCGCGACTGCCTTGCCGCACACTGCTTCATACCCATGGATCAGCGACTGCCGGAAAGGCACGTGCAGCACGTCGTCGAGCGCGACGCGCAACACGTCCGCTTCACCGGTCGCGAGCCCGTGCACGAGCGCCGCTCCCCGCGCCGCCGCCTGCGCCGCCGTCCGATGCGGCAGCTCCTTCGGCAGCACGGCGCGCGCCTCGCGCGTCGTCACCTCGAAGTCGGGCACCGCAAACACGAGCGTGAGCCCGCGCGCCACCGTCAGCGGAGCGACTCGCGCGGAAGCGCCGGGCACCACCAGCACGGCGCCGCCATGAATCGCCGCCGCCACGTTGTCCGGGTGTCCTTCCACCCTGGCGCACGTGTCGAGCAGCTGCTCGTCCGTTAGCGTGAAGCCGACGATCCCCGTCGCCGCCACCGCGCCGGCCACCACCGCGGCCGCCGACGAGCCGAGTCCGCGCGCGACGGGAATGTTCGAGCTGACACGGATGCGAAGCGCGTCCGGTGCCTTGCGACCGGCCGCTGCGCACGCCGCACGCAGCCCGACCACCACCCAGTCCTCCTCGGGCGCCACGTCGAGTCCCGCGAGCGTGCCCCCGCGCTGGATCGTCGTCCCCTTCTCCGGCTCGGGCTGCACCACGACCGACGCCGTCAGACAGCGGTCCACCGCCGCGCCCACGCAGTCGAACCCCGCGCCGAGGTTCGCCGTCGATGCCGGCACACGCACCACCGCACGCCGTCTCACGCGCACCACCCCGAGGTGGTGCGCGCCCGACATGCGCACGGTGACGACTCCGCGAGTGTCTGCATCAGGCTCACCGGATTACTTCTCGACCGGAACGCGGACCGAGTTGCCCCACTCCGTCCAGCTGCCGTCGTAGTTCCGCACCTTGTCGTAGCCGAGCAGGTAGGTGAGCACGAACCAGGTGTGGCTCGACCGCTCCCCGATGCGGCAATACGCGATCACGTCGTCGCCCTTCTTGAGACCTGCTTCACCTTCATAGATGGCACGGAGCTCGTCCGCCGTCTTGAACGTTCCATCCGGGTTCGCCGCGCGCGCCCACGGAACGCTCTTCGCCCCCGGCACGTGTCCGCCACGCAGCACCCCTTCCTGCGGGTACTCGGGCATGTGCGTCTTCTTCCCGCTGAACTCGTCCGGCGACCGCACGTCGATCAGCGGCTTCTTCCCCTGGCTGTGCTTCAGCGTGTCTTCCTTGAAGGCGCGGATCTTCGAGTCGTCGCGCTCCTTCGCCACGTACTGCGTCGCCGGATACTTCGGCACCTCGGTCGAGAAGGGCCGGCCCTCGGCCTCCCACTTCGCCCGCCCGCCGTCGACCACCTTCGTGTTCGTGAAGCCGAACAGCTGGAACACCCAGAACGCGTAGGTCGCCCACCAGTTGCTCTTGTCCCCATAGAACACCACCGTCGTCGACTCGTCGATGCCGAGCCGGCGCAGCAGCGCCTGGAACTGCTCCTTCGACACGTAGTCGCGCACGAGCGAGTCGTTCAGATCGGTGTGCCAATCGATCTTCTGCGCCCCCGGGATGTGCCCGAGGTCGTACAGCAGCACGTCCTCGTCGCTCTCCAGGATCCGCACCTTGGGATCGTTCAGGTGCTGCGCCACCCAGTCCGTCGTGACCAGGACGTCCGGATTGACGTAGCCCTTGCTGGCAGGGGAGAACGATACGGGTTCGGTGGTGGTGCTCATCGGTTGTGCCTCGGTGAAGGTCGTCGACTGAGAAACGAAGCTCAGTGAGGCTGCTGTAAAAAACGGCCGCCTCGAACCGAGCGGCCGGGTGATTCCCGTGGGACTGTCGGAGTGCTCTGCCCTAGCGCCTCTCCTCGCATCCCGGCCGCAGTGCCATTCCGGGGCGACAGCCCTCGGGACAGCTGATGCCCATGCTGCACATGGACATGCGCATGCATCCGATGCTGCGAATTCGCTTCGAGCGGCGCGCGCCGATCTCCGCGCCGGCGGCGCGGGACAGGATCGGGGCGAAGCGAGCGGAAGCGGACATCGGAGCGGGAGCGTGGAGAAAAAGGGCAGTTATGGATACAAAAAAAGCCGGGCGTGCTGCGCCGCCAGGCGAGTCGCTTTTTAGCTCCTTGTTTTACGTGGCGGCAAGAGGCGGCAAATCACCACGACATCGATTGTGCTCGTCAGTCTAGAGCGCCCTCCGGGCGACGTCAAGGCCCGCACGCCAATTGCCGCTTTGGCGGGCAATTGCGCCACCGCCCATGGTGTCCGCGTCTGTGACGCTGCCCACCATTTCAAAGGTCGTGTCTCGTGTGCCTGGCGCCCCATTTCCGCGCTTCGGTGAACACGGTGGCGAGGCATCGCGGGCGTCACCCGCGTCCTCGCGGCCGGCCCCGGCAACGAATACATTCCGTCCATCGCCGTCGTCCCCTGTTTCACCCCTTCCGACGGCCCGTTTCACAACGCTCCCACACAGTGACCTGACCGTTACTCCTCGGCCGGGTTTCGGTGCGTTTTCGCGATCACCATTCCCCCGATTTGGCTCCGCTCTGTCCCCCGCGGAGTCCACAGCGCCATTGATGGCGCCAGACTTCAATCCGGAAGCACACACATTATGAGAATCGCGCGTTGGATGTTGGGCGCTGCTGTCGCCCTCGTCGGCGTTCTCCCAGGTAGGCTCACTGCGCAAGGCATCACCACCGGCGCCATTGCCGGCCGCGTGACGGACGACGCGGGGCAGCCGCTCTCCTCTGTACAGATCGTCGTTCGGAATCGTTCCACCGGCTTCACCGTCGGCGCGCAGACCCGCGAGGATGGTCGCTATCGCATCCAGAACCTCGAGGTCGGCGGCCCCTACTCCGTCACGGCGCGCCGCATCGGCCTGCAGCCGCAGACGCTCGACAACCAGGAAGTCCCCTTCTCGCAGACGCTGGTCCTCGACTTCCATCTGTCGAACCAGGTCGCGACCCTCGCCGCCGTCGAGGTCACCGGCGTCAACGCCGGCGAGTTCAGCCCGACGCACACCGGCACGCGGACGACCATCTCCGACTCCGTGCTCCTGCGCGTGCCGACCACGTCGCGCAACGTCACCGACTTCGTGAAGATCGCCCCCCAGGTCTCGATGACCGCGGGCGGCGCCGGCTCGGCGGGCGGCATGTCCAACCGCATGAACAACGTCCAGATCGACGGCGCCTCCGAGCGTGACGTCTTCGGTCTCGGCAACACCGGCACGCCCGGCTCCGAGGTCAACGCCAAGCCGCTCTCCATCGAGGCGGTCAAGGAGCTCCAGGTCCTCCTCGCCCCATTCGACGTCCGGCAGGGCAACTTCGGTGGCTTCCTCCTCAACGCCATCACGAAGACCGGCACCAACCAGCTCCACGGCTCCGCCTTCCACGCCTTCCGCAACCAGGCCTACGGCGCGGACACCGCGGCCGTGCGCGGCCAGCCCTTCAACCGCTCGCAGACCGGCTTCTCCCTCGGTGGTCCGATCATCAAGGACAAGCTGCACTTCTTCACTGCCAACGAGTGGACGACGGAAAACACCCCCGTCACCGGTCCGTATGCCGATCAGCCGGCCGGCGCGGTGCAGAAATTCGCGCTGTCGGACGACCAGACCAAGAACTTGTTCGGATCCGATACACTCAAGCGGTTCATGGACATCATGAAGACGCTCGGTTCCAAGGATCTCGGCACGGCGAATGGGGTGAACATTCCGAACCCGCTCACGAATCTCTTCGGCCGCCTCGACTACCAGGTCAACGACGTTCACCGCGCGGTGCTGCGGTTCAACTACTCCGACGGTGAACGCCTGCGCCAGCAGAACGCGCGCACCGTGACGGGCGTCGTTTTCTCTGACAACTATCACAATTTCCGCACCGTCAAGGTCGCGCCGGTTCTCCAGTTCTTCTCCAACTTCTCGAGCGGCGCCTCGAACGAGCTGTTCGTCGGCTTCAACAAGTGGTTCAACCGACGCGATCCACTCAGCGCCTTCCCGCAGATTCGCGTCAGCAACGTGACGGGGGTGAACGGCAACACCTCCATCCTCGCCGGCGCCGATCAGTTCTCACAGGGCAACCAGCTCGACACCAGGACCTGGGAAGTCACGGAGAACTTCACCTTCCGTCCGATGGGCAACCACACCATCACGGTCGGTACGCGCAACGAGTACGTCTGGCTGCGCAACCTGTTCACCCAGAGCTCCCTCGGCGTCTGGTCGTTCCGCAACCTCGACAGCCTGGCCGCCGGGAACGCCAACTCCTTCCGCAAGGCGATCGTACTGTCCGACGGCGGCAACACGTACTACAGCGGGCTGCAGAATGCCTTCTACGCGCAGGATCAGTGGGCAGTCACCCCGCGTCTCGCTGTCACGGCGGGCATGCGCTTCGACCTGAGCACCTCGCTGTACGACATCCCGTACAACGCGGCCATCGACTCCGCCTACGGCCGTAAGACGAGCGACATCCCGAAGCACTCGCTCCAGTACTCGCCGCGCCTCGGCTTCAACTGGGACGTCACGGGTGACCGTCGCAATCAGCTCCGTGGCGGCGTCGGCCTCTTCGTCGGCACGCCGCCGTACATCTGGCTCGAGAACGCCTACGTCAACTCGGGCAACATCATCACCTTCCTGAACTGCAACACCAACGGCAGCAACGCGCCCGCCCCGGCGTTCGTCGTCGATCCCACGCCGATCGCCACCTGCGCGAATGGGCAAGGCACCAAGCCGATCGGCGATGTGAACCTGCTCGCCAAGGATCTCAAGTTCCCGCAGCCGTTCCGTGCGTCGCTTGGCTTCGACCGCCAGCTCCCCTGGAACCTCATTGGAACCGTCGAAGGGCTGTACTCGCGCACGCTCAACCAGCTGATGTTCGTCAACCTCAACGTCGGCGCGCCGACGGGCGTCAGCAGCACCGGACGCACCGTCTACGCCAACGTCGGCAACCCGGCCAACGGCCAGGTCACGCTCATCCCGCCCCCGGGCGTCACGGCGAACGGTGGTACCGCGCGCTTCTCCACCGCGGTCGATCTCCAGAACCAGAGCAAGGACTTCGCGTACAACCTGACCTTCCAGCTCCGGAAGCAGTACGCCGACAACTGGGAGGGACTGGTCGCCTACACGTACTCGCGTGCCCGCGACGTGCAGAGCTTCACGTCGAGCACCGCGCTCTCCAACGCGCAGTTCGGCCGCACCCTCTCCGGCCCGCAGGATCTGCGGAACACCAGCGTCAGCCTCTTCGATCAGCCGCACAAGCTCAACGCCACCCTCACCCGCACCTTCAACTGGTGGCAGAACCTCGGTACCGACGTCACCCTCGTGTACACGGGCGTGTCGGGCGCGCCGCACGACTACGTGTATGGTTCGAGCGGCGGCTCGTCGAGCGACATGAACGGCGACGGCTACAACACGAACGACCTGTTCTACGTGCCGAAGAACGCGCTCGATCCGAACGAGATCCAGTTCAAGCAGCTCGGCGCGCGGACGCCGCAGACGCAGGCGCAGGACCTCGAGAACTTCATCAACGCGTCGCCCTGCCTCCGCTCGCAGCGTGGTCGGATCATGGATCGCAACTCCTGCCGCAACCCGTTCACGCACCTCGTCGACTTCTCGCTCCGGCAGAAGCTGCCCTCGGTGCGCGCCGAGCGCATCGCGCTGCAGTTCGACATCTTCAACTTCGGCAATCTGCTCAACAAGAACTGGGGCAAGATTCCCTTCACCCCGTTCAGCTCCAACAGCAACGTGCCGCTCGTCACGCACGTCGGCTGGGCTGGCACCGGCTGCGTCACCACCACCACGCCGGCAACCTGCGACATCAAGACGGCCACGCCGGTCGTCCAGTTCACGCCGCCCGCCGGCGGTGAGTACGTGGTCTCCAGCACGTCGGCCACGAACTTCTGGCGCTCGCAGATCGGACTCCGCATCGACTTCTAGTCGACGCTGGACCTGACGCTGAATGGGCCGCGATCACCTGGTGATCGCGGCCCATTTGGTTTTTTAGCTCACCAGCTTGGCGGCCATGTGATCGCTCCTCCCTCCGGCGCTTCGCACCTCCGGTCGGAGTGCCGCATTCAGGCGTTCGTGCGCGCGCCCACGCTCGCGGTGATCACGCTCTTGATCCCGCCGCGGATGTTGAAGTCGCCCACGACCTCCATCCACGCCGGCTTCGTCGCCTCCGCGAGATCGTCCAGGATCCGGTTCACGGCGCGCTCGTAGAAGATGCCGTCGTTCCGGAAGCTCCACAGATAGAGCTTGAGACTCTTCAGCTCCACGCAGACGTCGGCCGGCACGTACCGGATGTGCATCGTCGCGAAATCGGGCGCGCCTCCCTCGAGCTGCCGCAGCTCGGTCGCGTCCGTCTCGATCCCGCCCAGCGGACAGAGCGAGGTGAACTCCGGGCACTCCATCGCGATCTCGTAGCTCCGTCCGGGGTACGGATTCGGAAACGTCTCCAGCAGCTCTGGTCTTGGCATGCGTGAGTATCGCACACCTGACCTCGCGCGGGCAACGCGGCACAACGATCCTCTGATATCTCGGTTGGCGGCGATGACCGAGTTCGGGACACGAGCTTCCCGAGGCAGGCTGATAACCGATGACCGTGAACTGTTCACGGGCGAGCGCGCTCGCCTTTGTGACTCTAGCGCCCCACCGTATGTCTTTCGTATGTTGGGAAAGTGCCGGTCCCCTCTGGGCCGGCCGCTGCCGCCGGGAGAACGGCCTGGCGGTACTGCCCCCCGGCAAGTCCGGGGGGCTCTTTCTTTTATTGCCCCTCGCCCCGCAGGCGCTTCGCCATCTCGTCGAGCAGGGCACGCTCGGAGGGCGTCAGGCTCTCGAGCCCTTCCAGCGAGATCTTGTCCAGCACGCGGTCGAGCTCGGCCACTCGCTCCTCACGCGGACGCACCGTCGGCGTCGCGATCACGCGCGGCATCGGCCGCGGCTGCTGCGCCGCCACGGCCTTGCTCTTCGCGACGACCTCGTCCACGTCGTCCCGCTGCGTCCCACTCCGTGAGCGCGGCAGGGTGCGCGGGATGGCGCGCGGCGTCTCGTCCTGCGAGTAGTCCGGCGCGGGGGAGATCCGCTGCCGGAACCGCTCGATGCTCGCCGCCGGCGGCGTCCGCATGTAGAGCCACGCGAATGCGATCCCGCCCACGTGCGCGAGGTGCGCGATCCGCACGCCACCCGCGACTTCGGCGCCCGCCCCGATCGCGCCGACGCCGAGGATGACGCCGCCCAGCAGGACGAGCACCGTCCACGGGCGCATCCGCACCACGCCGAACAACGAGATCTCCTCGTCCGGCCACTGGTACCAGTACGCGAACAGCACCCCCAGCACCCCCGCCGACGAGCCGACGAGCAGTCCGTTGCGGACGAAGAGCATGTACGCCACGGCGCCGCCCAGTCCGCACCAGAGATAGAACAGGGTGAAGGCGCGCGTCCCCATCGCGGTCTCGAGCCGCGGACCGAACGCGAGCAGCACGTACATGTTCAGCGCCAGGTGCCAGGCGCTGTAGTGCACGAACATGTACGTCAGCGCGCTCCACAGCGTGCGCTGCAGGCTCCCCGCCTGGAACCCGAGCACGGCGAAGGCATCCGCATCGCTCACGAAGTTCCACAGCAGGAAGCACGTCGCGATGTTGATCGCGAGCAACGCCTGCACCCCCCGCGTCAGTTGCGGCGGGTTCTGCGGTTCAGGAGGTGTGGAAGTCGCCATCTGACGAAGCTGCTCGAGGTACCACGAGTCGGACGTTGCGCGCCACGCGGGCCGTCATGCTATCAACGTACTAACCAGCGGGCACGTTGCGGGTTCCTGCACACTTCGTCGCCGGCTCAGCAGCGCGTTCCCGTCGGCTCCGGTAACACCGGGAGCAACCGCACGTCGCCGTGCACCGCCGACGCGCGCTCCAGCCAGAGCAGCCAGCGTCGGTCTTCGCTCAGGCTCTCGATCGTCGGATGCACGACGACCGCCGTTTCCGTGCTGGCTTCCTTCGCTTGCTCGACGATCCTCAGAAGTCGCCCGTCACTCGGGTCCGCTTTCGTCATCAGGACGAGCGCGTGCGCCACATGTTTGTCCGCCGCTTGGCGGATGGTCGCCATCGCGCGCACGATCGCCTCCGCGTTCTCGTCGCCCGTCAGCGTCACCTGCACGAGCGCGAGCGACTTGATCAGCGTCTCCAGCGATTCCGGACGCTGCCCATCGTGATCGAGCATCACGGACAGCGGAGCACCGCCGTCCAGCGCCGTGGCGAGAAAATCTGCCTCGCTGAGTGGATCGCCTCCACAGATGGCAATCGAGTGATACGCCGAGCGTTGCGCGAGCCGCAGCAGCTCGTTGCGCAATGCGGCGGCCGTGAACATCGTCGCCGTCTCGGCCACGCGGGCGAACTTCACGAACAATTGCCGGCGCCCCGCCCACGGTCCTGTCGAGCGAATGCCCGACGGGATGCCCGCCAGCGCGGCCCCCATCGGGGCGGGCTTCTCACGCGGCGTCATCGATCCGCGTCCACCGGCATCGCCGCCTCGGTCGCGAGCAGCGCGATCCGCTCGCACAGCTCCGGGAACTGGATGCCCGCCGCGGCCGCCGCCTGCGGGATCAGGCTCGTCGCCGTCATCCCCGGCAGCGTGTTCGCCTCGAGGCAGTAGAACTCCCCCGATGGCGACATGCGGAAGTCGATCCGTGCGCAGCCACCGAGCTTGAGCGCGGCGAACGCCTGTCGCGCCTGCGCCTGGACGGCCACGGTTTCCTCCTTCGTCAACGGCGCGGGGAAGATCTCCTCGGCCATCCCCGCCGTGTACTTGCATTCGTAGTCGTAGATCTCGTGCTTCGGGATGATCTCTCCGACCGGCAGCGCGTCGCCACCAAGGATCCCGACCGTCAGCTCGCGACCGGCGATGAACTGCTCGATCATCACCTCGTCATCGTGCTGGAATGCTTCGGCGATCGCCGGCGCCAGCTCGGACTCCTGCTTCACGATCGACAGCCCCACCGTCGAGCCCTGCTTCGATGGCTTGACGATCACCGGCCATCCCAGCGCGCGCCCGACCTCGGCCGCACTCGGCGGTGACGACCGATCCGTCGCCATCAGCCAGTTGGCCGTCCCCACGCCGTGCGCCTGGAAGAGATGCTTCGACAGATCCTTGTCCATCGCCAGCGCGCTCGGCAGATGACCGCTCCCGGTGTAGGGGACGCCCGCGAGGTCGAGCAGCGCCTGGATCGTCCCGTCTTCACCACGGCCGCCGTGCAGCGCGAGGAACGCCACGTCGCACTCACCCCGCTTCGGCAAACGGGCCGCCGTGTCGGCGACCGACTCGGCGTTCATGCGCGACAGCTCGCCGGGTGTCGGCGGCTGCTGCTTCACGACCCCTGCCGCGAGCATGCGGCGCTCGTCCGCTTCGGTGAGCGGCCCGCGCGCCGTGTCGATCGCGCGAACGGTGTGTCCCCGCGTTCGCAGCGCTTCGGCGATCCGGAGTCCGGACGCCAGCGACACGTCGCGCTCCGAGGAAGTGCCGCCCATCAAGACCGTGATTCGCAATCGTCAGCGTGTTGGAATGTTGGCACCACCGGAGCGCGGCGCGGCGCTCATCTCGACATCAGATACGCGAGCATGTCGCTTCGCGTCACGATTCCTTCGATCGCCCCGCTCCGGCGCACCAGCACGGCGGGCGTCGCCTTGGAGAGCAGCTTCTGGACCGATTCGACATGCTGCCCCGCATCGACGACCGGGAACGCTTCGTCCATCACTTCCCCCACGACCGCATCGAGGAACCGTGAGCTCTCGAGCCCCCGCTGCGTGAGCGCGTACTCGGTCACGCTTCCGACGCACTCGCCGTTCTCCAGCACCGGAAGCTGCGATACGTCGTGCAGCCGCATCAGGCCGAGCGCCTGGCGGACGAGCTGTCCGGGCGCCGCGCTCACCAGTGTCTCGGGCGCGCCCTCGCCCTTGTGGGCGAGCAGATCGCCGAGCGTCACGCGGTCCGGCTCCAACAGCTGGTTCTCGCGCATCCATTCGTCGTTGAACACCTTCGAGAGGTAGCGCTCCCCCGTGTCGCACAGGAACGTCACCACGAGCGCGTCGGGATCGTCCACCTCGCGCGCCACCTGCAGCGCGACGTACGTGATCAGCCCGGACGAGCCGCCGACGAACAGTCCCTCCTCGCGCGTGAGCCGCCGCGCCGTGGCAAATGCATCGCGGTCGCTCACTGTCCGGTAGTCGTCGATCACCGAGAGATCGAGCGTGCCGGGCAGCTTGTCCTGGCCGATCCCCTCCACCTTGTACGGCGCGCCCTCCGGACGGTGCGTGCCCTTGCTCCGCCACAGCTCGGCGAGGATCGAGCCCTGTGGATCACCGGCGATGACCTTGATCTTCGGGTTGCGCTCCTTGAGGTACCGCCCGACACCGGTGATCGTCCCCCCCGTTCCCGCCGAAGCGACGAAGTGCGTGATGCGCCCTTCCGTCTGCTCCCACAGCTCGGGGCCGGTCGTCGCGTGATGCGCCTCGGGATTCGTCTGGTTGTAGAACTGGTTCGCCAGGATCGCGTTCGGAGTCTCTTCGGCGATCCGCTTCGCCATCATCACGTAGTTGTCCGGATGGTCCGCCGCCACCGCGGTGGGCGTGATGATCACCTCTGCGCCGAACGCCTTGAGCAGCCGGACCTTCTCCTGCGACATCTTGTCGGGCATCGTGAACACGCACCGATAGCCCTTGAGCGCGGCCGCGATCGCGAGCCCCACCCCGGTATTGCCGCTCGTGCCTTCCACGATCGTCCCGCCGGGCTTCAGCCGCCCCTCGCGTTCGGCCTGCTCGATGATCGGCAGGCCGATGCGATCCTTCACGGAGCCGCCCGGGTTGAAGAAGTCCGCCTTGCCGTAGACGGGCGTGCGGATGCCACGCGTGACCCGCGTGAGATGGATCAGCGGCGTCCACCCGATCGTCTCGAGCACGCTCTCGTACGGCTTCGCGTTGCGCGCGGCGGGCGGTGCCCCCGTCGAAGTCGCCGACGTGAAGGATGAGCTCATCGTTCTGCCGGGGCTGGTGGCTGCAGCTTGTTCAGGATGGTATCGCCGGGGAGCGCGTGCGCTTCGGGATGACGGAAGTAGACCGGAAACAGGATCGATACGCCGATCGGCTCACCGCGCAGCTTCGCGGGCACGAAGTGAAGCTCCTGCGATCCCTTCACGGCCGCCGAGTCCAGCGCCGCGTACCCGCTCGACTCCTCGATGCGTGTCGAGTCCGGGACCGCCTGGCCATTGTGGTCGACGTAGAGATAGAGCGTCACGTTCCCCTGCACCTTTCGCGCGTACAGCGCGGGCGGGTAGTGAAAGGGAAGCTCCCCGTTCAACATCCTGGGGGGCTCGTCCGGTTTCGACGCACCGTTCTGAAACGCCTGTGCCACCTTCTGCGACGTATCGCGATCGCAGCCGCCCGCCGCGAGCATCGCGACGAGCGGAAGCATTGCGCGCTGACGAATGAGAGTCGCCATCCTGCCAATGTAGCGATCCGCGCGCGCTCGCCCTCGAGCTCGCCCCCGCAACATGGTCAGGCTCGCGCGCGGTCGGCGAGCTCGGCCAGCAGTTGCAGCGCCGCCATGGGAGTCATCGTGTTCACGTCGGTCGCGCGGAGTCGCTCGACCACGGGGTGCGGCGCGGCGGAGAACAGCGCGAGCTGATCGACCGGCGGCGCGGCGCGGCGCTTGTCGCGCCCCACGGTCGCGCCCCCGCGCGTGAGTGTCGGCACCAGTCGCTCGGCCTCTCCCTCCAGAAGCCGCAGCACCTCGCGCGCTCGGCCGATCACCGGGTCCGGAAGTCCCGCCAGCTTCCCGACCTCGATGCCGTACGAGCGATCCGCACCGCCCGGCTGCAGGCGATGCAGGAACAACACCTGATCGCCCACCTCGCGCACGCCGACGTTGAAGTTCCGCACCGCCGCCAGTTCGTCCGCCAGTTGGACGAGCTCGTGGTAGTGTGTCGCGAAGATCGTCTTGCAGCCGACGGTGTTGTGCAGGTGCTCGCTCACCGCCCACGCGATCGACACGCCGTCGTAGGTGCTCGTCCCTCGACCGATCTCGTCGAGCAGCACGAGGCTCCGGCGCGTCGCGAGGTGCAGGATGGCGCTCGTCTCCGCCATCTCCACCATGAACGTGGACTGCCCGCGCACGAGGTTGTCGCTCGCCCCGACGCGCGTGAACACGCGATCGCACACGCCGATCGTCGCCGCGCTCGCCGGCACGAAGCTCCCCGCCTGCGCGAGCACCACGATCAGTCCCACCTGCCGCAGCAGCGTGCTCTTTCCCGCCATGTTCGGTCCGGTCAGGATCACCAGCCGGGCGTCCTCCGGGAGCTGCACGTCGTTCGGGATGAACTTGTCGCGCGGCATCATCCGCTCGACGACGGGATGGCGCCCCGCCACGATCGCCAGCTCGAAATCATCCGTCAGCGTTGGGCGCGCATAGCCTTCGCGCGCCGCGACGTCCGCGAGCGACGCCAGCGCATCGAGCTCGGCGACGATGCGCGCCGCGCATTGGATGCGCGCGATCTCCGCGCCGACCGCTGCACGCAGCGCCTCGAACAGCTCACGCTCCCGCGTCTCGATCCGCTCCGCCGCGGTGAGGATGCGCTCCTCGTATTCCTTGAGGGCGGGCGTCACGTACCGCTCGCCACCCGTCAGCGTCTGCCGGCGCTGGTAGTCGTCGGGAACGAGGTGCCGGTTCGCGTTGCTGATCTCGATGAAGTAACCGAACACCTTGTTGTAGCCCACCTTGAGCGACGCGATGCCCGTGCGGGCGCGCTCGTCCGCCTGGATGCGCGCCACCGCGTCCTTCCCACCGTCGCGCAGCGCGCGGAGCTGATCCAGCTCCGCATCCACGCCCGGTGCGATCGTCGCTTCCTCGCCGAGCTGCAGCGGCGGCCGCTCGACGAGCGTGTCCACGACACGCGTCGCCATCTCGGCGCAGCTGTCCCAGCGCGTCATGAGCGTGTCGATCACTCCCGCACCGGCGAGCGGACGCACGGCGCGTTCGACGTCGGGAAGCCGCGCCAGCGACGCGCCCAGCGACGCGACCTCGCGCGGCGTCGCGCGGCCCGCCGCCGCTTTGCCGCCAAGCCGCTCCGCGTCTCGCACGCCATCGAGCGCCGAGCGGAGCGCATCGCGAGCGCTCGGATCGCGCACCAGTGCCTCGACGGCATCGAGGCGTGCTTCGATCGCGTTCCGATCGACGAGTGGGGCGAGCAGCCACTGTCGCAGCAGCCGCGCGCCCATCGGCGTTTGCGTGCGATCGAGCACGGACAGCAGCGTGCCTTCCGTGCTGCCCCCGCGCAACGATTCCACCAGCTCGAGGTTGCGGCGCGTCATCTCGTCCAGCGGCATCGCGCCGCCGGCGCGTTCCACCTGTGGACGCGCGAGATGCGGCACGCCGCCCGGCTGGAGCTCCTTCAGGTACCGGAGCAGCGCGCCCGCGGCGCCCACCGCTGCATCGTCCTGCGCCTCCAGCCCGAGCCCATCCAGCCCCTGCACGCCGAACTGGCGCGCCAGATCCTCGCGACCGAGTGGCTCGTCGAACTCCCACCGCTCACGCTCCGTGACGAGCGCCCCGTCGAGCGACGGCGTGCGCGGCAGCGACGCATCGCCGCGCGGCACGAGCACTTCGCGTGGCGCCAATCGCGCCAGCATCGCTTCGAGCTCGTCGGACGGGATCACCGCCAGGCGCAGCTCACCGGTGGAGATGTCGGCTGCCGCGATCCCGATCGTCGCCTGCCCCGTAGCATTCGCGTGCCCCGAGCCGATCGCCGCGACGAAGTTGTTCCGTGCACTGTCGAGCAGTTCGTCGGCGAATGCGACGCCGGGCGACACCGTCTCCACCACCTCGCGCCGCACGATGCCCTTCGCCACACGCGGATCCTCGACCTGCTCGCAGATCGCGACGCGATAGCCGTGCTGCACGAGCCGGCGCAGATACTCCTGCCCCGCGCGCACCGGCACGCCCGCCAGCGGCACCTCGGCCGCCCCGCCGTTGTTGCGCGACGTGAGCGTCAGACCGAGCACGCGCGCCGCCGTCTCGGCATCATCGTAGAACATCTCGTAGAAGTCGCCCATCCGGAAGAACAGGATCGCGCTCTGGTGCCGCGCCTTGATCTCCCGGTACTGCTGCATCAGCGGCGTCGCGACGGCGCCACTCACGGATGGGTCGCTCCCTTCGCTCTGGGCTCGTCGGTCACGAAGCCGATGATGCCGCGCTGCTTGAGCGCCGCGACTTCCGCCGCCGCGGCCTGCCGCGTCGCGTAGTAGTCGAGGCGAACACGGAATGGCTTCGCCTCGCCGCTGATGCGCGCCTTCACCCCTTTCGCGGCCAGCTTCTTCACCAGCCGCTCCGCATCGGCCTTCGTGTTGTACGCCGCGAGCTGGATGGTCCAGATCCCCCGTGGCGCGCTCTTCGCCGGCGCACTCGCGCTCTCGGCCGGCCGCGCACGCTCCGCCGGCGCGCTCGCCGGCTTGGCCGATTCTTTCCGCGACGTCGCCACGGTCGACAGTGGCTCGTCGATGGTCGTCGCCGGCGTCGACGCGCTTGGCGCACCGGTCGTTCCCGACGCGTTCGATCCTCTCGTCGTTGCCGCGGCGGCGCTTCCCGTCGTGCGTGGTGCCTGGGTTGCCGTCGCGGGTGGCACAGGTGCGCCACGCGATGCGCCGGCCGGCGTGACGTTCGCCGTCGATCGCGGCGTAGCGGCAGGCGGAGTCGCCGGCGACGCGTTTGCCGTCGCGGTCGAGCAGTGCGACCCGTAATACTCGATCTGATTGCGAAGCTCGACGTCGCTCGTGCCCACTGACGCGCGCGCCTCCGAGATCATCGCGCATCCGTGACTGTTGTCGTGCTGCTCGAAGGCGAGCCGCGCCGCCGCCAGTCCGGCACGCGCGCGTGCCGGACTCGCCGGATGCTCACGGACGAATCGCTGAAGATGTTGATAGGCGGCGGCGCGATCGCCACGTGCCTGTTCCAGCTCGGCGAGCGAGAGCAGCGCATCGTCTGCGTACGGCGAGAGCGGATATTCGACGATCACGCGGCGATAGTCTCGTTCGGCATCGACCGCCGTCTCTGCCAGCGCGCCGCGCCAGAAGAGCGCGTCGCCGTATGCCGGCGTTCCCTCCGGCGCGGCACGCAGCAGCGAGTCCACGAGCGCGCGGCCCGCCGCGCCGTCGCCCTCGCTCACGAGTCGCCGCGCGCGCCGGAAGATCGAGTCGGTGGGTGGGAGCGGAGCGGAGCTGTTGTTGCTCCCCTGGGCGTGGGACGGGTGCGCGAGCGCGCACAGCGCCACGACGGCAGGAAGGATGATTCGGGGAAGGCGATGCATCATCGGAGAGGTGGTCGCGGTGCTCAGGCCGCGCGACGTACGGCGCGCCCGCACAGGGCCAGCACGAGAGAGGTGAGCAGTTGCTCGTCGGAGGAGAGCTTCGTTTCCTTGAGTGCGGCATCGGCCGCGAGCAGGGCGGACAGCGCGGCGTCGACGTCGGCCGCGCTCCATCGCGAGGCGTGCTTCGTCCAGGCCGTCACCGCTTCGCCCCACGGCCGGCCGGGAAAGGCGCCCGTATCCTTGAGGAGCGTCATCAGCTCGCCGAAGAGCGCGCGCTGCGACCCGCCCGCCGCCAGCGCAGCCTCCGCGTAGCCGAGTGCGAGCGTCTGCGACGTCAGCGCCATCACGATCGAGACGGCGCTGGTCTTCGGAAGTTGGAGGACGATCGGGATCAGCCCCAGCGCGGCGTTCGCGTCTTTCGCCGCGACGGCATCGAGCAGATCTCCCACCGATTCACCGCGCCGGATGCCGACGATTTCGGCCACGGCGCGCTCATCGATCCTCTCGCTGACGTAGCTCGCGAGCTTCTCGAGCTCCACGGCGAGTTGCGCGAGATCGCTTCCCACCGCTTCGACGAGCAGCGTCACCGCTTCCGGAGTGATCTTGCGTCCGAGCACGCTCTCGGAATGGTGCGCCACCCATCGCGGCAGACGGTCGCCGGCGAGTGGTGCGAACTCCACCGCCGTGGCGTGCGCGCTCAGCCCCTTGTCGGGCTTTGCCCCGTTTGGCGCGATGAGGAGCAGGACGGTGTCCGGCGCCGGCCGTGTGAGGTAACGATCCAGAACGGCGCGCGCGCCCTTCTTCAGCTTGTCCACGTCCCGCAGCACCACGACTCGGCGCTCGGCGAGCATCGGCGGCGTACCGAGCAATGCATCCAGGTCTTCGGGATCGAGCTCGCTGGCGCGGCGCACTTCCAGATTGAAGTCGCGCGTCGAGGGATCGACCGCCGCGTTGATCAGATCTCGACTGCGGCCGTCCTTCAGGAAGTCGTCTTCGCCGAACAGGTAGTACACCGGATCGAAGACGCGATTCTTGACGGCTGCGTGAAGCGCCTTCTCCCCAGCGGATGCCATGGGGGAAATATAGGACAGATCGCGCGAGCCGCGAACGCGGCGCGCTGGCCGGCGATCAGGTCGTCAGCGCCCTGCTACGTCGCTGGTCAGGCGCAGCGGCGCGCGCTGCGCCACGAAGACCGCGGGCCAGATCGGCATGCCAGCCGGCATGGAGGCGACCATCGCCGGCGTCGCGAACGGCGACGGCTCAGGCTCCGGCAGGGTGGCGACGACCGGCGCCAGTCGGATCACCCGGTCGTTGTCACCCGCGAGCATGACGGTCATCGACACGCCGGCGGCGACGGCGATGCCTGCGGCAAGCGCCACGAAGGTGCCCGTCGAGAGGGGACCACGGTGGCGCTTCGTCATCATGCCGAGCATCGCGTCGGTATCGCGCTCCCGAGCGGCCATGAAGGCGCGCTCCTGCGCGAGACGCATCTGCAGTCGTTCGCTGAATGCGGCGGAGGGCTGGATCGTCGGCAGATTCCGCGCGATGAGCAACGAGCGACGGATCCGCGTGTCGAGTGCTGCACACTGCTGGCAGAGCCGGAGATGCCGGTTCATCCCTTCGATGTCCGCGCCGCTCAGCGTGTCATCGACATACGCGTCGTGCTTGCGTCGAAACTCCCGACAATTCATGCGGCGCGAGGAATGGGTTGAGGTGCCATGGAGAATGCGCCTTCGATACCCGGGGGACCAGGGGCTGTTCCAGAGGCCTCCCTCGCCTCGCCGGGCACGAGAAAGGGGCTCCCGCGCCCGGGAGCCCCTCACCCCACCCCTATCTCGTTTCCCACCGATCTCCTTACCCCACCTGCCTGCTTGCCCCCTCTCTCCGTTCTACCTCAGTCCACCCACGGTTCGATGATCTCGGCGAAGGCGTTGCGCGCCCGGTTCAGACGTGACTTCACCGTGCCGAGGTTGCAGTCCGTGATCTCGGCGATCTCTTCGTACGACTTTCCCTCGAGCTCGCGAAGCACGAACACCTCCCGATGATGCGCCGGTAGCTTCGCCACCGTCTCGGCGACCAGCTCGCGCAGATGACGCTTCCGGTAGAGGTCGTCCGGCCGTGCGGTCGTATCCTCGAACTGCAGAGGACGATCCTCGTCCTCCCAATTGCCCTTCATCGTCTGGAACAGCACGAGCGGGTTTCTCGAGCGGTTGCGCAGCTCGTTCTTGGCCAGATTCGACGCAATGGTGTACGCCCAGGTCGAGAACTTCTTCGACCGATCGAACCGGTGCAGATGCCGATAGACTCGAATGAACACTTCCTGCACGAGGTCTTCGGCCTTCTCTCGGTCACCGATCGTGCGATAGATGAAGTTGAGCAGCCGCGTCTGGTAGCGCTCGACAAGCTCCTGGAAGGCCCGCTCCTCGCCCTCGAGAAAAGCAGTGACGACGTCCGCGTCGTCCATCCCTTTGAGCTGTTCGCGGATCGATGGTCCTTTCTGCGCGACCCGCTTCGTTGCGACGTCAGCCATTTTTCTATCCCCCAAGCGCTGCGAAAGGGTTGCGCTCTACGAACCAAGTAATGCGATCTGCTTCGTTCCGCTGTGCGCCCTTAGGTAAGGCAGAGGCCATGCCCATTTCGGCTTCACGCTTGCACTCTTATAAGTCGTTGCTGTGAATACGTTTACAACGGATGAGCACCCGCCCTGTCCCGGTAGCTTCGGCGCCCAGGCGTCCTCTTTTCGGTACACTACGTGGGAATGCCCCGTTGGAGTGTCCATCTTTTGACACTCGAACGGGGCATGCAGTTGTCTCTCTGTCCGTCGATTTTTCGCCTTGAACGGCTGTCGAGATCGATAGATGGCGGGCTCAGCCGGTCTTGAACCCTGCGGAATAGAGCAGCCCGAGCGCTGACTTGCCGTCCGGGATCTCTCCCCGTTGCACGAGCTCGAGCGCTTCCGACAGCCTCAGCACGACCACGTCGGCGAACTCGTCCGCCTCGCGTGCCGCCTCCCCGTGCGTGAGGCCGGTTGCCATGAAGAGATGGATTCGCTCATCGGTGAATCCGGGCGTGGTCAGCATCGTGATCAATGGAACGATCGCCTTGGCGCTACAACCCGTCTCTTCCTTGAGCTCGCGCGCTGCACACGCGATCGGTGCTTCACCCGGATCCAGCCGACCAGCCGGAATCTCATAGATGTATCCGCCAGCCGCGTACCGGTATTGGCGGAGCATGAGGATCTGCGGATCGTCCCCTTCGGGATCGGTGAGGAACGGGACGACCGCCGATGCACCCGAATGCCGGACGATCTCCACATCGGCCTCGCTGCCATCCGGGTAGCGGATGTGGTCGCGATCGAGCTTGACGATCTTTCCCGTGTGGATCCGCTCCGTGCGCAGCTGCGCATCTGGTTTGCTGCCGGGCGGTGTCGCGTCGAGGTCAGCCGACGTGACGACGGGGGCTCGCTTCTTTGCCGTCATGCGGCGACCTCGGCGCCATCCGCGTTCACCAGGTCGACCTGCATTCCTCGCAGACCCGTGAGCTGATCAGCGATCACGACGGGATCTCCGACGATGACGATGTGCAGTCGCTCGGGATGGAGATGCCGCTCTGCCGCGCGCAGCACATCGTCCGTCGTCACGGCGCGCACCCGGCTTCGGTATTCGTCGTAGTAGTTCTCCGGAAGATCCTGGATCACCAGGTTGGAGAGCGCCGTGGCGATCGCGGCGGTCGTCTCGTACCGGATCGGAAAGACCCCGTCGAGATAACTGGTCGCCAGCGTCAGCTCGCTCTCGCTGATCGGCGCCGTACGGATCCCCTCGATCTCCTTCAGGATCTCGCGCACCGCGGCGCCAGTGACCTCGCTCTTCACGGCGGTCTGGATCGTGAACGGCCCCGCGCCGCGCCGCCACTCGAACGCGGAGAACGCGCCGTAGGTGTAACCGTGCGCCTCGCGCAGGTTGAGGTTGATGCGCGAGGAGAAGAGTCCGCCCAGGACTGCGTTCATCACCGTCACGGCGAAATAGTCGGGGGTGCGCCGAGGCAGGCCGGCGTGGCCCACCCGCACCTCCGATTGCGGCGCGTCGCTCTTGGCGACGATCCGAATCAGCTTCTGCTCGGAGGCCGTGTCGATCGCGCGTTCGTTCGTCGGGACCTCGCCCCCCTCCCAGTCGCCGAACAGCTGCTCCGCCAGCACTCGTGCGCCGTCCACCGTCACGTCTCCGGCAAGCACCAGTGTGATCGTGGAGGCTCGATAGCGTCGCGCGTAGAAATCGCGCACGACGTCACGCGTCAGCGCACGCACGCTCGTCGAGCTGCCGGCGGCGGGTGTCGCGTAGCGAGCGGTCGGTGCATACACGGCGCGCGAGAATTGTTCGTCGGCGAGCGACCCCGGCTCGGCACGAAGTTGCATCAGTTCCGCGAGCCGCTCGTCCTTGAGCCGCGCCACTTCCCGCTCTGGAAACTCGGGCGCGCGCAGCAGGTCGCGCACGAGCGTCAGCGCTTCAGGCAGGCGCTCCCGCATCACGGTGAGCGTGACCGCCGCGGAGTCCCAGTCGGCGTGTGCCTCGACCGAAGTGCCGATGCGCTCGAAACGATCGGTGAGCGCGGCACCGTCCATCCCGGCCGCCCCCTCGAGCAGCAGCTGCGCCGTCAGCGCTGCCACCCCCTCTTCGCCTTCGCGCTCCGTCCTCGCACCTGCGTCGATCACCGCGGAGATGGAGACGAGCGGCAGCTTCGTCACTGGAGCGACGACCAGCCGCATGCCATTCGGCAGCGTCGTCCGGGTGAACGAGGGGAAGTGATAGCTCCTCGGCGCCGTGGGTCCCGGCCGCGGCGTCGGTACGTTTTCTCTCGTCGCGGTGGTCATCGTGCCCCGGCCTCCGCCAGCTCTCGCGTCGGCTCGGCGACCGCCGTGTCGCGTGGGACGTAGAGCAGGCCCGCCCGATTCCCGACACCCAGCCGACTGCGGGCGAATGCATTGACCTGCTCCGCCGTCACCGCGCGGTAGCGATCGGCCTGCACGTTCACGAGCGACGGGTCGCCGAAATACGTCGCAAAGAGAGAGAGCTTGTCCGCGCGGTCCCCGGCGGACTGCAGCGACACGATGAGCTCCGTCTGGATGAGCGTGACGGCGCGCGCCACTTCGTCCGCGGTTACGCCCTCGTCCCGAATGCGATCGACTTCGTGGTTGACCGCACGCTCGAGCTGGTCCGGGGTCGTCTCGGGGCGGGCCGTCACGTCGAGCACCAGGAGATCGCTCCCTTTCGTCAGATCGTACGTGAACGACTGCGCCTCGGCGGCGATCTGCTGCTCTCGCACCAGTCGGCGGTGAAGCCGGCTGCCTTTCTTCAGGCCCAGGATCGCACCGCACACGCTCGCCGCGTAATACTCGTCGCTGCCGAATACCGGTGAGCGAACGGCGAGAAAGAGGCGCGACAGGACCACGTCGTCGGGGACGACTTCGCGGAGCGGACCGTCCAGCGTCGGCGGCAGGCTCATGTCCGGGAGGGGAGGCTTCCCTCCGCCGCGCGGGATCGGGCCGAAATGGCGCTCCACCAGCCGACGTGCTTCCGCTCGGTCGAAGTCGCCGGCGATCGAGAGGACTGCGTTATCGGGCGTGTAGTACGTCCGGAAGAACTGCTCGATGTCCTCGAGGCTCGCGTCGTCCAGATCGCTCATCGAGCCGATGAGCGAATGGTGGAATGGGTGGCTCGCCGGATAGCAGAGCGCGGGGAGCCGCTCCCACCACGTTCCATACGGCTGGTTGTCCATCGACCACCGGCGTTCGTTCTGCACGACGTCGCGCTGCGTGTCGAGCTTCTGCTGCGTCATGGCCGGCAGCAGATAGCCCATGCGATTCGCCTCGAGCCAGAGGGCCAGCTCCAGCTGGTTCGACGGCACGGTTTCGTAGTAGTTCGTCCGGTCGAGCCAGGTCGATCCGTTCAACGTGCCGCCGGCACGTTGGATCAGCTCGAAATGCTCGTTCGCGCCGACGCTGGCCGATCCCTGAAAGAGCATGTGCTCGAACAGATGGGCGAATCCCGTGCGGCCCGCCCGCTCGTTGGCAGAGCCAACGTGATACCACAGGTTCACCGCCACGATCGGTGCCGTGTGGTCTTCCGATAAGGTGACGAACAGCCCGTTGTCGAGCCTGAACGTCTCGATGGGTATCTGCATGTGCCGTAAGCTGTATGCGTGACCGGCCCCGGGGTACCGGGCGGCGCGGGGTGCGTGCGACGCCCGTCGCACCTCTCGCGCCAGACGAGACGGGGCACGCCCTCAGGCGTGCCCCGTCATCTTGTTCGTGCCTGTTGCGCCGGGCTCAGGGTGTCGGTGGTGCACCGAGTACGTCGCGGACGTCCCGGATCTCGATCAGACCTGGCTTCAAGGCGCGAAGTCCCGGCTCGATCACCTTGCGGTCGCCGACGATGACGACCGTGAGATGGTCCGGATCGATGTACTGTCGCGCGACCCGCTGCACGTCCGCCTGCGTCACCGCTTCGTAGCGCTGCACCGCCGTGCTGAAGAAGTCCAGCGGGATGCCGTACGCGACGAGCGGCAGGAACTCCGATGCGATGCTGCCGGTCGTCTCGAAGTTGCCGGGCAACCCGAGCTGCAGATAGCGCTTCGCCTTCTCGAGCTCGTCGGCGGGCACCGGTTCCCGGATCGCGCGGAGCTCTTTCAGGAACTCGACCAGCGCCGAGTCCGTCTTGGCCGTGACGATCTCGGCGGCCGCGATGAACGGTCCGGGAGAGCGGCGAAGCCCAAACCCGGATTGTGCGCCGTACGTGAACCCGTGGGTCTCTCGAAGATTCTGATTGAGGCGGCTCGTGAACGCGCCTCCCAGGATCGTGTTCATCACCTGGATCGGGAAGTAATCGCTCGTCGACCGCGCAGCGCCCACGCCGCCGATCCGGAACGACGACTGCGCCGCTCCCGGCTTGTCCACGATCACCACGGTCGTCGCCTTCGGGCTGCTCGGTGTGCTCACCGGCGGTGCCGACACCGGCTCGCGGGACCAGCCCCCGAAGATCTCGCGGGCTCGGCGTTCGACGTCGTTCGGACGGACATCACCCACGACGAGTAGCGTCGCGTTGTTCGGTCGGTAGTAGGTCGTGTAGAAGCGCTGGATCTCGTCGCGCGAGATGGAAGCCAGTGAGCCCTCGGTCCCCGCGAGCGGGCGGCCATAGGGATTCTTCTCCCCGAAGACGGCGCCGGCGAAGGCGCGGTCGGCGATGGCCGGCCCTCGGTCACGCAGCTGCTGTAGCGCGGTCAGTCGCACCTTCCGCACACGCTCCAGGTCCGCCGTCGGGAAGCTCGGATGCAACGCGACATCGGCGAACAACGCGAGCGCACTGTCCAGTTGTGCGGTGGGCGTGTGCAACGAAATGGTGCTCTGCTCCCAGCCGCTCGTCGCGTTGAGCTCCACGCCCAGGTACGCCGCCTGATCGGCGATCTGCAGCGCGGTCCGATTCGTCGTGCCTTCCGTGAGCATCGCGGCGACGAGAGCGGCCGTGCCCATCTTGCCCGCCGGATCGCTCTCCCCGCCCGACCGGACCTGAAGCAGCACGTCGACCAGCGGAAGCTCGTGCTGCTCGATGACGACGATCTTGAGCCCGTTCGCGAGCTCGCGCGTCGTGATCGGCGGCATCTTCAGCGTTGGCGGCGCGCCGAGCGTCGGTGGCTTGGTCGGGTCGATCGGCGCGGGCGTCGGCGCGACGGCGACGGGCGCCGGTGCGGGCGGTGGCGTCGTGACGACGCGCGGTCCGCCGCAGGCGACTAGAGTGCTGGTGACGGAGACGGCGGCGATGAGGCGGGAGGTGCTGCGGTGCATGACGTGGCTCACTGGGCGCCTCCCGTGACCATCAGCTGTCGCTTGCCCTCGGGAACCACGGTGAGGACCACCGCGTGCTGCTTGAGGTAGGTGTTGGCGACGCGCTGGACGTCTGCCGCGGTCACGCGCTCGTAGCGAGCCAGATCCTGCTGCGTGTAGTCCGGCGTGCCCGCCATGTAGTCGTAGGTCGCCAGCCGGTCGGACTTGCCGAGATCCGATGCCAGCTGGTCCAGGAACGACGCACGGCGACTATTGAGCGACCGCGCGAGTTCGCGCGGGGTGGGGCCGTCGCGCTGGATCTTCTCCAGCTCTTCCTGGACGAGGGCCGCCATCTTCGCCGGAGTTTGTCCCGGCTTCGGGGTCACGGTGATCTGGAAGTAGCCGTCCAGCATACCACTCAACTGGAACGCGTTGACGTCCTGCGCCACCTGCATGTCGAACACGAGCCGCTTGTAGAGCCGCGAGTTCTTGTCGCCGGCCAGCACGTCGGCCAGCACGTCGAGCGGAGCGTCGTCGGGGTGGAAGAGCTTGACCGAGTGCCAGGTCTTGTAGACGCGAGGCAGCGTGACCTTGTCTTCCTGCACCAGGAACGTGTCGCGCGCGACGGTGAACGCGGGAACGATGGGCCGCGCCGGCATCTCGGGGCCACGAGGAATGTTCCCGAAATACCGGTTCACCCAGGTGATCGCCGAGTCGCGGTTGAAGTCGCCGGCGATCACGAGCGTGGCGTTGTTCGGGGCGTAGTAGGTCCGGAAGAATGCCTTCACGTCCTCGAGGGAGGCCGCGCTCAGGTCGGTCATCGAGCCGATCGTCGTCCAGTGGTAGGGATGCGTCGCCGGAAACAGCGCTGCCACGATCGTCTCGTTCGCGCGGCCGTACGGCACGTTGTCGTAGCGCTGCCGGCGCTCGTTCTTCACGACGTCACGCTGGAGATCCAGCTTCGCCTGGTCCATCACCGGGAGGAGGTGCCCCATGCGATCCGCGTCGAGCCACAGCGCGAGGGGCAGTGCGTTCGAGGGCAGTTGCTCGTAGTAGTTCGTGCGGTCGGTGTTGGTCGTACCGTTGTTGTCCGCCCCCGCGGCCTCGAGCAGTTTGTCGAACTGTCCCGTGGGTACGTGCTCCGAGCCCATGAACATGATGTGCTCGAAGAGGTGCGCGAACCCGGTCCGACCCGGCTTCTCGTCACCCGAGCCGACGTGATACCACGTGTTGGTCACGACGATCGGGGTCGAATGATCCTCGTGCAGGATCACTTCGAGGCCGTTCGGCAGGGTGATCTTCTCGAACTGGAGCTTGGGGACGTTCGGCGCGCCCTGCGCACCGACGGGGGCGACGAGCGCCGTGCTCGCCAATAATGCACAAACTGATACTAAATGTCGGGTGCTCACCGGTCGTTCCTCTCCAGTATGAATGCCAACGGCGCTTTCACGGATTCGCTCAACGCGTATTTCCACCGCAAGGTCGGGCTCGCGGCGATCGGACTGGTTGGGGTCGGCGATGCGAATGGCTCGAGGCCATGACGGCGCGCGATGATCGTGAGACGGAGCATGTGGAAGGGATCACTGACGAGCAAGACGTCGCGTCGGCCCTGACCTCCCATCAACGCAGAGACGCCGGCCATGGATTCACTCGTCGTGCGTCCTTCGGTCTCGAGCAGAACGGCCTGGACTGGTACGCCGTGCTGGACGACGTATCGCTGGCTCACGGCCGCTTCGCTCGTGGTGTCTCCCCGTCCTGTTCCCCCGGTCACGATCATGATCGGCGCGAGCCCGCGACGCCACAGCGCGATCGCGTGATCCAGGCGCGCCCGGAGGACGGGCGAGGGTCGGCCGACGTACTGCGCAGCACCAAGGACGACGATGGCACCGACCGGACGCGACTGATCGTGCCGCTCCCAGGCGAGGACGGCGCCGAGCGACGCCACCCATACCAGGAACAGAAGCCCGAGCCCCGCGAGCGCGAGGCGCACGAGGGGCGGGCGCGAGGAGCTCATTGCGTCCAAGCTAGCCGTCGCCCGCCACTCGGCGGAAGACAGCGCCAACCTGTCATTCGGTCAAGCCGAGCAGTGCGAGCCAGAAGATGTCGTAGCTGACGCGGGGATCGCGCGGCGCGCCGTTCGCGACATCGAGCGCGAGCCCGTCGACGAACGCCACGGCCGCTTCGGCCAGCAGAGCGGCTGGAATCCGTGGCGTCAGATCCAGCTCGGTGAACAGGTGCTCGATCGTGGTCGTCGCGCTGCGGCGACGCTCCGTGGCGGCCGCTCGCGTCGCGTTTCGGACCTTGCTGAGTCGTGTCAGTGAGAGCGTCGCCAGCGCGGCGAGCTCGCCCCGGCGTAGCTCGTCTTCCAGCCAGCGCCACAAGGCGTCGAGTCCTCCCGTGCCACCGCTCTCGTCCACGGCTGCGCGCTCTCGTTCTACTACCTCGATACCGATTCGTTCCGCGATCTCCGCCAGCAGCGTCGCCCGATCGTGGTAGTGATAGTGCAGGAGCGCTTTGCTCACCCCTGCCTCCTCCGCGATGGCCGCCATGCTGGCCCCGGTGACGCCTTCGCGCGTGATGCACCGAGCCCCCGCGCGTACGATGCGCGCCCGCGCATCCGTGGAGACGGCGTCGGCGGCGCGCTCCATCACAGCGTGATCTTCTGATGTGGCGTCGGCGCGAGGACGGACGGGTACCCGGCGGCGGTGAGCTGTGCGGCGAAGGCGTCTTGCGCCTCCGGCTCGCCGTGTACGAGATAGACGTCGGGCGCGGGCGCGGCTTCGCCGGCCGGCCGGCCATCGGCACGCACACGGTCGAGCCACTGCTGGAGCTCGTGTCGGTCCCCGTGAGCGCTGTAGCCGCCGAGCACCTCGACCCGTGCGCGAAGCGGGACGTCGTCACCGAAGACGCGCAGCACCGGCGCATGCTCCACGATCCGCCGCCCCAGAGTGTGCTCGGCTTGGAACCCGACGATCAGGATCGTATTCCGTGGATCGGACGCCCCATGCGCAAGATGGTGCAAGATCCGTCCGGCTTCGGCCATCCCCGAGGCCGCGATGATGACCATCGGGCCGTGCTGCGAGTTGAGCGCCTTCGACTCGCTCGCCTCACGCGTGTACCGCACGAGCGGGAACTTGAACAGCTCCTGCACCTTCTGCACGAGATCCTCGGTTCGGTCGAAGATCTCCGGGTGCATCGCGAACACCGTCGTGGCATCGATCGCGAGCGGACTGTCGATGTAGATCGGGATCTCGGGGATCTTCCCTTCGCGGGCCAGGATGTGCAGGTCGTAGACGAGCTCCTGCGTCCGACCGACGGAGAATGCCGGGACGAGAATGCGACCTCCGTGCGCCGCCGTCTCCGTGAC
>Ga0070684_100000179_pt1 | contig 43838 bp, 40 predicted proteins | sample KBSC723LmetaG_FD_65653 | JGI IMG/M metagenome (GOLD analysis project Ga0070684, IMG submission 65653) | Corn rhizosphere microbial communities from Kellogg Biological Station, Michigan, USA - KBS C7.2-3L metaG | ecosystem: Host-associated > Plants > Roots > Rhizosphere ...
TGCCGGCGAGGTGAGTTGCCTCGTTTAAGTGCCAGGGAGGGGACTCGAACCCCTACGGATTTCTCCACCAGATCCTAAGTCTGGCGCGTCTGCCAATTCCGCCACCCCGGCAAATTGCAATGCTCACGAAGGTCGCTTCGTTGGCCGCTTCGGGCAAATTACGCTTGTAAGCTTCCTCCAGTTCCTGCGACAAATCGAACGATGGCAGAACATGAGGTCACTCGGCCCGTTTTCCTCCCGATCATTATCGGCACCCCGCGACAAGGCCGGCTAACCGAACCTGCGGCAAATTTCGTTTTCGGTGAAGTATCGAAACGCAGCGACATCAAAACAGAATTGATCGATATCAGAAAAATTCCCATCCGCCTGGATGACGCCGGCGAAGCGCTAAAAGACAAGCAATTCTGCTCTACCGTCCGGCGTTCCGACGGCCTGATCATCGTAGCTCCGGAATATAATCACAGTTTCCCAGGACTCTTAAAACATGTGCTCGACACAAACCTGACGGAATACATTCATAAAGCAGTTGGTGTCTGTGGCGTGTCGGCTGGTCCGTTTGGCGGTGTGCGGATGATCCAGAGTTTGATCCCGGTGTTGCGCGAGCTCGGTCTGGTCACAATTTTCTGGGACGTCTATTTCGGCAACGCAGGGAAGCTTTTCGATCCAGTGACCGGCAAAATTACGGATCCAGCTTACAGCCGTCGCGTGGAAAAATTCCTGAACGAGCTTGTTTGGATGGCGCGCGCTCTCCGGTACGCGCGCGAGAACATCCCAGCTCCGTAATTCTAGTCACCGCTTACAGGTTGCTTAGGAAGAAGCAGGCGATGGGGATGGCCCGTCTGCCGGAGGTTTCGCCTCAGCGGTTGCAGCCGCTGCCTTCGCTGCCGCGGCTTTCGCCGCCGCTTCAGCTGCAGCCTTTTTCTTCGCCTCCGCGGCGGCTGCCGCATCCGCAAGATTCTTGTCAACCGCCTCTGCTTCGACGGGATGAATCTTGTGATAATAGCCGTTGGATTTGGAAAGTTGCTCTTTGCGCAAAAGCAGGTGATCGAACCGCTCGCGCTGACTCAGCTCGAATTCCTTGTCCATCTTGATCGCCTCAAATGGACAGACCTCGACGCAAATCTGGCAGCTCATGCAGACCGAGATGTCGATGTCGAACACCTTTGGGTAAAACTGCGGTTTGCCCATGTAATCGGGCTTTTTGTCGTCGCTCTTAACGATGTAGATGCATTGCGGCGGGCATTCCTTCTCGCAAATTTTGCACGCCACGCAGCGCAACCCCGCGTGCGGATCGTTCCCATCGAAAATGAGAATCGGAAAATTCCGGTAATTTTCGGGAAGCGGACTGCGCTCTTCGGGGTACTGCACCGTAGTCAGGCGCTCCTTCTCGAAATAACTTCCGACGAAGTTCCGTGCCGTGACGGCCATTCCCTTGAGTATACCTGTGCCAATCATTCTGTTCGTTGAAGCGTTGAACCGTTAAAAAGTTGAAGCGAATTCTGCCTTACCGGTCCACTTCGCCCATTACAATATCGACGCTGCCGAGGATTACCATCACGTCAGCAACAGTGTGACCGAGGCACAGGTCTTCTAGAATCGTGAGGTTAACGAAACTGGTAGGGCGCACCCTGTAGCGATACGGATTAGGGCTGCCGTCGCTGATCAAATAAAACCCAAGCTCACCCTTTGGCGCTTCGATTCGACCGTACGCTTCGCCAACCGGCGGGCGAAATGCGCGCACTTTTACTTTTGGATTTACAATGGGGCCGGGGGCAATTTGCGCGAACGCCTGCTTCAAGATCTCCACACTCTCACGCATCTCCAATGCGCGCATCATCAGGCGATCGTACGTGTCGCCGTGCTCCCCAAGCGGAATCCGGAATTTGAAGCGCGGATAAAACCCGTAGCCGTCTACTTTGCGAATATCGTAATTCACGCCGCACGCGCGCAACATCGGACCTGTGATGCCGGCGTTGATCGCCAGTTCGGCGGAAAGTTTGCCGACGTTTTGGGTGCGGCCGATGACGATCTCGTTGCCCAAAATGAGTTCCTCGAATTCGTCGAGAAACTTCGGGAAGCGATCGACAATCTGTTTCGCTTGGGCAAGCCAGTCATCGCCCGCGTCCACGCGGCAGCCGCCGAAACGCATGTAATCGCACATCATTCGCGAACCGGCTAATGACTCGAAAAGATCAAGGATCTTTTCGCGCTCGCGAAACGCGTACATCAGCGGCGTGCCCCACGCGCCCATGTCGCTGAGCAAGAAACCGAGCAGCGAGGCGTGATTTTGGAGTCGCGTCAACTCGCCGAGAATGATGCGCAGATACTCGGCGCGTTCAGGAACTTCGATTCCAGCGAGTTTCTCAACGCTAAGCGCGTAGGCCCAGTTGTTGGTCATCGAGCAGAAGTAATCGAGCCGATCGGTGTACGGCATTGAGCCGAGGTAACTGGTGTTCTCGCCGATTTTCTCGTGATTTCGATGCAGATAACCGAAGACCGGTTTGAGCTTTCGAACCACCTCGCCTTCGAGCGCCACATTCATCCGGAACACGCCGTGCGTGGATGGATGCTGCGGCCCCATCGAAACTTCGAGCAATTCGCCCTCGAGCCGCGAGCCCATGCTGAGCGGGGGTCGCTCCATTGCTTCTAGTGTTTGAACACTTGCGCTCATTTCAAATTGTCATCCTGAGTCGCAAAGACGACGAAGGATCTCTGATATTACACGTCAGGAGGGTTTCAATTCGTCCTCGGTTGGTCGCGGCGTGTAATGCTGCTTCGCCCTCGCGAGCACTTCATCGTGCGGCGTCGGTTCCCATTCATAATCGTCCGGCTCACGATAATCCTTGCGCATCGGATAATTTTCGAACTCGTCCCACATCAAAATCCGCCGTAGATCCGGATGCCCTTCGAAGCGAATGCCGTAAAGATCGAAGATCTCGCGTTCCTGAAACTCGGCACTGCGCCAGATCGGCGTCAGCGATGGTAAGTGAGTACCCTCTGCACGATCCCTTGTGCGCATGCGAATGACTACCGGGCCGTGTTTATGAGTCATCGAATAAAGGTGATAAACGGCCTCGAGATAACCGGGAATTTTCTCCTCAGTGGTCTCAACGATCTCCTTTTCCTGACCGTCGACGACCTTCTTAACCTTCGTTGTTTTTTTCACCACGCGATCGATCCAATCGACACCGGTGACATTGGAGCAAAAATCCAAATGCAACGCGGGATCGACGCGCAAGAATCTCGCTATCGCGACCGCGTGTTCGTTATCGATCAGTAGCGAGTGCTGCTGCGACGGGCTGCCGTTTTGCACAATCTCGATCTTGGCGCCGGGCACCGCGGCTTCGATTCGGGATTTGATTTCGTCTAAAGAGTCCATCAACTCTTTTAGCTTTGTCTTTCAATCGCCGGCGGCTGAAACACATCGCGATTTGCCGACGGTTCCAAGTCGTGTTTGCCAAATCGCGGCACAGGGAACTCGCTTGGTTGGTCTGGCTTGAGAAACTCGGCCTTATCTGCGCCGGTCAACTTTTGATCGTCGATCTTGCGCTGTAGTTCCATGAATGCGTGAAGCAATGCTTCCGGGCGCGGAGGGCAGCCAGGGATGTAAACATCGACCGGAATATAGCGGTCGATGCCTTTGAGCACATTGTAACCTTGCTTGAATGGTCCACCTGAAATCGCGCAGGCACCCATGGCTATCACGTATTTCGGGTCAGCCATCTGGTTGTAAAGCCGAACGATTTGCGGCGCCATTTTCTTCGTGACCGTTCCAGCAACGATCATTAAATCCGCCTGACGCGGTGACGGACGAAACACTTCGCCACCGAAGCGCGCAATGTCGTAGCGAGATGCCGCGGTGGCGATCATTTCAATCGCGCAACAGGCCAAGCCAAACTGCAGCGGCCAGATCGAGTTCTTGCGTCCCCAGTTGTACAGGTCCTGCATTGAAGTCACCCAGACTCCCTGCCTTTGCAGTTCGGTGCGTAACTGTTCGTCGATTTGGCTCATGGTTTCTCGGTAAAAGAGTTACAATGGTTACATTGCGGCTTGGAAGCTCGCAGCTTGTAACAATGTAACTCTTTTAACCTTTTTAACCAGCGCGTGAGCGCTTGAGCGCGCTAGCGCTGCCATTGCAAACATCCTTTGCCCCACGCCCAGACAAGTCCTTCGATCAGGAGCAGAAGAAAAATTAGGATCGCGATAAATGCTCCGACCGGCAAACCCGTAAATGCGACCGCAAACGGCACGAGAAAGACAGCCTCAACGTCGAAGATTAAAAAGATAATGGCATAGAGATAATACTGCGCGTGGAACTGAATTTGCGCGTCGCCGATCGATTCGACGCCGCATTCATAGGTAGAAGTCTTATCGGGGCCGGGCTTTGGCGGTTGGAAAAATCGCCGCCACAGCCAGGCCAGCGCCAATGGAACCAGCGGAAACACCAACGCCACGCCAATGAATATGACGATGAACAAATACGGATGCGGATTCATCCAGTCTCCTATCAAATTCGCTCGGAAGTAGTCGCTGCCAAGCTTATAGTTACCGTGTGAAGAAAACAGTGAGAAAATTCCGGAGCTTCTCTGAGGCTGAGAAAGCGGACCGCGATTTTTACAAGAAACTGACTGGCAACGAACGTTTGCAAATTCTGGTGGAGCTCCTCAATCATGGCCCTGAGCAAAGACTGGAGAGAGTTTCTCGAATTATTAAATTCCCGCGCCGTTGATTACGTCATCGTCGGCGCGCAGAGCCTCGCATTTCACGGCCGCCCACGTCACACCGGCGACTTGGACATCTTTGTCCGGCCCACTCCAGACAACGCGCGCCTACTCCTCGCGATCCTGAATCAGTTCGGGTTCGAGCAGTCCGGTTTCAAGGAAACTGATTTCCTCCAGCCTGGGCAAATCATTCAACTCGGACGAGTTCCGAGCCGGATCGATCTCCTGACGAGCATCAGTGGCGTGTCTACGGCTGAAGCGTTTGCCGGCAAAATCTCCGCAATACTCGATGGCATTCCCGTCTTCATCCTTGGCAAAGATGCATTGATCCGAAACAAGCGAGCGGTCGGCCGGCCACAGGATCTCGCGGATCTCGCCGCACTCGAGGAAGGTCGCGACAGTTAGCTTTAGCTATCGCCGGATTTCCGTCCGAACCAACGCCGCTTTTTCGGCTTCGGTTCCTCAGCCGGTGGTGCGGTAGGTTCCTCTTTTTCCGGAGCGGCAGCTTCGGCCTTTGGCTCCTCTCGCGTGGGCTCCTCGGCTTCAGACATTGTCTCCTGCGGTTCCGCCTCTTGCTCTTTGCGTTTCGCCTTCTTTTCTTTCTTTGGTTTTTCCTCGACGACGTATTCTGCATCCACCCACTCGATAAACGCCATATGCGCAGAATCGCTCTTCCGTGCGCCGAGTTTGACGATTCGGGTGTAACCGCCGTTCCGTTCAGCGGAACGTTGTGCGATGTCGTCGAACAATTTTTTCACGGCACTCTTCTGTCGTAAGACAGCCAGAGCCCGGCGACGCGCGTGAACGGAACCGTTCTTACCGAGCGTCACCATCCGTTCGGCAAGAGGACGGACCGCTTTGGCCTTCGCCAAGGTCGTCTTGATTCGCTGGTGTTGGATTAAAGCGCAGACCTGATTGGCCAGCAACGCCCGGCGGTGGTCAGCAGTGCGCCCCAGCTTGATCGTCTTCTTTTGATGTCTCATACGCGACGAAAACGCGATCTTCGCACAGACGTTTACTGTTGGCCAGCTGCAGGTGCGGCCACTGGCGCAGCGCCATCGGCGCTTACCGGCAAATCGATCAAGCCAGACTCGAACTTCATACCCAGGCTTAACCCGAGCTGTTGCAGTTTGTCCTTGATCTCATTGAGCGATTTCTTGCCGAAGTTGCGATATTTCAGCATTTCGGCCTCAGTCTTCTGGGCAAGCTGCCCAACGGTAGTGATGTTCGCATTGTTCAGGCAATTCGCGGCGCGCACACTTAGCTCGATCTCGTTCACACTCATATTGAGCAGTTTCTTCAGCTTGATATTTTCTTCGCTCACTCCCGCCGGCGTCTGATCGAATTCAATCACTTCTTCGTTGTAGTGGACGAAGACGTCGAGGTGATGCCGCAGAATCGCGGAAGCCTGGAGCAGCGCATCATCTGGCGTCAGCCGTCCGTCGGTCCAGATCTCCAGAATGAGTTTGTCATAATCGGTACGCTGACCGACCCGAGTGTTTTCCACCGCATATTTCACGCGGGTAACTGGTGAAAAGATGGAGTCGATGGGAATCAGGCCGATCGCCTGATCGGGGCGCTTGTTTTCCTCGCCGGTGGCAAATCCGCGGCCGACGCGCACTTCGAGTTCAGCGTCGAATTTGTGTTTTCGATCCATAGTAGCGATCAGCTGTTTGGGGTTCAACACTTCAAAACCTTGAATCGTCTGAATGTCGCCGGCAGTGACCTCGCCTTCTTTGTTCACGGTAAGCGACAGTTTCTTGGGCTCGTGGTCCTGACCGTCCAATTTGAATTTCACTTTCTTGAGATTCAGGACGATGTCAGTCACATCCTCGACCACGCCTGGCAGCGTGGCGAACTCATGTTGCGCACCCGCGATTTTTACCGCGGTAATTGCTGCGCCTTCGAGCGAAGAGAGCAGGACGCGCCGGAGGGAGTTCCCAACGGTATGACCATAGCCGGCCTCAAACGGCTCGGCGGAGAACTTTGCATAAGTATCTGTGGCCGTGCTCTCGTCTTTAGTGAGAGTTTTCGGCATTTCAAAACGACCGTAACGGATAGGCATAACTTCTATTGGATTGATGGAGTGGTGGAGTATTGGAGTAATCAGTTAAGACACGAACGCCAAAACTCCATCACTCCAATACTCCATTGCTCCACGCTTCTATCGCCGGGTTTCCCCTGGCGAGTGCGATCTCACATCCAGCGACGGAGACCCAGGGACCAACGGCGTAATTTCAAAAACTCGCTGCGAGCTTGGAATAAAGACTAAATCCGCGATTTTGCAAGCAAGCAGTCGTGCGCACTCGGCGACCATCAATTCTCATTAACACCGGCCTTAAGGCCGGTGCTTACGATGACGTGCTGAAAGAGCCGTTTCAACGGCTTACAGGCTCTACCGAAGCCGTTAAAACGGCTGAATCTTACCGAGCCCAGCGTGTCACCTGCCTGAAGGCAGGTGTTAATGAGACGTGTTAGGTCTCGATCACGTTGTCCGGCAGCTCATTTGTGTCCTCGCGCGTCTTCGGAAAATCGCTGGCCAGCACCTCACCGATTTCCTCGACCGCTTCTATCAACGCATCACTGAACTTCTCATTTTGAAAATGCGTTCGCATTTTTTCTACAACACGTTGCCAGAATTGATCACCACATTTTTTATGAATCGCTTCGTCTCCAATCACCGCGAATTTATGAACACGCGGCGCGACAAAGATGAGCACCGCATTGCGCTCGCGCGTTTTATGCATACCGAGCCGATGAAACTTTTTCTGCGCCGCGACGAAAGGATCACTGTTCAACTTCCCGCGCTGAATTAAGACGCGAATTTCACCAGAGGTTTTCGATTCGGCCTTCCGAATCGCTTGAATGATGCGGTCGTGCTCGAGTTTGCTCAGGAATTCTCGCGTTCGCATTTGATCACCAGCTCGATCCTGCGCCACCTCCGCCAAAACTGCCACCGCCGCCGCCGAACCCGCTGAATCCGCCTCCGCCGCCGCCACCACCACCGGAGGACCAGCCCCCGCCGCTCGGGATAAAAATAGGACCACCTCGTCCCGATGAATAGCCGTAACCGCCTGCTTTTCGGGTGAGGCGCGAAAGGAGCATCAGCACAATGATGAAGACAATGAAGGGTAAGATATTGGAGACCGCGCCGGTGACGCTGTGGCTCTCCGCTACTGTTTTTCCCGATCCCTTGTACTCGCCCCGGATCGCTTTGAAGATCAGGTCGATTCCAGTCGCCAGCCCAGCCTCATAATTGCCGGTCTTAAATAGCGGTTTGATGTGACGCTCAGTGATGTCGAATGCGGTCGCATCCGGTAGCGCGCCTTCCAGGCCGTAGCCGACCTGGATAAACATCTTGCGGTCCTGGATGAACACAAAAAGGACCACGCCGTTGCGCCGCTCTTTTTGGCCCACACCCCACGCCTGTGCCACGCGCTGTGTGTAATCGGCGATATCCGAGTCGCTCTGCATTTTGGGAAAAACCGCGACCACGACCTGGTCGGAAGTGTCACGCTCGAATTGAGCAAGCTGCTCGTTGAAGCGGGATGCGGCTTCTTTCGAAACGACGCCAGCATAGTCGTTGAAGTAACGGTCCGGCGGCTGCGGAATCACTTCCGCAGCGTGCGCGGTGATCGCGAACAGAATTGCGACCGCGAGGACGATTGCAGAAGAGAGCGCGCTTGGAGCGTGCTGGCGATTCCGAAAGCTTTCGCGGGTCGCGAACTTTTCTCTGCTGCCTTTATTCATCCAATATTTCCACCAAATGAAAGATCGTTTCGGCGGAACGCCGAAACCAGCACGCCAGAGGCGGGCGCTCCCCGGAATGTTCGCGCTCATGCGCGTTTTTCCTATGGCGTCGTAGCGGGCGCCGGAGCGGGCGAGTTAAAATTGAATTGTACCGGCGGCGGTTTTTCAGCACCCGGCTGCGCAGTGAAGAACGGTTTCGGCGGAAAACCGAGCATGCCCGCAATCAAATTTGTCGGGAAACTGCGCACCGCCACGTTGTAGTCCTGCACCAACTTGTTGAAGTTGCCGCGCTCGACTGAGATTCGATTCTCAGTTCCTTCCAATTGCGCCTGGAGACTCAGAAAGTTCTGGTTCGCTTTTAAATCCGGATAGCGCTCCGAGACCAGAAGCAACCGCGACAGCGCAGCGCTCAACTGACCTTGTGCGGCTTGAAACTGCTCCAGTTGTGCGGCGTCGGCCGGCGCTTTGTTCGGATCGAGTTGCATTTGGACGCGACCGACACTGGCTCGGGCATTCGTCACTTCGACCAGCGTTGATTTTTCGAAATTGGCCGCACCCGACACCGTGTTCACGAGATTCGGGATTAAATCGGCGCGCCGCTGATAGACATTTTGCACCTGCGCCCAGCTTTGATCGACAGCTTGTTGCAAGCGGACGAGGCGATTGTAGCTGCCTCCAATTGTAATTGCAGCAACCACGACAACGAAAAGAAGAATGGCGATTAGGACGCCACAACCGAGCGCGAATTTGTTCATAACAATTATGGTTAACTGAGAGTGATTACTTTTCCAAGACCGGAGTGATTTGAGAAGCGACCACCTTCCACTGACCGCCCTGCTTCACAAACGTGTCGGTCCAAACGAATTTCCCCCCGATAAGATCTTGTTTCCCCTTGTGCGCTTTGATGGCGCCCTCGCCGACGACGATACCCGTGTCGCCATAAAGACGCACTCGCAGGTTCTGGATCTTGAATTCGGAGAACTTGATGTCCGTCATGGTTTGCAGATCGGCTCGCTTGTTCCCGATGCTGCCGTCCGGCCAGACAATGGTGCAATCGTCCGCCTCAATGCTGCGCGTGTATGAGCTGTCACCTTTGATGCGCGCTTCCGCCCATTCGTGCTGAATCTTCGTGAGCGCCTGCTCCTCCTGCGAATGATCCTCCATGATGCTTGATCGTTTGCCAGACCGACCCGCAAGTCAAACATCACGTACTCGTTGTCATCCCAAGCGCATCCCGCAGCCGCGGGAGGAGTCGAGCGAGCGCGTGGCGGAACCGTAAACTATCTAAACGGGATTTGATTTCGCTCACTTCCCGTTCGCTCAGCCTCCGGCCCTCCCGTCCATGTCGCGGCTTCCCAGCCGCTCCATTCTCGACTTCGCTCGGAATGACAGATGGCATTAGAATTATGAAGATAACCCGAGCACCAGCCGCAGAAATCGCGCGTCCGAAAAGTTTCCGCCCGATCCTTGTCGGACAATGACTGCTTTCAACGATGGAATAATAAATAGCCGCTGGTAATGCGACCCTAGCGCCACGGCCATGTCGGCAGGCGCATCCTTGCAGATGCAGACGCCGGACCATTGGGCGTTTTGCCACGGCAAATCGAGCATTCGTTCCATATCGGCCTCGCGTCCGTTCGGAGCCTCCTGGTTCAACCAAAACGTGAGTCCGTACGCCGGATTCACCTGCGAACCAACGAACGCTTCTCGCAACAGAACCGACGGGACAATCTGGCGTCGATGGTAATTGCCGTTCCCAATTACAAGCTCGCCCAGTCGCGCCCACTCGCGCGCTGTTAATTCAAATCCCGTCGCAGGCAGCGGATTGCCGCGCGAGTCTTTTTTGAACTTGAGATCGCGCAGTCCAAGTCGGTTAGAAACGTGTGCCTCGAAGTAGCTGATCACGCTGCGGCCTTTCAATTTCCGGCGCAACAATTCTGAAAAAATCTGAAGGTGACTTGGGCCATAAATAAAAACCGAACCAGGTTCAGCTTCACTGGCCAAAGCGATTGCCATGGCGTTCCGATCGCGAATCGAGGGCCGCTGAATACGCGACGCGCCCTCAATGCCGTCGGTTTGGCTGAGCAATTGCCGAATCGTGATCTGTGATTTCCGCGGATCACCTTTCCACTCGGTGATCGTGTCCGACACTAGATCGTCGAGTCTAAACAAGCCCTCGCGCACAGCCGCGAGTGCTGCAATTCCCCAAAAACTTTTTGTCCCGCTAAAGATCGGCCAACGCTTGTTTGCAGATCCGCCGTTAGCATACTGCTCGAAGATTGTTCGGCCATTTTGCATGACGAGCATACCGCTGCCGAGCCTGCTCTCAGAATACTTTGCGGCACGGGCGCAATCCGAAGGTTGGATTTCGGCGAGAGCGGATTGCGATACGAGAACAAGCGCGAGTGCGAAACGGATTGGGTAGCGCATGCGTCCCGCATGCTGGCGAGCGCGTCCTCGCGATCGCGAACTTTCATTCGGTGCTGCGCTACTCACGTGATTGACCCATAGGGAAAGCCTGTTTCGGCGGAACGCCGAAACCAACACGCCAGAGGCGTGCGCTACCCAGAATCGGCCGTGCTAGCCTGCGTAGCCGCAGGGGATTCCGGAGCGGCTACAGGATGCGCAACCGGCAAATAACGTCTCCGTAACTCTTCCGCGTTTGGCAATTCGTCGAGATTGCGCAGACCGAAGTGATCAAGGAAAAATTGTGTCGTTTCGTAAAGGAGCGGTCGCCCCGGGATTTCGGCGCGTCCGGCGATTTTCACCAGGCCGCGTTCCATCAGCGTTTGCAGCACGCCATCGATGTTCACGCCGCGCACCGCTTCTACGTCCGCACGCGTAATCGGCTGGCGATACGCAATGATCGCCAACGTCTCCAGCGCAGGCGCGCTCAAACGCGCCGGCTTCGGCGCGGGGAAAAGCTGCCGGACCCATTTCGCAAAGCCAGGATCGGTGGCGAGCTGCCAGCCTTCTGCTTTTTCGACCAGTTGAAACGCGCGGCTCTGCTGGATGTATTCCACCTTTAGTTCTTCCAGCGCGGCGGCAACTTCCGCATTTTTTACACGCGCAAACTCGTTAGGCGTCTCACTCGCCAGATCGCCTTCAGCCGCCTTGATCGCCGCGGTGATTTCATGGATCGAGAGCGGCTTTTGCGCGCTGAACAGGAGAGCTTCGATGACGCGTGTAAGGCTCATGTATGGACCTTACACCCCGATCGCGGTTTGAATCGCATCCGCGATTCGGTCTGCTTGTTTGTCGATCATTTCAAACTCGCGCCCTTCGATAAGCAGACGAATTTTTGGTTCGGTGCCGGAATAACGCAGGAGCACACGGCCTTTGCCGGACAACTCTTTTTCGGCCTCGGTTACCAACTTCATCACAGAATCCAGCTCCGCCAGCGGGCGCTTTTCTTTCACCGTCAGATTGCGCTGGGCCTGCGGATATTTTTGTAAACACGCCTTGAGCTTGCTCAGTGGCTGGCCGGTCTTGTGCATGATTCGCAAAATCTGAAGCGCGGTGATGATGCCGTCGCCTGTCGTGGTGAAGTCCCGAAAAATGACGTGGCCGCTTTGTTCGCCACCGAGGTTGAGTTTTTGCCGCACCATTTCTTCAATGACATAACGATCGCCGACCTTAGTTCGCACGACTTTGCCGCCGCGCGCCGCAAGGGCTTCATCCAGACCGAAGTTGCTCATGACCGTCGCCACCACAATGTTTTGCTCCAGCCGGCCGGATTCCAAAAGGTCCAACGCCGCGATCGCGAGGATTTCATCGCCATCGACAATCTCGCCGTCCTCATCGCAAAGAAGAACGCGATCAGCATCGCCGTCGTGACTGATGCCCACGTCCGCACCGCTGATTGCGACACTGCGCTGGATCTCCTCGGGATGCATGCTGCCACAGCCGTCATTGATATTAATTCCGTTTGGCTGGTTATGCGCCACGGCAACATCCGCGCCTAATTCGCGCAAAACGCACGGGGTCGATTTGTAGGCAGCACCGTTCGCTACATCCACTGCGACGCGCATTTCCTCGAGCGACATTCCCCTGGGAAAACTCGCCTTCGCGAATTCCACGTAACGGCCGAGCGCGTCATCGATTCGTGTGGCTCGACCAATGTTGTTCGCCGTCGGTCGGATGGAATCGATCTCGCCAGTGAAAACGAGGTTTTCGATTTTTTCCTCGATCTGATCATCCAGCTTGTAACCGTCGTGCCGGAAAAACTTGATGCCGTTGTCCTGATAAGGATTATGCGAAGCGGAAAGAACGATGCCGGCATCTGCGCGTAACGATCGCGTGATGTAAGCAACGCCGGGCGTCGGCAGCGGCCCGATCACCAGAACATCCACGCCAAGCGAAGTGATTCCGGCCACGAGCGCGTTTTCCAGCATGTATCCGGAACGACGCGTGTCTTTCCCGAGCACGATTTTAGGTCGCGCGCCGTCAGGCGTCCTGCGCGGATTCATTTGCGCGAACACATAAGCCGCAGCGCGTCCAAGCTTCAGCGCCGTCTCCGCCGTCACCGGCTCGACGTTCGCAACCCCGCGCACGCCGTCCGTGCCAAAAATTTTCTTCTGCTCGGTCACGGGCTAATTGAAACGCTCAAAGCGCGATTCGTAAACGCGAAAGTTTGGTACTGCAAGGCGCGCTGTCCTCAGCGCATTCAGAGAATTTGATGGTCGTCCTCTGCAGCGAACGCTACAGCCAGATGGATCCCACGGTACACACGAGTGTTTTTACGTGTCATGTGCGGCTTCGACCGATTTTTTCCCGAGATTCATCTCGTTGATTTTTCGATGCAGCGTGCGGCGGCTGATCCCGAGTTTTTTGGCAGCGGCGGTCACGTTGCCATTCGTTGCAGCGAGGGCCTGAGCAATCAATCGCCTCTCCGTCTCGTGTAGATCGAGCGGGCTGGTCTTTTCGCCGAACGCTTCAGTTGGTGAAACGCCGCCGGGCAATTTTGCGCCTGCGGGACTGGCTGCGCGGCGCACAGCTACCGGCAGATCGCGTAACGTGACTTGTTTGCCGGTGGCCATAACGACGCCGTGCTCGATCGCCGTGCGCAGCTCGCGAATGTTACCTGGCCAGTCGTAAGTCAACAGGGCGTCCATGGCGTCCGGCTCGAGTTCGAGAAGCGGTTTGCCGTTTTCCTTACAAAAATGGCGCAGAAATCCGCGGACAAGAATCGGGATGTCTTCCTTTCGCTCGCGCAGCGGTGGCATAACGATGCGCACCACGTTGAGGCGAAAATAGAGGTCGTCGCGGAATTTCCCCTCGCGCACCAATTGTTCGAGGTTCTTGTTCGTCGCGGCGATCAGGCGCACATCGGCACGTAGCGTTTGGTTGCCGCCGACGCGTTCGAACGCGCGCTCTTCGCTCATAACACGCAGCAATTTCACCTGCGTGCTTGAGTCGATCTCCGCCACTTCATCGAGAAAAAGCGTGCCGCCATTGGCCTGTTCGAAACGGCCGATGCGCCGTTCGTGGGCGCCAGTGAACGCGCCTTTCTCGTGGCCAAACAACTCGCTCTCGAGAAGCTGCGGTGAAAGGGCAGCGCAATGCACTACGACAAACTTTGCTTTGTTGCGCCGGCTGAGATTGTGAATGGCATGCGCCGCTAGTTCCTTCCCAGTCCCGCTTTCACCTTCGATCAACACATTGGCCGAAGAAGGGGCGACTTGTTTGATTGTGTCGAGTACTTCATGCAACGCCGGCGAGTCGCCCCAGATATTTTCCAGCCCGTAACGCTCGTCCACCTGCTCGCGGAGCGCGCGATTTTCCTGCTCAAGTTTGCGGCTCTGCACCGCGCGCGCGATCAGCAATTCGACTTTGTCGAGATTCAGCGGCTTGGTGACGAAATCGTAAGCGCCGCGTTTCATCGCCTCCACTGCGACATCGACCGAGCCGTAAGCGGTCATCATGATGCAGATCGGCGGGCGCGACATTTTCAATGCCCGATCGATTAGTGTCATTCCGTCTTCGCTACCGAGGCGGAGGTCAGTAAGAAGCACATCGACCTGCTCGCGCTCGAGCACGTCCATCGCACCAGCAATATCGGCCGCGACGTACACGTCGTAATCGTTCTCCAGCAAACGCCGGAGCCCGTCGCGCGTATGCTTCTCGTCGTCGACAATCAGAACCGTGGGCTGAAGATCCATAAGAGAACCAACAACTAACCGCAGAGAACGCAGAGTTCATGGAGATTCAAAACATTTCTGTGGCTGGCGCGAGATACACGTTGCGACAAACCTTCGGACTCTGTGGCGCTTGCGCCGGAAACATGTATCATCGCGCGTGCGTCAGCGAGTCTTTCGGGGTCTGATGTCGATTGTTTTTGTAAGCTGTCCCGCCCTGGTTGCTGGCGAGGACGCGGCCAGCGCAGACACGAGTTGGAAACTCGTGGCTCATGACAAAGATCTTGAAATCTACAGCCGGATGCGCCCAGGTTCGCCGCACAAGGAATTCAAAGCAGTTGGCCCGATTGAGGCGCCGACTCGTGCTGTGGGCGCTGTGATCGACGATTTCGAAAATTATCCAAAGTTCATGCCTTTCACGACAGAATGCCGGTTGATTAAACAAGATGGCGACACGATGATTGGGTATCAGCGGCTGGCGCCGAAGATTTGCGCAGATCGTGATTACACACTGCGCGTTTCGAAGAAGTCATTGCCCGTACCGAATGGTGTGGTCTATACGAGCCGGTGGTCGCCTGCGAATGAACTGGGGCCGCCCGAAAAGAAAGGTGTAGTGCGGGTAAAAATTTGCGAGGGAAGCTGGCGGCTTGACCCTGAAGGACCCGCCAAAACACTTGCCACGTATTCCATCTACACGGATAGCGGTGGCTCTTTGCCATCCTTCATCGCCAATCGCGTAAGCCTGACGGGAATTCGAAGGTTGTTCGCGGCTGTTCGCAAACAGGTAAAGGAGCCAAAGTACGCGGTGGCTTCGCAGGCGTCACCAGCGCCCGCCAGACCCTAGCAAAATCTTTTTCACCAACAACGCGCGCGAGTATTGTCTCTCCGCATGAGAGCGAATTTCTTCCTGTCCCTGGTCGTGACCGCCGCTGCGCTTGCATTGAGCTACCCCACTTTGGCCGAGAGCACGCCGGACACTCCAAAGAAACCGGTTGCCACGGAATACCATGGAATAACCGTGGAAGATCCGTATCAGTGGCTCGAAGCGGACGACGACTCGCAGGTGAAAGCGTGGTCGGACGCGCAGAACCAGCAGGCACGTAAAAATCTCGACAGCTTCTCGGACCGGGCGGCGATTGAAAAACAATTGCAAGAGTGGTACGCGAAAACTTCGCCGAACTATTTCTCGCTCGTCTCGCGACCTGGAATTCTGTTCGCAATGAAGTTCCAGCCGCCGAAGCAACAGCCGCTGTTGGTGACGCTGAAGTCGGCGGACGATCTTAAGTCGGAAAAAGTAGTGCTCGATCCGAACGTTCTCGACTCGAAAGGCACGACAACGATCGATTGGTATGTTCCGTCGTTGGATGGCAAATACCTCGCCATCTCACTTTCCAAAGGCGGCAGCGAAGACGGCACCCTCCACTTTTACGAAACTGCGAACGGCAAAGCGTTGCCGGACACGATTGCGCATGTTCAATATCCCACGGCAGGCGGCAGCGCGGCTTGGAACACTGATAGCACCGGGGTTTTTTACACACGGTTTCCCCGGAAAGGTGAGCGGCCGGATGCTGATCTCAATTTTTATCAGCAGATTTACTTTCACAAGCTCGGCACGCCCGACACAAAGGACACATATTCGATTGGCAAAGACTTCCCACGAATCGCGGAGATCGCCCTCGCAGCTTCCCGCGACGGCAAATACATTCTCGCGACTGTAGCGAACGGCGATGGCGGGGACTTCACGCATTATCTGCTTGGGCCGGATGGAACGTGGAAGCAGATCACGCAGTTTAGCGATCAGATAAAACTCGCGCGCCTCGGGCGCGATAACGCGCTTTATCTGCTTTCGCGCGCGGGGGCGCCGCGCGGAAAGATTCTTCGTCTGCCTCTCGATGTGCCGGAATTGAAGAACGCAGCCGAGATTGTTGCTTCCGGGGAAGCGGTGATCGAGCAGATCGTGCCGAGCACAGATGCGCTCTATATTGCCGATCTGCTTGGAGGACCATCGCAAATCCGGCGCTTCGATCTGAATGGCAAGAATGAAACCACGATCTCGAGCCCACAAATCTCTGCGGTGCAGGAATTACTCGCGCTCGAAGACGGGTCGCTCCTGTTCCGCGACGTGAGCTATACCGACCCGGCCACGTGGTTCCATTGTCTCAATGGGAAAACCGATCCGGTGAAGACGGCCCTGCAGAGCACGTCCCCTGTGTCGTTTGCTGATATTGAAGTGCGGCGCGAGTTCGCCACTTCAAAAGACGGCACGAAAATTCCACTGAACGTCCTTTCTCGAAAAGGAATGAAGCGCGACGGAAACAACCCAACGCTGCTCTACGCGTACGGCGGCTACGGAATCAGCCTCTCGCCCAACTTTGATTTTACGCGGCGGCTTTGGTTCGATCGCGGCGGCGTGTACGTGGTGGCAAACATTCGAGGCGGTGGCGAGTTCGGCGAAGAATGGCACAAGGCTGGCAATCTCACAAAAAAACAGAACGTATTCGACGATTTTGCGGCGGCCGCGGAGTACCTGATCAAGGAGAATTACACGCGTCCGGGAAAGCTCGCGATTCAAGGTGGAAGCAACGGCGGCTTGTTGATGGGCGCGATGATCACGCAACATCCTGATTTGTTCCGGGCAGTAGTTTCCTCGGTAGGCATTTACGACATGTTACGCGTGGAACTGGCTCCGAACGGAGCGTTCAACGTGACTGAGTTCGGGACGGTTAAAAATCCCGAACAATTCAAGGCGCTTTACGCTTACTCGCCCTATCATCACGTTGTAGACGGAACGAAATATCCTGCCGTTCTAATGATGACCGGCGCAAACGATGGTCGCGTGGCCCCGTATCACTCGCGCAAGATGGCGGCGCGCCTGCTTGCCGCGAACAAATCGGAGAATCCGATTCTTTTGCGAACCAGCTCCAGTGCAGGCCACGGCATCGGCACGGCATTGAGCGAACGCATCAAGCAGTCAGCCGACATTTACGCGTTTCTCTTTGCGCAACTCGGGATCTCGGGCAAGCGGGGTGATTAGTTACAACGGTTACCCGCGTCAGATGCAATCCTATAAATCGAACTGACTTTGTCGCCGTTCAACGAATCACTGGTTTCTAATCTTCCGGCCTCTGACCTCTGGCTTCTCCTGCTTCCAACATGCGAATGCGTTTGTCGATGAATGGCAAACGTATCGTCAGCGTAAGACCTTTGCCCTGGTTACTCTCGATCGAGAGCTCGCCGCCGTGCTCGCGCACGATCCGGCGTACAATCAATAATCCAAGACCACTGCCGGATGGTTTGGTTGTGAAATAAGGCTCAAATACGCGGCTCAAATTTTCCGCCGACATGCCGCCGCCGCTATCGTCAAATCGGACGATCACATGCGTATCGGCCAGATCGGTCCGAATGCGCAACCTGCCGTGGCGGTGCACGGCTTCGACACTGTTCTTGATCACGTTGTAAAACGCTTGCTTCATCTGGTCGCGATCCAGCTGAAGCAGGGGAAGGTCCGACCGTAGCTCTTGTTCGATCAGGATTTCACGGTCCTGAAGCTCGGGCGCGAAAAAGCGGACTGCTTCCTCCACGATCGTATTCACATTTTCGGGACGCAGTTGCGGTCGTGACGGTCGGATAGCTTTCAGGAATTGTGTGACGATGGAATCCAGCCTGTTGACCTCAGAACGGGCGACATCGATCGATTGTTCAAGCTCCGCTTTTTCGCCATCGTGGAGCTTTTGCACGCTGCGCTCCATCAATTGCAAATGAATGTGCAGTGAGTTGAGCGGATTACCGATTTCGTGCGCGACACCTGCGGCCAATAACCGCAGCGCATTCAAACGTTCCGACTCAATCGTTTGCTGGGCCGTGCGGCGACTTTCAGTTATGTCGCGCAGGATCATGACGTGCCCAACCTCTTCCGCTGCTGTAGCCGGGGCTACAGTCGGTTCGCGCTGTTCCATCACCAGCGGCACAACGTAAAAATTGATGAAGCGATTTTGCGGATAGAAAATTTCCATGTCATGACTGACCGGGCCGCTGCTTTGAGTAAGCGCTCCCCAATCGAGACCTCCAATACGTTCATCGAGCCGTTTCCCGATCGCTTCGCCGGCCTCGAGTCCAAATAAGCCGCAAGCAGCATCATTCAGATAGGTGATTCGGCCTTTCGCATCGGTCACGATGATTCCTTCCTGGATGGCATTGAAAACGGTTTCCAAGAAACCTTTCTCCTGCGCGAGGCGCAGAAAATAATTCTGCACGTCTTCCGGCCCGATACGGCCCAGGCGCTCGATGAGTTTTTCTAAAAAGCCAGCTTTCACGACTTACGTCGCCGTTAAATAGTTAAAAAGTTACAAGAGTTACAAAGGAAGAGACGGTTGTTACGTTGTAACAATTGTAACCATGTAACCCTTTGACCGTTCAACGGCTCAACATTTCAACTTCTTCGTGTCGAGCCGGCACCTCCACCGTCAGCATTTCCACGCGCAAATAATTCAGTACCACCGGGGCGAGGATTAAGCCGGGGATCCCCATGAGTCGCTCGCCGAGGATCAACGCAATTAACGTGAGCCAAACCGGATTGCGGATCCGGTCGCCGATGATCTTGCTGTTCAGCAAATACTCGAGCTTGTGGATCACAATGAGAAAGATCAGTGCGGAAATCGCCAACTTCACGGACACCGTCAACGCGACAAAGACGATGATTGTGTTGCTCAAAAGGTTTCCGACAATCGGCACGAGCCCGCAAAGAAAGGTAGTAACAATGAGCAGCGCCGCGTGCGGCATGTGAACCGCCGTGAGGAAGATCGCAGTCAACGCGGTGTTGATGAGAGAAATGGTGATCTGCGCGCCCATGACGGTCTCAAAGCTTCGATAAAAATCGCGGAACCGCCTTGCGACCTGGTCGCAGCAGATTGAGTAAAGATTATTCTTCACCCGATGCGTACCTCGGTACGGGTCGAGGCCGGTTTTGAAAAAGAGGCTCGCGGCAGCAACGATTCCAAGGATGCTGAAAACCAGGTTCGTGGTCGTGGCTTTGGCAACGTTTGCAACGTTGCGCAGGTAATTCGCTTCCTCCCCAAGCGTGCTGACCACCACCTGCCTTAGACTTTCAAAATCACTAAAGGGCAAGTCGATCTGCCGCTTCTGAGCCCATGCGCTGGCCGAAGGTATCGAGCTATCTGCCACATCTGGCAGCGCCAAAATGGCTAACCGAGTAAAATAAACTCCGGCAGCCGCGATCCCAGCCACAGTGATGATGAACAACGCCAGCGCCAGCCATTTTCTTCGGGTGAAAGAATAGAGTTGGCGCAATGCAAAATACGAAAACAAGAGTACCAGCAGCGGCGCGCCAAGATGCAGAAACCCCGCCAGAATGATTGTTGCGGCGAGCACTGCGTAAGAAACTCGCACCGGGGTAATCATGACTCGATCACCCTTTTAATCCATCCCTGCCGGATATTGTCAACTAGGCCGTGCCTTGTGTAGAGTGCACTTTCTTCAGCGCACGGGGCGTCCACACAATACAAAGATCGAAAATCGCCGCCGGACGGTCACAGCGAACTGTTTGGAACATCTCGCTGCGCTACTGGCTCCAAAGCCTGGCCTGTTTCTTTTTCAGCGCGCTCTTTGAGCGCCGCCTTGCGCGAAAGTTTTACGCGGCCCTTGTCGTCGATGCCGATGCATTTGACCCAAATCATGTCGCCGATCTTAACCACGTCTTCGGTGCGCTTCACTCGAAAGTCGGCAAGCTCGGAAATATGTACCAAACCGTCTTTGCCTGGGAACACTTCGACAAACGCCCCGAACTCCTTGGTCGTGACGACGCGTCCCTGATAGGTTTGCCCGATTTCGATTTCGCGGGTCATCCCGCCGATAATTTCCTTCGCGCGCGCCATGCTCTCTCCAGTCGTTGCGTAGATGTGCACCGAGCCGTCGTCCTCGATGTTAATTTCGGCGCCGGTTTCTGCGACAATGCCCTTGATGGTTTTGCCGCCGGGCCCAATGAGCGCGCCGATCTTCTCCGGATTGATTTTGATTGTCTCGATCCGAGGCGCGTATTTCGACAACTCGGTCCGCGGTTGATCGAGTGTGCCACGCATGATCTCCAGGATCTTCGTGCGCGCTTCCTTCGCACGTTGAATTGCTTCCGTCATGATGTTGTGACCGACACCGGGGAGTTTTAGATCAAGTTGGAAACCCGTAATGCCTGCGTCGGTTCCGCAAAGCTTGAAATCCATATCGCCATAATGATCTTCGGACCCGATGATGTCGGTCAGCAATTCGTAACGTTTCAATTGCCCGTCATCGCCGGTCTCACTGACGAGACCGACTGAAATTCCGGCAACCATTTCCTTCATCGGCACGCCTGCGTCCATCAGTGCGAGCATTCCGCCGCACACGCTGGCCATGGATGTCGAGCCGTTGGACTCCATGATCTCGCTGGAAACACGTATGGCATAACGAAAGTCGTTTTCGCCCGGCACGACCGGTTCGAGCGAGCGTTCGGCCAATGCTCCGTGGCCAATCTCACGCCGCCCAGGCGCGCCTGTCCGACCTGTTTCGCCGACGCTAAACGGCGGGAAATTGTAATGCAGAATAAAGCGCTTCGATTGTTCGCCGCCACCATACGCATCAATCATCTGTGCTTCTTCAATCGGAGCCAGTGTCGCAAGCGCGAGTGTCTGAGTTTCGCCGCGCTGAAAAATCGCAGAACCATGTGCTCGCGGCAGCACGCCTACTTCGCAGCTGATCGGACGCAAATCGTTGTACCCGCGCCCATCCACGCGTTGCTGTTTTTCGAGAACACCGGCGCGAAACGTCTTCTTTTCGACAAAATCGAATGCTTGCGAGATCGCAAACGAATTGGCCTCGGGGAATTTTTCGAGGATTGCACTCTTTACCTCCTCTCGCAGAGCGAGGATCGCTTTAGAGCGCGCACTTTTGCCTTCAGTGCGGAGCGCCTGTTCGATTCGATCGCCCACAACCTGGCGGACGATTTCCACCAACTCCTGTTTCACAGGAAGCAACTGCGCCTCGCGCTTTGGTTTACCCACTCTCGCTGCCAGGTCTTTTTGCGCCTGAATCATCTCGCGCGCATGCCCATGGGCGAACTCGAGGGCTTTTGTAAATTCAGCTTCGGGCATCTCCTTTGCCGAGCCCTCGATCATGATCACATCGTTTTCAGTACCGACATAAACGAGATCGAGATCACTCTGGGCGCGCTCGTCGTGCGTCGGATTGGCAACGAACTCACCGTTAACGCGACCAACGCGCACCGCGCCAATCGGCCCTGCAAACGGAATATCCGAAATAGAGAGAGCGGCGGATGCGCCGTTCATCGCAAGAATGTCGGGATCGTTCTGGCCATCGGCGCTGAGCAGAATCGAAATGATCTGGGTGTCGTAAAAATATCCCTTCGGAAAGAGCGGCCGCAAAGGCCTATCGATCATTCGCGAAGTAAGCGTTTCCTTTTCCGTAGGACGACCTTCGCGTTTGAAATAGCCGCCGGGAAATTTTCCGACAGCAGCCGCTTTCTCGCGGTAATCAACTGTTAGCGGGAAAAAATCCTGACCTTCTTTGATTGCCAGGGCCGAAACCGCGCTGACAAGTACGGTGGTGTCGCCGCATGTAACGATAACTGCGCCATCGGCGAGCCGGGCGATTTTGCCCGTTTCGATAGATATTTCATTGCCGCCGATTTTGGCGGTGACCTTTTGTTGCATAGTATTTTCCTGGATTTGCGGTTCCAGGCGGTCACCCCGACTGTAGGTTTTAAACCCGTTATCCGCCGCGGCGGACGCGAAACTAAAACCTAAAATCCAAGGTGATTGCTACGCCTGGACTGCTGGTTATCTCTTCAGTTGTGGCTTCGAGCAGTTCAAATCTTTAGATCCGAACTACCTAAAGATCGCCTCCGGTTAATGCCGAAGGTTCAGCTTCCCGATCAAATTCTTGTAACGATCAGTTTCTGTTTTGCTCAAATAATCGAGCAAACTCCTCCGTTGCGCGACCATTTTGAGTAAGCCGCGCCGCGAAGAGTGATCTTTCCGGTTAACCTTGAGGTGCTCAGTTAAATGCTCGATTCGGTGCGTGAGAAGTGCGACCTGCACATCCGCGCTACCGGTATCTTTGTCATGCAACTGGAAGTCCTTGAGATCCAACGTTTGGTTGCTCTCAGCCATAACGAAGGGCCTATTGTAGCCGAAGAAGCCATCTTCGCAACCGCACAACGCGGTGAGGGCTGGAGCAGGTATGGCCATTGTCGCGTTGCGTTCGGGTTGACTCGCCCTTTCTGAGGGCGAGGGTAAACTTTTAGCGATTCACGGTCGACAACGACCCCTCACCTCAATCCTCTCCCCTTCAGTAAGGGGCGAGGAGAAAAGAGCCCGGCGAACTTCGTTCACTCCTAAGCTGGATGTTTTTCCCGTTTTCCGTCGTACCAAAGGCTAAGCTTTTCACGCGAACGGACTCCGCGAGGACCGCGGAAGATTACGCCAAAGAATTTGGGCAAAAAATCTTTCGCAGGATACATGCGCAATTTCCGGGCTGACGTAACAACCGGTTCACGCAGCACTTTGAAGCCGCCCAACTTCTTCAGCTCGAGCGAAAAATAAACTTCTTCACCAGCAAAGTACTGCTCATCGAAGCCGCCAATGACATCGAAGTTGCGTCGCGTAGTGAAAAGAAATGCACCGGCGCCAAGGTTCAGACCGAAATAAACAGACGCAAATCCGCGCAACAAAAGGCGTCCCCAAAAAGGAATAAATCCATCCATTGCCACTCGTGCGCCGCCTCCGGCGTAACCAGATTCAAGGGCTGCGATTCCGCCACTTACATGCGCGCGACTGATCCGGGTATCGGCGTCAACGAAGAACAAATACTCGCCCTGGGCAGCGTGTGCGCCTGCGTTCCGCGAGGCTGCGATTTGACGGCGATTGATTGGAATTACTTTCGCGCCAGCATCCGACGCAATCCTCGGCGTCGCGTCCGTTGATGCATCATCAACGACGATGATCTCGTACGGCTTTGTCGAACCAGACGCGGCCTCCCGAATGGCGGCCAAAGTATCCGAAAGTTCGTGTTCTTCGTTGTACGCGGGAACGATAAATGAAATCATGGGTTGCTGGGCCGAGCCATATCGCCTTTGTTTAACACACACGCAAGTCGCCGGCGCGCACGCTACTTTGTCCGGGCGTACAGAAGTGAATCCAGAAGCTTCCCATCTTTGAGGACGTTGTTCTTGAGGCGTCCTTCGAAAGTGAAGCCGGCTTTTTCCAGCACGCGCGACGATGCGAGATTATTCGCAAACGGCTCTGCATAAACTCTCCGTAGCTGAAAGTTTTCGAAGCAGAAATCGGTGAAAACTGCGACCGCTTCAGTCATGATGCCGCGTCCCCAGAACTCCTGGCTCAGCCAGTAACCCAGCTCCGCCGTCTGCCGATGCACGTCAGCTCCGATGCGAATGCCAATTCCACCCACGGCTGCGCCATTAGCCTCAACGCAAAACAGCGTTACCGGCTCTGAATTAATTACTGATTTCAAAAAGGTGCGGCCGTCCTCGATCGTATACGGATGCGGAAAAAGATCGCGCAACGCGATCCAAACGTTGCGATTGTTCGCGTGCCGGGCTAGCGATTCGGCATCGTCCAGCCGCCATGGGCGAATGGTGCATTGCTTTAGCTTGAGTTGCATTTGTTACTCGGTCAGCGTTTGCGCTTTGGGAAGGCCACGGAGGGCGGAGCTCTGCGACGCCACCAAGTTGCGCTACAGACGTCCACGCGACAAGGGCTCGCGGAGCTCGCCCCTCCATTTGCTGATCGCCGGTGGGTGCTTTGACAAGGTTACGATTCGAATTTGATGCCCGTTTTCTGCACCTCGCGGTACGGCAACAGCCATACGAGTGATTCATCGTGAAGATCGACCACTTGAATGCGATTTCCCCATGGATCGCGAAAGTCGCAGCGAAACGGCGGCTCCAGTTTGAGTTTGTATTTCTCGGTAAGCTTCTTTCTCACTTCCTCAAGCTGAGTTTCGTCGCGAACCATGATCCCGAAATGCCGCATGTTTGCTCGCTGAACTTTGTCGACTTCGAAAATAGCCAGGAACTGATGGTCCCCCAGTTTGAAGAACGCATCGCCCTCGCCGCCGCTCATCTGCTCGAGATTGAAAACATCCCTGTAAAAGGCCACCGCCTTCTCAATGTCATCCACCTCGATCGCGACATGATTGCATCCATAGACTTGCACGCTCATATCTCAGCTTAGCTGAAAACGAAGCGGTGCGCGCGCCAGTTTTGCTGGATTTCTGCTCCGATTGTAAAAGGTGAAGCGCTGGGCAACACTGGAAGGCATCTTATGCGTCATTCCGAACGGAGTCGAGAATGGAGCGGCTGGGAAGCCGCGACATGGACGGGAAGGCCGGAGGCTGAGCGAACGGGAAATGAGCGAATCAAATCCCTTAGCAAATCTTCAGCGTAATTTCGCGAGATGTCTCGACTTCGCTCGACATGACGGTGCTGTTTTATGGACGCGCCAATTCCAGCGGCGAAGCGAACGCACTTCGGGAATTTGCTATTAATCGCGTTCTTCAGCGCAATCGCCTTGCTGGTGCATCTGCTAACAAACGGGCGTTACGGCTATTTCCGTGACGAACTCTATTATCTGGCCTGTGCACGGCATCTCGATTTTGGATACGTCGATCAGCCGCCATTATCGATCTTGCTTCTGCGATTCAGTGAAGCCTTGTTCGGGGATTCGTTATTGGCGATTCGGGTGCTGCCGGCGCTCGCGGGCGCTGCAACGGTCGCACTTACAGGTTTAATTGCGCACGAGCTCGGCGGACGCGCATGGGCCGTCGCTCTCGCCTGCGCGGCGACGCTGTCTGCGCTGTTCTATCTGGCCGTCGGCAATTTCTTTTCCATGAACGCGTTCGAGTCGCTGTTCTGGATGGGAGCCATTTATCTACTTGTCCGGATTATCAACGGCGCTTCACCGACGCTTTGGCTCTGGTTCGGCGTCGTGCTGGGACTTGGCTTGGAAAACAAACATTCCACGGTGTTTTTCGCCGTTGGTATTTTCCTTGCGCTGCTAATCACAACTCAGCGACGTCATTTTGCCGAAAAATGGATCTGGTTCGGCGCGCTGATCGCCTTCGCCATCGCGCTGCCGAACCTTGTATGGGAGGCGCGATATCATTGGCCTACCTACGAGCTGCTGAGCAACATCGCTCACAGCAACAAAAACGTCGCGCTCAGTCCAGTAGAGTTCATCGTGCAACAGGCTGTTTTCATGAATCCGGGAACACTGCCGTTGTGGCTTGCCGGCTTATTTTGGCTGTTTGGTTCACGTGACGGCCGGCGCTACCGCATCATCGGAATCATTTACCTGGTCACGCTCGCCGAATTCATCGTTTTGCATGGCAAAAGCTACTATCTCGCGCCTGCGTATCCGATGCTCTTTGCAGCGGGCGGTGTGGCAATCGAGCGCGTTTTCGCCGTGCGCCTCACATGGCTGAAGCCAGCGTTGCTCGCCATTATCATTCTGGCCGGTGCGTTATTTGCACCAACCGTCCTGCCAATCTTGCCGCCAGATAAGCTCGTCGCATACATGCGGGCCATTCACATGGAACCGCCGCGCACCGAGACTTCGCATACAGAAGCGCTCCCGCAGATTTTCGCAGACCAGTTTGGCTGGGAAGAGATGGTCGGCTCGGTAGCGCACGCCTATCATCACCTCCAGCCCGAGGATGAGAAGCGCGCCGCCATTTTCTGTCAAAATTATGGCGAGGCCGGAGCCATCGATTTTTTCGGCCCGAAGCTTGGGCTGCCACGGGCGATTTCCGGGCACCAGAATTATTTTCTTTGGGGACCGCGCGATTGGAACGGCGAAGTCATTCTAGTGCTCGATACGGATGACGAAGACGAGCGCGAGCTATTCGGCTCGATAGAAGATCTCGGCCAGGTAGTCAGCAGCCCTTGGGCAATGCCTTACGAGCGTCGAAATCATATTTACCTCTGCCGCGATTTGAAGATGAGCGTTCGCGAGCTTTGGCCTCGCGTAAAGAAGTGGTTGTAACCGACATTGTTTCGAGATCAGTCTCGAACCGTTTTTATCCCTTGCCGGGCGATTCGTTCGATGAGTTGCGGATACGACAAGCCTGCTTTTCCGGCTGCGAGCGCGAAGTCTTCGTCGTCAGCGAGAATGGGATTCGGGTTCGCCTCGATGAAATAGAGTTTGTTTTCGGCTGTTAGGCGCAGATCGATTCGCGCGTAGCCGTCGATTGTCAGCAATCGGTAAATCTCTTTACATTTCTCCTGGATATCAGTGACGAGCACCGGGTCGAGATCTTCGGCAAAGTGGTTTTCCAAGCCCCAGCGTTTTCGATATTCTTCGTCCCATTTTGCTTTATAGGTGGCGATCTTCGGTTCGTCAGGCGGCACTTCGCGGAAGACCATTTCACGGACTGGAAAAACGCTTAATCGCACATTGCCCATCAGGCTTACATACAGCTCGCGACCCTCGATGTATTCCTCGGCAATGGCGTCGCTGTTGTATTTCTCATGAATAAAGGCCACGCGTTCGCGAAACTGCTCGTCATTTCCAACGAATGACGCTCGTGAAATTCCGTACGACGCCTCTTCTTTCACTGGCTTCACTACGAGCGGAAATTTTGGCTGCTTCAGACGCGCGATCCGCTGCCCGCGCGGAATGACCACGAAATTCGGCACGTGAATACCGTGATAGTGCAGGATTTTTTTTGAGATGCCTTTGTGCTTGCAAAGCGTCAGCCCGGTCGAGCCGCAGCCGGTGAACGGCAGGCCTTGCATCTCGAAAAATGAAACAATGTTCTGGTCGAATTCAGATTTGTTCCTGAATTGTTCGACCAGATTGAAAAGGACATCGGGCGCGAACGTCTCGAGTTTTTGCCGCAGTAGATCGACATCATCATAGATCGCCAGATGCTCGGGTATGTGGCCCAACGTCCCGAGCGCCTTCATCACATCCGCTTCGGTCTTCCATTCTTTTGTTTTCAGTTCGTCGCTGAAATCCTGGTCAACAGTCGTAGGACTTGTGCCGTCGAATAGAACGAGAACTTTGAGTTTCTTTTTCACCTCTGGTTACTTCGTACGCTTGAACTTCCCGGTGAAAAGATAATTCATCACCAGCGTTGTAATGAAAGCGGTGACACGGAAATCCTGCTGCGGATCATCATTCAGCACATGCAATCCAAGTTCATCGCAGCGGCTGGTAAGCCTTGCGAGGAGCTGGTTTACCGGAAATTTCTTTTCGTTTGTCCATTGGGAAACCGCGTTCAGCAATCGCCGCCTTCGCCGTCGGAGATATGCGCTCGCTTTGATGCCAGCAGGCGCAGCGAAGAGCTGTCGTAGATCGGCATCATAAAAATCCGGATAGGCGTCTTCGTTGAGCTTTCGCTTGCGCGCGTAATAAGTTTTGAGCTTGATGTTGAGACAATCGTACTCGGCGACACGGTATTCGGGCGTGTGCACTGGCGACTTGCCCGCCAGGGAGCGCATCAGTTCGTCAACATATTCCATTTTTCGCAGCGCCGGCCACTCGGCATAGTCTTTGCGCCAATCGAGCTCCGGCGTGAGCCACACCGCAAATGTCTCTGCGAAATCCTCATCTGGATGGCTCTGTGCGTACCAATCTTCAAGGTGAACGACGTAACTACGGCTGAATGGGCGTGGCCGGTAAGTGTCCGGCGTTTCCTCCCGCGATGTTTGCCCGAAACAATTCTTCCATTTTTTCCGGCGCGTCAGTTGATAAGCGTACATGTAAGCGTGCCCCGCTTCATGTCGCATTAACTTCATGAACCACTCCGGAGTCCCACCTTCCACTTCGAGCATCATCGTGCGCTCGAGCGCGCGTAGCCGGTCGTGCACCAGAAAGAATGGAATGAAGATCGCAGGAACCCCGACTGGGACGAACCATTCATCGCCAATATGACACGGCGGATGAAACACCAGGCCCTTTGCTGAAAGCTCATCATACAGTTGTCGAATGAGCGCCTCCAACGCGGTGCCCTCAAGCCTCAAACCGAGTGTGGAGATCCGGCGTTCGAGAAGCTCGGGATCGCTCAGCGATGTCCAATCGGCAGCTTCCATTTGGCGCATGGTATCAGTCCGCGCGGGCCTCGCAAATTTAGCGTCTTGTCATTTAACCGACCTTACCGTTGCCGACTATGCGATTGTCGATTTGGTTACGCCACGCGATGATGTGATCGATTGACCAGTCGACCAGATTGACAAGTCGACCAACTCGTCTATAGAGAGGTCGGCTCGCCGCGGCGAGTCGTTGTTAGAAGTCCGCGCGCCCCTCCATTGGCTAGCGCGTCGGGGGCTGTTCCGAATCCGAAGTAGAAGCTGCATTCCTGCGCGTTTCGGCATCGAAAGGCTTGCTCCACCCGAGACTCGACAACATCGGAGCAACCCTTGGACATCATGAAACTATTTTACACACTCATATTTTGCTCATTGTTAGCATCAGCCGCTTTCGCGCGCGAGGAGTCGATCCTGGCTCGTGTCACCAGTTACTGGGCAGGTGAGGGCAATAAATACGCAAGCACCGGCCGCCGACTACACTCCGGACATTGCGCCGTCGATCCCAAGCGAATTCCGTACGGCAGTAAAGTTGTCTTCCCTGATCGAGCCTGCACCGCGGTCGACACCGGACCGGCGGTCATTAGTCGCAAAGCGGCTCGTCTATGTGGACGGACTGCGAACCAACTCAAGGCCATCGTAGTCGACCGATTTTTTGAAACAAAGCGAGAGGCGATGGCGTGGACGAACGCGCATCCCCACTTCATGACCCTTCAAATTGTCCGGCCCGGATCTGACTCAGAACCGTCCGAGCAATGATAAAGTGGAAAAAATTCGTAATCGCTTCTTCCACGACGATAGGGACTTACGTCCGAGATCACAGTGCGATGCTGGACAAACACGGAAACGGCTGTACATGAAGGGCCGATGAAATTGATCTACGCGCCGGTTCGCGCTGCCCGCTGGGGCGGGCGAGCGGCATAGAGGCTCGTTAGATTTTCGCCAAGTTGGAGCCCCCGAACGCTTTCGGGGCACCCCAGTGGTCGAATCTTACCACGCGCGGGTTTTTTACGCCGGTATCCCGAACCGACTTCGGCAATCACACTTAACAATCTAGAAACTTATGAAAGCAATACTTCGAATTAATCACAAACAGCGAGGCTCACGTCGCGACAATCGTGCACGGCGCAGTCACCAGAGTTTTCCATTAACGGATTGCAACTATCATCCAACAGCGGAAACCCAGGTAAATTCCTCCGTTGGCTGGCGGGCCACCAAGCCGCCCGCTTTCCACAAATTAAGCAGTGAATTCCTGGGCGGAGAAACAAGCCGGGATTATGTTGCTGAGCTTTTGTTCTTCGTTCTGATCACTGGCATCGCCGCCTGGCCGATTATGTCCATGCTCATCGCAGTGGTTCGCATGATCAGGAATTACTGACGGCCCGGATTAATCAGCGATATTGGCGGTTGCCGCCGAAAATGCCGCGAATAGTTTGGCATGACCATTTATGAAAACGAAGGCCAAAACCTTCCACACCATTGTCTGGTCGATGCTGACACTGGCTGGCGTCAATCTGCTTGCCGCGAAGGAACCTCTTTCCGACGGGCTCGGCTCCTATTCGCGCAAGATCACTACCGACTCGGCCGAAGCTCAGCGGTATTTCGATCAGGGCCTCGGTTTTCTTCATGGATTCAATCACCGAGCAGCGATTCGCGCGTTTCAGCAAGCCGCGGAACTCGATCCGGAATGCGCGATGGCGCACTGGGGCGTAGCGCTCGCGTGCGGTCCGCACATTAATTCTATGGCCGTTCCACCGCCTGCAGCGGAGCTCGCGTGGAAGGAACTTGAGCTCGCTCAAAAGAATGCCGGGAATGCGTCGCCGGTTGAGCGGGCGCTGATCGATGCCCTCGCAAAACGCTACGCTAATCCGCAGCCGGAAGATCGCAGCGGGCTCGATCGCGCCTATGCCGATGCGATGCGCGAAGTCTGGAAAAAATATCCAGAGGACCCGGACGTCGGCGCTCTTTTCGCGGAGTCAATGATGAACTTGCGGCCCTGGGATCAATGGACACCAGACGGCAAGCCGCAGCCAGGAACCGAAGAGATCATTGCCACGCTCGACGCGGTATTGAAACTCAATCCGAACCATCCACTCGCGAATCATCTTTACATTCACGCAGTAGAAGCATCTCCGAATCCGGAGCGCGCGATGGCTGCCGCTGACCGGCTTCGCGATTTGCAGCCGGGTCTTGCCCACAATGTGCACATGCCCTCGCATATCGACATTCGCACTGGCCAGTGGCTGAAAGCTGTCGACACAAACGCAAAGGCAGTGGAAGCGGACAAGCGCCACCGCAAGGTCTTCGGACCGCCCAAAGGTTTTTTGAACGTGTACATCGCGCATAACCGTCACATGCTGGCCTATGCCGCGATGATGACGGGGCAGCGCGACCTGGCGATGAAACACATCCGCGCTCTGGTCGCGGAGATACCAGCTGATTTTCTAGAGGAAAACGCACTGATAGCGGAAGGAAACGTTTCCATGCCGTTGGAAGTAATGGTGCGCTTTGGTATGTGGGACGAAATCCTGGCCGAACCTGAAAAATACACTGACAAGATGTGGTTCACCCGCGCATTTCATCATGCCGCTCGCGCAATCGCGTACGCCGCGAAAGGCGACACGGCCAACACGCGCAAAGCCCAAAGTGTTTTTCTCGAACGCGCCAAGCTGGTGCCAAAGGAAGATTTTGTGAGCAACAATAGTTGCGAGGCGCTTCTCGATATCGTCATTCCGATGGTCGAGGGAGAAATTCTAGTCGCGGAAGGAAAAATTGACGAGGGCATTGAGCAGCTGCTAGCTGCAATCCAAAAGGAAGACGCCCTCAAATATGATGAGCCACCCGGATGGATGATTCCGGTGCGTCACTCGCTCGGGGCGGTGTTAATGAAGCAGCAACGTTTTGCTGAAGCGGAGCAGGTCTATCGCGACGATCTCGCGCGTTGGCCCGAAAACGGGTGGTCTTTGCTAGGACTCATAGAAAGTTTGCGGAAGCAAAAGAAAAACGCAGACGAAATTGCTCAAACGCAAACGAGGTTTAAAAAAGTTTGGGCAAAGGCCGATCTGACAATTACCACTTCGTGTCTTTGCCAGCCGCAGGCATGACCATCTGAAGGCAGAAACCGGGATCAGTTCAGCTGACGTTTTTTCCGACGGAGGGAGAAACTACAGCTTTGCGTAAACGCCCATTAGCGGACGTTTCGATGGTGTCGGTGAACGGAAGTCGCTGACGAAACCATCCTTGGTGCGAATTTCAACATGACCAACGCTTCGCGCGGTACCATACACGAGCACGGAACCAATGGGCGCAGCGAATGGATCCGATATCGATAGTCTTTTGAATCCGTAGTTGTTGACCAGTTCAGACGCAGCGTCTCTGGCAAGGTCGGTCTTCGGGCGGGTATCGATGGCACCGGAAGCGAGCAACGCATCTTTGACGTAATGCCAGCATCGCGAGCGCGAATGCGCATGGGCGCGCTCCTGCGCGACCGTAGCTGCTTGCACTAATCTATTGTCGATACGCCGATCGATTTTGGCATACGGGTAAACGATTCGCTTGGGGTAATAGTCAGTAATAACCGGCACGGATTCCTTTTTACCCTGCGGAGACCTGAAACTGAAACGGCTGCCGTGCTGAACCGTTTGGGTCACGGTTGGCTGATTCATCGGGCGAACCGGTTCCATCGTAAAGGTTGCGCGCGATGGCGCCTTCTCGACCGGGTCCGCAGGCTTTTGCGCAGCCACCCGAACCGGTTTTTCAGCGTTTGAGCGCGCCGGTTTTGTCAGGAGTTTTCTGGTCTTTTTAGAAATCGACGGCTCTGTCTTCGCCGTGATCACCTGGACTACATCATTTGTGACTTCTTCGCTTCGACTGTCGCCTCCTAACGACGATGGCGCCAAGCCCTGGGCACGTGCGTTCGCGCTGAATGTCAGCGAAACTAATGCAGTTGCTAGTGCTAAGAAGATGCGTGGTCTTCGCACGAGCGCGAGGTATGCCGGAAATCACAAATCATGGCAAGCTTTTTTTTCGATAAAAATCATTGGCGAATGGGCGCTTACAAAGCACCTTTTTCAACATTTCTGGGAAATAATGCTCGCTGTGCCGCTTTAATCGTCCGGGAAATTCTCCGGTCCAAATCCGGGCGGAGGACCGAACATCTGATCGCGATCAATGTGAACTCGGTTCCGATATCGGGGCACGGATTCTTCTTCGTCTGGCGCCACGATTGCCGTTCGCCCGGACGGTAGACGCAGGATCAATCGTCCGTCAGATGTGATTCCCGTGACGCGACTGCGCACCGAACGAGTGCGACCCTGCGGAGAATATCCGGCCGAACTCCGGCCGTAGCGTGCGCCTTTGGTTTTTGAGGCAACAGTTTTCTTTTTGCTCTGAACAGTGGACTGGCTGGCGGTAGCCGGCGGTGGTTCAGCGTTTGCCTGAGCTGATGTGTTTGCGTCGGTATTCGCGGAAACAGAGCTGTCGGGCGGCGGCGCTGCAGAATTTTCCGTTGGATTTGTTGGAGCCGCAGCCTGAGGTTGAGCGCTCGCTATTTGCGCCTGCTGAACGTCGGCCGGTGCGACGTGGAACGGATTCGGGGTCGCTGCGACGGGTGCCCCTGGAGACGGAGTTTCAGGTAAGGCAGTTGGTTTCAGCGGTTGCGATGACACAACGGCGGGAGGCGATACCGAAATGTTTCGAGCGACTTGAGTTGCTGACTGACTTGGCCCTGGTGAAGAGTCCGGCACGCCAACCAGCACGCCAACTTGCTTTGGCTCTTGGAGGCCACGAACCAACTTGCCGATTGAGTCCGGAAAGACCACGGGCGCGATTGCTGCTGCCAGCAATAGCAGCACACCAACTACTGCCGCAGCTCGCACAAGGCGCCTGGGTCGAGCTACTCTCGGCCGCGGAACACTTGTCCTCAAAGGGATACCGTAGCGATCGGATAGCGCGCGTCGGCGCTCAATTTTCCCAAGCGATTCGCGGATCATTTCCGTGACAACCAGCAAATCCTTTGGACGCTGATCGGGGTTGCGATGCAACAGCTTGCCTAACAAGCCTCGCAACGGTTTTGGAAACCCTGAAAACTTTGGACGGTGCTGGAGCGCCTCGGCTGAGAGCGTAATCCCGGTCAGCAGAAAATACAGGGTCACACCGAGTGAATAGATTTCAGAGCGGATATCCTTTGTCGGCTCGCTGAATTGTTGATCATTCACACCCCGTTCGCCAGCCGGTTTGTCAGGCACGTCCGATTCAATTAGCTCGGGCGCGGGCTGAGGCATGAGCGCCGGCAAGCCAAAATTGGTGACCTTGACCAATGGCCAGGTGCCTTCTGCTGTCTGGCCTGGCACAAGCATGACGTCTGACGACTGAATGGGAGGATACGGAAGCTTGTGAAAACCCGCCGAGGATAACACACTCACAATCTGTTCGCCGACTCGTAATGCGGCGTCTGCCGGCATGGGTCCGTGGCTGCGCACCCATGATGCAAGTGTTTCACCCGCAAGCCGCTCCGAGACATAAACGTAATCGTCGCCTTCGCGTCCAAAATCGAGGGCCTTGGCGATATTAACATGCCGCAGCTTCTGAGCCGCCGATACATGCTCCTCAAATGCCTCGCGCTCGGCCGGATAGATACTCTCTACCGGGATCAGAGTCACTGAGACTGGCTCCGCGGTTCGCTCATCTACGCCTTCGTAGCTACTTGCCGGACCGTTGCGGTCAGGTTCGTACGGGGTGCCGTCATATTGAAGACGGATGCGATAATTTTTGAGGAATGTTGTGCGCTCCATAACGGACTTGGTTGGCCACTGCGCAGTACGTTCTGGCTGTGCCGCCACGAATTCAACCGTGATTTTGGCGGCTAGTTGCTCGGCATTTCCCTTTGAAAGAGCGTGACCTCCGGATTGCCGACACCGCTCGGGAGTCTTAACCGTTAATCGGAACACTTTGCAAATTGCGCGGGAGACGAAATTCGCGAATCTAAACTCCAGATACTAATACCCCGTGGTGTAACGGTAACACAGCGCCCTTTGGAGGCGTTATTCTTGGTTCGAATCCAAGCGGGGTAGCCACGTAAAAGCGTCTTCGACGCTCACGTGGCTGCGCCCGGGGAACGGCGCGTTGCATTTTCCAGCCGCGTGAGGCGAAGCCTTTTACGCGGTCGCAAATCCCCTAAACTGGGGTATAGTTTGGGTCCGGCTTTATGAACGAATTGAGAGTAGATAATTTGCGCGTCGCCGTCGGCGATCAGGAAATTGTGCGCGGCCTGACCCTGCGTGTTCCGCGTGGCGAAGTGCACGCACTCATGGGCCCAAACGGTTCCGGAAAAAGCACGCTGGCAAAAGTGCTGGCAGGACACCCAGACTACCATGTGATCTCGGGAAAGATTTTGATGGACGGCGAAAACCTCCTGGAACTCGAGCCGGATGAACGCGCACGGCGCGGTCTGTTTCTGGCTTTCCAGTATCCAAGCGAGATTCCGGGCGTGACCATTGCCAATTTTCTCCGCGCCGCGTTGCAATCGCGTCTGCCCGAAGGCGAGGAACTCGAGGCGACCGATTATTACGCCAAGCTTTACGAAAAGATGGAATTGCTCGGCATGGATCGTTCGTTTACTTCGCGCTCGGTCAATGAGGGGTTCTCCGGCGGCGAAAAAAAGCGCGCGGAGATTCTGCAAATGGCCGTGCTCGAGCCACAATACGCCGTGCTCGATGAGACCGATAGCGGCCTTGACATCGACGCGCTCAAGACCGTAGCGCACGGAGTCAATTCGTTGCGCGGGCCGAACCTTGGGATACTGTTAATCACGCACTATCAGCGGCTCCTGAACTACATCATTCCCGACTACGTCCATGTGATGGTAGGAGGGCGAATTGTGAGGAGCGGGCGAAAAGAACTCGCTCTGGAGCTCGAGGAAAGAGGCTACGATTGGACACGCGAGGGAGCTGCCGAACCAGTGTTTACGAGGTAACAACAATGAAAACCGAAACGACAGCCATCAATATCGATCGCGGCAAGGGCGATTTCTCTTACCCGGAAGCTCACGTGCGCGACGCGGGCGCCGGACTGAGCGAGCGGACTGTTCACTACATCTCCGACGTCAAAGAGGACCCGGATTGGGTGCGCGAGTTCCGCCTGCGCGCCTTGAAAACATTTCTGGAAAAACCGCTCCCAACGCATTGGGCGAGCAAGGATCTAGAAGCCATCGATTTCGACAAAATCCGTTACTATCTCTCGCCCGGGACCGAGACGAAGCGCAGCTGGGAAGAAGTACCAGATGACATCAAGCGCACATTTGAGAGGCTTGGCATTCCCGAGCAGGAGCGCAAATTCCTCGCAGGCGTGGAAGCGCAGTTCGACAGCGAAGCTGTCTATTCAAACATCAAAAAAGCCGTCGGCGAACAAGGCGTCATTTTCGTCGGATCGACAGAGGGACTGAAGAATTACCCGGAAATTTTTCGGAAGTGGTTCAGCAAGGTCATTCCGGTTGGCGACAACAAATTCAGCGCGCTGAATTCAGCTGTGTTCAGCGGCGGCTCCTTCATCTATGTCCCGCCTGGAGTGAAAGTGAAGCATCCGCTGCAGGCATACTTCAGGATCAACGCGGAAAACTTTGGCCAGTTCGAGCGCACCCTCATTATCGCGGACGAGGGCTCGGAAGTTACCTACATGGAAGGCTGCACTGCGCCGAAATTTAATACGCCAACGCTGCACAGCGCTGTGGTCGAACTCGTCGCGCTTAAGGGCGCGAAGATTCAGTACATCACCGTTCAGAATTGGGCTTCAAACGTTTTCAACCTCGTCACCAAACGCGGACTCGCTCAGGAAAACGCGGAGGTGAAATGGATTGATTGCAATATCGGGTCTCGCCTCACCATGAAATATCCCGGTGTTATTATGAAAGGTCGCAAGGCGCGCGGCGAAGTCTTGTCTATCGCGCTTGCCAATGATGGTCAGCATCAGGACACCGGCGCAAAGATGATTCATGCCGCCGACGAGACGACGAGCAACATCGTTTCCAAATCGATCTCGATCGGCAAAGGACGCGCCACTTATCGCGGCCTGGTGCATGTGCCGAAGCATTTGAAGCATTGCAAGAACAATACCGAGTGCGACGCGCTGCTGATCAACTCGACCTCGCGCACGGATACCTATCCCGCAATCACCGTGCGCGGCACGGGCAACGCCGTGCAGCACGAAGCCAGCGTTAGCCAGGTCAGCGCGGAGCAAATTTTCTACATGCAACAGCGCGGTTTGAGCGAGGCGCAGGCCATGAGTTTAAGCGTGAACGGGTTCGTCAACGATCTCGTGCGTCAGTTCCCAATGGAATACAGCGTCGAGCTCAAACGGCTGATCGAGCTCGAGATGGAAGGCTCGGTCGGATAACCGTCGCGTTTGGCGAATTCTTTCTGTAGCGGCGGTCTCTGACCGCCGCTGCGTTACAAGTTCCAGATGACGCTAGTGACACATCAAGAGCAAGCAGCACCGATTCTCTCCGGCCCGAGCGAATCGCGCGATTTTCCAGATTGGTTTCGTGATCAACGGCGCGCAGCGTGGCAACAATTCGAAACGTTGCCGAACCCGACGCGAAAAGATCAACCATGGCGATTTTCAAATGTTGGTCTTCTCGATCTGGCGCCGTTTCGAATAAGCCCGCCGCTATCTGAAGACGATCGCAACAATGTTCTGAAGTATTCCCGTGGTCTCGACGAGTACGCGGGTCGAATGATTTTCGCCAACGATCAACTCATCGAGCGCGACGTCGTTTCTGATGAACTGAAAAAACGCGGCGTCATTTTTCAACCGCTCGAGCGCGCCATCGTAGAGCACGCCGACCTCTTCCGGAAATATTTCATGTCCACCGAAGCGAAGCTTGGCTCGGCCAAGTTCGCCGCGTTACACAAAGCACACGTTTCGACGGGAACATTCTTGTTCGTGCCGCAGGGACTGGAGATCGAATTGCCGATTGAAATCTTCCACTGGCTGCGCCACGACAACATGTCGGTTTTTCCTCATCTGCTCCTGGTGGCCGATGAGTTGGCGAAGGTCACGGTGATCGAACATTTTCGTTCGTGCAGCCGAACGGCACCCGGTTTCGCCTGTGGCGTGAATGACCTCATCGCTGGACCCGGTGCAAAGGTGACATACGTGTGCGCGCAGGAGTGGGCCAGCAACGTGATCGCATTACAAATGAACTCCACAGTGGTCGATCACGATGCCTCTGCGATGAGCCTGAATTTGCACGTGGGCGCAAAATATTCGCGCTTCGAAAGTCTGAGCCGTCTCATTGGCGAAGGCGGCCGCAGCGATTTGCTCGCTGTCGCTGTAGCGAAGCATCAGCAGGAATTCGACGCGCGCACACTGCAGGACCACATCTCGCCGCGCACGGCTAGCGACTTGCTTTACAAAAACGCGCTGGACGATCGCGCCCGCACGATTTTCGGCGGGCTCATCCGCGTGGAACCGCACGCTCATTTCACCGACGCCTATCAGAAAGTTCGTAATCTTCTCCTCAGCGACGACGCCGAAGCGAACTCAATGCCCGGCCTGGAAATTCTCGCCGACAACGTCCGTTGCACACACGGCGCAACCTCCGGCCAAATCGACGAAGACGAACTTTTTTATCTTCGCACCCGCGGCATTCCCACAAAAGTTGCCCAGCGCCTCCTCGTCACCGGGTTCCTTGACGAAGTAATCCAACGCCTTAATCACGATGCAATCGGTCAGCATTTGCACCGATTAATCGAAGAGAAATTCGCTGCGTAAGCGCGTCGGTCACGGCTTCGCAGCCGAAATGGCCATGTCTGTGTTGCTTTCGCTACTGTTTGGCGCGAGCGAAGCCACGATCTTTTCAAAGCGCGGATCGCTCCGAAGCACGTGCCATTCGGGGTCTAGTTTCAACCCGCCATAAGTCACACCAGCCGGGATTTGCGCGGAGAAAGCCAGTTGTTCAAGAGCCAAATCCTTCTCGCCCGTCCAGGCATAAACAATTGCGAGATTGGTAATCAGGGTCGGGCCAGTGGTCGCATCCTTCGCCAACGGCAGCAGTTCGCAAGCGTGACGCCCTTCGCGTATGGCTTCCTCTTTGCGTCCGACAGCGGCATCGATCTGGCCGAGAAGGCTCCATGTCGGCGCGTAATCGGGCTGATCGTGGACGAACTTTTCCGCGATAGCGAGGGCGCAATCACCCATACGCCAGGGCGCGTGCGCTCTCCTCATTTCCCCAAAGCCGCATCGCACTTGGCAATCCCGCGAGCGATGGTAACACAGGTCGCCGAGGACACACCGGCGGCAGACGCAGGGCTTAAAGAAGGCGACGTGCTGCTACAACTGGAAAAGAAGAAGATAAGCGACCCAGAGGACGTATTTGACGCCTCGTTTTACATCACTGCTGGCGACACCGTGCCGATCACCGTAATGCGCGGAGATCAAAAAATGACTTTCCACGTGCAAGCGACCATGCCTCCCGTCAGCAAGACTGTTGCTCGCTTCTCCCGGCACAATTCCCGGTGTCGTTCCGATGTCGCTAGAGGACGACACCGTGCCTTCGCCGTAGTTTATTTGAAGCGAAAACTTTTCGAGCCAGTTGCTCGAAGCGCGCATCGGCGCTAGGGCGCGAGATGCACCCGTCGCATCAGATCGACGAATCGAGGATCCGAGCGCAAGGAATCCAATCCGGGATTTGATTTTAGCGAAACCATGATTATGGCGTGGTTTTCGCAATCCTGCTCTAGGCATTCGAACGCGCGATCTTTCTCGCCGAGGCCTATGTACGCAATGGCCAGCGGCCATTTGTCGATATCACCTCTTCGCGCAGCAACCTTTCTTATCGCTTCGAGGATTTGTTCTGCTTCGATTCTTCTGCCCTCCATGCCGTAGGCGTACGCCATGAATCCCCAAGTTCCGGTCAATCCCCAAGATTGGGTCGATTTCGCTTCGGACATCTTGAACTCGGCGATTGCATCGTCAAAACGGTGCTTCATCGTGTAGACTAAGCCGAGATAGCAGTGCGCCTCCGCAAAGTCGGGGTCCATCCGGAGAGTCTCCTTCAGTTGCGCTTCCGCCTCGTCGTAGCGACGGCCGAAGAAGAGCAGTTTTCCCAGATCCGAGTTAATGATGACTGAAAACGGATCCAGTTTGCGTGCTCGTTCGATATTGTCGATGCTGTTGCTGACTTTACCGATCGCCATCAGATATTCGGCGTACCAGTCGTAAAAGAGGGCATTGTTCGGGTCCAACGCGATGGCGCGTTGAAGTTCCTGTTCCGCGAGCGGCCAATCCCAATCGTAATTCATCGCCACCAAACCAGCGGAGGCATGAGCCTCAGCTAGCGTTGGATCAAGCTGTAGCGCTCGCTGGTACGCAGCCTTCGCTTTTTCGTAGTTCTCTCTGCGATCATGCAGCTCGGCGGCTCCCAAAAAGTGATAGGCATCAGCCAATCCGGCATATGCCTGCGCGCAGTTCGGGTCCAAAGCGATTGCTTGGTCGAAGTATTCTTTGGCTTGTCGAAAGCCGTCCAAGCTTCGCTGCAGCCAGACATAACGTCCCTTCAGGTACGCTTCGTAAGCTCGCGGGTTCGATGTTGTACCTTTGTTGATCGCCCGTCTCTCGGACTCGGTAAGGTTTACGCCCAATGCGCCGGCTACGTGGCGGGCGACCTCGCTTTCGGCCTGGATGACGCCTGAGAAACTCCGGTCATAGGATTGCGTCCAAATATCAGCGTTTTTCTTTGCATCGATCAACCGCACCGCGATCCGAAACTTTTCGCCCAGTTTCTCGACGCTGCCTTCCAATATGTCCGAGACGCCAAGGTTCGAAGCAATCTGCGCAGGATTTTCCGGGCTGCTTTGATAACGCTCGGTTAGGCTGCCGGAGACGACCTTTAAGTTTGCGATCTTCGCCAAGCGCGCGACGATTTGCCCCCGGATGCCATGGGCAAAATAGCCGCTATCAGACTCACGGCTCAGATTCGCAAACGGCAGCACGGCGACGCTCTTTTCGGGAGTTGAGTTTGTTGTCGGAGTTCGGAGCCAGTAGAATGGGATTGCCAAAGCCAGAGCGCCGACCAACAGACCGACTGCCACTGCCCCGGGTGATCGCGTCACGCGCAGCCACCTTAGTTTGACCGCGGCGCCCTCAAACTCGGCAGTCAATTCCAATTTGCGACCCAGACGTTTGAGCGTGTCGAGCATTTCATTAGCGCTTTGGTACCGTTGCGCTGGCTCTTTATGCAACGCCTTGGTGACGATCTGTTGAAACTCGCCAGGCACCTGCACGCCATAATGGCTAATGGGACGCGGCTCTGTTGCTAGAATCGAGGCCATCACTTGTCGTGGTGTGCCACCTGCGAACGGCGCACAACCCGCCCTCATCTCGTAAAGCACCACCCCGAGACTCCAGATATCGGTGCTCTTACTAACGGGGGCACCGCGTGCCTGCTCCGGCGACATGTAACTGACCGTTCCAAGGATCGAACCCAAGTTGGTTTCAACCAGCTTCACTGCTTCTTCCTCGGCAACCGTTGCTGGTATTTCCTCTTCGGCCAGCTTTGCAATCCCAAAGTCGAGCACTTTTACATACCCGTCCGGCCGCAGCATGATGTTTTCGGGTTTAACGTCGCGGTGCACGATGCCCACCTCGTGGGCCGCACCGAGTGCGCTCGCCACTTGGATAGCAATCTCAATTGCTTCATTCAATTGCATGGGGCCACGTGCAAGGCGTTCACGCAGCGTTTCGCCCTGGATCAGTTCGCTGGCGATGTAATGAGTCGAGTTATGCGTCCCGATCTCGTAAACGGTCAGGACGTTTGGATGGTTGAGCCCGGCTACCGTGCGCGCTTCTTGCTGAAACCGCTTCAGGCGCTCCGCATCGTCAGTAAAGCGCGCAGCCAGGAATTTGAGCGCCGCGTTACGGCCGGCGATTGTATCGGTCGCCAGATAGACTTCACCCATCCCGCCGGCGCCGATCCGATTCGAGATTTTGTAGTGGCCGATGGTCTTACCAATCAGGGAGTCGGTTCCGTTGCCTGTGATAATGCTGCGAGCGTAAGTGGCGATTGGTGTTTCAATGAAATCCCCCGCCCGGCAATGCGCCGCTAACAGCTCTTCGACTTTACTGCGCAAAACTTTATCGTCCGCGCATCTCTCATCCAGAAACGCGCCGCGGTCATCCGGTGCATGATCCAACGCCGCGTGAAATATTTTCTCAACGGTTTCAAATCGCGCCGTCATGTTCACGCTGCGTTGCGCAATTCGTTGTACAGCCACGCTCTTGCAAAAACCCAGTCGCGGCGAATGGTCACGATCGAAACCTTTAACACTTCGGCGATTTCGTCGTGCTTAAGTCCACCAAAATAGCTAAGCTCGACTACCTGAGCTTTTCTCCAGTCGAGCGCCGCCAATCGCTCCAGCGCGTCATGGAGATCCAGAATCACTTTTGGTTCTTCGGGCGAGATCAGTGCAGCTTCATCGAGTTCTACTTTGGCAAAACCCGCGCCGCGCTTTTGACGCTGCGCCGATTTCGCGTGATTGACCAGGATCTGTCGCATCGCTTTGGCGGCAACGGCCAAAAAGTGTGATCGATTTGTAAAGTTTGGTCTCGTTTGGTCCGCAAAACGCACGTAAGCCTCGTTCACCAACGCTGTCGTTTGCAGCGTGTGATCGGGGCGTTGCCCCTGCATGTAACGATGCGCGAGACGCCGAAGTTCCTCGTAGACCAGCGGAGTCACCTTTTCCAGGGCGGCGCGATCTCCGTGGCTCCAGTCAGCCAGTAATTGGGTCACGTCTTGCGGATCAGCAGGCGGCATTCCAGCGGGAATCTGCCCCGCAGCTCTGAGATCAACCGATTCTCTTTCGCCATTCATTCGAGCGGACTCTCGAAAATTTTCATAATCCGATGACCGGTTTCGCCGCCGTTCGTTGTTTATCCGAGTAGAGATGGAATTACAAAACTAAAAAAAAATCAAAACAATCCACATGAGGAGAGCAAATGGCTGACCTGTAGTTGCTGGGGTCAACCACCGAGAGAAAGAAAGGAAATATCCATGCACGCACTGATTCAGTTCAAAAAAACAACTCGCCTCCTTAAGGTCGCGCTTGTGCTTGGTTGCCTCGCGCTTTCGCCGCAAGCGCGAGCCGTTTGTCAAGAAGGCTGTGACTTCTTCAACGACAACACATTCCTGGGTCAGGACGCGCTCATTAGCAACACCACTGGCAACGGCAACACGGCCACCGGTTCTGATGCGCTCTTTAACAACACCACTGGCAACTTCAACACGGCCAACGGTTATCTAGCGCTCGGTAGTAACACGACAGGTAACTTCAACACGGCCAACGGCACTGAGGCGCTCCTTAGCAACACCACTGGCAGCTTAAACACGGCCACCGGTGTTCTTGCGCTCGGTAGCAACACAACCGGCAGCAACAACACGGCCAACGGTTATCTAGCGCTCTATCTTAACACAACCGGCAGCAACAACACGGCCAACGGTTACCAAGCGCTCTATTTTAACACAACCGGCAGCTTAAACACGGCCACCGGTCGCGAGGCGCTCCATTTCAACACAATCGGCGAGGAAAACACGGCTCACGGTAATACGGCGCTCTGGAGCAACACAACCGGCAGCTTAAACACGGCCACCGGTTTTGGTGCGCTCTTTAGCAACGAGACTGGCGGCGTCAACACGGCCACCGGGGTGGTGGCGCTCGGTAGCAACACCACGGGCAATAACAATATCGCCTTGGGCTATGCGGCCGGCTTCAATCTCACCACGGGCGATAATAATATCGATATCGGCAACAGTGGCGTTGCGGACGAATCTAATACTATTCGTATTGGCGAAGTCGGAACGCAGACAGCTGCTTACATCGCAGGTGTTAGTGGTGTGCCACTTATCGGCGATCCCGTCGTAATTGATAATACTGGTCATTTGGGCACTGCTGACATTAGCACTTTACAAGGCCCTCCAGGGCCACAAGGCCCACAAGGCCCTCCGGGGCCACAAGGAGCTACTGGCCCACAAGGACCACAAGGTGCTCAAGGCCCTCAGGGTCCGCAAGGAGAGCCCGGGGCAACAGGTCCTCAAGGCCCTCAAGGTCCTGCCGGAGTTGGTCTCGT